>Ga0105106_10000066_pt1 | contig 60186 bp, 55 predicted proteins | sample PPLLaktember2015_5_FD_79109 | JGI IMG/M metagenome (GOLD analysis project Ga0105106, IMG submission 79109) | Freshwater sediment microbial communities from Prairie Pothole Lake near Jamestown, North Dakota, USA - PPLs Lake P8 Core (1) Depth... | ecosystem: Environmental > Aquatic > Freshwater >... | reverse complement strand
GCCTGGCCCCGCACCGGGGCCGCCGGGTCCGGGTCCGCCACCAGGGCGCGGCATCGGCGGCCGCACGCCCATCGTCTCGGGCTTGCGGCCCAGGACCAGGGCCACGCGTCCCTCGGTGTCGAACTTCACCACCTGGTTGGCGCCCGCGTCGATGGTCCAGACGTGGTCCTGCGGATCGATGCGCAGGCCGATGGCTGCGTTGAAGCCGTAAACATCCTGTCCCAGCTCGCGCACGAACTTGCCGCTCGGGTCGAACTGGAAGAGGCGCGAACCGCCGCGGTAGAACGTGCGGTTGTCGCCGAGCGTGGCGTACGGGTGACCCGTCCGCGTGTAGACGAAGATCTGGCCCTTCGAATTGGCGCCCACGCCGCCCACCTCGCCGACGTAGACGTCCGGCGGCGTGCGCAGGAGATCCGCGTTGGTGTCGAACGCCAGTTCCTGGACGGGCGCCTGCGCGCCTGCGGCGGTGCCGCCCGCGACGATCGCCACCAGCAGCGCCTTCAGGGTGCGAGTCATCACTGCACCTCCTGCGCGCTGGTCGTGGTGAGGGGCTTCAGCAGGATCTTCTGCGAGCGCCAGTTGTTGATCTCGGCCGTGTAGATGACGTTCGGGTCGCGGCAGTCCATCTGGTGGATGGTCGCGAACTCGCCCGACGCCTTGCCCGCGCGGCCGAACTTGCCGACGATGGTGCCGTCGAGCTCCATCTTGTAGACCTCGCCGGTGAACTCGGCGCCGGCGGCCGGCGCGCTGTCCTGCCACGAGTTCGATGAGAACAGGTACTGCTTGCCCGGGTTCTTCGGGCCGGGCCCGCCAGACACGCACACCGCCCAGGGGTTGCCCACCTGGTCGTAGTTGGCCTTCCAGTTCAGGTCGTTATCGAGCACCTGCACCCGCGCGTTGCCGCGGTCGCCCACGTAGACGTTGCCCTGGAAGTCGGTGGCAATGGAGTGGGGGGTGTTGAACTCGAGGTTGCCGTTCCCGCGCTTGCCCACGGCCTTGATGAAGCGGCCGTTCTTGTCGTACTTCACGACCCGCGCGTCGAAGTAGCCGTCGGACACGAAGATGTTGCCCTGCTGGTCGAAGGCCACGTCGGTCTGCCGGCCGAAGCGGTACTTCTCGTTGCGCCCGTGAAAGGTGCCGCTGCCGGGCATGTTGAGGAGCTGGTTCACCGGGTCCTCGCGCCGCCCGATCACCATCAGCACCCGGCCCTCGGGACTGAACTTGATCAGCATGTCGGTGCCCTCGTCTACCGCCCAGATGTTGTCCTGGGCGTCCACGCGCACCGAGTGAGCGAAGGCGAAGCCGTAGTTGTTGCGCCCGATCTCGCGGACGAACTGCCCTGCCGGGGTGTACTCGAACAGCCGCGTCTCGTTCGCGCGGTGGTAGATGAAGACGTTGCCCTTGGAATTGGTGGCAATCCCCATGTTCTCGCCGGTGTAGATGCCCGGGGGGTTCTTGAAGAAGTTGGGCACCGCCTCGTGCGGGATCACCGGGACGTTGGTGGCCTTCGCGCGTGTCTGCGCCGAGAGTGGCAGGACGGTCACGGAGATCGCGCCAGCCAGCGCGAGGACCGCGAGCGAGAACAGGGTCGTGCGTTTCATGCAACTGCCTCCAGGTGGAGCCCGGCCCGGTCGAGCTGGGTGGTCGGACTGTATACGAGCGGAGCGCCCGCTTCAAGTGAGGAGCAGGACCACGCCCCACGCCGCCATGGCCAGGCCCGCGGCCTGGCCGATGCGCTCCCCGCCGGGCGCCACCTGCTCGAGGCACAGCACCAAGGTGAGCACGGCCATCCACGCCAGGTTCATCAACCCCACCCCGAACCCGCTCAGCATCACCAGCCAGCAGCAGCCGAGGCAGTAGGCACCATGCGTGGCACCGAGGCGGAACCCGCCCGTGGGCCGGTTCTTCCAGCGCGCCAGGAAATAGGTGAGCGGGTTCCGGCAGTGCGACAGGCACGCGCGCTTCAGTGGGAGGAACTGGGACGACCCGGCGAGGACCAGCACCACGCCGGCCAGCGGGAGCACCACGCGGTGATCCGCGAGCAGGCCGAGGCCTTGCAGTGCCATCTGCAACGCCGCCGCGGCCACGCTGTAGCCCAGCCAGACGACGAAGTAGCCCCCGGCGAACGCGCCCACCGCGCGCGGGGATGAACCCTGGTCCTCGGTCTGTGCCGTGAGCCGCGCGAAAACCGAAATCCACGGCACGACCGTCGGCGTCATCATCGCGACGACCATGGCCTGCCACATCGTCACGGCGTAGGCATACGACCGCCAGTCGGGCGCGTGCACGTGCGGCGTCGTTGCCGATGCGCCGGCCAGCCACAGCCACGCGGCTGCGCAGGCAACGATCGCCGACGTGTAGAGGACGACGTGCCCGGCGTCAGGTTGCTGAAGCACGAGCCGTCGCCGACCAGGCCGTTGGAGGGAGGCCGCTTCACCATCCGACAAACGCGCCGCCGGCCACCACTCGGCCTGTTTGAGCCGGGTGAGCCAGGCGAGTTGGCTCCAGTGCTTGAACATGCCAGAGGCGCGTTTGACCGGCCGACCGACCGGCTTGGTGGGCGACGGCTCGTGCTTCAGCAACGGCTCCGGCCTCGTCAGCCAACCACCCACTCGAACTTCGAGTGCAGGCCGTGCGTCTGTTTCGTCGCGATCTTGATCACCCCATCGTCATAGGCGGTGCTGCCGAGCGCGAGCACCTGCGTGGGGGCGTGGATCTGGTTGAAGATGTTCTCGAACGTGACGGGCTGCGAGCGGTCTCGCCCCTTGATCTCGGTGATGGAGGCCTCCATCAGCCCGGGGATGCGCGCGTGCTTGGCGTGGGGATCCTCGGTGAACTCGATGGGAAGGAACCGCGTGTCGAGCCAGCGCGACACGAACGTCGCGAGCAGGGCCCACGAGCCGCCGGCCTTCCCGGTGAGGATGGTCTCGAGCGCCTCGCGCTGCGCGGGCGAGGCCGCCGCGTCGATGATGACGACCTCGGTCCAGTGGCCTTCGATCATGTGCTGCGGGGAGTCGAACGCGATGAAGGCCTTCAATCCCGCGAGCGGCACCTCGCCGAACGCGCCTTCGTCGATACGGATGGCCCAGTAGCCCAGGCATCGCTCGTGCGTGCAGGCCTGGCTGAAGTGCATGTGCCCGGGGCACACCAGCTGGCAGCTGCAATTCTCGAACAGCAGGCCGCGCGCCTGCCATGGGGTACTCATGCGGCCAAGTCTACCGTGAGCCGCGCCGCGCGACGAGCAGCGCGAGGGCCGCCAGCGCCAGCGCTGCGCCCGCGAAGAACGTGTACGAGGGCCCGAGCCCGTCCCAGAGCAGGCCCGCGAGGAGGCTGGCGCCCAGCATGGACACGCCGCTCACCAGGTTGAACATGCCGAACGCGGTCCCCCGCAGGTCCGCCGGCGCCGTGTCCGCCACCATCGTGGCCAGCAGCCCCTGCGTCATTCCCATGTGGATGCCCCACAACGACACGCCGGCCAGGATCACGCCCCAGTGATCCGATGAGGCCAGCACGAGATCGGCGGCGACCAGCACCAACAGGCCGGCGCCCAGCAACCGGCGACGGTCCACGCGATCCGACAGCCGGCCGAACGGATAGGCCGAGGCCGAGTAGACGATGTTCATGGCGACCATCACGAGAGGGACCAGCGCCAGCGGTACGCTGTCCTGGGCGCGCAGCACGAGGAAGGCCTCGCTGAAGCGGGCCAGCGCGAACACGGCGCCGAGGATGACGACCCACCAGTAGGGTCGCCCGAGGCGCGCGAGGTTGTGCCGGGTGATCGGGTTTGCGCGTCGATGAGCGCCGGCGCGCGGCGGCTCGCGCACGCCCAGCAGGAGCAGCAGCACCGCGGCCGCGCCCGGTACCACCGCCACCCAAAACACGCGACGGAAGTCGTTCGCCCAGAGCAGCATCAGGGCCACGGCCAGCAGCGGGCCCACGAACGCCCCGACGGTGTCGAGCGATTGCCGGAGCCCGAACGCCGCGCCCCGGATCTCCGGGGGGGTGATGTCGGCCACCAGCGCGTCGCGCGGCGCGCCGCGGATGCCCTTGCCGATGCGGTCCACGATCCGCGCGGTCAGGACCACCCCGGTGGAAGTGGCCACGGCGAAGAGCGGCTTGGTGACGGCACCGAGCGCGTAGCCGAACGCCGCGAGGCCCTTGCGCTTCCCGACGTAGTCGCTGAGGACCCCGGAGAACACCTTGACGATGAGCGCGGTGGATTCGGCGAGGCCCTCCACCAGCCCCACCGCGAGCGTGCTGGCGCCGAGCGTGGTGACCATGAAGAGCGGGAGCAGCGCGTGGATCATCTCGGACGAGACGTCCATCAGCAGGCTGACGAATCCGAGCACCCAGACGCCCGCGGGGATCCGGCCCGGTCCGATCGTGGCGGGGTTCGTCATGCGCCGTCTGCCTGTGCGACTATACCTGTGCGTGTCCCCGGGAACCGCGTCCTCGTCTTCTCCTGCCCCTGCCGCCGAGTCGGCGTGGAGCCTCGCGCTCGCGGCGAGCGGCATGGCCGAGGTGCTGGATGCCGGCGACCGCGACCGCGTGTTCGGGCTGGACGATAGCGGCGGGCTGACGGCGCTCGCGACGGACGCCGGCGACGCGGTGCTTGCCTGGCGACGCCGTCGCGGGTGGGAACTGCGGCTGCCGGCAGGCGACCCGCGGTTCGATCTCCTCAGCCTCTACCTGCCCATCTGCAGCGCGACCGCCGCTCGCCCCATCACGATCGGCCACCTCGGCCAGAGCCTCGACGGTTTCATCGCCACGCACTCGGGCGACTCGCAGTTCGTCACCGGCCCACAGAACATGGTCCACATGCACTGGCTGCGCGCGCTGTGCGACGCGGTCGTGGTGGGGGCCGGGACCGTGGCGGCCGACGACCCGCAGCTGACGACCCGGCACGTGCCGGGACCGCACCCGCTGCGCGTCATCTTCGATCCCGCGCGCCGGCTGGCGCCGACCTTCCGGCTGTTCACGGACGACACCGCGCCGACGCTCTACATCTGCGAGCGCGGGCACGTGGCGCCGGGCGAGACGCACGTGGGCGGCGTGCCCATCGTGGGTGTGGATGCGGACGGTCCGGGTGGGGCGATGGCCGCGGTGTTGCGGCTGCTCCGCGCGCGCGGCTGCGCCCGCGTGTTCGTGGAGGGCGGCGGCGTCACCGTGTCGGCGTTCCTGGAGGCCAACCTGCTGGACCGCCTGCACATCGCCATCGCGCCCGTGATCATCGGGGACGGCCGTCCGGCCATCCGCCTGTCGGCGCCCGAGCGCCTGAGCGAGTGCGTGCGCCCGGACTACCGGGTGTTTCGGATGGGTGGGGACGTGCTGTTCGACTGCGACCTGCGGACGGCGAGCCAGCCGGCCCAGCCGTCGTCCCACGTCTCGCGCGTGATCTGAGGTCGTCCGGCTGGATCGACGAACCGGCCGGCCCCGCTCATCGTCTACAGTTCGGGATCGGGTTCGGGCGGTCGCGGGCCCACACACGAGAAGGTGATCCAGATGCGCAAGGGTGGCTTCGGGCTGCTGATGATGGTGCTGCTGACGCTTGGCGGCGCGCCGGCGTCGACACAGGGCTTCAAGGTGCCGGTCGAGTACTTCACGCTGCCCAACGGGCTGAAGGTCGTGGTCAGCGAGGACCACACCGCCCCGGTGGCGCTGGTGGAAGTCATCTACAACATCGGCTTCCGCGTCGAGCCGAAGGGGCGCACGGGGTTTGCGCACCTGTTCGAGCACATGATGTTCCAGGGCTCCGCGCAGGTGAAGAAGATGGAGCACGTCTCGCTGATGCAGGAGGCGGGCGGCGTGGTGAACGGCTCGACCCGCTTCGACTACACCAACTATTTCCAGGCCCTGCCGGTGAACGCACTCGAGCGCGCCATCTGGCTCGAGGCCGATCGCATGCGGTCGCTCGACGTCAGCGCCGAGAACCTGAAGAACCAGCAGAACGTCGTGAGCGAGGAAGTGCGGGTCAACGTGCTCAACCAGCCGCACGGGGCGTTCGAGTGGCTGGAGATCTGGGAGCGCGCCAACACCAACTGGCACAACGCGCACAACTTCTACGGTGACCTCTCCGAGCTCGAGGCCGCCACGCTGGACGACGTGCGGAGCTTCTTCACGACCTACTACGCGCCCAACAACGCGGTGCTGGTGGTGGTGGGTGACACGACCGCCGCCGAAGTCCGGCACCTGGCGGAACGCCACTTCGGATCGATTCCGCGCCAGCCACTGCCCGCGCCCGCGGACGTCTCGGAGCCGCCGCAGGCTGCGCCGAAGGCCTTCACGCGGCAGGACAAGCTGGCGCGCACCCCGGCCCTCGCCGTTGCCTGGCACCTGCCGCCGCGGATGTCGAAGGACTTCTTCGCCCTGAGCGTGCTCGATCCGCTGCTGAACAGCGACGACAGCGCGCGGATGCACCGCAGGCTGGTTCGCGACGATCGCCTGGCCGTGTCCGCCGGCGGCGGCTTCAACCTGCTCGGAAGTAACTGGGACATGAAGGGGCCGATGCTGTACACGATGCGCGTGGACTATCTGGACGGCAAGACGGCCGACCAGGTGATGTCCGCCATCGAGGGCGTGCTGGCCGAGGTGCGGGAGAAGGGCATTTCGCCGGCCGAGCTTCAGCAGGCGAAGACCACGCTGCGATCCACCTTCCTCGACGAAATGGATGGCGGCGGGATGCCGCGCTTCGGCCGCGCGAACCTGCTCGGGATCTTTGCGCTGTTCGACGACGACCCCGCCCGGATCAACACGATCCTCGACGAGCTCGAGAAGGTGACGGTGGACGATGTGAAGGCCGCCGCGGCGAAGTGGCTCGTGCCCGCCAACCGCACGTCCATCGACAGCCGGCCGGCGCCGAAGCCGTCGCAGGGAGGTGCCCAGTGATCCGCCACACGTATCGACGCGCGCCTGTCCTTGCGGCCGGGGCCGTGCTCGTCGGCTGTGGCGTAGCCATGGCCCAGGCCCTGCCCAAGCCCGAGGTGGGGCCCGAGAAGCCGTTCACGCCCCCGCCGCGCGTGGAGCGGACGCTTCCGAACGGCCTGCGCGTGATTGCGGTCCGCTACGGCAGCATTCCGAAGCTGTCGGCGATCCTCACCGTGAAGGCAGGATTGGCCGTGGATCCGCCCGCGAAGTCCGGCCTCGCGCAGTTGGTGGCCGAAGCCGCACAGGAAGGCACGGCCACCCGATCGAGCGAGCAGCTGAAGCGCGAGGTGTTCGCGCTGGGTGCGTCGCTCTCGGGCTTCGCCGGGCAGGACTCCACCTCGTTCCAGATGCGCGGGCTGGCCGAGACGCTGCCGCAGATGCTGGACCTGCTGGCCGACGTGGTACGCACCCCGACGTTCCCGCAGGCCGAAGTGGATCTGATCAAGACCAACACCACGCAGCAGCTGCAGGCGCAGCTGGCCTCGCCGCAATACGTCGCCAACAAGCTGTTTCGGCAGACCCTCTTCGGGGATCATCCGTACGCGCGCATCGGCGTGACACCGGACACGCTTCCGGCCATTGACCGCGAGTCGCTGGTCGAGTACCACAAGACGTGGTACCGCCCGAACCACGCATTCCTCGTGGTAGTGGGCGATGCGGCGCCAGACGCCGTCTTCGCGGCGGCGGAGAAGGCGTTCGGCGGATGGGCGCGCGGTGCGGTGCCCGCGCCGAAGACGCCGGCGCTCCCCGCGCTGAACGGGCGGCGGCTGGTGTTCGTCCAGCGGCCCAACAGCGTGCAGTCGTCCATCTCGGTGGGCAACTTCGCCATCAGGCGGGACGACGACCGGTGGTACACGCTGCAGCTGGCGAACCAGATCTACGGCGCCGCCTTCGATTCGCGGCTGGTCCGGAACATCCGCGAGGAGAAGGGCTACACCTACTCGCCCGGGTCGATCTTCCAGGCGATGGCGGAAGGCGGGCTCTATCGGGCCGTGGCCGACGTCCGCAACGACGTGACGGGCGCGACCATCAAGGAGATCTACGCGGAGATCGACAAGCTGCGCGCGGGCGGTCCCGAGACCGAGGAGCTGTCGGACGCCAAGCAGTACTCGCGTGGCGTGTTCCTGCTGCAGAACGCCACGCAGGCCGGGTTTGCGGGCACGATCAACACCGTGAATACCTTCGGGTTGCCGCGCGACTACCCCGAGACCTACCAGCGCCACATCTCCCAGCCGTCGGCCGAAGCCGTGAAGACCGGCGCCGAGATGCTGCTCGGCTCGGCAGACTCTGTGGTGGTCGTCGTGGGCGACTACACCAAGGTGAAGGAGCAGCTCTCGGCCTTCACCAACATCACGTTCGTCGATATCACGGGGAAGCCGATTCCCGAGCCGAAGTAGGGCGAAGCACGGAGGTTCAAAGCACGAGGGGTTCCAAGCACGGAGGTGCGGCGGAGGGCGGTCGGAGTACCGGCGCTGGGCCGACGGCGTTCGTCGTTGGCGCCGCGTGGGGCTGGAATCTCCGAGGTGTTGGCAGGACCCACATGGCCCAGGCTTTGCGTACGCCTCCCTGCGGAGGCGGCCATGAAAGCCAGAATTCCCCTGCTGGTGCTGCTGGCTCTCCTGGCATCGTCGTACCTCGGCGCCAGGCAGCTACCCGGCGCCCTCTCGTTCACCGACGTGACGTCCGAGGCCGGCATCTACGACCCTGCGCCGGGCTCTCACGGCGCCTGCTGGGCTGACGCCACCGGGGACGGCTTCCCCGACCTTCTCGTCACCTACAACTTCTCCAGCGGCTCGCCTCGCAACAAGTTCTTCCGCAACAATGGCAATGGCACGTTCACCGAAGATGCACTCGCCCGTGGCGGCATTGCCAGTGAAGGCAAAAGCACGCACGGATGCGCATGGGCGGACCTCGACAACGACGGGGACTACGACCTGCTCGAGGGCCTCACCTACGACGCCACGGCGAGTCCCTTCCCCAATCGGCTGTTTCGCAACGATGGCACGGGATACTTCTCGTTGACGACCCCGGCGGCCATGCAGGCCCAGGCCTGGCCCACCCGGGCCATCCTGGCGCCGGACCTCAATGCCGATGGCCTGGCCGACGTCTTCGCGGTCAGCGGCTGGCTGGGTGCCGGAGATCCGTCAACCGAGCGCAACGAGCTCTATTTCAACGCCGGCGGGTTGGCGTTCTCAGCCGATTCCACCAGCCCCGTGGTCTTTGCGCCCATCGGAGAGGGTGCGACCGATGTGGACCTCGACGATGACGGCGATGTGGATCTGGTCGCGTGCAACGGGAGTGGCTCCCCGGGCGTCTTCCGAAATGCTGGCGGCCATTTCGTGACGGTCGATCCAGCCAGCATTGGCCTCACCCGCAGCTGCTACAGCGGCGCCACCTTCGGGGATGTCGACAACGACGGAGATCAGGACGCCGTCCTGATTCACCACTACCCCTCACGCGTCGTCCACCTGTACCTCAACTCCGGCGGCGGCCAGTTCGCTTACGCCGGCTCGGAAGCGGGCATGGCCGGCTTCTCGGCGGGCCTGGCCGACCTCGACAACGACGGCGATCTGGACGCGGTCATCCCAGGCAAGCCCGTGGTCTACCTTGGCACGGGTGACGGCCGCTTCACGGCCGGTCCGGCCATTCCACTCTTGTCAGCCAACCAGGATCCACGCTCCATCGCCTTTGCCGACTACGACGCGGACGGCGATTTGGACATGGTCATCACGGCCAAGCACGCGTGGCCCCTCCTCCTGCGCAACAACCTCAACTCCGGCAACTGGCTGAAGCTCCGGCTGCTGACCTCGCAGGGCCAGGCCGGCGGCTTCGGCGCCAACGTGCGCGTGTTCGCTGCCGGATCGAGCCGGCTACTGGCCATGCGCGAGGCGCGCAGCAACTTCGGCTACCTCTCGCAGGACGATCCCGTGCTGCACGTCGGCCTCGGGAGCCAGTCTCTCGTGGACCTCACGGTGACGTTCCTGGATGGGTCCGTGGTCAGCCTGCCCGGTGTCGCCGCGAACCAGGTGCTGGCGATCGACGGCAGCACCGGCATCCGGCCACCTCCTCCAGGCCCACCGCGCCACTTGTCGGCCGTGGTGTCGGGTTCGGCCGTCTCACTTCAATGGGACGTCGCTGACTCGGGAGGTCCACCCACGGCGTACACCATCGAGACCGGCAGTACCCCGGGCGCCGCCAACCTGGCCATCCTCGAGACAACGGGCACCGCAACGGGCTTCTCGACCCAGGCGCCGTCTGGCAACTACTACGTGCGGGTCAAGGCCCGCAACCGCGTGGGCGTGAGCCCGGCGTCGAACGAGGTGCTGGTCACCGTGGGCAACTGCGCGCCACCCGCGGGATTGACGGCCGTCGTCACCGGCCGGACCGTCGCACTCGGGTGGGCCGGGACTTCCGCCAGCTACCTGGTTCAAGCCGGCTCCGGCCCTGGACTGAGCGACCTGGCGCAGATCGTGGTGGCCACCACGTCGCCGGTGTTCGCCAGCGTGCCGCCGGGCGACTATTTCGTGCGGGTCCGGGGCAACAGCCCCTGCGGCCTCACGCCTCCGTCGAACGAGGTGGTGGTCCAGGTGCGATAGGGCGCCCGACGCCATATGGGTTGAGTCAGCGGATCACGCGTCGGGCATGGCCTCGCCGGATCGTCGGCGCGCGACGCGCAGGATGCTGTCGGAGGTCACGGCACCCTCGACGCGTCGAACGTCGGAGCGGGACACGATCGGAAGCACGCCGCGTGCTTCGGCCAGGCGTTCGAGGACGACGTCGATGGGGTGGTCGGGATGGGCGTGGAGGCCGACGTCTCCCATCAGCAGGCCGATCGCCCCGGTCCACCCTTCCGTGTCGCGCGCGGCCTCGAGCTGGTGTCGTGTAACCACGCCGTTGAGGCCGTCTGGTCCGCTCACGAGCACCGCGCTCGCGCCGGACGCGTCCAGAAGTCCCCACGCCTGCTCGAGCGTCGCGTCGGCGTCCACGATCGGCAGGCCGGTGTCCAGCAGATCTCGGGCGGTGCGCCAGGGGCCCTGCATCTTCGCCTCGGCCGAAGGCAGGTGGACGCCGTCCTGCTGCAGCAGCGCGTGGTAGACCGGCGTGGGCTGGTAGCGTCGCGAGATCCAGAAGGCGATCAGGTTCGCCACCATCAGCGGGACGAGGATCTGGTAGTCCTGGGTGATCTCGAAAATCATGAACACCGAGGTCATCGGCGCGCGGATGATACCCGCGAACAGCGTGCCCATGCCCACCAGCGCGTAGGCGCCGGTGTCGCCCGTGGGAAACGGCGCCAGCTGGTGCACGGCGGTGCCCACGATGCCACCGACCATGGCGCCGATGTAGAGGCTGGGCGCAAAGATGCCGCCGGCGTTTCCCGACGCGTACGAGATGGTCGTGCCCACCAGCTTCGCCGCGAGGAGGACCGCCATGGTGCCAGCCAGCATGCCGCCGTTGAGCGCCTGGTCCACCGAGTCGTACCCGACGCCCATGACCTCGGGCACGACCAGCAACAGGACGCCGATGGCGAGGCCGCCCATCGCGGGCTGGACGACCTGCGAGGTGGCCGGCAGCCTGCGGAACGCCGCGCGGAGCTTCAGCAGGCCCCGGCTGAAGCCGAGAGACACGATGCCGCCGATGACCCCGAGGCCGGCATAGGCGGCCAGCTCCGCCGGGTGAACCAGCTGGTAGACGGGCACGTGAAAGAGCGGCTCGTTGCCGAGGATCGATCGCGCGACGATGACGGAGGCCACCGAGGCGACGACCGTCGAGCCGAGCAGGGTGGCGTTCATGTCGCCGATGATCTCCTCGAGCGCGAAGACCACTGCGGCCACCGGCGTGTTGAACGCGGCCGACAGCGCGCCGGCGGCGCCCACCGGCACCAGCTCCTTGACGCGCTCGGGTGCCAGGCGCAGCCACTGGCCGATGCCCGAGGCAATGCCGGCGCCGATCTGAACCGAGGGCCCCTCGCGGCCCATCGAGTGGCCCGCGCCGATGCACAGGACGCCGGTCAGGAACTTGCCGAATGGCACCGACGGCGGGATGACGCCGCCGTTCAGGTGGAAGGCCGCTTCGGTCTGGGGCACGCCGCTCCCGCGGACGCCCGGGAAGAACTTGTACAGCAGCACGCCCGTGATCAGGCTCACCGCTGGCGGGATGAGCAGCAGGCGCATCCACGACGGCTGCAGGCCGAAGAACGCGCGCGTCGTGCCGGTGATGGCCAGGCTGAACAGCACCGCCGAGAGCCCGGCGAGCACGCCCACGACGATTGCCAGCGCCAGGAAGATCTGGTTCTCGCGCAGTCGCAGCTGCTGGGGTGTGAGCGGGACCTTCATGCGACTCATGAGGGTCTCATGTGCCGCTCGCCGATCAGCAGGAGCGCGCGGTCTTCGGGGTCCTGGGGACCGCCGCACGCGTCGGCCGCCGCCCGTTGGGCGCGATAGACGAGATCCAGGCCGTGATCGACGAGCTCGGGTTGATCGCGCAGGACCCCGATTTGTATCGACGGCGCCATCTGGTCGAGTTCGGCGCGCAGCGGGTCGAGGGTGCCGGCGGCGCTGGGGCGGGTCGCCAGGCACTGATCGACCCGGGCGATCGCCCGCGACACGGCCGCCTGGAGGCGCGCGCGCCGAGCGGCGAGCGTGAGGCGCGGCGCAAGCGGATCCTCGTCGACAACACGCTGTGCCACCGCGCCGATCTCGGCCAGGCGCTCGGGCAGGTTCGCCGCCCGCGAAAAGTAGCGCCGCACCCCGGCGTAGTCGCCGAGCGCGAAGGCGGCCTCGCCGGCGCCGGCCAGCGCGTCGTCGTCGCCTGGCGCGAGCTGTAACGCCCGCGTGAACTGGTCGAGCGCGCGCGCCGGGTCGCCGGCCGCGAGAAACAACTGCCCGGCTTCGGTGCGCGCCGGCGCGGCGTCGGGCAGGTTCGTGCTGAGCGCCACCACCTCCGACAGCGCACGGCCGCGGTCCTCGTGCTGCAGCAGCATTCCGATGAGCTCGACACGCAGCTGCAGGCGCTCGTGCTCGCGCCCGGGCGCCCAGATGCCGTAGAGCGCGTTCTGGTAGAAGCGCTGCGCTTCGACGACGTCCTGGCGCCCCGCCGCCAGCCGCGCCAGCTCGATGCTGACGTCGGGATCATCGGGCACGAGCTCGCGCAGCCTGAGCAGCGCCGCGCGGGCCTCGTCCTGCTGGCCGTTGGCGGCCAGCGCGCGAGCCAGCGTGAGGACGTAGCGCCGATTGTCGCGGTGCCGGCTGGTGGCCCGCCTGAGCGAGCCCACGGCCGCGTCGGCCCGCCCCTCGCGCAGCTGGCGCTCCCCGATCGCGAACCACTCTGCGGCGTCGGCGAGGCTGGTGGCGTGTTCTCGGCGGGCAATCTCGCGTGTGAACACGAACGCCCCCGATGCGATCACCGCGAGCACGACGAGGAGGATCACCTCGCGCTGGATGAGTCGCGGGTAGTCGTTGGGCAGGGCCATCAGGCGTCGGGACTGCAGGCTGCGGAGACCCGGTGCGGGGAAGCACTCGGGTCCATCCTGACAGCGTAACAGGCCGCGGGTTGGATGAACACCTCCACGCGCCGCCTGGCTCCTCGCCGTGCGCGGTCGGCGGCTGCGCCTCCATCAGTCGCGTCCCGGCCGGAGTACCACGGCTGGCCGCAGGTGTTCGACGATGGACCGGCCCGGCGCCCTGGGTCTCCGCGGGCGCGGGAGCCGACGTCGACTCCAGCTGCAGGCTCCGGGACGCGCTTCACGTGGGGCCAGGGCCCTCCAGCACGGCGCCGCGCCGACGAAAGCGGACCAGATCGTAGCCAATCCACCCGCGTTTCAGGCAGATCTGCAGCGCGCTGCCGCCAACGACGTGCGCGACGCGCGTGCGGTCGAGGGGGAGCCACCCGAAGAGCGCGACGAAGGCGGCGATGGCCCGGTCGCGCGGACGATCGAGCTCCAGCCAGGGCGTGAGGTCGGTAGTGCTTACGTGCTCGAAGCCGGCGGCGCGGGACAGGGCATGCAGTTCGTCGGCGGCGAGCAGCGTGTTGATGTGCCAGCCGCGTACGAACCGCTCGACCGCACGCGCGGCGCGCGGGTCTTCAGACGGCCGCCTGAAGTCGTCGCAGATGACCAGCAGCCCACCTGGCTTCACCAGTCGCGCGCATTCCGCGAAGAAGCGCTGGGGTGACGGGCCGTGCACGAACGACTCGATGGCGAACGCGAGGTCGGCGGGCGCGAGGTCGTCCGGCAGGTGGGTGTAGTCACCCTCGACGCACCTCACGCGATCGACGAGCCCCAGCGCGCTCACACGTTCCATCGCGAGGCGCGCCTGCACCGGGCTGAGCGTGATGCCGGTGCCGCGGATGGGCAGGCGCGCGGCCAGGTAGCAGAGGCTGCCGCCGACGCCGCAGCCGAGATCGACGACGTGTTGACGATCGACGCCCTCCGCGTCAAAGTTCACCCCACCGGAGGCCCACCGAAGGCCCACCGGAGGCCCATCGCCTCCCGGCCCTGCGATCGCGTCGGCCAGCAGGTCCGCGATGCGGTCCTCGACGTAGTGAAACGCCTGCTCGCGGGTCGTGACACCGGGCCCCCACACGGCCCGGTGGATGGCCCCCTCGGCGCCGCCCTGCCCGAGCGCCACGAAGCCCGCCGTCTGGCGGTCGTAGTAGCGGCGGATGTCCGAAGCGTCGAAGCGAGCCATCTGCGACAGGTTGCGCGGTGATCGCTCAGTCGCGGCGCGACCACGCGGCCAGGTCGTGGTGGCCCACGGTGATGCGCGAGCGCCCGGCCTCAACGTGGGCTAGGCGACGCGAATGCCAACCGGCGATGGTGGCCGCCGCACCGGGTTGCTGCTCGGTCGCGGCCTGCGCCCAGCCGTCGATCAGCTCCCGCTGGAACTCGCGCGCTTCCGGACCGATGACCCAATCGCTGGCGTCGGCTCGGACCACGTAGCCGATGTCCTCGAACGCGCCCTCGGCAGCGGCCATTGCGTCCGGCCCCGCCGCGGGCCCGCCCAGGCCCTTGTCGCGATGCTGGTGCTCGTTCATCAACTCGCGCACCATCTCGTCTTCCGGCTCCGCAGGTTCGCAGGACGAGCGGCCGTCGTAGGTGATGGTGAAGAGCGCCGCCGCGTCCACCGCCTTGCAGTGGGCCGCGAGCGTCTTGATCCAGCCTTCCGACACCAGGTCCAGCAGCGCCGACGCCGTCACGAGATGCCGTCCCTCGAACAGCGTCGCATCGTCGAGCGCGTTCAGGTCCAGCTGGCCCGTTTCGACCAGGCAAGACAGCCGCTCGGCGCGGATGCCAAACCCGGTGGCGGAGGAGCGGACCTCGTAGTCGCGCGCGGCCGCCCACTCCTCGGTGCGCGCCTGGACGAGCGCGAGCAGGTCCGGGCTGCGGTCCACGAGCAGCCAGCGCTGGGGCGAGGGGAGCCGCTCGCAGAGGAAGCGCAGGTTCGATCCGGTGCCGGTGGCGAGATCGAGGACGTGCAGCGTGCCGGTGTTCGGCACCGCGCCGGCGATGGCGTACGTGAGGGCGGCGGATCGCGCCGCCCAGTCGGCCTCCTCGCGCAGGCGAAGCCAGCGGGCCAGGGAGTCATCCATGCGTGGCCAATCCTTCCAGGGCCGCGGCCATGCGCGCGGCGGCGTGATTCCATGTCGGGAGCTGGTCGCGCACGCGGCGGGCGCCGGCCGCCAGCCGCGCACGCAGGTCCGAATCTGCAATGACGCCCGCGAGTGCACCCGCGAGTGCTGACACGTCCCCGGGCGCCACAATCAGCCCCGCATCATCGCCCACCAGCGCGGGGATGGCACCGGTGCTCGTGCTCACCACTGGCAGGCCGTGTGCCAATGCCTCGGCCACGGCCATGCCGTAGGTCTCCTGCAAGGTGGCCAGCACGAACAGGTCCACGGTGCCGTAGCAGTGATCGAGTGCCTCGGCATCGAGATCCCCGACGAAGGAGACGCGATCCTCCAGCGCGAGCTCGCGCGCCAGGGCGCGCACGCGCGCGGCGATGGCGGGATGGCGCGTGAGGCTGCCGGCGCAGGTGAGGCGCCAGGCGGCGCCAGGATCGATCGAGGCCAGCGCGCGGAGCAACACTTCGTGCCCCTTGCCCGGATTGAGCGTGGCCACGCACAACAGGTGCGGTGTGCTCTCGCCGGACCCGCGCGCCAGCGACGCCGGATGCGTGCCGGGCTCGACCACGACCACGTGTTGGTCCGGCAACCCGTACTCGGCGAGCAAGGGCACGGCGGCCGCGCCCGTGATGACGACCAGCCTGGACGCGAGGAGTGCGCGCCGCTCCCCGGCCTTGAAGCGCGCCGCCATGTCGGGAGCGAGAGCGACGGCGGCGGCAATGGGCAGGTGCACCAGCGCGACGATGTGGAGGCGTGCAGACTCGCGTTCGACGATGTCGGGCATGGCGGAGAGGGCCATGCCGTCCACCATCACCGTGGCGCCGGAGGGGAGCGAGGAGAACGCGCGCGCCGCCTCCTCCAGGGCGGCGGCATCGGGTCGCGGGAGGTCGCCGTCCAGTTCGCGGACGGTGACCGACCAGCCCAGGCGGCGGAGGGCATCCGCCATGTGCCGGTTGTACAGCGACCCGCCGGTGCGCGCCTCGAGCCTGCCCGGCACGACGAGCACGAGCGAGTGCGTCATCAGGAGCCGTTGCGGAGGCGTTCTTCGTACGATGCCCAGGCGACGTGCGATTCGTGGAGCGTGACGCGCAGGCTCTCCACGGCGCGGGCGCCCGGCCCGAGCTCGTCGCGGAGGATGGCCGATCGGATGTTGTCGAACACCCACTTCGCGAGGAACTCGGTGGTGGTGTTGTGGCCCGTGAACCCGGGGACCTCGTCCAGGTTGCGGTAGCTGAGCTCGGCCACCACGCGGCGGAGCGTCTCGCCCGCGCGGCCGATGTCGACGACGATGCCGTCGGGGTCCAGGTCGTGGCGGCGGAACTCCACGTCAACGACGTAGGTGGCGCCGTGCAGGCGCTGAGCGGGGCCGAAGACCTCGCCCTTGAAGCTGTGCGCGATCATCATGTGGTCGCGGACGGAAACGGTATACATGAGAGCCTCATCAGGAATCAGGAATCAGGCATCAGGAATCAGGGATCAGGAATAGCGAATACGGTGGCAGAGAGTGTCGCCGGGCGCGGTGGCGAGATCGGCCATCACGGCCGGCAGGGCGTCGAAGGGGCTTTCGCCGCTGATGAGGGTGTCCAGCCCCGGGTCGCGCAGCAGCGAGAGCGCGAGCTGCATGCGGCGGCGCGTGTCCCACCGCGCGCGCTGCGCGGGGGCCACGCGGCCTACCTGCGACGAGGTGATGGTGAGCCGCCGCGCGTGAAAGGCTCCTCCGAGCAACAGGGGCGCCGGGCGATCGCCGAACCAGCTCATCTCGACGATCGTGGACTCGTCGCCCGCCACCTCGAGTGCCAGCGAGAGGCCGGCGGGCGCGCCGCTGGCGTGCACGACAATGTCGGCGTCACGGGTGGCCGCTGCGGGCTCCGCGAAGGGCACGCCCAGCGCGCGCGCCACGGCCGCCCGGCGGGGGTTGATGTCCACCAGTTCCACCGCACACCCGGGTATGCGGCACACTAGCCACGCCACGAGGCAGCCGACGGTGCCGGCGCCAATCACCGTCACGCGGTCGCCCACGTGCGGGCGGGCGTCCCACACGCCGTTGATGGCCGTCTCGAGGTTGGCCGCCAGCACGGCCCGCGCCGGCGGCACGCCGTCGGGCAGCGGATGCGCGGCCGCCGCGGGGACCACGTACCGGGTCTGGTGGGGATAGAGGACAAACACGAAGCGGCCCTGCAGATCGTCGGGGCCCTGCTCGACACGCCCGACGTTGCAGTAGCCGTATTTGACAGGCGCGGGGAAGTCGCCGGCCTGAAAGGGCGCGCGCATGCGTGCCCATTCGCTGGGGGGGACGTGGCCGCCGAAGACGAGCGCCTCGGTGCCGCGGCTGACGGCGCCAAACGCCGCCTGCACCACGATGTCGTCCGGCGACGGCGCGGGCAGGGGCTCGTCGCGGATCTCGCCGCGTCCGGGTGCGGCCACCCAGAACGCGCGGGCCATGTCGGGCATGCGCCTCCATTCTGGTTCCGTCTCCCGCCAGTTACAATGGCCGCGCTTCCTTCCGCGCCCATGACGACACGCCGGTGGCGACTTCCCGACGCGCCTCTGCGCACCAGCGTGGTGGTCGCGGCCGGCCTCGGCCTGCTGGGCGTGATGCTGCTCGGGCTCGCAATCGGGCCGCTCCTCCACGCCAGCGGGCGCTACCCTTTCGTCGCGACCGCGGTCTTCGCGGCGATGGCCGCGCTGGTGGTCGGCGCCATCGCGGCCGGTCACCCGTTCCCGCTTTTTGGTTCCGCCAATCACGTGACCATGCTCCGCGCGGCGCTCGTGGCCCTCGTGGCGGGCCTGGCTGAGGAGAGGCCCGCGACGTTGATGGCCTGGTTCGTGGTGGCCCTGACCGCGATGCTGGCGGCGCTGGACGGGGTGGACGGCTGGCTGGCGCGCCGCACGCGGATGGCGAGCCCCTTCGGCGCGCGGTTCGATACGGAGGTGGACGCCTTCTTCATCCTCCTGCTGTCGCTGCTGGTCTGGCGCTTCGACAAGGCCGGTGCCTGGGTGCTGGGCTGTGGGCTCATGCGCTACGCGTTCGTCGCGTCCGGATGGGTGCTGCCGTGGATGGCAGGCCCACTGACGCCGACGTACCGAGGGAAGTTCGTGGCCGTGCTGCAGGTCGTGGGGCTCGCCGTCGCGCTGGCGCCCGTCGTGCCGTCGCCTTTCAGCGATGCGGTAGCAGGCGTGACACTGGCCGCGCTGACGTGGTCGTTCGGGGTGGACGTGCGGAGGCTCCATTCCGCGGGTTGAGACGTGCGGACGGGAGCCGCAGATCAGCCGCAAACTGCGCAGATGACCTGAGCCGCAGATCACGCAGATGGCGCAGATGCTGCTAACCGAGGGGTGACCGGCGCCGGCCGCGGGAGCGGCCGGTCTGGGGAGGCGTGGGGTGCTGGAGACAAGCCCTCGGGAGACAGTGGTCGGGCTTGCCTCCAGCCACCCCACGCCTCCCCGAGCGCGGCTTCGCCGCGCCGCCGGTCGCCGTCAATCGGACCTCACAGTTGCCGCGCGGTGACACGCCAGTCTGTGAGATGCGTTCCTGCGAGGTCTACGGGACCCCTGACCACAAAAGAATCCGCGCTATCTGCGGCATCTGCGGCCCATCCTCCTATCGGAACGCCGCCAGCAGCGTCGGCGCCAGCGCGTGCATCGAGCCGAGCGCGGGGCGCCGGGGATTGAGGCCGTCGGTGAACCCCGAGGCGCGCAGGCGATCCAGCACGACGCCCGGGCTGGCGATGACGTGCACGGGCACGTCGTGCGGCGCGCCCTTGCCGCTCACGGCCGCCAGCGGCTGGTGATCGCCGATCAGGATCATCACCATGCGGTCGCCCGCGTGCTCGCGCACGTAGCCGGCAAAGGTCGCGAGCTCGTACCCCAGCGCTTTCTCGTAGCTGGGCGACAGGTTCGTGAGGTCGGGCGTGTCCGCCATCGCGCGGTCCACATCGGCCGCGTCGAACGCGTCGGGGCCCAGCAGCTTCGACCAGTCGGGCTGGTACGGCGCCACGGGGCCAAACGGCGCGTGCGTCGTGCTGGTGGGGAATACCGCGAACACCGGCGCGCGAGGCGCCCCGGCCAGTTCCGCGGCGTCGAACTTTGCCAGGGTGTACTGATCCGGGATGCTCCACCAGCCGAATTTCGGGCCCTGGTAGTCCAGATCGTTGCGGCCGTAGATGAAGTCGAAGCCGTAGAACGCGCCCTCGGGCCAGGCCTGTCGCATGCCCGGCATCAGGCCAATGCTGCGATAACCCTGTCGCGCGAACGCCTTCGGCAGCGTGTTGCGGGATGACGCCATCACCGCGACGTACGCGTACTGATCGCGCACGTCCACGCCGGTCAGCAGGCTCAGGTGCGCCAGCCACGACGATCCCCCGAAAGTGGGCGAGTCCACGTAGGCCGACACCACCTCGCGGCCGGCCTCGCGGATGGCCGCGCCGAGCTCGGCGCGGCTGGGTGCGAGGGATTCGGCCATCGCCTGGTTGTCGTAGGTCACGGCCCCGTACGACTCGACGAACGCCAGCAGCACGTCCGCGCCGTCCAGCCCGGCGAGCGGTGTATCCAGGTCGGGACTCGCGCCCAGTGTCGGCGCCGCGCGGTTGGGGCCGGCCATCGCCACCACGTAGCGGGCCTGCCGCACGTAGGCGCGCGAGACGGGATCGGCAAACGCCACCGGCGCCTCCATGCGCTCCGCGCGCGCGCTCGCCGCAAAGAGCGCGATGACCACCAGCGCCAGCGCGCCCAGGGCCCGGCGCGGCCCGCGATGCCCCACGGCGGAGGCCACCTGCGCCCAGGCCAGGCGTGCCGCCAGGCCAGCCGCCGCCACCGCCAGCAGGAAACCCGTGACGGCCGAGGCCGTCATCCACAGCGGCACGTCGCGGATCAGCATCGCCCACACGTTGCCGAGATGCGGCGAGTCCCAGTACAGGTTGAACTCGCGCCCGTAGAGGCCCGGCGCGGTGACGTCGAGGTAGTGCCCGAAGACGAGCACGACCCAGAGGGTGGGCAGCACGCGTCGCGCCAGCCCGCCCGCCCAGCGGTGGGCCACGGTGAGCAGCAGCACCGCGGCCGCCAACTCCACCGACAGCGCGCTCTCCCAACGGATCGTCGCCGTCGGCCACACGTTGGCAAACGTCAGCGACGCGTTCAGCAGGACGAGGGACGCGGCCAGCGCGGGCCAGGTAGTCCAGGGTCGCACGATGGAACGCCTCGGGTCGCTGGCTACACCGACGAGAGCAGGTGGCCCAGCTTGTCTTTCTTGGTCTTGAGGTAGTGCTGCGTGGCGGCCGTGGCCATGATCTCGAGCGGCAAGCGCTCGTTCACGGCAAAGCCCTCGCTGGTGAGCCCCTCGAACTTCTTCGGGTTGTTGCTCATCAGGCGGACCGAGGTCACGCCCAGGTCGCGCAGCATCTCGAGTGCCGCGCGGTAGTCGCGCATGTCGGCCGGGAAGCCCAGCCGCTCGTTGGCCTCCACCGTGTCCGCGCCCTGGTCCTGCAGCGCGTAGGCGCGGATCTTGTTGGCCAGGCCGATGCCGCGGCCTTCCTGGTTGAGGTAGATGAGGACGCCGCGGCCTTCGTCCGCGATGCGCTTGAGCGCGGCGTGGAGCTGCGGCCCGCAGTCGCACCGCGCCGAGTGGAAGATGTCGCCCGTGACGCACGACGAGTGGACGCGGGCCAGCACGTTCTTCCCGTCGCCCAGCACGCCCCGCACCAGCGCCACGTGCGTCTCCGCTGCCCGTGGGCTCTCGTAGACGTGGATGTCGAACTCGCCGTACTCAGTGGGCAGCCGCGAGGTGGCCACGCGGCGGACGGGTTCCCGGCGATGGAAGACGTTCACGAGCGCGGCGGCGCGCCCACGAATCGAACGTAGAAAGGAAGGCATCAATCCGGCCCGTAGGCCGATTCCTTCATCGTACGGGCTGAGCGCGCAGGGTGTCAACGTCCGGCCCAAGGCGTCAGAACCGGAACAGCCGGTTCACCTTCACCACGAACGCCCGGTTTCGGAGGCCCGGATAACCGCTGGTGGTCGTGTCGCGCTCGTCCGTGTAGACGGCGAAGATCTCGCTGCCGGGCCGGTACTCCCAGCGGAAGCGGAAGTTGCTGCTGAAGGTCCGATCGATGGAGTTGTACTGCACGAGCGCGCTCAGGAACCGAAGGGCCGAGAAGGCGTAGTCGAACCGGGCCCGGAGCAGCGTGCTGGTGAAGTCGCCGACCGGCAGCGTGACGCGGTTGAGGGTCAGCGAGGGCTCTACCGAGAACTGCTTCAGGATGGCCAGGCGGGCGCCGCTCAGCGTCAGCGACCGGATGTCGCCGTCGTAGAACTGTCCGGCCTGCACCGCCACCGTGCCGGACGCGCGCCGCTGCTGGCCGAACGCGTAGCTGGTCGTGACGTTGTTGAACGGGTACTCCCCGACCGGGATGATCACGCCGGGCGACACCGCGAACGGGCGGACCAGCAGCTCGTAGTTCGACGCGAGGTCCAGGGTGAACTGGTCGCTCGACTGGAACTCGGTGAGGAACCGGACGGCGTTCCTGCTCGACTCCACGTCGCGCGCGCGGTTGACGACGTACTCGGTGGCGCCCTCGAAGAGGTAGCGCCGCACCACTGTGCTGTTCCGCATCCGCGGGCTGAAACGGGCCGAGCCGAACGCGCGCCCGAAGCCGCGCCGCTGGACGAAGCCGATCTCGGGGTAGTAGTTGGTCCCGACGTCGAGGTAGTCGAGCCGGGCGCCATAGCGGTCGCCCCCGTACTCCATCCGGGCCTGGTAGCTGTCTTCGTCGCCCTGGCGGTTCGGCGACTCGCTGCGCGCGTAGTAGGCGTTGGCCGTCAGGTTCTGGAAGAACGAGAATGCGGCATCCACGCCGTAGGCCTGGTTCGCGCCCGCGGCGGTCGGGGAATGCGACCGGTTGGTGAAGATCGCGCCGATGTTGCTGCGGCGCAGGATGTCACGCCGCACGCGCATCACCGTGAAGTTGGTACGCGGCGTGCAGTTGCCGTACGGCGGCGCGCAGGCATCCGCGTCGACGTTCGCCGTCGACTCGTAGCCGGTCTCCATGTTCATCACGCCGACGGCGGTCTTGCCCATCGTCCCGGTCACGCGCCCGCCGGCGATGATGGGCACCTCGCGGCCGTTGTTGAGCCCGATGCGCCGCGTGAAGAAGAGCTGCGGTGCGTTGTTCGCGATGCTGGTCTGCCCGCTGAAGCCCGCCTGCCCTGACGCCCGCGCGAACTCGAAGGTGCCGCGCCCTTCGAGGAAGAAGTCGCGCTTCTCAGGGAACACCACCGGAAACCGCGTGAGGTTCACCTGCTGCTCGTCGACCTCGACCTGCGCGAAGTCGGTGTTGATGGTGAGGTCGGCCGTCATGTTGGCATTGATGCCGTACTTCGCGTCGAGGCCGGCCGTGGCCGACAGATCGTTGCTCACCGGGGGCCGGCGCACCTGGTCGGTGGTGAGCTCCGAGATGGCGTAGGGCTTCAGCTCCACGTTCTTGCTGGCCGGCGGCAGGTCGAGGCCCACCAGCGTGGCCGCCGCCGAGGCGCGGAAGATGCTGGTGACGCCGCCCGTGGCCGCCGGCACGAAGGTGAGGTGCGTCCACTCGTTCTTGCGGCGGATGGAGCGGCGGATCTGCAGGCCCCACTCCTGGTCGTCGCCCGACACGTAGCGAATGGACTTGAAGGGGATGGCCATCTCCACGGTCCATCCACCGTCGAAGCGGCCCGTGCGCACGAACCACACGGGGTTCCAGTCCGCGTTCGGGTTGCCCTCGTTGGTCACCACCTGGTCGGCGCGCGCACCGAGCGGGTTGGTGTAGAAGTTGAACCCGTTCCGGCGATCGTGGAAGGTGTCGAGCAGCGCACCGAACATGTCGTTCTGGCGCAGCTGGCTCGTGTCGCGCCTCAGCTCGTTGGCCGTCCACTCGTCCGCGGAGGCCGAGTCCCAGCACCTGCACGACAGGTAGAAGTTGTTCTCGTCGTACGTGATCCACGCCTCGGTCTTCTCCGTGGCGGGCTCGCCCTCGTTGGGCACTGTCTGGATGAAGTCGCTGATCGACTTCACCTCGGCGTACACCGGCTCGTCCAGCAGCCCGTCGATGGTGAGCGGCGCCGCCAGCTTCGTCGCGCGGACGACGACGCGGCCGTTATCGCCGCGGACGATCACCTCGGGCGCTTCGGGTGCCGGCGGATCCGGCGCGCCGGGCAGGTTGAACTGGCGCGGCGCCTGACGCGCGGTGCCGCGCGCGGCCGGGGCCTGCCTTCCGCCGGCCGCCGCCACGGTGGGCACGAGTGCACCGACGATCAGGGCGGCGGCAAGCGCACGGGTACCGACGACGAGCTTCACTACGGGCATTCCTTGCGTGGGGTCCCTGAGACGCGCGAGTGAGGCTCACCCGCGCACGGAGCTGTCGCTCGAAGGATAGCTGGAAACGCCCGAGCTGCGCCACTCAAACACGCACTCGCTGGTGTCTCCGAATGTCATGCGCGACGACGCCGCACACGCCGCCATCGGTGGAAGAATGGAGGCATGCCCGGCCTGTTCGATCCTCTCACGCTCCGCGGCCTCACCCTCTGCAATCGCATCGTCGTGTCGCCGATGTGCCAGTACTCGAGCGAGGATGGCCTGCCGAATGCCTGGCACATGGTCCACCTTGGTTCGCGGGCGGTGGGCGGCGCGGCGCTGGTCCTTACCGAGGCTACGGCCGTCACGCCCGAGGGGCGCATCAGCCCGCAGGATCTCGGCATCTGGAGCGACACGCACGCCGAGAAGCTGGCGCCCATCGTCTGGTTCATCCGCCAGCAGCGCCGCGCGGCCGGCACGCAGCTGGCGCACGCCGGACGCAAGGGCAGCACGCGGCGGCCGTGGGAAGGCCAGGGCGCCGTCGCAACGTCGAACGGCGGCTGGCAGCCCGTCGGCCCCGGTGTCGAGCCGTTTGCGCCCAACTATCCGGTGCCCCGCGCGCTCGATGCGGATGGGATTCGCGCCGTGGTCGCCGCGTTCCAGGAGGCGGCCATCCGCGCGCGCGAGATCGGGATGGAGGTGGTCGAGATCCACGCCGCGCACGGCTACCTGCTGCACGAGTTCCTCTCGCCGCTCAGCAACACGCGGACCGACGAGTATGGCGGATCGTTCGAGAACCGGACGCGCCTGTGCCTCGACGTGGTGGACGCCGTCCGGGCCGTCTGGCCGGACGACCTCCCGATCTTCGTGCGCGTGTCGGCGACCGACTGGACACCGGGCGGGTGGGACATCGAGCAGACGGTGGAACTGGCGCGGCGCCTGCGCTCGCACGGCGTGGACCTGGTGGATTGCTCGTCGGGCGGCAACGCCTCGGGGGCGACCATCCCGCTCGGCCCCGGCTACCAGGTGCCGTTTGCCGAGCGCATCCGTCGCGATGCCGGTATCGCCACCGGCGCCGTCGGCCTCATCACCACCGCCACGCAGGCCAACGCCATCGTGTCGGAGGGCCGCGCCGACTGCGTGCTGCTGGCGCGCGAGCTGCTGCGCGATCCCTACTGGCCGATGCACGCGGCGCGGCAGCTCGGCCAGACCATGGACTGGCCGCCGCAGTACCTGCGCGCGGCGCCCACCGACGCCATTCCGCGCTAGACTCGGCGCACCGTGCGCACGTTCTGGCAGAACCTCCGCGAGTTCTTCCGGCTGCTCTACGCCGACCCACCCGGGTGTCGAGGCGCATGCTTCTCACTTCGTCCTAATCCTGCCTGAGCCAGAAGCCGATATCGCACGTGGGTGATATCGGTCTTGTCCAGGCATACCACTGCACGCATCTTCACCGCCGTCGTGACGGGTGTGGCCCTGCTGGCCGGGGTCGCAGCCGCCTCGGCCCGAGCGGCCGACGACGAGGTGTCGGGGGTGGTGCGCGTTGGAGGGCGGTCCCAGAAGGACGTGGTGGTCTGGCTCGAGGGTGTGACGGCCACGCCGCCGCCGGCACAGGACGTGGTGCTGGATCAGCGCAACCTGCAGTTCCTCCCGCACGTGCTGGCCGTTCGCGCCGGCACGCGGGTGCGGATGCCCAACAGCGACCGCGTGTTCCACAACGTGTTCTCGTTCCACGACGGGAAGCGCTTCGACCTGGGGCTCTACCCGGTGGGCACCACCAAGGCGGTCACGTTCGACCGACCCGGCCTCAGCCGGATCTTCTGCAACATCCACCCGAACATGGCGGCGTACGTGCTGGCCGTGGACTCGGCGCACGTGACCGTGTCCGACCGCGACGGCCGCTTCGCCATCGCGGGCGTGCCGCCGGGCACCTACACGTGGCACGCGTGGCGCCCCGGCAACCACACCGCGACCGGGAGGATGACCGTCGAGCGTGGTCGCCCGGTGGAGATCGGATGGCCCTGATGCGCGGCCTGGCGGCGCTGACGGCGTGCTGGCTGCACGCGGGAGTGGCCAGCGGTCAGTCCCTGGGCGTCGAGGTCACGCAGAGCGTCGGCACCTCGTCTGAATCGATCTCGGCGGCCGGCACGCAGATCCGCGTGCTGGGCGAGGCCCTGCCGGGCCTCCGGTGGAACGTCGAGGGCGCGTGGGCCACGCGCTCGCGTGACGAGTCGGACGTCTTTGGCACGGCCTACCCGTACGAGGGACGCGCGGAGCTCATGGAGGCGTACGGCGAGTATCACTTCGCGCCGGGTCGCGGCCTCCGGGCCATCAAGGGCGGCCGCTATCGGACGCCCTTCGGCATCTCGTCGGCCAGCGACCACGCTTACGTCGGGTTCCTGCGCCCGCCGCTCATCCGTTATGGCGAGTACTACGCGCTCTCGAGCGGATACCTCGAGCACGGCCTCGACGTCGTCGTGGGCGTGCCCCGGCTGTCGGTGGAAGCCAGCGTGGGTGTGTCGGCCGATGTGGGCCCCGCCATTCGACGCCCGGGCGTGAACACGGTGGTGCGGGCCGAAGGCATGGCCGGTGCGCTCATCCTCGGCGCCAGCTTCGTCGACACCACGCCGTACATGCCCGAGCGGTTCGCCAGGGGCCGGTCGCGCTTCGGCGGTGTGGACGCGCGCTGGATGAAGGGCGGCGTGCTCGTCCGGGGCGAGTGGCTGGGCGGCCAGCCGTTCGACGGCACCTCGACGACCGGCGGCTATGCCGACCTCATCGTCCACCGCCCCGTCATGGGGCCGGTGACGGCGCTCGTCAGGGCTGAACGCCTGGCCTATGACGCGGCGCCGCCACGCGCGCTGTATTCCCATCGCTACAGCGCGGGAGCGCGCATTCGCCTCTGGAAGACGGTGGCCGCGTCGGTGGGCATCGCGCACCAGGCGGGCCAGATCACCCAGCGCCGCCGCACCGCGTTCGACGTCGGGCTGACCGGATCGTTCCGCCAGGACTACCGGGCCCACCCATGAGCGCGTTGCGACCGGCCCGCTCGGCGCTGCCGTGGCACCGACGCCTCGAGGCGCGGGTGATCGTGGCCGTGGCCGTGCTGGTGGCGGGTGCGCTCGGCGCGCTGCTGCTCATCACGATCCAGATGGTGTCGTCGCAATCGCGAGATCGAGCCGCCGTGGAACTGGAGTCGGCCCGGGCCGCCTTCTACAGCCTGCTGGAGAACCGCGCGGCAGCGGGCATCGCCGTCGCCGAACTGGTGACCCAGCTGCCGGTGTTTCGCGCGCACCTCACCGACCGGCAGCTGGCCGCGGATCGGCCCACCATCGAGTCGATGGCCGACACGTACCGCCAGCAACTCGACGCGCAGTTCGTGGTCGTCACCAACGCGGATGGGGACTGGCTGGCCAGTCCCGGCTGGGTCGCGCACGAGGCGCCTCCGGCCCCCGAGCTGCTGCAGGCCATCACGTCGGCCCGGAGCGGCACGCCGCAAAGCGTCATCGCCAGCCAGGCCGGCGAGCTGTTCCTGGTGGCCACGGCCCCCGCGCGGTTCGCCAGCGAGGTGCTTGGCACGCTCAGCGTCGGCTACCAGCTGACCGACGATTTGGCGCGGCAGCTGGCACGGCTGGCCCAGTGCGAGGTGATTCTCCTGGCGGGCGATCGCATCGCGGCAACCAGCCTCCCCGATCGCTCGCACCCGGACGTGGCCCCCCTGGTGGCCGAAGCGCTGGCGGTCCCGGTGGGCGTGCTGCCCGACCTGCGCCGTGTCGGCGAGGAGCAGTTCTTCGGCGGCACGTTCTCGCTGCGGCCAGCGGCCCTCAGCCCCAGCTCCGGACGCCTGCTCCTGCTGGCCGACTGGCAGCCCACGCGGCTGTTCGTGGATCGGCTGCGCGACCGCTTCCTGACGGGCGGGCTCATCGTGTTCGGCCTGGCGCTGGCGGGCGGGCTGGTCTTCAGCCGCCGTGTCAGCCGCCCGTTGCGCGACATCGCCACCGCGGCCTCGGACATCGCCGGCGGCAACCTGGCGCTGCAGCTGCCCGTGCGAGGCAGCGCCGAGGCGGTGACGGTGGCCACGGCGTTCAACGAGATGAGCGCCAGCCTGCGCGCGGCGCACGATCGCCTGGTGCACGACGCGATTCACGATCCGCTCACCCACCTGCCCAACCGCGTGCTGTTCATGGAGCGACTCGACCGCGCGATGACGCGGCGCGTGCGGCACCCCGATTACCGCTTCGCGGTGCTCTTCATCGACCTCGATCGCTTCAAGCACGTGAACGACAGCCTCGGGCACACCGCGGGCGACCAGCTGCTGGTGGCGTTCTCCGAGCGGCTCGGCACCACCGTTCGTCGCGAGGACATCGTGACACGCCTCAAGCCGGACGAGGCGGCCAATCCCGAGTCGAACACGCTGGCGCGGTTCGGCGGCGACGAGTTCGTGGTGCTGCTCGACGACATCCGCGAGCCCATCGACGCGGTGCGCGTGGCCGAGCGCGTGCAGACGGCGGCGACGCAGCCCCTGCAACTGGGCGCGCAGGAGGTGTTCGCCAGCCCCAGCATCGGCCTGGCGGTCAGCTCGCCGCACTACCGCTCGAGCGATGAACTCATCCGCGACGCCGACCTCGCGATGCACCGGGCCAAGGCCGCCGGCGGCAACTGCTACGCCGTGTTCGACGCGGCCATGCACCAGGCGGCGGTGGAGCGCCTGCGGCTCGAAACCGAGCTGCGCCGCGCGGTCGAGCGTCGCGAGTTCTGCCTCTGGTACCAACCCATCGTTTCGCTGTCAGACCGCCGCGTGGCGGGCTTTGAGGCCCTGGTGCGCTGGCAGCATCCGGAGCGCGGCCTGCTGCTGCCGGACAGGTTCCTGCGCGTGGCCGAGGAACTGGGTGTCATCGCCCACATCGACGACTGGGCACTGGGCGAAGCGTGCCGGCAGGGCCAGGCGTGGCGCCGCGCGCACCCCGGCGCCAGGCCACCGACGATGAGCGTGAACCTGTCGGCGAAGGCGCTGGGCTCGAACAACCTCGTGGCGCGGGTGGCCGAAGTGCTCGATCGCACGGGCTTCCCGGCCGACGCGCTGCGGCTCGAGGTGACCGAGAGCACCGCCATCGCCGATGCGGACCGCGTGCGGATCGTCCTGCAGGACCTGCGCGCCCTGGGCGCTCGCGTCAGCCTGGACGACTTCGGGACGGGGTACTGCTCGCTCAGCTACCTGCAGCAGTTCCCCGTGGACACGCTCAAGATCGACCGCTCGTTCGTGGCGCGCATCGGGGGCGCCGGCGACGGGGAAGGCGAGATCATCAGGTTGATCGTGAGCCTGGCCCACACGCTGGGCCTGGAGGTGGTCGCCGAAGGCACGGAGACGAGGGCGCAAGTGGAGTACCTGGCCGCGCTCGGGTGCGGATACGGGCAGGGCTACTACTTCGCGCGGCCCCTGGGCGCCGCAGAGGTCCGGATGGCCTGAGCCTGACAGAGTGAGAAGGGAAAAGTGAGAAGTAAGTCGTAGGCCCGGGCTCTTGCCGCTGTCTTCAGTCTTTACTTCTCACTTCTCACTTCTCACTTCCAACCTCTCACTTCCCCAGAGTGAACCGCTGCACCCTTCGCCCCGTGGACGCCTCACCCACGTAGAGGTTCCCCTTCGAGTCCACGCTCATGCCGTGGGGGCGGAGGAACTGTCCCAGCTGCCGCCCGCCGCGGCCGAACTCGCCGACGACGTCCATGTCGGAGCGGCGCAGCGTCCACACCTTGTGGTTCGTCCCGTCAGCCAGGTACAGCCACTGCTGCCCGGGATCCGGCGAGAGGACGATGACGAACGACGAGCCAGAGGCCAGCGTGGCGGGGGCGATGATCGTCTCGCTGAGGAACTTGCCCTGCTGGTCGAACACCTGGATGCGGTTGCCACGCCGATCGGCCACGTAGATCTTCCCGTCCTTCGATCCCGTCAGGCCGTGCACGGTGGAGAACTGCTTCGGCAGCGCGCCGCTGGTCATGCTCTTCGGGTCGAACTTCTCGGTGTCGTCGGGGCGATTGCCGTAGGCGCCCCAGTGACGCTTGTAGGCTCCGGTCGCGCCATCGAAGACGATGACGCGGCGGTTGCGGTAGCCGTCGGCGATGAACACCTCGTTGGTCTTTGGGTCGACCCAGATGCCGGCCGGCCCTCCCAGCAGCGTCGTATCGTTGCTGCCGGCGTTCTTGTCGTACTGGCCGATGGTCAGCAGCAGCTTGCCGTCGCGCGTGAACTTCTGCACGCGGTGGTGCATGTAGGTGCCAATCCAGACGAAGTCGTTGTGATCCACGAAGATGCCGTGGGGATTGCGCGGCCAGCTCGACGTGTCGTCCACCGAGCCCTGGCCCCAGCCCTGCACGAGCTTGCCCTGCGGGTCGAGCTCGAGGACCGGCGGCGCGGGCCGGCAGCAGGTGGCAATGGGCGGGTGCTGCATCTCGGAGGTCTCCTCCTCGGTGAGCGTCTCGGGCAGGTGCGTGATCCACACGTGGTCTTTCGCATCCACGAAGACGCCGGTCACCGCTCCGAGAATCCAGTGGTTCGGCAGCTCCTGCGGCCAGGAGGGGTCGATGGCAAATCGGGGCGCGCCCGCTGGCCGCTGCTCGCGCCCGGTCTCGGCCGAGCTGCTCCCGCCTGTGATCATCGGCACAACGAACAGCAGGGCGACGGCGGCCGCCTTCACGCGTCTTCTCATGGCGTCATTGTGCCATCATCTGCCCCATGACGCGCCTCCAGCCGCCGTACGCCACCGCTGTTGTGATCATGGTGGGGTTCGTCCTCGTGCCCGCCATCGCCGTCGCTCAGACCAAGCCCTTCGAGCCGGTGCCGGGCCAGGCGGGCAAGGACGTGGTCTGGGTCCCCACGCCGCCGGAGCTGGTGGCGACGATGCTCGACATGGCCCAGGTGACCGCGAGCGATTTCGTGATGGACCTGGGCTCGGGCGATGGCCGCAACGTGATTGCCGCCGCCGAGCGCGGCGCGCGTGCCGTGGGCGTCGAGTACAACCCCGAGATGGTGGCACTGTCGCGCCGGAACGCGGAGAAGGCGGGGGTGGCCGACCGCGCCACGTTCATCGAGGGCGACATGTTCACCGCCGACGTCTCGAAGGCGACGGTGCTGGCGTTGTTCCTGCTGCCGAGCAATCTCAACAAGCTCAAGGACACGTTCCTGGCGCTCCGACCGGGCACGCGCATCGTGCTCAACACGTTCGGCGTCGAGGGCTGGGAGGCGGACGCCACCGAGACGGTGCAAGGCAACTGCGACAGCTGGTGCACCGCGCTGCTGGTGATCGTGCCGGCGAAGGTGGGCGGCGCCTGGCAGATGTCCGATGGCGATCTGGTGCTCGAGCAGGCGTTCCAGAAAGTCACGGGCACGCTGACGACGCGGGACGGTGCGGCAATGCTCGCCGGGGGACGGCTGCGCGGTGAGGCCATCGAGTTCATGGCGAACGGCACGCGTTATACCGGCCGCGTGCAGGGCGACCGGATGGAGGGCACCGCGGTCACCGCGAGTGGCGCGACGCAGGCGTGGAGGGCGCAGCGACGGCAGTAGCGAGCGACGGGCAGGCAGCCCGCGCCGAAGGCGCGCCTGCCTACAGCGTGAGATTCAGCCATACGAACGCGACGTGCGCGTGCGTGCGATCGACCTCGGGGGCCTTCGACGTGGTCCACATGTAACCGAACTCGACGCCGGTCTTCGGGTTCAGCTGCCTGAGGACGCCGGCAAAGAGGCGGTTCTGATCCACGCCCTGCCAGGGGCCCGACTCGGTGTCATCGAAGGTGACGAAGAGCTCATCCCAGGTGGCGAGCGACCACGACCGGCTGTCGTTCAGTGGACGGACGAAGCGGCCCATCGTCCGCAGGCGATGTGAGCTGTCCAACCAGCCGTTCTGGAAGCGCTGCTCGAGCCGCAGTCGCAGGGACGGTGTCCACTGTCCCGCGGCGGGGAAGGTGGCCGACAGCTGCTGCCAGATACGGTGCTCGTGCGTGGTGCCCGGGCCCGGCGGCTTGGCGACCCACGCATAGCCGCCCCACAACGTGGCGCGGTCGTGCACCTGACGGCCGATGGCCGTGCGCGTGATGATTTGATACGAGTCCGAGATGTCCTCGTACCACCGTGGCTGTTCCTCGAGGTGGAGGCGCCAGTTCTCGGACAGCCGCACGGTGGCGAGCACCTGCACCCAGAACTGCGTGTCCACCGAATCCTGCGCGACCGACGCGGCGGGCAGCGCCAGCACCATCAACCATCCCCACACGATCGCCTTGTGCATGCCTCGCTAGTATGACCCGGAGGGCGCCGTGATATATCTCCCGCCATGCCGCTCATCTCCCTCGAGACGTTGCCCATTCGCGAGATCTTCCCGGGAGTGCGTGCCCGACTCATCCACACCGACCGCGTGACGCACTCGTGGGTGGACATCGACCAGGGCGCGTCGTTCCCCGAGCACCACCATCCGCACGAGCAGATTGTCAGCGTCATCGACGGCCAGCTCGAGATCACCGTGTCGGGCGAGACCCACGTGCTCTCGCCGGGCACGGTGTTCGTCATCCCGCCGCACGCCCCGCACGCCGGCCGCGCGCTGACGCCGTGTCGGGTGCTCGATACCTTCGCGCCGGTCAGGGAAGACTATCGGTGAGAACGTGTCGGGAGGGGAGAAGAACCTCACGGGAGGAGACACGGCCCCGTCGGGAGAGGACCAGGGCCCAAGACCCAAGACCCAAGACCCAAGACCCCAGACCCAAGACCCAAGACCCCAGACCCCAGACCCCGTGTCGTATACTCGCCATTCTGTTGGTCCTGTAAGGAGGCGCGTGTGCGTGCACGGATGATCGTTGCGTCGATTCTCGTGGTGGGCGTGGGCAGCCTCGCGATGGGGCAGGCGCCCGGCAAGTCGCGGCTGAACCCGGTCATCGGGCTGCTGGAGCAGAAGAAGCCGGTCTTCGGGCTCTACGCGCCGTCGAACCGGCGCTTCCCGGGCGGGCCGCCGGGGGCGGGCGCACCGGCGAAGTCGCAGGCCGAGCTGGCGAAGGACGCCGTTGGGTACGCGAACAGCGACTTCGTGTTCGACGGCAGCATGGAAGGCAATTTCGATCGCGGCTACCAGACGTTTGCCGAGTTCGTGAAGGAGGCGGAGCAGATCGGCATCTTTACGAAGAGCCCCACGCACCGGCTGCACCATCCGCTGATCGTGAAGGCGCCCGAGATTGCTCCCGACCCGGTGAAGGTCGGCGAGCAGATTGGCCAGCAGCTGAACCTGGGCGTCAGCGGCGTGATGTTCGTGTCGGTGGAGAGCGCGGACGAGGTGCGGCAGGGACTGGCCGCGATGCGCTTCAAGTCGAAGGGCGGCACGCGCAGCGAGGACGTGGGCGGCGCGCCCGCGCTCTGGGGCCTCAGCGAGGCCGAGTACAAGGCGAAGGCCGATGTCTGGCCTCTCAATCCCGACGGCGAGCTCATCAACTGGACCATCGTCGAAAGCAAGGCCGGACTGGCCAAGGTGCGCGAGATTGCCGCGGTGAAGGGCATCGGCGTGCTGTGGCCCGGCGCCGGCACGCTGCGGCAGCTCTTCACCACGACCGACGCGAGCGGCCAGCGCACGCTGGACGAGGCCGCGTGGGAAGCCGCCATCCAGCAGGTGCTCTCGGCGTGCAAGGAGTTCAACGTGCCCTGCGGCTACCCGGCCAGTGCCGCCGACATCGAGCTGCGCATGAAGCAGGGTTTCAGCGTGTTCGTGATGAACTGGGGCGACGCCGGTTTCAAGGCCATTGACGTGGGGAGGAAGGCGGCCGGGAGGTAACCTCGCGCAACACGCCGGCCAGGATCGCCACGCCTTCGCGGATCTCGTGCTCGGTGAGGCACGCATAGCCCAGCATGAGGCCCGCGCGACGTGGCGGCCGCAGGTAGTACGGCGACACCGGGTACACCCCGACACCCCGTTCGAGCGCCATCCTCAGCACTGTCTCGAGCTCGGCGTCGGCCAGCCCGCGCGGCCACAGCACCACGTGCAGCCCCGCGTTCTCGCCCGACACGCTCACCTCGTCGCCCAGCGTCTCGCGGATCGCCGCCAGCAGCGCCGCCCTCCGCGCCGCATTCCGCAATCGAGATCGCCGGAGGTGCCGCTCGAAGTGTCCGCCGGTGATGAAGTCGGTGAGCACCTCCTGCTCGAAGGTGGGGGTCTGGCCGTCGGTCAGGAACTTGAGCGCGGCAATCGGCCCGATCAGGGGCGTCGGGACCACGAGGTAGCCGATGCGCAGCGAGGGGTAGAGGACCTTGGAGAACGTGCCCACGTAGAGGACACGCTCGGCGAGGTCGAGGCCCTGGACCGCTTCGACGGGGCTGCCCTCGTAGCGGAACTCGCTGTCGTAGTCGTCTTCCACCACGTGTGCCCCGACCGTGTCGGCCCACCGCAGCAGCGCGAGCCGGCGCGCCAGCGGCAGGATGCCCCCAAGCGGAAACTGGTGAGACGGCGTGACGTACGCGAGCCGCACCGGGCCGCGGCGTGGCAGGCGCGAGACATCGATGCCGCTGGCATCCACGGGCACGGCCAGCGGCCTGGCTCCAGCCGCGACAAACGCCTGGCGCGCGGCCTGGTAGCCGGGCTCCTCGACCACGACGCGGTCCCCCGGATCGACCAACAGCCGCGCGATCAGGTCGAAGGCCTGCTGGGCGCCGTTGACGATCACCACGCGATCCGCGCTGGCATTCACGCCGCGGGCGCGCCTCACGTAGCCGGCCACCGCGTCGCGCAGCGGTCCAAAGCCGAGCGAGCGCCCGTACCCCAGCGTCCTGACCGACAGCGAGGCGGCTCGTCGAGCCATCAGGCGCGTCCAGAGCGCCTGCGGGAAGTCCGCCACGGCCGGTAACCCGTATCGGAAATCGCACGCCAGGCCAGCGCGCCTCGGGGTGCCCGGCGCCGGCAGGGGCGCCACCGCCCTGACGCGCTCGGCATGGGCCGAAAACGACACGCGCGGCCGGCTCTGACCGGCATCAACACGCGAGCGCGGGCGCCGGGGCGCCAGGGCCGTGTCGGGCAGTGCGCGTGACACGAACGTCCCGGATCCCTTGCGCGCCTCCACGTAGCCTTCCGCCATGAGGCGCTCGAACGCGAGCACAACCACATTGCGCGACAAGCCGAGATCGGCAGAGAGCACGCGCGTGGAGGGCAGGCGGGCGCCGGGCGCCAGGCGGCCCTCGAGAATGGCGCGCCGGAGGCCCCGATACAACCGTTCGATGAAAGGGCCGTCGCCGTCGAGTGTGACGAGCATGTGAGGTGGTATCCGCTGTGAAAGTGGCCCCAGCCAACTCGAGGGAAGTGGTCCCTCCAGTCCGCCATTGTGAGGCTTAGGCTTGGCCCGGGGCAATTGGGCCCCGGGAGGACTTGCCATGACTTACCCCACGCTCTGTCGATCGCTCACGGCCGCGCTTGCCTTCGCGGCCCTGGCCGGGCCCGCTGCCGCTGATGACCAGGCCATCGCATCCGCCTGCAAGCCCGTCCACGCGGACCTCGTCGAAGCGCGCGCCACAACCGGCTGCAAGCCGGGTCATTCGTTCTGCTTCCTCGGTGAGGTGGACGGCAACCACGGCCTCCGCGGCACGACGTACTTCAGGGGAGACAGCGCGGGGACCGCGCCTCCTGCGTCGCCGTCGTTCCTTCCGTACAGCGGCGTGTTCGAGTTCACGACCGCGGGCGGCGTGCTCGTGATGCGCGAGACCGGGCTCACCAACCAGTCGCAGGGAACCCCTGAGAGCGGCGCGATTACCGCGTACCAGCAAATCGTCTCTGGCACCGGCGAGTATGCCGGCGCGACCGGCTACTTCTTCGTCAGCGGCTTCAACCGCGACGGGCGCATCGTCACGAAGGTGACGGGCGAGATCTGCACACCCTAGGAGGGGCAGGACGAGGGGCCGCGGTCCCGCCGAACGCGGTCCTCGATCCCCGGCCTCCATGCTCGCCGGCCCTTCAATTCTCGCTCGGGGGGCGGCCTCGGCCCGCCTTCACGACCGCGCGGCGCTTCTTCGTGGCAAGCCGCTGCTCCTTCGCGCCTCTGCCCACCTTCGTCGCCTTGCGACGCACGGGGACGACGGTCGCGCGCTGGATGAGCGCGACGAGGCGTGCGCGGGCGGCGTCGCGGTTCTGCGCCTGCCGCCGATGCTCGCGGCTGTCGATGAGCAGCACCCCGTCCGCGGTGAGCCGCTTGCCAGCCAGCGCGACGAGCCGCTGCTTCACCTCCGCTGGCAGGGACGAACGTTCGACGTCGAAGCGCAACTCGACGGCGGTCGCCACCTTGTTCACGTTCTGACCACCCGGCCCCGAGGCTCGGACGAAGCGTTCGTCTATTTCGCTGTCGTCCAGGAACAGCGTCGGCGTAATCTCGATCATGGCCCATCCACATCATAGGGTAGGACCATGACCTCAGGGATCAGGCGCGTGCTCGTCGCCCTCGTAGGTGGCGCGCTCGTCGGGGCCGGTGTGCTGGGCGTGGCGGCTACGCGGTGGCGCACGGCCACCGACGGCATGCGCGTGCGCCTCAGGGGCACCGAGGGTCCGCAGCTCGTGGCCACCTTCAGCGAACGCGAGCTCGACGCCGTGCCCGCGCCGGTCGCGCGCTACTTCCGGGCAGCCCTGGAAGACGGCCAGCCCATCGTCACCCACGCACGCATCACCTGGGCTGGCGAGTTCAATTCGGGCCAACCCGGCGCCAACTCGTGGGCGCCGTTCACTGCCGTGCAGGATTTCGCACCAGCCGCTCCGGGCATGGTGTGGGACGCGCGCATCCGCATGGCGCCTGGCGTCACCGTGCGAGTGCGTGACGGCTTCGTGGACGGCGTGGGCTCCATGTACGGCGCCGTCATGGGGCTCGTCACCGTGGTGGACAAGTCCGGCACGCCCGAGATGGCCACCGCATCGCTGCAACGCTACCTGGCCGAGGCTGCCTGGCTGCCCACGGCGCTTCTGCCCAGCCAGGGTGTCTCGTGGACCGCCATCGATGACTCCCGCGCGCTCGCCACCATCACCGGAGGGTCCACGACGACGTCGGTGGAGTTCCGTTTCGGGGCGGATGGCCTTGTAGAATCGATCTTCGTGCCCGACCGTCTCTTCGACGATGGGAAGAACCCGCCGTCGGTCCATCCGTGGCAGGGCCGCAACCTGCGCTACGTGTCGATGCACGGCATGATGGTCCCCGACGACTCCGTCGTCGAGTGGCTGCTGCCGCAGGGAGCTTACGCATACTGGCGTGGCAGGCCCACTGCCATCGAATACGAATATGCCACCCGCTAGATCCGGATTCGCCGTTCGGCGCGTGGTTGCCGGGGTCGTGACACTCGGCGCGGTCGTGGGCCTGGGATACCTCGCGCGAACCTGGTTCCGATTCGGCCGTGTGCCCAGCCGTCCCGCGGACCCGCTGCTCGAACCCTTCATGCCCGTGTGCGAGGTGGCCGAGCGGCACGAAGTGCGCGTGGCAGCGCCCGCCGACATCACGTTCGCGGCGGCGCTCGAGATGGACCTCCGACGCTCGGACGTCGTGCAGGCCATCTTCAAGGGCCGCGAGTGGTTGATGGGCGCCCACGCGGCGCCGGCGACCGCACGACCAGGCACCTTCATCGAGGAAATGCGTGGCATCGGCTGGGGCGTGCTGGCCGAGGAGCCGGGCCGGGCGTTGGTCATGGGTGCGGTCACCCAGCCCTGGCTGGCCGACGTGACGTTCCGCAGCCTGGCGCCGGATGGGTTCGCGGCGTTCGACGAGCCCGGCTACGTGAAGATCGTCTGGACGCTGGTTGTCGAGCCGCGCGGCCCCGCCGCCTCGCTCTTCCGCACCGACACCCTCGTCGTCACGACCGACGCCGAGGCCCGCCGGCGGTTCCGGCGCTACTGGACGGTCTTCTCCGCCGGCATCCTCCTCATCCGGCATCGTGCGCTCGCCCTGGTCAAGGCGGACGCCGAGCGGCGATACGCCGTGTCCGCCCGCGCCGTCAGCCTTTCGGCTCCTTGAGCATCGCCAGCAGCATGCGCGCCGCGACGGGCGCATCCACCGCGTGCGGCACGTTCGCCGGCATGCGGACGATGGTCCCGGGCACGGCCCTGACGGGGGTGCCGCCGATGGTGAGCGTCAGCTCGCCGTCGAGCACCAGCACCAGCGCGTCGAAGGGCGTGGCGTGCTCGCTCAGCCCCTGCCCCTGGTCGAAGGCGAAGAGCGTGAGGTTGCCGCCGCCGGTCTTCGCGAGAATGCGGCTGGCGATGCCCTGCTCGGTGGGAGTGATGAGGCTGGCAAGCGACAGGGCCTCAGCGGCCGGGATGTTTGACACGAAATCCTCCTTCGTAGATGACGGGCGCGCCGCTCCTCATGGCGCCGGGCCTGGGCAGGTTGTGCTCGATGAGCGGCACCTGGGGATCTGGCACGAATCCCGCCGCATCCATCTCCGCCAGCAGCTCGGCAGCGGTGAGGAAGCACTGCGGGCCGCCGGAGAAATCTGTGAAGACGAACGGCTCGCCTGCGACGGGTGTCGCCTCCGGCGACAGCGTGTGCCGGGAGAAGGTGAACACGAAACAGAGCGCGCCCGGCCTGGCCACCCGCGCCGCCTCTCGCACGCCGGCGCGGAAGACCGTCGTCGAAGGCGCGAGGTTCCAGATGCCATGCGCCACGATCAGGTCGGCCGATCGGCTGCGGACCGGGAGCGCCTCCATGGGGGCCAGGGCCACCAGGAGCGCCCCGTCTCCGGGCTCCGCGCGCGCCCGTTCGGCGGCGGCGACCAGCATGGGCCAGGAGAGGTCGGTGCCGACGACCTTCCATCCCATGCGCGCGAGCGGCACGGCGTTGCGTCCCGCGCCGCAGCCGATGTCCACGGCGACCCCAGGCCCCATCCGCCTCAACTGGTCGGCGGCGACGCGCAGCAGCCGATCGTTGGGGGGCGACTTGACGAATCCCGCGACGGTCCCCGGCTGGCTCCACGACGATCCTGCGAGTGGATCCATCCGCACATCGTGCCACTGTCCGGCCCCGGCGGCTATGACGGCCGTCAGACCGACGGGGAGGGCGCCGACTTTCCGGCATTGGGCAGCCCGAGGGCACAGGTTGCGTCACCTGCTCGGCCTTTCGGCCCGTAACTTGTCGGCCGCCTTTTTGCACGCAGTGTCCGGCAAGGACCGCCATGGACGTCATTCCTCTCCCCCCCAGCCCCTGGGACATCAGCCCTGATGACTTCCCCCGACACGGGAGCGACGCCGACCGGCTTCGATTCCTCGTCCGCTATGCGTTGCTGGCGCCCTCGACCCGCAATACCCAGCCCTGGCGGTTTCGCGTCGCCGACGGCAACGTGGAGCTCCACCTCGACCTCGAGCGCTGGCAGCGGGTGGCGGACGCCGATCAGCGGGAGATGTTCATCAGCCTCGGGTGCGCGCTCGAGAACCTCCTGATTGCCGCGACGCACTTCGGGTACCACACCGCCGCCGACTACCTGTCGGGAGTGGATGACGACACGCCGGTCGTGCGCGTCCGGTTCGAGCCGGGCGGGCTGGCCGGGAAGACCCCGGACCCCCGCTTCGACGCTCTGACGCGGCGTCGCACGAACCACGGCGTCTACGACGGTACGCCGGTGCCTCGCGAGGAGCTGGGACTGCTGTGCGAGTCGTGCACCGAGCCGGGCCTGCGGCTGCACTGGATCACCGACGACGAGGGCCGCGCGAAGGTGGATGCCCTGGTGATGCGTGCCGACGCGATCCTGCTGTCGAGCCCGGAGTATCGGCACGAGCTGGGGGAGATCATCGGCACCGGCGCGTTCGGCACGCCGTGGCTGCTCGCCACGCTGGGCCGCTTCGCCGTTTCGCACCTGATGCCGGTTTCGAGCTTCTCGAAGGCGGACCACAAGGCGCTGATGAGCTCGCCCGCGTTGGGCGTCATCTGCGCGCCGGCCGGCACCAGGCTGGCGCAGGTGCGCGTGGGGCAGGTCCTCGAGCGGCTCTACCTCGCCGCCACCCTCCGTGGTCTCGCCCTGCAGCCGGTGAGCCAGATTCTGCAACTGGACGAGACCCACGACGGTCTCTCGGCGTTGCTGCCGGAACACTTCGGCGTGCCCCTCCAGCCCTTCCGGCTGGGCCACGCGGCGGGGCCGCGCGCGCACACGCCGCGCCGATCGCTCGATGAAGTCCTGCGGTAAAGCTCCGGTATCATCCGTGGACCGCGCCGACCTCATGACGCAGCGAGCGACACCCCCACCGCCGACCACGTCGGACACTCCGGTGAGGGAGAGCGGGGTTCATGTCCGAAGCGCCCCCCTCCGCGGCGCCACGGCCGCGCTGCGGGTGCTGGCGGTTTGCGCGGCCATCGCCGCCCTGCACTTCGCGGCGCCGGTGCTGCTGCCGGTCGTCCTTTCGCTCCTGCTGTTCTACGCGCTCAACCCAATCGTGAGCCTCTTGACACGGTGGTACGTGCCCCGACCGCTGGCGGCGGTACTGGTGGTGGTCGCGCTGGTCACCGGCGTGGGCGCGGGGGCCGTGGCCCTGTACCCCCAGGTGGACGCGGTGGTGGCCAAGATCCCTGACGGGGCGGCCAAGCTGCGGGCGACGTTCCGGCGCGCGCGGGGCGGGGCGCCCGACTCGGCGCTCGAGCGCGTGCAGGCGGCCGCGAAGGCCATCGACTCGGCGGCGGCGGAGGCGACGGGGCCGGCGGAGCGGCGCCCGGGGGTGACGCGTGTGGAGATCGAGCAGCCCATCCGCGTATCGGACTGGCTGGTCACCGGCGGCATCGGGGCCATCGGGATGATCGGGCAGCTGGTGACGATCCTCTTCCTGACGATCTTTCTCCTGAACGAGGACGACTCGTTCAAGCGGAAGCTCGTGCGGCAGATGGAAACGCGCGGCACCAAGCGGGTGACCGTCAGCATCCTCAACGACATCGCGCGCCGCATCCAGAGCTTCCTCTGGGTGCAGCTGATCACCTCGTCGCTCGTAGCGGTGGCAACGTGGCTCGTGCTCTGGTGGCTCGGCGTCGAGCAGCCGGCCGCGTGGGGGCTGTTCGCCGGGTTGATGAACCTGGTGCCCTACTTCGGCGCGCTGGTCGTGGCGGTGGTGCTGGCTGCCGTGGGCTTCCTCCAGTTCGGCACCCTCGAAGGGGCGGCCATGGTGGCGGGCGCGTCGCTGGTGATCACGACCATCGAGGGCATGTTCATCACCCCCCACTTCATCAGCCGCGCGGCGTCACTGAACCACGTGGCCATCTTCCTGGCCATCGCCTTCTGGAGCTGGGCGTGGGGTGTGCCGGGCATGCTGCTGGCGGTGCCGCTGCTGATGGCCATCAAGGCCGTGTGCGATCACGTGGATGGGTTCAAGGGCTTCGGCGAGTTCCTCGGCGAGTGAGCCCGCGCCGTCGGCGCCCCGATCACGTATGATCAATGGTTTCGGAGCACCCACGTGGCCAACATCCTCCAGAGCCTTCCCGCCGGCGAGAAAGTCGGCATCGCGTTTTCCGGCGGCCTCGACACCAGCGCCGCCCTGCACTGGATGCGCGCGAAGGGCGCCATCCCCTACGCCTATACGGCCAACCTCGGGCAGCCCGACGAGAAGGATTACGACGACATCCCGAAGAAGGCCATGACATACGGCGCGGAGAAGGCGCGCCTGGTCGAGTGCCGGCCGCAGCTGGTGGCCGAGGGCCTGGCGGCCATCCAGTGCGGCGCGTTCCACGTCTCCACGGCCGGCGCCACCTATTTCAACACCACGCCGCTCGGCCGCGCCGTCACCGGCACCATGCTCGTCGTTGCGATGCGCGACGAGGACGTGAACATCTGGGGTGACGGCAGCACGTTCAAGGGCAATGACATCGAGCGGTTCTACCGCTACGGCCTGCTGGCCAACCCCAATCTCCGCATCTACAAGCCGTGGCTCGACCAGCGGTTCATCGACGAGCTCGGCGGCCGCAAGGAGATGTCGGAGTACATGATCGCCCACGGCTTCGAGTACAAGATGAGCGTCGAGAAGGCGTACTCCACCGACTCGAACATCCTGGGCGCCACGCACGAGGCCAAGGACCTGGAGTTCCTCGACAAGAGCATCTCCATCGTCCAGCCCATCATGGGCGTGGCCTTCTGGCGCGACGATGTGCCGGTGAAGCCCGAGACGGTGACGGTGCGCTACGAGGAAGGCCACCCGGTGGCGCTCAACGGCCACACCTTCAGCGACGCGCTGTCGATGTTCACCGAGGCCAACGTCATCGGCGGCCGCCATGGCCTCGGCATGTGCGACCAGATCGAGAACCGCATCATCGAGGCGAAGAGCCGCGGCATCTACGAGGCGCCGGGCATGGCGCTGCTCCACATCGCCTACGAGCGCCTGGTGACGGGCATTCACAACGAGGACACCATCGAGCAGTACCGCTCCAACGGGCGCCGTCTCGGCAAGCTGCTGTACCAGGGCCGGTGGTTCGACCCGCAATCGATGATGCTGCGCGAAACGGCCCAGCGCTGGGTGGCGCGCGCCGTGACGGGCGAGGTGACGCTCGAACTCCGTCGTGGCAACGACTACTCGCTGCTCGACACCACGAGCCCGAATCTCACCTACAAGCCGGAACGGCTGACGATGGAAAAGGGCGAGGCGTTCTTCACGCCTCAGGATCGCATCGGGCAGCTGACGATGCGGAACCTGGATATCATCGACACGCGCGACAAGCTCCGGATCTACTCGGAGACGGGCCTGATCGGATCGGGCGCGGCCGGGGTTCCGCTGTTGGAAGGGGAGAAGGAGTAGGGTTGCCGATGGGTGATCTTGGTCGGGCGCTGATGCTGTTCGGAGGCGCGCTGATCGTGGTGGGCGCGCTCCTGTCGCTCGGGGGCAGGATTCCCTGGCTGGGGCGCCTGCCCGGCGACATCGTCATCGAGCGCGAGAACTTCCGGTTCTACTTCCCGCTGGCCACCGCCATCCTCATCAGCATCGTCCTGTCGATCATCGCGGCGCTCTTCCGGCGATAGGCCTGTAGGGAAACAGGAAGAACACGAAGGACACGAACCCCTTCGTGTCCCTCGTGTTCCCGGGACAGCTAGGTGATGGAGGCCCAGCGATTCCGGTCCGCCCAGATTGCGAACATCACGCTGGCGCCCTGCAGGTTGGCGAACAGGGTCCGGCCGTCGGGGCTGAAGCAGGCGCCCGCCCATTCGCTGCCGGTCTGACCCGGATACATGTTCTCGGCCAGGCGATAGATCTGGTTGCCGCTCCGGCGCAGCAGGTGCAGGTACTCGGCGCCGCTGCCATCTTCGCAGATGATCAGGTTGTTCCCGCTGGGCGACACGCAGATGTTGTCTGGCGCGCCCATCGCAGCCACGTCCGTCGACTCGAACAGGAGCGCGAGCTCCTGCACGTCATTGTTCTTGAGGTGCAGCTCGAAGATCTGCCCGAGGCCGGCGTTGCCGCCGTTCGAGCACGCGAAGAAGACGCGGTTGCGGCTGTACCAGGCGCCCTCACCGCGCGAGAACGTGGCGCCGCCCTTTGCGAGTCCCTGCTGGTAGGTATAGAGCGCGTTGGTCCGATAGACGGCTTCGTTGCTCGGATCGTCGATATCCACCCAGGTCACGGGGAGCTTCACCTTGGTCTGCTGGTTCGTGCGCGTGTCGTACTGAGGCATCCCCTCGATGGCCAGCATCTGCACGCGGCCGGGACGGGTGAGGTCGCCGGGCACGCTGGGCACGAAGCGGAACGTGCCGCAGGGGCCGCGGTCCGACGTGATGTAGACGATGCTGGTCTTCGGGTCGACGACGGCGGCCTCTGGATAGTGCAGGCCCATGTGGGCCAGGGGCTGCGCGGGCGTTTCCACCGACGCCGCCGCCGGCACCTCGAAGATGTAGCCGTGCTGGCGGCCGAGCGTGGCCGAGGGGCCGAGGTTGCTCTCCTCGCAGGTGAGCCACGTGCCCCAGGGGGTGATGCCGCCCGCGCAGTTCCGCACGTGACCGCTCGAGCTGACGAAGCTCTCGGTCAGCAGGCGCGTGGCCGGGTCGAGGGTCAGGGTCGTCGTGCCGCCGCCGGCCTGCGCGTCGTAAGGCTGGCTGCCGATCGGCGTGCCGGCGCCGCGCTCGTGATTGCAGACGAGGCGCACCATGCCGTTGTAGTCGAACGCGCCCATGCCGTCCGCATTGCTCGGGAACGGCCGGCCGTCCGTCATGATGTTGCCGTTGCGAATCAGCACGTTGTACTTGAAGCCCTCGGGCAATGCGAGCAGGACTTCGCCCGTGTTCGCCGCAGCCGTGGGCTGCAGGGGGCCAAACCCCGGGATCGTGCCTCCATACTGCGGCACGTCGGCGCGCACGCCGCCCAGTTCGGTGAAGCCGAGTCCGATGGCCCCGCCCACGGCGGCGCCCAGCTGGATGAAATTGCGACGGGAAACGGTGGTGTTCTTCATGCCTTCTCCTGAGTGACGATGCCGGCCCGCGATGCGACGCATCTGGTGCCGTGCCCGGGAGTGTGGCTGCCGCCCGTGACAGACCGACAACGACGGCGACATCGACGTGTAAAAGGTGCCCCCGGCGAGGCCTCACCGGAGCGACGGTGCCGCGAAGGCGGGCGTGTTCCCGTGGACGTGATGCCGTCGTCGCCGCTTTGGCACGCGGCCGTCACAGGCGCGGGATACCATCGGATCGATGCCGGGATACGGCCCGTTCCTCCTGTGCGACTTCCACGTGCACACACGCTGGAGCGACGGCCGTCTCACCATCCGCGAGGTGGTTGATCTCTACGGTCAGACCGGCAAGTTCGACGTGATCGCCATCACCGATCACATCCTGATGAAGAAGGACCTGCTCGCCCGGATCGGGCGGCTGGCGACGCTCGGCACGCGCTCGTTCGGGGTGAAGGAGCCGTGCTTCGACGAGTACCTGGACGAGATCCGTGAAGAGGGCGAGCGGGCGCTGAGGAAGTACAACCTGCTGGTCATCCCCGGCGCCGAGGTGACGCAGAACAACATCAACGGCAAGGGGAAGAAGAACGCCCACATCATCGCGCTGGACATCAAGCGCTACATCAGCGCGGATCAGCCGGCGGTGGAGATCCTGCGCGAGATCCGCCGCCAGGACGCGCTCAGCATCGCGTGCCATCCCCATCACCGCACCACACGGCGCATCGAGATCAGCACCTGCTACCTGTGGGACAACCGCGGCGCGCTGGCGCACCTGGTGGACGTGTGGGAGGCCGCCAACCGCGACGACCTGTTCTCGGTGACGAGCTTGAAGCACTTCCCCTACATCGCCAACAGCGACTTCCACAAGGCCAAGCATCTCTACTCGTGGAAGACGCTCATCCGGGCCGAGAAGAACTGGCCGGCGATCCGGCGGGCGCTCTGCGACAACGTGGACGTGGCCATCACGCTGTTCAGGCCGGGGGCATGGCAGGCCGCCTGACCGCCCGGGGCTCCGGCGCGCTGCCACGGCCCCGCATCAGCGTCATCGTCTGCGCGCACAACGAGGAGGCGCTGCTTCCCGGATGCCTGCATTCGCTGCTCGCCCAGCTGCGCCGGCCGGACGAGGTGCTCGTGATCAACAACGCCAGCACCGACGCCACGGGCGCGGTCGCCGCCGCGGTGCCAGGCATTCGCGTCGTCGACGAGCCGCGCAAGGGCCTGGTCGTGGCCCGGGAGCGCGGGCGGCTCGAGGCGCGTGGCGACCTGCTGGTGTACGTGGATGCCGACTGCCGTGCGCCCCTCGAGTGGCTCAGGCAGGTCGAGGAGTGCTTCGCCGGTACGCCTGGCCTGATCGCGATGTCCGGCACGTACCGCTTCTATGACTGGGACTGGTGGGGGCGCCTGTTGATTCGCGTGTACGACCTGACCGTCGCGCCCGCGACACACGCGCTGGTCAAGCACGTGCTCCGCATCGGCGTGGTGTTCTACGGCGGCAACTTCGCCGTGCGTCGAGAGGCGCTCGAACAGATCGGGGGCTTCGACACGCGCATCGAGTTCCACGGCGAGGACACCAACGTGGGGCGACGCCTGTTCCAGGTCGGCCGCGTGGACCTTCGCCCGCGGTGCTTCCTCTACACCTCGGCCCGCCGCTACAACGCCATGGGGAAGGTCGCCGTCTTCCGTCTCTACGTGCGGAACTTCCTCTCGGAAATTCTCCACCACCGGCCGCAGGACGTCGCGCACCAGGATGTCAGGGAGGTATGACGGTCGTCATAGGCAGGCCGCAGGGGCGGGCCTACGCTACGACTTGCGCGGGTGTGCATGGCCGATATGCCCTCACCTCACGGACGACCGCTGGCGCTCGACGAGCTCTGTGACTACGCCGCTGCTCGCCGGCATCACGAGCTCAGGCTCGACGTGCGGCGGGTCGCCGACCTGTTGAGAAAGCTCTCGGACGACGGCCCGCCTGCGCCGCAGGTCATCGAACAGTACGAGGACCTCGCCATCTTCCTCGAGCTGCACCTCGCCAAGGAAGAGAACATCCTGTTCCCCGCGCTGGTGGCGTTGGCCGAGGCCGCGCGGGCCGGCCAGCCCCGGCCGCCGCTGCCGTTCCCCAGCGTCCTCAATCCTGTGCGCCTGCTCGAGGTCGAGCACGCCCGCCTGCACGATCTGCTCGACCGCCTGCGCGCCGTGACCGCCGGACTCGCGCTGCCGGCGGATGCGGGCGAGCCCTGGCGGCGCGCCTACGAGGCCCTCGCCTCGCTGGATGCGGCGCTGGCGGAACACGTGCGGTTCGAAAACGAGGTGCTGTTCCCACAGGCCCTCGAAGTGGAGCGACAGCTGGGCTGAGGAAGGCACAAGGCGCCTTTTCTGCCTTCCTCACATATGATTCCCTCCGTGTCGAGCCAGCCCACAGAAGAGGTCCTGCGTCGCGTCCCGTTGTTTCGTCGATTGTCTCCGGCCGATCGGGCCCGGATCGGCGAGTGCGCGCGGCTGCGTCACTTCCCGCGCGGCGAGGAGATCTTCCGGGAAGGCGATCCCGGTGACGCCTTCCTCGTCATCGTCGAGGGCCGCGTGAAGATCTACAAGTCGACGGCGTCGGGGAAGCAGATCATCCTGGAGATTTTCAGCGCCGGCGATCCACTGGGCGCGGTGGCCGTCTACGAGGGCGCCCCGTTCCCCGCCTCGGCCCTCGCGCTCGAGGACACCACTTGCGTCCGCGTGGAGACCAGGGACTTCTACCGGCTGCTCGAGCAGCACCCGGCGCTCGTGCGCGGGCTGCTGTCGGGGCTCACCATCCGGATCGCCGAGCTCACGCGTCGCCTCGCCGAGCTCACCGGCGGGCGGGTGGAGACCCGCTTCGCGCGCCTGTTCCTGAAGCTCGCCGAGCGGATGGGGCGCGACGAACAGGGCGGAACCTTCGTCCCCATGCCCCTGCACCGCCAGGAGCTCGCGGATCTCACGGGCACGACCATCGAGACCTGCATTCGCATCATGTCGCGATGGGAGAGAGAGAACGTGGTGCACACCGGCAAGGACGGGTTCGTCATCCTCGACCGGGCCGAAATAGAGGCCGTCGCCGCGTCCTGATCCCGTAGCGACGGCGCGTCTATTGAGCGACTGGCGATTGCAGATTGAGCGATTTATCGGTTGATTGATGATTGGGGTATTGAGCGATTCATTGTTGATTGAGTGATTGAGTGATTGAGTGATTGAGTGATTGGGGAATGGGGGGATTGGGGGGATTGGGGGATTCGACGATCCCGGACCCCAAGACCCAAGACCCAAGACCCAAGACCCTAAAGATCCGCCCGAGCCAGCCGCCGCGCCGCAATCCATGCCGGCACGGCCGTCCACAGTAGCAGCGACGTCGCGACCAGGGCCGCCACCGCGCGCTCGCCACCGGCGAAGCGCAGCAGCGCCAGCGACGCGCTGCCGAAGGCCGACGTGCCCTCGATGGCCAGGTAGGCGCCCGTACGCCCAGCGTCTACCGGGTTGAGCAGGGCCGCGGTCATCAGCACGCGCGAGGCCGCGCCCGACTTCAGCAGCGACGCCACGCCGAGCGCCGCCAGGTCGAACAGGATGACCGCCACGAACCAGACGACCAGCGACATCGCCAGCGCGCGCGCGCGGCGGCCGGGCGCGCCGCTCGCCAGCGCCGCCGCGATGGCCAGGAAGACGGCGGTGAGCGCCATCGACAGCCCCACGACGACGAGGAACTGCGAGGCGCCGGTCGGTCCGCTGTAATACTGCACGGTCAATCCCGCCACGCCGAAGCCGAGCAGCTCGGCTGCAACCAGCGCCAGGAAGAGTCCGATTACCCGCCCCGAGAGGATGGCCCAGCGCGGCACCGGCTGCGCGTACAGCAGTTCGGCGGCGCCGCGATCCGGCGAGAGCGTCAGGGATCCGAAGATCAGCGCCGCCAGAGGCACGATCAGCAGGACCAGCTGCACCAGCGACACCGCCGTCCGCGCGAAGTCCTGCAGGCCGTAGCCGCCCGTGAGCACGTAGCCCGAGGCGGCCACCAGCAGCGCGAGCCCTGCGAAAACCACCGCGAACCAGTGGAGCCAGCGCGACCGGGCCGCCAGCAGCAGCTCGTGTCGCGCGCAGAGCCAGACCAGTCCCATCATGGGCGTCCCCCCGTGAGCAGCATCGATGTGTCGTAAGGCCGTCCGCCGCGCGTGGACGGATCGCGGTCGCGCTCCTCGACCGTGCGATGCGCCACGAGGCCCGATCCCATGGGCGTCTGCAGGCCCGGCACCTCGGTGAGCACGGCATCCTCGAGCCTCAGCCATTCACTGGTCAGATGATCCGCCACGAAGATGGCCGTGCCTGCCGGTGGCGGAGTGCCCTCGAGCGAGCTCTGCAGGCAGCCGAGATCGTCGAAGAGCCGAGGCTCCTCGCCAGGCGCCAGCAGCTGGGCGGCGGTGTTGCGCGTCGAGATCACCATGCGGCAGTGCGCGCAAGTGTCGTTGACGACGTCGATGGCCACGGGCGCGGGCGGCCCTCCCGCACAGGCCGCGCCCACCACGGCCAGCAGGACGAATGTGCCGAGCCTCGTCACGACGCGCCCCCCACGATGGAACGGTAGAACTCGTCCAGCCGGCCCTCCTCGGCGCTCAAGCCCTCGATGACCCCACCGGCCGCGCGGATGGCGTCCAGCGCCTCGAGGCGGACGCTCGCTGGCCCGGGGACCAGCAGATCGTCGGCCAGCCAACTGGCCTCGGGCGCGAGGGTGCGCACGCGCTCCAGCAGTGCCGGGCCTCGCTCGGCCAGGCGCACGCGCATGACGCCGCGGTCCGACAGCCGCGCGGCCAGCTCACTCGACGTGAGTGTCGCCGCCAGCCGGCCCTCGATGAGGATCAGGATGAGATCCGCGAGACGCTCCACGTCACCCAGCTGGTGCGAGCTGAAGAACACCGTGCGGCCCGCGCGCCGGCGCGCTTCGACGAGCTCGTAGAAGGCCGACAACCCATCGGGATCGAGCGCGGCCGTCGGCTCGTCGAGCAGCAGCACCTCGGCGTCGGGCAGCATGGCCACGGCCAGGCCCAGGCGCTGTGTCATGCCGCCGGAGTAGGTGCCGACCGCGCGGCTGCCAGCGCCGTTGAGCGACGCGAACTTCATCACCCGATCGGTCGCGTCACCCGGCACGCCCCGCATCCGCCGATAGAACTCCACCACCTCGCGCCCGGTCAGCGCGTCGGGAAACGAGACGCGCTGCGGCAGGAACGAGCAGACGCGCCGGGCCACGGCCTCGGTGGCGGGCAGCCCCTCCGGGCCAAGGCGCACGTCGCCAGAGGTGGGCCGTACCAGCCCGGCCGCGGCCTTGATCGACGTCGTCTTCCCCGACCCGTTCGGTCCGAGCAGCGCGACGACGCTGCCGGCGGGCACGTCCACCGTCAGCGCGTCGACGGCGGTGTGGCGGCCGTAGACCTTGGTGAAGCGCGTGTAGCGGATCACGCGGCACCTCCGTGCGCCTGCGCGCGCCGGGCGAGCGGCGACCGCCCGCCGGCCAGCAGCACCAGCGCGCCGGCCATCACCATCGCCGCCGGCCAGAAGGGCGCGGCGGGAGGCGGGGCCGTGGGTGCGCTCTCGGCCGTCACCTGCGGAACATCCGGCAGGCGCGGCATCCGCGCGAGCGGCCGTTCGTCCACCACGGGCACGGCGTCCAGCACCGGGAACGCCCGCTCGGCGGCGCCCAGTGCCCGCGCCGCCAGTCCCTGGGCGAACAGATCCGCCGCCGTCAGGTTGCCGCGCAGGTGATCGAACACGTTCGACAGGCGGTAGGGCCGCTCGGCGATGCCGTCGCCGTCGAGGTCGGGCTCGCCGTGGTCCGACCAGTAGTTGCCCGCGAACCGCGTGTCGGTGCGGCGTCCCACGAGCGACAGCGGCGTGAGGTTGCCGACAAACGCGTTGTCTGCGAACACGTTGCCGCCGCTCGAGTCGTAGATCACGAGCGCCACGTCGGACATCGCGACGATATTGCGCCTGAACGTGTTGCGATAGGAGCCTTCGATGAAGATCCCGCGCGCGTTGTCGGCGATGAGGTTGTCCTCGGCGACGAGATCGTCACAGGCTTTCAGCAGCAGGCCGACCGACGCGAAACCCCGGTTCCTGATGAAGCGGTTGCGCCGGAACGTGATGCGCACCGAATACATCAGCGCCGCGCCTGCTGCCCCCGTCTCGAACGAGTTGTCCTCGAACAGGTTGTCGTCCGAGAACATGTAGTGCAGGCCGTAGCGCAGCTCGCGCGCGCGGTTCCCCCGCACGATGCCGTTCGACGACGACTGGATGTACATGCCGTCGCGCGTGCCCACGATCTGGTTGCCGGTCAGGCGATACCGCTGGCTGTTCCACACGTGGATCCCGCTCCCCACTTCACCGGGCGGCCGATCGGGGATGCCGACGATGGTGCTCCCCTCCACCACCGCATCGTCCGACTCGCGGAGGTAGATGCCGAAGAGCGCGTCACGAACGTGACAGTGACGGATGGTCACGCGGGAGGCGGCCACGTGGATGCCGGCGGTGTCGCGCCCCAGGTCGCCGCCGCGCCGTCCGTCGATGTCGAAGCCTTCGATGGTGACGCCGCTCGCGCGGACGCGCACCACGCTGCCACTGCCCGATCCGAGCAGGACGGGCCGGCCCTCGCCGACCAGCGTGATGGGCTTGTCGATGAAGAGGTCGCCCTGGTAGCGGCCGCTGGCGACGACGATGCGGTCGCCGGGGCGCGCACCGTCGATCAGCGCCTGGAGGGGTGAGGCCTTGCCGGGGTCCGGCCGTCCTTCGAGCGTGCCCGTGGAAGGCGGCAGCGCGTCGTCGCCGACCTGGGCTCGCGCCGGCGCGGCAAGCAGGGCGGTGTGCAGCAGGACGGTCGCGACAATCAGCCTGGCGATGATCACGACGCCGCCGGGCCGGCGATGGCGTCGCGCGGCGCGGCCCTCCGTGCCTGCCACCACGTCCAGGCGAGCGCGGCCAGCAGCAGCACGATGGTCCCGGCCATCGCGTAGGAGGCGGCCCGGGGGTACGAGTAGACCTCGAAGTTGGCGATCTGCTGGCCGCCGAACATCGGCGGCATGAAGGGCGGCACCTGCACGGCGGCGGTCGGTGAAAGGTCGTGGCCATAGCGATAGAGCTTGTAGCCGAACGACCAGAGCGAGAACGCGCCGAAATAGACGAAGAGCATGGTGACGTCCACGAGCGCGGCCACGGTGGCGTGGACGACGGCGCGCAGCATCAGGAGGCCGAGCGCGCCGATGACGAATGGCATCCACTGGAACTCGGTGAACTCCTCGTTCACCAGGTCGCGCATGCCGATGTAGTGGTTGAGGACGTTGATTTCCTTGATGTCCTGTCCGTTATTCCCGCCGACCAGCGTGTACGAGTAGATGTCGAGCCGCAGCCCGTCCGGGTACTGCGGCGCGAACATCGTCAGATTCCAGAGGGGGAGGAAGTAGGTGGCCAGCAGCAGCGCTGCCGCAACCAGCACCATGAGGCGCGTCCGGACGTCGATCGTCTGATCGAGAAACCGGTTCGTCCGCGCGAGTCGCTGCATGATGGCCACCTCAGGGGTTCCCGACTCCCGCTACGTTACTTCACCACCATATACCCCTGCATCTCCTGGTGGAGGGCGGAGCAGAAGTTGGTGCAGTAGAAGGCGAAGACGCCGGACTTCTTCGCCGTGAAGGTGACGGTCTTGGTCTCGCCCGGGTCGATGACAAGGTTGATGTTGTAGTCGAGCAGGCCGAAGCCGTGCAACTCGTCGGTCGTCTGCTCGATGTTGGTGACGGCCACGGTCACCTGGTCGCCCGCCGCCACCTCGAAGTCCGTGGGCGTCAGCGTCGAGCGCACAGCCACCATCTTCACCGTCACGCGGTTCCCCTGGCGGGTCACTCCGGCCTGGTTGATGTCCCACACGGCCAGCGGGTGCTTGTTCTCTTCCTTCGGGTACACCTCGATGGGCTTCACCTTGTCGGCCTTGATGATCTGCGCGTAGTGCGGCTCGGGCTCGGTGAACGCGTCGTAGAGGAGCTTCATCTTCTCCTCGGTGATGTCCAGCAGCTGTGACGACTCGGGCTGCGAGGGGCCCACCGACAGGTGACGGCCGTGCGACAGCTTGTTGAGGCCGACCAGGTAGTTGCCGTCCGGACTCACCGTGTCGCCCTCGGCCGCGGCCAGGTGGCCGATGGAGTAGGACATCGGGGCCTTGTCCACCACTTCCCACGTGCCGAGCTTCCATTTGGCGATGGCCGAGTCCACGAACAGCGAGGTGTAGGCCCAGTCGTCGGTCCCGAACTGCGTGTGCAGCGGGCCCAGGCCAACCGGCACCTCGGCGTCCTTGATCGACTCGTACTTGAGGACGGGGATGCCGTCCTCTTCGCCCGTGAAGTCCTTGTTCTTGATGGCCGTCTGGACCTTCTCGAAGTTGAAGACGGTCGTCACGCCTTGCAGCTTGCCCGACCCGACGATCCAGTTGCCGTTCGGGGCCACGTCCACGCCGTGGGGCGACTTGCCGCACGGCATCAGGAACACGAGCCCCGGCACCTTCTGGGGATCGATCACCCGGACGCCGTCGATCATGTCGCCCGCACCGGAGGCGACGGCCCTTTCGACGGCGCGCCAGTCCACGGCGGCGATGTAGTCGCGATCGCGCTGCGACGCCGTGACCTCGAGCTTCCCGGTGGCGCGCTCGGTGTTGTAGGAGGTGAAGAACATCCAGCCGTCAGAGGCGTTCTTGCCGGCGTCGCCCAGGTCGTAGTCGAACGGCGGCATCAGCAGCTGCCACGCGAGCGACATCTCGCCGCTGGCCGGGTCGATCTTGATGCCGGCGATGATGCCCTTGTACTCGGTCGCGTACCGGTCCACGCCGACCGGGCGGTTCGGCACCGGGCGCGAGAACCGCGTGGCCATCATGGCGTACTCCGAGTTCGGCGTGACGAAGGACGAGGCGTGGTTGCCGTGCAGGTTCGGGATCGGGCCGAGGATCTGCTTGGTCTTGAAGTCCCTGAGGTCGATGCGGGCGATCCGTCCGTTCATCTCGTTGATGAAGAGCCAGCGGCCGTCGTAGTCGCCCTTGGTCTCGGAGAGCGCCGGGTGGTGCGCGTCGCCCCAGGTGAGCTCGCCCAGCATCTTCTTGCTGTCGTCATCGAAGCCGTAGCCCGTGGCGGGATAGGGCGTGAAGACCGGGATCGTCGAGAGGTGCCGCATCGAGGGCAGGCCGTAGACGTAGATCTGGCCCGAGTGACCGCCCGACGAGAACATGTAGTACTGGTCGAGGTCGCCGGGGGCCACGTAGGTCGCCTGCGCGGCCACGGCGAGGTCGGACTGGACGGCGGCGCCGCCTGCCCGCGACGCGGGCCGGCTCGGCGTGCACTGGGTGGCCGCGGCGGCCGCCGCGGCGAGGATGAGCACTCTGGCCCATGCGTGCAAGCGCTGACTCTCCATGATGATGGCCTCCTAGTGACTGACTGCGGGCGCGGTCCCGGCCGCGCGCTGCCGCTGGTACTCGGCGAACGCCTCGCGAAGCTTCTCGACTGCCGTCTTCTTCTGCTCCGGCGTCAGGATGATCTGGCGCGACAGCACCACGCTCATCGTCCCGGTCGGATTGGCGAGGAACGCATCCACGGTCATGCCGAACCGGCTCTGCGTGTCCTCGACAGCCGTGGACAGGTCGGGCCCGATCTGCGCCGGGCTCTTCACGCCCAGCGCCGACACCGAGTGGCACACGAAGCAGCCGGTGTCCACGAACCAGCGCCCCGGCCCGGTCTTCATCGCCTCTTCGGCCGCCAGCTCCTCGGCGCTGCGCGGGTCGGTGCGTGGCGCGCCCGCCAGGTAGCGCGCGGGCACGTCGTGCCGGCGCCACGACAGCACCAGCATCGACAGCGCCTGCGCCTGCTCGGTGGTGAAGTTGAAGTTCGGCATCACCGTGCCTTCGGCCAGGGCGCGCGGGTCCCTGAAATGCGCCACGTGCCAGGCGAAGGCCGTGCGCTGGCCCGACAGGCGGCTGAAGTCGTACTGCTCCGGGGCCTTGTCGCCAACCTCGGTCAGATCCGGCCCGATGGTGCCGCCGAATCCGTTGATCACGTGGCACGCGCGGCAGCCCTTCTCGTTGACCATGCGCTTGGCGAGGTTGATGGCGGCGGCGCCCGCCGTCTCGCGGTCGTAGCGGTGGCACGTGTTGCAGTTCATCTGCATCAGCGCGTTCTTGTCGCCCGACAGCGTGTACTCCTCGCCCAGGGTTCGGCTCAGCAGCGGTTCCTCCCAGTGCGCCACCTGCCCATGGGCGGCGTCGGTTTCGATGGCCCACCCCTGGCCGCCGTGGCACGAGGTGCAGCCGAACTCCTCCAGGGGATGGGTCCTGAGCGGCGCCTCGGGGTGGGTCCGATACGGGTGCTCGGCCTTCTCGAAGCCCTTCCAGGCCACGCCCTGGTGGCACGTGGTGCAGCGGTCGGCGCGCTGGAGGTCGGCCACCCAGATCTGCTGGAGGCCCGACGGCACGGTCGCCGCCTTCTCCTCGCCGAACTGCTCGGCCACCAGGCTCTTGAACTCCATCTGGTAGAAGCGCCAGTCCTTCGCCCGGTCGCTCCACATGAAGAGCACCGTGCCGATGACCAGCACCACGCCGACCAGCGCCATGACGGGCCGGTCGATGGACGGAAACGGGGAATTGGTGCGCTGCTCCATGTCAGATCCTCGCCGGGATGTCCGGCCAGGCCTCCCACGGCCAGTAGAAGTACCAGTAGGGGCCCCGCAGGGCCATTCCGATGAAGGTGAGAATCAGGATGCCCAGCACCACGAGCAGGAACACCGTGTTCTGCCGCGCGCGCACGCGGGGCAGCCACACGCCCGTCGCCAGGTGCGACGACTTGTCGAGCCACGGCCAGGCCGTCAGCAGCCCGATCAGCAACCCCGGCAGCAGCACGCCGCCCACGAACGCCCCGTTCACCGTGAACGAGCCGATGCGGATGGTCGTGTCGGTGACGATCTCCTGCAGCCACAGGAAGTACCACGGCGCCTTCGCCGGGTTCGGGGTCACCAGCGCGTTGGCTGGCTCCTCGAGCGGCGACGCGATGAACACCGCCATGATGCTGATCACGGCAAATGTGCCGAGCGTGGCGATGGCGGTGCGGCGCACCAGGTCCGGCACCGCGTTCACCGTGGTGTCAGGCGCCTCGAGCGCCTGCGCGCGGATGACCGGGGCCTGCCCGCGCGCCACGCCCAGCAGCGTGTAGGTCTTGGTCTTCACCACCGGCGTGTCGATGGGGCGCTCGGCCAGCGTCTCGTGCTCGGCCCGCGCCAGCCCGCCGTCCTTGCGCACGCGCCACATGTGATAGGCGACGATCACGCCCAGCGCCAGCGGCAGGATGACGACGTGCAGGACGTAGAAGCGGATGAGCGTGGCCTGCTCGATGGTGCGGCCGCCGATCAGCAGCTCGCGGACCGTCGCACCCACCCACGGGATGGACGAGGCGATGTTGGTGCCCACCGTCACGGCCCAGAACGCCAGCTGGTCCCACGGTAGCAGGTACCCGGTGAACGACAGGAACAGCGTGAGGAGCAGCATCACCACGCCCAGCACCCAGTTCCACTCGCGATGCTGGCCGCGACCCACGCCGTTCTTGTAGGCGCCCGTCAGGAACACTCGCACCAGGTGCAGGAAGACGGCGATGACCATGCCGTGGGCCGCGATGCGATGGACCGCGCGGATCCACGACCCGAAGGTGATGACGAACTCGATGTCCTTCACCGACTGGTAGGCGCGCTCGACCGACGGCACGTAGAGGAAGAGCAGCGGCAGGCCCGACAGGATCAGCAGGAAGAAGAGCGCGGCCGAGATCGTGCCCAGCCAGAACGAGTAGTTCCACGCCATCGAGGCCTTGCTGACCTTGGCCGGGAAGGCGTGGAACATGAAGTTCGAGGCGATGGCGTCGCCCGCCTCGCGATCGGATCGCGGCGACAGGCTCCACAGCATCTGCGGCCGGACGCCGGGGGCGTCGGGCTCGGCCTTGCGTGAGGAAAGTGGAAGGCGCATGGCGTCACCCCAGCGTCAGGCGGAAGTCGGTGCCGACTTCGTCGGCCAGGTCCACGACCAGCTGCCCGTCGTCCGGGGCGACGGACAGCCGGTACCAGGCCAGCGGTTTGGGCGCGGGGCCGGACACGTTCGATCCGTCGCCCTTGTACTCCGAGCCGTGGCACGGACAGAGGAATCGGTGGGTGAGCCGCAGCTCGCCGCCGCCCGATTCCACGGTCTGCACGTTCGCGAGCGCCTCGGCGCGGACCGTGCACCCCAGGTGCGTGCAGACGGCCGAAACCGCATGGAACGTGTTGCCCTGCCGGAAGACGAAGAGCCGCTCGTCGGGCAGGAACTTGATGCCGTCGGGGAAGTCGACCGGCGGCCCCAGCTTCACCGTCGTCGGCGAGTCGTACGAGACGTTGGGCACCAGCGACCGCAGCGACGCGGCGGTCTGCGCCGTCAGCGCCGCCACGCCGGCGCCCGCGCCGAGCTTGAGCAGGAAGTCGCGCCGGTCGGTCGGCGCTTTCGCGTGTGCGTTACTCATGAGTCCACCGCTCCGTGATGCTGAAGCGCTCCATCGTCATCGCATCGGTGGGGCAGCGAATCGCACACAACCCGCACCGGATGCACCGGTCGTCGTCTTTCACCATGGCGGCCAGCGGGAAGCCGCCGGCCTCGGCGCGCGCGGTCAGCGTCTCCTTCAGCTCGGGATCGAGGTCGAGCGATTCGAAGGGGACGATGGCCAGGCAGTACTCGGGGCAGATGTCCACGCATCGGTTGCAGAGCACGCACTTCTCCGGGTCGTAGATGGTCTGCACGTGGCAGACGAGGCACCGCGCCGCCTGGCGCAGGGCCGCATCGACGTCGTAGCCGGTTTCCACTTCCGCGATGCCGGTCCGCCGGTCGGTGGCGAGGGTCGGCGGCGTCTCGCGGTCCAGCTTCTCGTAGCCGGACAGCATCTCGTAGTGGGAGGTGGGCAGCTTCTCGATGGCGATGGTGGTCTCGAGCTTCGCGCGGTCGCCGGCGAGGTACTCGTGGATGGACCGCGCCGCGCGCTTGCCGTTGGCCACGGCCTCGATGAGGTTGCGCGGGCCGAAGGCCACGTCGCCGCCGGCGTAGATGCCGCGGGCCGACGTCGCCAGCGTCGCCGGATCGATCTTGATCGTGCCGCCCGGCGTGGTGGCGATGCCGTCGTCGGGCGTCAGGAACGACAGGTCGGCCTGCTGGCCGATGGCCAGCACGCAGGCATCGGCCTCGATGGTCATCACGTCGTCGTCGTTGTACTGGGGGGCGAAGCGGCCGTTGGCGTCGAACACGCTGGTCACCCCGCGCAGCTCCAGGGCCGTCAGGTGGCCGTTGCCAATCAGGCGGCGCGGGCCGCGCCGGGTGATGAAGCGCACACCTTCTTTCGAGGCTTCCTCGAACTCCTCGTGGCCCTGCGTGGTCCTCAGCACCGGCATCTCTTCGAGGCTCTCGAGCGAGACCACCGTCACCTCGGTGGCGCCTCCGCGCAGTGCCGCGCGCGCGGAGTCCATGGCTTCCTTCAGCCGCGCGTCGGTCTCGGCGCCGAGGTCCGCCTCGGTAACGTCGGGGACCACTTCGCGCCCGACCCTGAGCGCGGTTCGCGCCGCGTCGAAGGCCACGAAGCCGCCGCCGATGACGACGACCCGGCGCCCGAGGTCGAGGCGATAGCCGCGGTTGACGTTCAGGAGGTAGTCCACCGCCTTCACCACGCCGTCCATCTCGACGCCGGGAATCTGCAGGTCGCGCCCGCGCGAGACGCCCACCGACAGGAAGACGGCATCGAACCCGGACTCGCGCAGGTGTCTCAGGCCGAACTCGGGCGTGAGCGGGGCGTTCAGCTTCAGGTTCACACCCAGCGAGACGATGCGGTCGATCTCGGAGCGGAGGAGGGTGCGGGGCAGGCGATATTCGGGGATGCCGAAGCGCATCATGCCGCCCGGCTCGGCGGCCGCCTCGAAGACGGTGACGTCGTAGTTGAGCAGCGCCAGGTCGTGCGCGGCGGCCATGCCCGCGGGCCCGGCCCCGATGATGGCGACCTTGCGCTTCGGCCCGGAGCTTGCCGCAACCGGCGGGGTGCGGTGAAACACCATCGGCAGGTGGCCGGAGTAGCGATTGCCCTCCTCGATTGGGGCTTCGCGCAGACGGTCCTGGGTGTCGGGCCGGATGGACTCGACGCCGTATTGCTCGGTGACGTGGCGCTTGAGGGCGCGGATGGAGACCGGAGCGTCGATGGTGCCGCGGCGGCACGCGTCTTCGCAGGGGGCGGCGCAGACGCGACCGCACACGGAGGCGAGGGGATTGGGCGCGCGGGCGACGAGGTAGGCGTCTTCAGGCCGTCCTTCTGCAATGAGCTGGACGTAACGCCCGGCGTCGGTCGAGACCGGACAGCCGACCTGACACTTGACTTGTGCCTTCCAGTGCTCGAGATCCGGCAACGCCACGCGGATTCCCATGTCCCCTCTCTCCAAGGACAGATGGTGTGGCGGATTGACGCGGAGGAGGTATGACGGGGGTCATATGGGGGAAAAGACAGTGTCGGGAGTCGGGAACCGGGAGTCGGGAGTCGGGAGGCCTGGCGCGCCGAAGCCTGCGGCGGAGGCGGGTCGGGAGCGGCTTGCGACGGGGGATCGCGGTCAAGGACCGCGACGAGCCTATCGCGCAGCGCGGCCCGCGGCCCGAGGGACGCGAAGCGTGGCACGCGCGCCTCGCCCAAGCCGGGCGCCTCCGCGACATCTCGGTGTCTCCCGCCGGCCGGCGATCGCGTTCAACGCCGGATGGAAGCGGGGAGAGCCGTGGGTGATGGAGAACGTGCTGCCGAGGTAGCCTGCCATGCGCACCGAGACGGCGGCTGCTCGCGGCCGGTTTCTCATCCACGCGGAGCCCGTGTCCCCGCCGCTTGCCCGCCCACGTTCTTCAGGGTGAGGCCCCAACCGGAAACGGCGCTACCAGGGCTACCGAGGTCCAACGAGGAGGACAGACGATGCGAATCTTGGCGGCACGTTTCATGGCGACGCTGGCGTACGGGCTGGTGGCCTCGCTCGGAGTCACGCCTGCTGAAGCGCAGGGGCTGGGCACGTTTCGCTGGCAGCTGCAGCCGTTCTGCAACGTGGTGAGCCTGGTCGTCGTGCAGCAGGGGGCGACCTACGCCCTCACCGGTTTCGACGACCAGTGCGGTGGCGGCGCGGCACAGTCAGGGGCAGTGGGCGCGGCGTTCCTCAATCCTGAGACGGGTCGATCGGGATGGGGCTTACCATCGTGACGCCCGGGGGGCCTGCCGCCCATGTCGACGTGGTCATCCAGCTGTCGTCGCTGTCGGGCACCTGGCGGGACGCCGACGGCAACACGGGGCCGTTCCTGTTCAATCCTGCGTCCGTCACGGGCAACCCACGCCCGGCACCAAGTGGCGGCGGCGGCACGCCCGCCCCGGGCACCGTCACGACGGAAAGCCTCGCGCCGGGCGCCGTCACGACACCGAAACTGGCGGACGGCGCGGTGAATGCGATCAAACTGGCTCCCGGGGCTGTCGGGGCGGCTGCGCTCAACCCGTCGGAAGTGCTGACGGGCGTCACGGCGGGGCCCGGACTGACGGGTGGCGGCGAGCGGCGGCGACTTCACCTCGGTGGCGGCCGCACTCACGAGCATCACCGATGCTTCGCCGACCAATCCCTACCTCGTCCAGGTGATGCCCGGGGTGTACCTGGAGACGGCGCTCACCGTGCGCAATACCGGGACGGGGACGTATCGCATCGCGCTCTACAGCGCCCAGACCACGCGCGCGACCGTGGTGGACGCCGTGGTGGCCGAGGTCATCGGCGCCGGCGGCGTCGGGCACTTCGCGGCCTACTGGAACGACGCGGAAGCAATCATCCGCGACAGCACGCTGTTCGGCGGCGGGGCGACCGGCTTCGGG
>Ga0105106_10000065_pt1 | contig 60328 bp, 51 predicted proteins | sample PPLLaktember2015_5_FD_79109 | JGI IMG/M metagenome (GOLD analysis project Ga0105106, IMG submission 79109) | Freshwater sediment microbial communities from Prairie Pothole Lake near Jamestown, North Dakota, USA - PPLs Lake P8 Core (1) Depth... | ecosystem: Environmental > Aquatic > Freshwater >... | reverse complement strand
TATGTCCTCCATCGACGAGATCAAAGCCCGCCTGGATATCGTAGACCTGGTCTCCGAGACGGTCACGCTACGCCGCTCGGGGAAGAGCTATACCGGGTTCTGCCCCTTCCACCCCAACACCCGCACACCCGCTTTCGTGGTCTTCCCCGAGTCGGGCACCTGGCGCTGTTTTGGGGCCTGCAACGAGGGCGGCGACATCTTCCGCTTCGTGATGAAGAAGGAGGGCTGGGACTTTAGCGAGGCGCTGCGCTACCTGGCAGAGAAGTCTGGCGTGCAGCTCAAGCCGCCCACCCCCGCCGAGACCGCCATCGCCGAGGAGCACGCCGGCCTGCGAGCGCTGCTCGAGGACGCCGTCACCTTCTTCCGCCACCACCTGATGAACACCCCGGCCGGTGCGCAGGCGCTGGAATACCTGCGCCGCCGCGGCCTGAGCAATGCGACCATCGAAGCCTTCGGCCTGGGCTACGCCCCCAGCTCCTGGGAGGCGGCGCTGACCCATTTCAAGTCCAAGGGATATAGCGAGCGCAATATGCTGGAAGCCGGGCTGGTCAGCGAGCGCCCGGCGGAGGAAGGCCCCACCCAATCCGGGCGGCGGGTGTACGATCGCTTCCGCCACCGCATTATGTTCCCTATTCGCGACGAGCGTGGTCGTATGGCTGGCTTTGGGGCGCGCATCCTCGATCCTGAGGACATGCCCAAGTTCCTCAACTCACCGCAAACGCCGGTTTTTGACAAGAGCCACCTGCTTTATGGACTCGACCGCGCCCGCCGAGCCATCCGGGCTGCTGAACAGGCTGTCATCGTGGAAGGCTACCTGGATGTGATCGCTTTGCACCAGGCTGGATTCGAGTACGCAGTCTCGCCGATGGGCACCGCCCTTACCGAGCATCAGCTGCGTCTGCTCAAGCGCCTCACCCGCCGCATCGTGCTGGCACTTGACCCCGACGCGGCAGGCGATAAAGCTACGCTGCGCGGTTTGCAGATTGCCAGGCAGGCGCTAGAACACACCAGCGAGGCGTATTTTGACGCACGCGGCCTGCTGGCGCATGAAGTACGGTTGCAAGCGGATATCCGCGTCACTACCCTGCCGGAGGGAATGGACCCGGATGAGGTTGTCCAGCGCGACCCGGCGGAGTGGGAACGGATCATCGCAGAGGCCAAGCCTGTGGTCGTGCATGTGATGGAGACGCTGGCCTCAGGACGCAATGTTGATGATGCCAAGGTTAAAAGTGAGATCGCTGCACAGGTGGTGCCCCTGATTCGGGAGGTACCGAATGCGATCGAGCGCGAGGCTTACCGCCAGCGGTTGGCACGCTTGCTGCGGGTGGATGAGCGCGCTTTGCAGGCTGACGAGAGGCCGTCCAGGTCGGGACGAATCCCGCGGCGATCGACGCAGGATGCCCCAGCGAGAACACCTGTCCAGATCGGGCGCGCGGCTCCTTCGGCGCGTTCCCGCCTGGAAGCTCACTGCCTGGGTGTACTCATCCGCCGGCCTGAATTGGTCTTTCAGATCGATAGGAAATTGCAGGAAAAAAATCTCCCGCGGCTATCACGGTTGGATTTTGACCGGGCTGATTACCAGACGGTGTATGACCTGGTACAGGATTCCCTGACTCAGGACGTCTCGGAGCCAGCCAGTTATGTGCTTAACGGCCTATCCCTACCGCTGATGGAGATGGCGGACGAGCTGCTCAAGCAAACTGATACATTGGATCCGGTGGAAGAGCGAGTGCGAGATGATCTGCTACGAGCACTGCTCGACCTGCGTCGCAAGGAAGTAAGCCAGAATATTGGACATCTGCGATTTATGATGGAGGATGCGCAGGAGAAGGGAGACAGGTTAGCTAGTGAGTTCAATAAAAATATGCTTGCTTACTCAAAGGTTCTGCGGCTGATCGATAAAGCCTTAGGCGAATTCACTGGCCGGCTGGCCTCTCCAAGCAGATAGTGCTTTCCGGCTATAATATATCCATGCCGAACAAACCTATAGTAGTTCCACACCAACCAGATCCTGTTATCCTCGATGACGACAAGGCTCCGCTCATCCCACTTGATGATGTGGATGACTTGCTCGCAGACCTGGATGTTGATATCGCCATCGATGAGCCAGATGACCTGGTGCTGGCGCAAGACGTTGATGAAATCCCAGCGCTGGACGATGCTGAAGCTCTGGAGCTACTGCCGACTCCACTGCCCGCTGATATGGGCGAAGACCCCGTGCGGCTTTACCTCAAGGAGATCGGCGAGATCGAACTGCTCAGCCCGGATCATGAGTTCTGGCTGGCTACACGGATAGAAGCTACCCGCCGCCAGGATGCATTGCTGCGCAACCATCCGATTGCCCGACGCGGCCGGGTGGTCGCCACAAGTGTTTATAAGGCTCTATATGATGAGCTGGTGATATCCTGGAAACGGCTGGTGGAGGATACCCAGCGCCTGGGTTGTGCCTGCCCTGACATTGCCCTGATGATTGCCGAGGCGCAGATGCTGCGCCAGGTCTGGGCAAATTCGCATGCTTCTTATCTGCGCGCCTATTTGGACAATGGGCGCTGGGGAAAAGATCTGTTATGGGATGGCGTCGCGCGGCACGCGATGGGTGTATTTATTGGCCTTTATCTGATCCCGACGGAGACTGCTGCCCGTCTGAGTCGGCATCTGGAGCGTCAGAATAAACTACCAGAATGCCGCACTTTTACCACCTATTTACCCGATAAAGATATCCTTCAGGTAGAATTGAAGACAGCTGATCTGCGTGCGCTAGAGGCGCGCCAAGCGTTGATACGCGCCAATCTACGCCTGGTGGTAAGTGTAGCCAAGCGTTATCTGGGTCGTGGATCATCATTTCTGGACCTGATCCAGGAAGGCAATCTAGGTCTGCTGCGGGCGGTGAGCAAGTTCGATCCGACACGTGGTTTTAAGTTCAGCACCTACGCCACATGGTGGATCCGCCAATCCATCAGCCGCTCGATCGCAGACCAGGCACGCACCATCCGCATCCCCGTGCACATTTTTGAGACGATCAACCGTTTACTGCGCATCCAAAGACGGTTGACCCAGCAGCTAGGAAGAAATCCGACCTCCGAAGAGCTGGCCCTGGAAGGTGGTTTTTTGGAACCAAAGGACCGCCAGATGATCCTGCGGGCGCGAGGCGATTATGCCAGCCTGCCGCCAGACTTACGCCGACGCTGGACCCGTTCAGCAGCCAAGGTGGGGCGGGTGTTGCGTGCAGCAGAAGAACCCGTCTCGCTTGAAAGCCCGGTGGGCAGCGAAGATAACAGCCTGTTGGGGGATTTTATTGAAGATGAGGATGCGCAAGAGCCGATGGATGCCGCATCTCGCGAGATGCTGCGCGAACAGATCAAGAACGCGTTGGCAGTTCTTTCTGAGCGCGAACGGGATGTGCTGGAGATGCGATTCGGTTTGCTGGATGGTAAAGACCACACACTGGAGGAAGTGGGGCAGGCTTTCAATGTGACGCGGGAACGCATCCGCCAGATCGAAGCCAAAGCTCTACGGAAGTTGCGCCATCCCACTCGCAGTCGTTATTTGAGGGATTACCTGGGGTAGCCTGGTTTCTATTTGTGAAATTTGACACCTGAAGCAGCCTGTGATAAACTTCACGCTTGGATTGAATTGCGTCTTTTTGTAGTGCGATTGAACTACTGTTTATAGGGTAAATGTACTATTATAGATTGTGGGTAGCCGTGAACAACCTGCCTAATAGTCGTAAACTACCTGATGTCACATCTCTCCTGAGGTGAACCTATGCTTCAAGATTTTCTTCCTCTAGCGGTTATTATCATCCTGGCGATCGCTCTTGGTTTCATAGTGGTAGTCCTTGGAAACTTGTTCGGCCCACACCGGGAGACAGAACGTAAATCCGCGCCCTACGAGTCAGGTATGAAGCCATATGGACCGGGAACACGGCGTGTACCAGTGCGGTTTTACCTGGTAGCTGTGTTATTCATTCTGTTCGATATCGAATTGGTGTTCTTCATCCCTTGGGCGGTGGTCCTCCGCCGCTTCATAATCATGAACCTGGGTGGTTTTGCGCTGCTTGAAATGGGCATCTTTATTGTTATCTTATTGGTGGGTTACATCTATGCCTGGAAGAAGGGAGCCTTAGAATGGGAATAGAGCAGAAACTTGGCAACATGGGGATAGTGACTCTCAAGCTGGAACAGGTGATCAACTGGTCGCGCGCCAACGCTATGTGGCCGATGCTGTTTGGCCTGGCATGCTGCGCCATCGAGATGATGTCAGCGCAGGCAGCTCACTTTGACATGAGCCGCTTCGGAATGGAGTTGATGCGCGCCAGCCCGCGCCAGTCTGACTTGATGATCGTCGCCGGACGGGTGTCGCGCAAAATGGCTCCTGTTCTGCGGCGCCTGTATGATCAAATGCCTGACCCAAAGTGGGTCATCTCAATGGGTGACTGCGCTTCATGCGGTGGTGTCTTCAACAATTATGCAATCGTACAGGGAGTGGACGAGATTGTCCCGGTAGATGTCTATGTAGCAGGCTGCCCGCCGCGTCCTGAAGCACTGATCCACGGCATCATTACTTTGCATGAAAAGGTAAAAGGCGAAACCCTCAAAGATTGGGCTTAGCGAGAGACGAATATGAGCGAAGACCACCTTAATAAAGCCATACATACCCTAAAAGAGCGGTTTGGATTGCGGGAGGCAGAGATCCAGAAATACCCGCCCGCCTTGCTAGTGCCAGCTGAACAAGTCATCGCCGTCTGTCAGACCCTGAATGATGAATTTGGGTTTAATTTCCTATCCGATCTGACCGCCTCCGACTACTACCCTGAGCAGGAACCGCGCTTCCATGCGGTATATAACCTGTACTCACATGAACACAACACGCGTATCTGTTTGCGAGTACCGCTCAACGGAGATTCGCCAACCCTGCCCACCGTTGAAGTGATCTATTACAACGCCAACTGGCATGAACGCGAACTTTACGACATGTTTGGTTTTGATATTACGGGACATTCAGACCTGCGCCGGATCCTGATGCCTGCTGATTGGGAGGGACACCCCCTGCGTAAGGATTACCCACTGGGATACGAAGAACCACAGTTTACCTTCAATTATGATGACATTGACCGGCGTAAACACAAAGCCCGGTATGAAGAAGCCTGATCGAGTGAGCGTGCTGATGAGCGAAACCTACGAGGTTACCCTGGAAGAGTTGAAGCACCTGGTCTCTGAGCGGGCTTTGTCCGGCGAGACCGTGTTGTTGAACATGGGTCCACAGCATCCCAGTACGCACGGAGTGCTTCGCCTGCTGCTCGAACTGGATGGCGAGGTGATTGTTAACTGCGTCCCGGATATTGGTTTTCTACACACCGGGATCGAGAAGAACATGGAGGCCAAGACCTACGAAAAAGCCGCCGTGATGACCGACCGCTTGGACTATCTGAACACCATTGGAAATGTTTTGGCATATTCATTGGCTATTGAGCGTCTGGCTGAATTGGATGTTCCGCCGCGTGCCCAGGCAATCCGCGTAATCCTGGTCGAGCTGCAGCGCATTGCATCGCACCTGGTCTGGCTGGGCACGCATGCCCTGGACCTGGCAGCGATGTCGGTTTTCCTCTACTGCTTCCGCGAGCGCGAAGCGATCCTGGATATCCTGGAGATGTGCTCCGGGCAGCGTATGATGACCACCTTTTTCCGTCCAGGTGGACTTTGGCGGGATGTGCCAGCGGATTTTGAGCTGGCGGTGCGGCGTTTTCTACGCAGCTTCCCGGCACGCATCGATATGTACCACGCCCTGCTGACTAAGAACCCTATTTTCATGGATCGCACCCGCAATATCGGTAGGATCAATGCTGAAGATGCCATTCGTTGGGGTCTGACCGGTCCAAGCCTGCGTGGTTCGGGTCCTTCAAATGATATCCGAAAAACCCAACCCTATTCCGGATATGAACAATATGATTTTGAAGTACCAACCGGCACGAACGGCGATGTGTATGACCGCTACCTGGTGCGTATGGAAGAATTGCGCCAATCTTTACGCATCATTCAGCAGGCGCTAGATATGCTGCCGGTGGGACCGGTGCGCAGCAACAACCGTAAGTATGTTCCACCGCCGCGTGCCGAGTTGGGTACCAGCATGGAAGCAGTGATCCATCACTTCAAGCTATGGACCGAAGGTTTTGAGCTTCCCAAGGGAGCAATATACAGCCCAGTGGAATCGCCACGCGGTGAGCTGGGTGTGTACCTGGAAAGCGATGGTGGGCCATTCCCGCAGCGGGTGCATTGGCGCACCCCCTCCTTTGTCCACCTGCAGGCATTGCCGGTACTTTCGAAAGGTCATCTGGTGGCAGACCTGGTCGGCATTATTGGCAGCGTAGACATCGTGCTCGGAGACGCAGACCGTTAATCATCAGAGAGGCAGCATGCTCAGAGAAAAATACACAGACGAGGTTCGAAGGATCCTGGCGAAGTACCCTGCCGATCAGAAACGTTCGGCGGTGATGCCCTTATTGTATTTGGCCCAGCGAGAGGGTGGTTATATTACCAAAGGCGCCCTGCAGGAGATCGCTGAGATTTGCGAGATCACCTCTACCGAAGTCGCCTCGATCATTGGCTTCTATTCGCTATATTATGACGAACCCGCGGGTATCTACCATATCCAGGTGTGCACTGACCTACCCTGCGCCCTGCGCGGCGCAGATGAGTTCCTGCAAAAATTGTGTGAGAACCTGGGGATCAAGGTCGGTGAAACGACCGTTGATGGAAAGATCACGGTCGAGGCTGTGATGTGCCTGGCAGGATGTCATCGAGCGCCAATGTTCCAGGTACAAAGTGGCGATGGGCTGGTATATCATGAAGACCAAACGGTTGAAAGCGCCATGCAGCTGATCGAAACCTTGCGCGCGAAGGAATAACATGACAGATTACATTCTCTTACGGCACCGTGAGATCCCTGGACTGAACACTCTCGAAGGTTACCGCGCCACCGGCGGTTTTAATGCCTTGCGCAAGGTTATCACAACCATGCAGCCTGACCAGGTCACTGAGGTGGTCAAAGCCTCAGGTTTGCGCGGGCGTGGTGGGGCGGGTTTCCCCACCGGCATGAAATGGTCATTTATTGATAAGAAGACTTACCCACATTACGTAGTCGCCAATGCGGATGAATCTGAGCCGGGCACATTCAAAGACCGCGAGATCATGGAGAGCAATCCGTTCCAATTCCTGGAGGGAGTGGCAATCTGCGCCTTCGCGGTAGAGGCGAAAGCAGCCTATATATACCTGAGGGGTGAGTTCTGGCAGGTGGCAAATTCCCTGGATGAAAAGATCGCAGAGATGGAAGCTGCTCGCTTGCTGGGTGATAAGTTGTTCGGAACGGATGCCACGCTACGAATTTTTACACACCTGGGTGCAGGAGCCTACATCTGTGGCGAGGAAACAGCCATGCTAGAGTCGCTCGAGGGCAAGCTTGGTCAGCCGCGATTGCGTCCACCATTCCCGCCGTCCTATGGGTTGTACGGTAAGCCCACCATTGTCAACAATGTGGAGACGCTGACCAACCTGCCGCTAATCCTGGATAAAGGCGCAGAATGGTACCGCAGCTTTGGAACCGATAAGAGTCCAGGAACGAAGGTATTCAGCCTGTCGGGAAACGTCAACCGTCCGGGCAACTATGAGCTACCACTGGGAACAACCTTCCGACAGCTGATCTTTGAACATGGCGGCGGAATCCCGGCGGAGCATAAGATCAAAGCCATTATGCCGGCGGGAGCGTCCTCCTCGCTGATCATCGCCTCGGAAGAGGCACTGGATACACCGATGGATTATGAAAGTGTGCCCAAAGTCGGAGCCCAACTCGGTTCAGCTTCGGTGATCGTAGTAGATGACTCGGTGAATATTGCCTGGCTACTCAATAAGACGATCCACTTTTTCAAACACGAGTCGTGCGGTAAATGCACTCCTTGCCGGGAGGGTACTTACTGGATGCTGCACCTGACTGAACGACTAACCTCCACCAGCGCGACCCAGGCGGATGTGGACCTGTTGAACAGCGTCGCCAGCCAGATAAAGGGCAAGTGCTTATGCGCCTTGGGCGAGTTCTCTATAGAGGCAGTACTCTCGGGTATTGAGCGCTTCCCCCAGGATTTTCCGCCGATAAGTAATTCGGCATCATAACCGATGGTAGACGTCAAGGATATCGTTGTGGAGTAGTATATCAATGACAAAACTCGTTACGCTGACGATTGACGGAAAAGAAATGACCGTACCGGAAGGCATGCTGATCGTGGACGCGGCCAAGAAGATCGGAATTGATATCCCCGTTTTTTGTTATCACCCCAAGATGGAGCCGGTTGGCATGTGCCGCATGTGCCTGGTGGAAGTAGGGCGTCCACTGATCGACCGAGCAACCGGTCAACCGGTGCACGAGGTCGATGGCTCACTGAAGATCCAATACGGCCCCAAGCTGGATACTGCCTGCACCACCCCTGTGTCTGAAGGTATGGTAGTGATTGGAATGTCAGATAAGGTCAAGGCGGCGCGCAATGAGATCCTGGAATTCTTACTCACCTCCCATCCACTCGACTGCCCGGTATGTGATAAAGGCGGCGAGTGCCCTCTGCAAAATCTGACCATGGGTTTTAGGCAAGGCGAAAGCCGTTTCAACTACGCCGACAAGATGCACCTAAAAAAACAAGTCCCATTAGGAGAGCTAATCTACCTGGATCGCGAACGCTGCATCCAGTGCGGTCGCTGTGTACGCTTCCAGACTGATATTGCTGATGATCCGGTGATAGGCTTCAGTCACCGCGGTCGCGCGATGGAGATCATCACTCATTCCGAGCCAGGTTTTGACTCGATATTCTCAGGTAACACAACGGATGTCTGCCCGGTGGGCGCGTTGACAACCGCAGACTTCCGCTTTGGTGCCCGGCCTTGGGAAATGCGGGCGACGGCTTCAATTTGTCCGCATTGCCCGGTGGGTTGCAACCTGACCTTCAATGTACGCCGTGAAGCGAAAACGGGCGGCGATATTGTCATCAAGCGCGCTCTGCCCCGTCAAAACGAAATGGTAAACGAGATCTGGATCTGCGACAAAGGACGCTTCGGATATCATTTTACTCAGAGCAAACTTCGGCTGACCGAACCGCTAGTCCGCAAGGATGGGGAGCTGGTTCCTGCCAGCTGGGATGTTGCACTGGACTATATTGCTGAGAATTTCAAAGAGGCTGGCAGCGGAGTGCTGGCATTGGGAAGCGGGCGATTAAGCAATGAGGATCTATTCAATCTGCATGAGTTGGCAGCTGGTTTAGGCGGCCAGTCAGTACTGTACACTCATATGGCGGGCGGCGACTTGGTAACAAAAATTGGCGTCGGGCAGGGAACCAACTTAACCGACCTTGGTAAAAATTCCGCGATCGTGGTGGTAGCCTCAGATCTGGAGCAGGAAGCCCCGATCTGGTGGCTTAGAGTCAAGCAGGCTGCTGAACGCGGTGCCACGTTGATCGTTGCCAACCCGCGCCCGACTAAAGTCGACCGTTATGCCAATCACATTTTACGATATACCTATGGCGCCGAGACAGCCACCGTGCTGGCACTGGTCAATGCATTGTCTGCCAAGCGTCCAGAACTGCCTGCCAAGGCTCCAGTTGGAGTCCAGATGAAGGATGCCGCGGAGGCACTTGCCCAGGCTGAGAACCTGCTTGTGCTGTATGGGAGCGAGGGGATTGGGCTGGCTGGCTCGCAAGCATTATCACAGGCGTGCGCCAACCTGTTGATAGTCACAGGTCACGTGGGACGCCTGAACAATGGTTTGATCGCCGTTTGGAGCCGGGCAAATGACCAGGGTGCCTGGGAAATTGGCTGGCGCCCGCAGCCTGATCTGGCTGCAGCGTTAGGGCAAGCAAAGGCGCTGTATATCGCCGGCGCTGATCCGGCTGGGGATAATCCGACTTTGGCTGAGGCTGTCCAGGCGGCTGGTTTCGTAGTGGTGCAGGAACTGTTCCTGACGGAGACCGCAAAATTGGCGGATGTGGTCCTGCCGGCGTTGCCATTCACTGAACGCGAAGGCAGTTTTACCTCAGGTGAGCGCCGTGTACAGCGCTTTTACCCGGCTGGGCTACCCCGCCCCGAAGCCCGGGCTGACTATGCTATAACTGGCCAAATCAGCCAGCGGCTCGATCTGGCAGCAGAATTCAATTCCCCTGGGCGTGTCTTTGCCCAGCTGGCTGCCAAAGTCCCGGCTTTTGCCGGGCTGACCTTCCGCAAGCTGGCAGAGGTGGTTGAGCAATGGCCAATCATCGGTCGCAGTGATGTTTATTATGGCGGGACAGCCTATGATAACCACCAGGGACTGGGTATGCAGCTGTCCCCGGCAGGCACCCCGCCTGATTTGACCTGGCCACAAACGTCTGAGCTGGTTCTCCCCGAAGGTGCTCTACTGGCAGTGCCTATGACCCGACTATATGATCAGGGCATCACCATTGCAGCTACCGAGCTGCTGCTGGAGCAGCGCATCCCGGCGACGTATGTGGCGCTACACCCGGATGAGGCTGGACGATTGGGATTGGCTGGGGTGGAGCAGGTGAGTATAACAGTTGGTGCTATAGAATACACAGCTGCCTTACAGCTGGTTGAGAGCCTGCCGGTGGGAGTCCTGCTGGCGCCGCGCAGCCTGGGTTTGCCTCTGGATGCGCCGGTGGCGGTGGTTCTGAAGGCATTCGAAGCGATGGCTGCGGCTGGTTAATTGCGAAGCGTAAAGAGGGTATTATGGAACTTGGGATGATCTGGGAATACATTATCAAAGCGGGTATTATCCTGTTAGGAATGACTGTTGGCTTCGCATACGTGACTTACTATGAGCGTAAAGCCCTGGCGCGCATTCAGGTGCGTTATGGTCCAAACCGCGCCGGTCCATACGGCTTGCTCCAACCGGTTGCAGATGGAGTAAAGCTGATCTTCAAGGAAGAGCTGGTGCCGGCCAAGGCTGATAAACTATTGTTTATACTCGCCCCGGTAATCACGGTTATCCCAGCACTGATCATTACCGCTGTTGTGCCGTGGGGACGGCAGGTAAACCTGTTCGGGAGAATAATCAACCTTTATCTAGCGGATGTTAATGTGGGCACACTGTACATCACCGCAGTTGCCTCGATCGCGGTATATGGGATCGTACTGGCAGGCTGGTCTTCCAACAACAAATATGCTCTGATGGGAGGATTGCGTTCCACCGCCCAGATGATCTCTTATGAGCTGTCTCTGGGGCTGTCCTTCGTGGGTGCGATCGTGCTGGCAGGCTCAATGAGCCTGGTTGATATTGTCGAGGCACAGGCTACATTCCTGAGCGGGGTTGGTGGACGGCTGGTAATAGATAACGGCTTCCTGAACTGGTTACTATGGAACCTGTTCCAGCCATTGGGTTTTGTGATCTTTCTGATCGCCAGTGTAGCTGAGCTCAATCGGGCACCTTTCGACATGCCAGAGGCTGAGCAGGAGTTGGTGGCTGGCTACCATGTGGAATATTCAGGCATGAAATTTGCGTTGTTCTACATGGCAGAATATATCAAGATGATTGCTGTCAGCATGATCGGCTCTACCCTGTTCCTGGGTGGATACCTGGGACCATTTGTGAACCAGGTGCCCTGGCTGGGTCCGATCTATTTGTTCATCAAAACCGTGTTCATGCTGTTCATCCTGATCTGGTTGCGGGCGACATTCCCCCGCTTCCGCTACGACCGCCTGATGGCGTTCGGGTGGAAGGTTATGCTGCCGCTGGCACTGGCGAATGTCGCCTTTGCAGCTGTGATGGCCGTATTGGTAGGAGGTTAACGGTATGTTCCTGGTTGAGTTACTCCGAGGATTGAAGACCACCTTAGGGTCTATGTTCGAAAAACCGGTTACCATCCAGTACCCGGAGGAGAAACGCCCGGTCAAGACCCGCTTTAAAGGTCGCCATGAGCTACACCGCTACGACAATGGCCTGGAGAAATGCATTGGCTGCTCCTTATGCGCGGCGGCTTGCCCAGCGGATGCTATCTTTGTAGAATCGGCGGAAAATTCCGACGAGCAGCGCTTCTCGCCAGGTGAGCGTTATGCCAGCACCTACGAGATCAACTTTCTGCGCTGCATCTTCTGTGGTTACTGCGAAGACGCCTGCCCCACCGAAGCCATTGTGCTGGGTGATAACTATGAGCTGTCCTTCACCAACCGCCGCGATGCCATCTACACCAAGGAGCGGCTAATTGTACCGGTGCCGCAAGGTGGTTCGCCCACCCCGCAGCAGACTGAGCCAGGCAAGTTCACTCGCTCGATCCCGATAATGGAGAATCCCAAGGATTAGGCCGCTGGCCGTTATCAAAGGAAATACTGATGACTATTCAACTCATTCTCTTCATCATTCTGGCTCTGGTTGCAGTTGTGGCAGCATTGGGTATGCTATTCAGCAAGAACTCGGTCTATGCAGCCCTGTACCTGGTGTTGAACTTTATGACAGTAGCGGTGTTCTTCCTGCTGCTGAACGCACCGTTCATCGCTGTGGCACAGGTGACCGTGTACGCTGGGGCGATCATGGTGCTGTTCTTGTTCGTGATCATGCTGCTGGGGGCTGAACAGGTGCAGCATGCCAACACCTTGGTCTGGCAGCGCCCACTGGGGATCGTCCTGGCAGGGATCCTGTTGACCGAGGCGATCTATATCACCCTGGCACAACGCGGAATGGTTCCGATAGACCAGCCGCTACCGGAAACTTTTGGTGCGCCAGCTGAAATCGGGGTGGACCTGTTCACCAATTACTTGCTGCCGTTTGAGATCACCTCAGTCCTATTGCTGGTGGCGATCATCGGTGCAATCGTATTGACTAAGAGTGAGAAGAAATAAGCGCATCCTGCCACACGGCAGGAAAGCGATCTGACTTGGGAGAATACATATGCCTGTACCTGTCGAATACTACCTGGGCCTGGCGTCAATCCTGTTTATCCTCGGTGCTTTGGGGGTGCTCATCCGGCGCAACTCGCTGATCATCTTCATGTCCGTTGAGCTCATGCTGAACGCAGCCAACCTGGCGTTTGTTTCATTTGCGCGCCACTGGCAGCAGCCGAGTGGGCAGATCTTTGTCTTCTTCATCATGACAGTAGCTGCGGCTGAAGTAGCTGTCGGGTTAGCCTTGATCGTAACCATTTTTAAGTCTAAGGCCAGCATTGATGTGGATCAAATGAGCTCCTTGAAAGGATAGCCGATATGTTATTGAGTGAAGCGACTAGTGCGGGAGGCTTTTTCAATCTGGTGCCCCTGGTGGTCTTCTTCCCCATCATTGGATTGCTGTTGAATATCATCTTAGGTGGTCGGCTGGGGGAGAAGGCGATCGGGACGATCGCCTGCCTTGCCTCGGGGCTGGCATTCATGGTAGCAGTCCTGCTGGGAATATCGTTGATAGGCAATCCGGAAGGGATTACTGTACCTTTCCTGAATTGGATCGCCATCGGCAGCCTGCAGCTCGAGTGGGCTTTCCAGGTTGATACCCTTTCGGTGACGATGATGTTAGTAGTCGGCGGGGTCGGCACCCTGATCCATATCTACGCAGTCGGTTATATGCACGAAGATGTGCGTCACAATGGTGACCCAGGGCGGTTCCAGCGCTTCTTTGTGTATTTCAATCTATTCATTGCGGTGATGATGATCCTGGTCAGTGCCAACAACTACCTGATGCTCTTCGTCGGCTGGGAGGGCGTTGGTCTGTGTTCATACTTGCTGATCGGATTCTGGTATGAGAAGGGTAAAGATGGCATTGGTAATGCAGTCGCTGGGAAGAAAGCGTTTATCACCAACCGGATCGGCGACTTTGGTTTCCTGATCGCGGCTTTATTGATGTTCAAATATTTCCAACCCCTGGCAGAGAATGGGGTATTCGGCTTTGATTTTGAGACGGTCCAGGAGTTGGCTGGACTGGTACCGGCGGGTATTATCTTCGCTATCACCATGTTCATGCTACTTGGCGTGACGGGTAAATCAGCGCAGCTGCCGTTATTCGTATGGCTGCCGGATGCCATGGCTGGTCCAACACCGGTCTCTGCCTTGATCCATGCGGCGACGATGGTCACGGCTGGCGTGTACCTGGTGGCACGCTCGTATGCAATGTATTCGATGGTTCCCGAGGCGCAGACCTGGGTAGCGGTGGTTGGTGGTGTGACTGCATTATTCGCCGCAACGATCGCGGTGGCGCAGTTCGATATCAAAAAGGTTCTGGCATACTCGACCATCAGCCAGCTTGGTTTCATGGTCGCGGCGGTCGGTATGGGTGCCTTCGTTGCCGGGATGTTCCACCTGGTAATACATGCCTTCTTCAAGGCTCTGTTGTTTCTCTCCGCCGGCTCGGTGATCCAGGGACTGGAACGTGGATACCATCAGGTGGAACATGATCCCATGCTAGCAAGAAAAATGAAGCATGGTCATCAATTCGACCCGCAGGACATGCGTAATATGGGCGGCTTACGCACGCGGATGAAGACCACATTCTGGGTGTATCTTATCGGCGCGGTAGCGCTGGCGGGCATCTTCCCACTGGCGGGATTCTGGTCGAAGGATGAGATCCTGGCAGAAGCATTACATCTGCAGCCGGTGGTGTATTGGTTGTTGACCAGCGCGGCTTTCTTCACAGCGTTCTACATGGGTCGGCAGATCCTGATGGTCTTCTTTGGACAACCACGCAGTGAGCCAGCTGCCAATGCCCAGGAATCCCCGGCGGTGATGACTATCCCGCTGATCGTTTTAGCGGGAGTTTCGCTGCTGGGTGGAGCACTCAATCTGCCAGGCTTGCATACCTTCACTACATGGCTGGAGCATACCATCAACCTGGAAGAGGTGGGGACAGCCGTAACATCGGTATTGACGAAGATCGGACTGGCTGTCGCACCAGTCAAAGGCAGTATGGCGGAAGGGGCAGCTGAAGGCGGCTTCAACCTGACGGTAGCGTTGCTGTCTACTGGCCTGGCACTGGGGGCTATTGCCCTTGCCTATTATTTCTATTACCACCGTGTGCGTGCGATGCAAGCTCTACCTGCTGTGCGACGCACCGATGACCCGCTGCGGGCGGTTCTTGGTCCAGTGTTCACCCTGCTGGAGAACAAATATTACATTGACGAGTTATACGGTGCGATCATCATCAAACCTTATACCGCAATTGCCAGTTTCCTGGCCGATAAAGTGGAATGGGTCTTCTGGCATGACTTCTTCCATGATAAGGTGCTCTCCGGCGCTTTTCATAGCCTGACCTGGTTGCTCTCCAAGCCAATCGATACTAACGTGATTGATGGATTCGCCAACGGCCTGGCTGAAGGCACTCAGGAGTTAGCAGCACTCGTCCGCCGAATCCAGTCAGGGTATGTACGCAACTACGCCTTATCGATGTTCGTGGGCGTGATCTTGATCATTGGCTATATTATCCTACGCGGTATCTAGCCCGTAGATCTTATACGAACTAACCTGCAAAGGCAAATTCTGTAACCGAGGAACAGAGATGAACTTGCTCCTTCACCCCATAATTCTTACCACCTTTTTCCCCTTGATCGGTGTTCTGATCCTGCTCTTCATGAAGTCTGAGCATAAGAACGCCATTCGCTGGGTGGCTTTGGTCACCTCTATAGTCACTTTTGGATTCTCACTGACGCTTTTAGCGTTCTTCAAACTTGGCGTTGAAGAGATCCAGATGGTGATCAACAAGCCCTGGATCCAATTCGGTGGATTGACGATCAACTTCCACATGGGTGTGGATGGATTGAGCATCCTGCTGGTCATGCTCACCACCTTCCTGACACCCATCTCGATTCTGTCCACCTGGACAGCGGTCGAGGAGCGGGTCAAGGACTTCATGATCTTCTTCCTGCTGTTGGAAATGGGCATGGTCGGTGTGTTTGTGTCGCTGGACCTTTTCCTGTTCTACATCTTCTGGGAATTCACCCTGATTCCGATGTACTTCCTGATTGGTGTATGGGGCGGTCCGCGGCGCATGTACGCAGCAATCAAGTTCTTCCTTTACACCATGGCTGGTTCGATCCTGATGCTGCTGGCGATTTTGTGGCTGGGCATCAACCAGCAGACCTTCTCGGTGCCCGAGATCATTGCGAATGCAGGTAGTATCGCCCCGAACATTCAGCTATGGCTGTTCCTGGCGTTCGCGGCAGCCTTCGCTATCAAGGTTCCGATGTGGCCGCTGCACTCCTGGCTGCCAGATGCGCATGTGGAAGCACCCACGGCTGGCTCCGTCATCCTGGCAGGCGTTCTGCTAAAGATGGGCACTTATGGTTTTCTACGCTTCAACCTGGCGATGTTCCCCGATGCAGCGGTTAAGGCTGCGCCCTGGTTGGCACTCCTGGCGACGATAGGCATTATTTATGGGGCGATCGTTTCTTATGCTCAGCAGGACGTGAAGAAACTGGTGGCTTACTCCTCGGTCAGCCACCTGGGCTTTGTGATGCTGGGCTTATTCGCCCTCAACCCGCAAGGCATCCAGGGCGCCATCCTGCAGATGGTCAACCACGGTCTGAGCACAGGCGCATTGTTCTTAATCGTCGGGATAATCTATGAACGCCGGCACACGCGTGATATGGACGCTTTCGGTGGTTTATGGAAGATCATGCCGATCTATGGTGTGCTGACTTTAATCGTGACCCTATCCTCAATGGGTTTGCCCGGATTGAACGGGTTTGTCGGTGAGTTCACCATACTGCTCGGCGCGTTCGGCTCCAGCTTTATCTCCCCGTGGTTTGCCGGAGTGTCCACAGTGGGTGTGATCCTGGCAGCGATCTATATGCTGAAAATGTTCCAGAAGATGTTCCTTGGGCCGGTGATCCATGATGAGAACAAGACCCTTAAAGACCTGAGTTGGCGAGAGATTGTCACCTTGGTGCCGCTGCTGGTCTTCATCTTTTGGATCGGTCTGTACCCTAAGTTCTTCTTTGATCTGATGTCTCCATCGGTTGATCTACTGGTTCGAAATTTATTACAAGCGGCTGGCCTCCAATAACATGTCAGGAGATAAGCGATGAGCTTAATTCAATTGTCTGAAAACCTGAAGGTCATCCTACCACTGGTCGTACTGGTGGTGTGGGCCTGCGGGCTGCTGCTGGTGGACCTCTTCATTCCCAAGGAGCGCAAGGGGCTGATGGCGTTGTTGGCTGCATTAGGTTTGGCAGTGACGCTCGGCCTGACGATTGCCCAGAAGGGCCAGTATGACACAGCTTTTGGCGGGATGATCACCTTGGATGGCTTTGCGGTGTTCCTCAACATCCTGTTCCTGGGCAGCGGCCTGGCTGCCATCGCCCTGGCATATGATTACTTGAAGCGCAGGGGGATCGAGCGCGGCGAATATTATATTCTGTTGATGTTCTCCATCAGCGGAATGCTACTGATGGCTCAAGCATCTGACCTGATCGTGATCTTCCTGGCATTGGAGCTATTATCCATTCCGCTTTACGTGCTGGCGGGATTTGCCCGCCCACAGCTGGAATCGGAGGAAGCTGCCCTTAAGTACTTCCTGCTGGGAGCCTTTGCGGGCAGTTTCTTCGTGTTCGGGGTGGCGTTGGTATTTGGAGCTACCGGGACCACTTCGCTGCCACTGATCTATACAGCGATCCTGAGTAATCAATACAATGCGCTCCTGCTGCTGGTCGGTGGGGCGCTGATGATGATCGGCCTGAGCTTTAAGGTAGCAGCGGTGCCATTCCACATGTGGACACCGGATGTGTACCACGGTGCGCCATCCTCGGTGACCGCCTTTATGTCGGTTGGCGCTAAAGCGGCTGGTTTTGCAGCGCTATTCCGTATCTTAGTGGCAGCCTTGCCGGTGACAGCCCCCAACCTGACCATGGTGATCTGGGTGCTTTCCGCCCTGACAATGATCCTGGGCAACCTGGTGGCGATCGCCCAAAGCAATGTCAAACGCATGCTAGCCTATTCCAGCATCGCCCACGCGGGATATATCCTGATGGCACTTGTGCCTTTCGGTGACCCGACGGGGGCACAACGATCGGTTGGCAGCGCTCTGTTCTACTTGCTGTCCTACGCCATCACCAGCCTGGGCGCCTGGGCGGTGGTGATTGCACTGGAAAAGGTCAATGGGGTCGACAGCTCAGATGGACTGAAGGTCGCGGATTATGCTGGGCTGGGGAAGAAATACCCCGCGCTAGCTGCAGCGATGGTCATCTTTATGCTTTCCTTCACTGGCGTGCCGCTCACGCTTGGATTTATGGGCAAGTTCTACCTTTTCCGCACAGTGATCGAGAACGGTTACTTGGGGCTTGCTTTGATCGGGGTGCTGACCTCGCTCATTTCGGCATACTTCTACTTACGTATAATTGTGATGATGTACATGAAAGAAGGCGAACCGGAAGTGCGTCGTGAACTCTGGCTGCAGGCCACTGCCTTCGTCGCCGCGCTGGCAGTGGTTGTCCTCAGCCTGGCCTCCAGCCCGCTGTTGAGGTGGGCAGAGAATTCTCTGTTGTCGATCTTCTGATCCGTTGATTTCTCCACGAAAACCAAGAACGGTACCCCTGCACCTCTAAGAACCATGTAGCACGCGGCCACGGATCGTCCACGCCCGGGCAACCAGAGGGATCGATCCATTCGGATCGACCGGCAGCCGGCTGCGGATGAGGTCGCGCAACTGGCTGCGCCTCCCCTCATCCAGGGACATGGCGTAAGCAGGTGCGGGCCCTTGCCCGCCAAGGAATGGCGACCAATAATCCTCGAAATCCCGAAAGCGCATGGGAATCTCGATCGGTGCGACCCGCACGTCTGAAAGGTGTGCCTCCCGGAAAGCCCGTTCCAGTGCCTCTGGCTGGCAGATCGGAAATCGGCTGCCTTCGTCATGCTCGCGCATGGTCGGGTCCAGTTCGATCACCGCATCGAAGAAATAGCGGATCAGCTCCATCTTTCCAGCATAGTCCCATACATACGCCGCGATGATCCCACCATTGGCTGTCACGCGCCGCATCTCTGTAAGACTCTGTGCAAGGTTGGGGATAAAATTCAATACGAGACCGGAAACTACCACATCGGCTGTCGAATCGCGCAGCGGGACAGCGAGTGCGCTTCCCTGGCAGAACGCAGCGGCCTCTTCAAGTCGCGTCTGAGCCGTCCCTAGAAACCCTGCGGAAGGTTCGCATCCGATAAGCAGTGCTGGCCGACATCTTGACCTGATCGCCGCGGTCAATGCGCCTGTTCCGCAGCCAATCTCCAGCCATTGCAATGCGTGCGGAAGATCGAGCCAAACCAGGAATTTCTCTGCCACGCGCTGGCTCCACCGGCCAATATACCGCTCGTAAAGGTCGCCATTATTCCAGTGGTGATCTGTTCGTGGGCTGATCATATTATCCATTCCTTAGAAGTACACCAAGTGAATGATCCGTTGTGGATGGTAAACAGAGATTTATAATCTATTTTATCCTAAAATGCCTATTTTTTGAGGACCACCTCGATCCGGCTTTCATCCATATGGGATCTTGTAGTCAGTTTCGGACAGCTGACGCAAGCCAAAAAGCTTGCGGTCTGCCCAGCGGTTGAGAATGAAACCAGACAGGAACAGAATAGCCCCAGCACTGAAATGTGCATCCAACAACCAGCTGGTTGGATATTTCCCCATTTCGTGATATGGCGCCCGCCAGGTGAAAAACCAACTCTGCGCCCATGAATACTTGCTGCAGCGCAGCTACATTATTACTTTCGACCTGGACGAGCTCGACATCTAATCCTTGCAAGGCACATGGGTCTTGATGCACCAAGGCTCGCAAGCGGCTTCCTCCTGGCACCGGGTATCCAGACTCCAATGCTCGGACAAGGTTAGCGCCGACCAATCCGTTTGCTCCACTGACGAGGATCATACTGGATTTCTAATCCTTCTTGCAGCTCATGGTTGCGGCAGGAATCGTACTATAATTGCTCACATATGGCTGATATATTCTATCAAGTAGCCCGTAAGCTGCGGCCAGATCTGGAAACGCTCTCCGGTCAGCGGCGCATGAGCGGCGTGGCAGATATCGTCTCGTTGTTCTTTAGCCTACCACTATTCATTATCTCATTGGTCTGGCTTATAGCCGCCTCAGACTGGGAGATCATAATCCAAAACTGGATGCTGGTCTTGCTTTTGGCTGCTCTGATCATCCTGTTCAACCGCTTCAGTTTTTATGTGATCACGGAGATCCGTTCCGGCGGTTATGCTAATTCGTCAGGAGCATTCGATGGTACGGTACTATGGACAGCAGTATTAATCCTCGGTCCAGTGGCCATCTGGCTGGATGTGATCTGGAATCTGGCCAGTTTCCTGCGTGACATACCCAAAACGCGAACACCAGGTGCCAGATGGAGCCAGGTGCGGGTATCGATCACCTCTATAGCCAGCAGCGTGCTCTCGCTTCTAATCGGACTTAAGGTGTATGCACTGCTAGGTGGTAAGATTCCCATCAGCGGGCTAGTGTTTGCGCAGATCATTCCTGCTTTGGCAGGGATGGTAATTCAATTCGTGGTTGCAGTGCTTGTATATAGTGGGTACATCGGATATGTCATCTGGGCGTTAAGCAGGGTGATGCAGACCACTCCCGGACAAGCTGTGAGGTTTTTCATCCTGGCATTGGCTTTGCCAGCACTGGCGCATCCTTTTGGTATCCTGGGGGCCGGACTTTATATAGTGCATGGAGCAGGAGTGCTGATTTTTCTGATGATTGGGCTAATGCTGGTGGCTGTCCTGGCTCGCCGACTCAGCCAGGCTGTGGAGGCTTCGCGCCAGCAAGCCCGTCAGCTGGATGGATTGGAAAAGCTCAGCCGGGCGATCCTGAATGCCCCGCCAGATGCATCGACCCTATCAGAAATCCTCAAAGAACACCTGCCTATCATGTTTGCCACACGCGGGATCGCAGTCTGGACAAGTGAACGCGGCATTCTGCTGCACGAGCCAACAGATTGGGAATTTGATATTAAACCGGTCTGGAACTGGATGCAAAACAACCGGGAGACCAAAACCTTCCTCGGCGGTATACCGGTCCCTTGGTCAGGGCAGCCGACTGACCACGAACCTTTAATAATAGCCCCCATCTTGAACGTTATCAGCGGTGAGGCAGAGGGTTGTGTATACTTGGAGCTGCAGACGCTGGCAGTGCAGTGGGATGAGCGCGCCGTCACCAGCCTGCTTCCCGCGGTACAGACGCTCAGTGCACAGATCGCTTCCGCATGTCATCAGGCGCATGTTTATGCAGAAACACTGGCAGCTCAGAAGACCAAGCAAGAGCTGACGTTGGCACGTCGCATCCAGGACAGCTTCCTTCCTGATCAGATCCCCCAGCTGCCCGGCTGGCAAATCACCGCGACACTGGAGCCGGCACGCCAGATGGCAGGTGACTTCTACGACTTTATTGAGCTGCCGGAAGGCCGCCTGGGGATAATCATCGCAGATGTGGCGGATAAGGGATTAGGACCAGCGCTGTACATGGCACTTTCTTCCACACTGATCCGAACCTTCGCCCAGCAGTTCGGGGGTGAGCCAGCGGCAGTGTTGACCGCCGCAAACCAACGCATCCTGCGGGACGCCCGTGCCAACCTGTTTGTAACCGTTTTTTTTGGGGTTCTGGATCCAGCCACCGGGTTGCTGACTTATGCTAATGCGGGGCATACCCCTCCGTACCTGGTATCTGTGAACCCAGGTGTTACTACGCTACGCAATACCGGCATGCCGCTCGGAATTGACGAGGAATCCACATGGAATGAGGAAACCGTCCATCTCCACACGGGGGATGTGTTGCTGCTATACACGGATGGCGTGACAGACGCTCAGAACAGTCGGGGCGAGTTTATTGACCGCAATGAGATCCTTGACATCACCAGCTGCTGTACTGGTCAATCGGTAGATCAGATCAGCCAGGCGATCCTGGAAAAACTGCATCGTTTCGTTGGCGATGCACCTCGTTTTGACGATATCACCCTGGTGATTCTGAGCCGGGAGTGAGAACAAGAAAGAATGGGGAAACCCCCGATAAACGGGTTATGGATGGGCGTGCGCCCTTCCACAACCTGTTTTTCGGATAATGCTCCATGTCTGGCTAATTTGCTTAATCGTTGATTCTCTATTTACCTTCCAATACAGAGAAAATCTACCAGCAATTGATGGCCTTCAGGGTATTGGTTAGCAGCCTGGGAATTCTGCAAGACCAGATCACATGCCTGGTGGCGGATGTACAGGTCCTCGCGGAGTACTGCGGAGAGTTCAGCAACCCGACCATCAATCCCCTGGTAGGCATAACCCTCCAGGAAAGGCAGCCACTCAATCCAGTCGCTTGCTCGTAGTTCCTGTTGCTGAACTTCATCTCCCAAGCGTACCACCTCTGCCCAATCCGCACGCTGCCGTGCCAGAGAGGCTTGCTGGTAGTAATAGCACCAGCCATGGGCGGGCTCCCGGCCAAAAACCTGCGCTGGTGGCATTTGCGGAGAGGTTTCTGTTACGATCAATTCGGGATGAGAATAAGCGGCGATCAGGGCAATTTCCGGGCGCTCCAGATAGGAAAGCTCTACCTGAGCGCCATCTAAAACATGGACGCAAGAAAATTCACCTGGCATGCTCATCACCAGAGTGCGGGAATAATCTACCTGACCAGAAAATCCCCGACGGTTGATCTCTTTGACCAGACCAATTTGGATTGCTTGCAGGTCGGATAGGTTAAGGGTTGCTCCTAGCAGGTTTAGCGACGACGATCGGCTTTTGGAAAGTGTGGGATAGTAAATAAGGTTCGCCGGGCCCCAGACGAAATAATCTTCGGCGATGCCCTGGTCGGGATAGTTGATCACCAGGACAGTTTTCGGCTCAATCTGTGGAATGCGCCAGGAGACCTGCCACCAGAAGTCTTTGACTGTTTCCCAATTGTCCACTTGGGTGCGGGCATTGGCGTAGTGGGCCATACTGGCGAGAAAGATGAAAAGAGTGGGCATGATCCAACGCCACCAGACTTTGGAATTAGACTGCCAGAGACCAGCCAAAACCATCACAGCGCCTACAGAGGCAGGAAGGGAAAAACGACCGAAATCCTGAAAGATGATATGCCGTTCTCCCAAATGGACGGGTATTAAGGCACAGATCACGCCCAGTGTACCCAGCCAGATCATGTCCTGTCCCTTCGTCGAGCCAGGCTTCGTGGACTGGCTTGGCGGATCTGGATCCTTGAGACTAATCATACCCAATGCGAAGAGTAGCAGCGCCACGCTCACCCAAGCGAACATCTCCAGGGTGTACTTCAGTCGTAATTGGAATGCCAGGCGGTACACAGGTTCGAACCAGGCAAAAAGCACCGCATTGAGAAAGTCCTGCACCTGGAGGGCAAGCATCCATAAGATGCGCAATGCCGGCGAACCTGCGATATCGGTGAGCATAGAGCCAACATTGGTAGCCTGGCGTTGGCTGGTGAAGAAGAAGGTTCGCCAGACCAGGAAAACAAGGGAGAATAACGTTGTTGGTAGTGATTGAATGATTAGACGCAATAGGCGAGATAACCTGTGGTGCAAGTCGCTGCGAAAGACGACATACCCGATCAATAAGAGGCGCAGACCTTCTAAGCCGATATAATACTCCATCAAGCCCAGATAGGCCAACTGCAGTAAGACAGCCAGGACCACCATCCCAACCGTAGCCCACCATTTGGAAGCAAAAAGGGCGCGGATAGAGAAATAAAGGGAGAAAATGGCAAGGGTAAAACTAAACAGATGGGACTGGTAGTCAATAGCGTTAGGCTGGTCCAGGAAGCCGGGGTAGATAACCAACCATAGAGCTGCCAGGTAGGCTGCCAGGCGCGACTGAGGCCAGATATGCCTTAGCATCCAAAACAGTCCAAAAGACCCCAGACAACGCACAAGAAACGCGGATAGGCTGTAAAGAAACACATTGGTTCCGAATAGATCAAAAAGAAACCCGACCAAATAACCGCGCAAGGGGCGATCAATTTCAAAGACCTCTATGAATTTAGTGGATCCCTGACTGGTACCGGCATAGATCAGATACCAGTCATCGTTGTAGAATCCAAGTTTAGCTGCTAATGGGAGATAGCATATTGTAGCGATCAGAATGAGGATGAGATAGGGGAAATAAGGTTTATCAAGCAGGCGGCGAGAATGAGGGACGATTTGTGGTATTTTCATGCCGTTAATTCAACCAGGAATTGCCAGGCTTAACGTTTTTTGAGCATCGTCAACGTGTTGCCATGGTTGAGGTCGAAATGATAATGCACCTCGTCCATCATTTTCCGCATCAGGAATATGCCCAGCCCACGGGATTTCAATTTGTCTAAGGGTACATCTGTGACCGGGTCGGGAATATCATCCGGTTCGAACGGTGGCGCATGATCGTGTAATGTCACCCTTAGTCCATCCGTCTGGGGTTCGCAGGAGATCTGCAGGTCGCCTCTGGTAGATTCCCGATAGCCGTGCTCAATGATGTTGGTAGCTGCCTCATCCACCGCTAACTGGACGGCATATACCTGGCGTTCATCTAATCCGGCAGCGCGTGCTTGACGGGTGACGAAGACGCAAATTTTTTCCAGGTTTTCTAGTTTGCCCGAAAATTTTCGCGTTGGCATCATGGATCCAGCGTCGGATTAAAAACTCCCAACTGCAGAGATCAAATCGTCAAATATCTTGAAGTAAGTTCCCATCCCAACCAGGTTCAAGGAGTCTTTGATGCCCTTATCCACAGCCGCAAGGACCAGCTCGCCGCGTGGTTTACAGTTCTTCTGCGTGTCGATCAACACCCACCAACCCGCGGAGGCCATGAAATTGACATCGCTCATGTCAAAGACGATATTGAAAACGCCCTTTTCGATGATCGTCTTAAGTTCCTTGCCGAGGTCCGGAGCATTGGACCCATCTACGCGACCGCTGGTCTTGATCACCGTGCAGCGCTTGTGTTCGGTGGTTTGAATATTCATGATTGCCTCCTGAAATAGATGAATAATCCTAATTTTGTGAAATTATATCAGAGAACCAGTATGATATACTCCCCGGTTACAACTGCCAATGAAAAATACCTACTTATCCATCCATCATGACGGGTCTTCCCGTTACGTATCCAATCCTGATCCCCACCTGGGCGAAGAGGTAACACTACGACTACGGCATGCGCCTGGTCTTCCAGTGGAGCGCATCCTGCTCCGCACCGTACCAGATGGCGAGCAGCTTTTCTCCGAAATGCTAGCAGAGCCTCATGAGCAAGGAGCGTCATGCCGTTGGTGGAACATAACGTTGCATTTAAATATGCCGCTGACTGGGTATCGCTTTCTCCTGTTCGTGAATGGGCAAGCCTGGTGGTATAACGCTTCAGGTTTACATTTACACACGCCAACTGATTCTGAGGATTTTCGTTTGTTGGCGGGGTACCAGGCTCCGCAGTGGGTGCGGACGGCGGTTTTCTACCAGGTCTTCCCTGATCGCTTCGCGGATGGCGACCCGTCTAACAGCGTGCGCGACGGCGAGTATGAGTACCGCGGGCTGCCCACGCGCGCCCGCAGTTGGGGAGAACCACCTTCTGTAGGGCGCCAGGCAATGGTTGAGTTCTATGGTGGTGACCTGCCAGGGCTGACCAGACACCTGGACTATATCGCCGATCTGGGGGCAAACGTTGTGTACCTCAACCCAGTATTCTCAGGGTTGTCCAACCACCGATATGATGTCACGGATTATGAAAACGTTGACCCGCACCTGGGCGGGAATGACGCCCTGGCGAGGTTACACGAGCGTCTCGATCAACATGATCTGCGCTACATCCTGGATATTGTCCCAAATCACTGCGGGGTGATGCATCCCTGGTTCCAGGCGGCAATTAAGGATCCCAACGCATCCAGCGCTGAATATTTCACCATCCGTCAACGACCGGATGATTACGAAGCCTGGCTGGGTGTGCGCACGCTGCCCAAGCTTAACTACCACAGTCAAGCGCTCCGTCAGGTAATGTATGCCGGACCGGGGGCTATTTTCAGGCGCTGGTTACGCCTGCCCTATGCAGCAGATGGCTGGCGCATCGATGTCGCCAATATGCTTGCCCGCCAGGGCGCTGACCAGCTCGGCATGGAAGTGGGCCAGGGAATTCGCCAGGCGGTCAAAGAAGAAAATCCACAGGCGTACCTGTTGGGAGAGAATTTCTTCGATGCCAGCCCGCAGCTGCAGGGAGACATGTGGGACGCGGTGATGAATTACGCCGGTTTCAGCATTCCCCTATGGTACTGGTTGAACCGTTTCCAAGTGTTTGTGCGGGGAGATTCACATCCAGCTACGGCGAATTCATTTTCAACAGATGCACTGGTGAAGACCTGGCAGGCATACCGTGCCTCAATCCCCTGGGTGATTGCCCGGCAGCAATTCAACCTGCTCGGTTCGCATGACACGCCGCGCCTGGGTACACTCTTGGATGGGGACCAGGCGTTGATCCGCCTGGCAGCCGCGCTGATGTTCACCTACCCCGGCGTGCCTTGCATATATTATGGTGATGAGATCGGACTGGGAGACGATGGATCGAGCAGCTCGCGGCAGTGCATGAATTGGGATGAGACAACCTGGAACCACGATCTGCGGATGACCTTTCGGGTGTTAGCTCGCCTGCGTCGCATCGCCTCGGCGTTGATCGAGGGTGGTTTTCAGGTGCTGTTGACGGAAGATGATACGCTGGTCTACCAGCGCGACTGTCAGGCGCAGACCATCCTGGTGGTTGCACAACGCGGCACAGCCGGGCGACCGGGATTTCCACTGCCTGTGGAAAATGGTGCCATCTCAGATGGCATTGAATTTGAGGAGCTTTTCAGCCACCAGAGGATTCGAGTGAGTGATGGGTATCTGGCCTTACCAGCACTTATCCCCGGAGGACAGATCTGGATCAGCACCCCACATACATAGTTATTTAGATATTATTAGAAATACTTTCAGTAATCATGTCTTAACGAAGATGCGGCTCCGATTGGTGTGCGAATTTGATCGTAGTACCCCGAGGTGGTTTCGGGCGTGATCCAGCTCAACTGCACTTTCTTATGGATTTGGGCCGTCAGGCGGGCGATTTGCCTGGGTAGCCCGTTTCAGCTCACGGTTGACGGTTTTGAGCGCATCCATAATCTCGCTGCGTACCTTGCTCTCTACTTCACCGGTTCGCACGCGCTGCTGGATGTCGTCAATTTCCGCTTTCAGGGATTGACCGGTTGGGCTGCTGCTAAAATCCTGGGCAGCCTGACTGAGCATTGTGCCCAGTTCACCCAGGCCGGTTTCGATCTCATGCTGCAGCTTCTTGCGTTCTTCGCTATCCCATGCGAACCGCAAGGCTTCCTTCAAGTTCTGCCCTAATTGGCGCAACTCGTCAGTGACATTTTCAGTTTCATCGGGTGGGTTGTCGCTCATGGATACCTCCGGATATATTTAATTTACCACACTTTGCTCAGAATTTCCCCTCCGAGAGATATTGGTTGGCTCTGGGAGGGGGCGGGGAGTAGGCGCTGTAGCGATCAGCCCATTGAATGACATTTTCGGATGGTTACCTTACCCGCACGAATCGCCGCTTGCCTGCCTGCAGTACGCCCGCATGCGGGAACACCTGATTAGGGTCGTTCAACGTCTCCCCATCCAAGCGCACGCCATTCTGTTCCAGCAGACGCCGTCCTTCGCTCTTACTGCCCGCCAATCCAGTAGACAGCAAAACATCCAGTACCGTCTGCCCGGTCTGCAAGGCGAACTCAGGCATATCTTCCGGCTGGCTGCCCTTCTGGAATACACTGATAAAATCAGCCTCGGCCTGAGCAGCCGCCTGACGTCCATGGAAGATCTCAGCGATCTCGCGCGCCAGTTTCATCTTGGCATCTCGTGGGTGCACCATCCCAGAAGCTACCTTCGCCTCGATTTCGGCGATCTCAGCGGATGTCCACCGGGTGGTCAAACGATAGTAGAGCGGCATGGCTTTATCGGGAACGCTCATCACCTTGCCGTACATGTCCTCGGCGGTAGTATTGATGGCGATATGGTTGCCAAGTGACTTGCTCATGCGCACCTCGCCGTCTGTACCAGGCAGGATGCTGGTGAGGATAACAATATTAGGCTTTTCACCCAGGGCGGTCATGATCTTGCGGGCGGCAGTCGCGATGTTGAACAGCTGGTCAGTTCCGCCTACCTGCACATCGGAACGCATGGCGTAAGCATCATAGCCCTGCATGACCGAGTAGAAGAACTCGTGGACATAAACCGGGTCGCCTTTATCCCAGCGGTTCTTGAAGTTCTCACGCGATATGAACTGCTGTACCGTGAAGTTGGAACACAAGTGGATCAGGTCAGCGAAGGTCAGCTTGCTCAACCATTCGGCGTTGAAACGGATGCGGGTCAGCTCTCGGTCCAGAATGTGAAAAGCCTGCTCAGCGTAGGTCAGGGCATTCTCTTCCACCTGTACAGGAGTGAGGATGGGGCGCAGTTTGTCCTTATCGGATGGGTCACCGATCAAAGAAGTATATGTGCCGATCAGGAAGGTCACCTCGTGACCCAATTCCTGGAATTGGCGCAGTTTACGCATAGTGATCGTGTGTCCCAGGTGCAGGTCGGGCTTGACCGGGTCATAACCGCAATAGACACGCAACGGACGGCCTTCCATTTGGGCATCGATAAGACGCTGGCGCAGTTCTTTGGTCATTGCCTGTTGCAGTGTATTATCACCATATTCGGTTCCTTGCATCAAGTATTCGACTTGTTCATCAATGCTCATCTTGCTCTTGTCCATGGATGCCTCCCTGAAGTATATCCAGCTACCTGGTTGAGACAACAAAAACGCGCCCTCTGTGGGAGGACGCGCCGCGCTCACCGCACAGAGGGACTAGGAATTTACATAATAGAACAAAACAGACTGGTTTTGCATGGCGGGGATTATATCATAAAAGTGAATCTGTCAGGTCTATGGGAGTCCCTGAGCGTGAATATCATTGTCTACCATGATTATGAGCATACCTGGGATGTTGAGAAGATGATTGAGCCTGCTTCCTGCTAATTGCAATTCATATTTTCCGAGGAGAACTTAACTCCACGGTAATTTCTGAACCTCTTCATCGGTCAGTTCACGCCATTGTCCGGGTTGAAGACTTCCAAGCGAGACTGGTCCAATGGCCACACGCACCAGACGCAGGGTAGGGAAACCCACCGCGGCAGTCATGTGGCGGATCTGCCGTTTCTTACCCTCGTGCAGTAGCAGGCGCATCCAGCTGGTTGGTGCGTGTGGGGTGACCGGTTTGCGACGCGGCGGGAGGTCTGGCTCGGAGATGAGCTGCGCCTGGCAGGGGCGTGTGAGATATGCCTGGATCATCACCCCGCGCTGAAGCTGAGCCAGGGCGTCGTGGGTCACCAGACCCTCCACCTGCACCAGGTAGGTCTTAGGCAGATGGAAGCGCGGGTCAGTAAGACGCTTGATCAAACTTCCGTCATCGGTCAGCAGCAGCAAGCCCTCGCTGTCCAGGTCCAACCGGCCGGCGGCGTACACATCCGGCACCGGGACGTAAGCCTTGAGGGTATCCCGCCCAACAGGGTCGGTGAAATGGCTCACCACACCATAGGGTTTATTAAAAGCCAGGTATCGGAAGGTTGGCACGCGGAGATTATATCAGCGCTTGTGCTATAATTGCCGCCATGCATGCCCCGGTTCTGGTGCTCAATGCAAATTTTGAGCCCATTCACGTGTGCAATACGCGCCGGGCTATCGCCCTGGTGATCTCTGGCAGGGCCAGCCTGATCTTGAACGGCCGCGGAGAGATCAAAACCGTTTCACAATGTTATCCGCGCCCCTCGATCATCCGGCTGGATAAAATGGTCAGGCGGCCACGCCCGCACATCAAACTCACCAAGCGTGAGGTATTACGGCGGGATAATTACACCTGCCAGTATTGCGGACAGCACACCTCTATCCTGACCGTTGACCACATCATTCCACGCCACATGGGTGGCGATCATTCCTGGCATAATCTGGTGACAGCTTGCCCATTGTGTAACCACCGGAAAGGCGCTCGCACGCTTGACCAGGTCGGGATGCGCTTGCTGCACCAGCCAGCGGAGCCACCCACCTCGGCGGTTTACCTGTTCGGACGCCATCTGCACGAAAACACGGATTGGCTGCCGTTCGTCAATGGGTGGTAATTAATTCCGAAAAAAGAGAGTGGACGGGTTATCCTCCACCTAATAGCAAGAGAGCAAAACGCGGAGTGATGAAGACCTCCAGCACCGCGGCGCCCAGGAAGAATGGAATCACCAGTACCAGCGTGACCTTGATCCAATCGGCCGTAGCACGCAGCCAGACTTCCCCAATGGTTTTGCCGCGTGCAGGGGTGACGAAGCTGGCACCTACCTGCAGAATCGCCGCGCCGGTGAGCACAATGGCGGGGATCTCCAGCAGGCCGTGCGGGAGAGTGAATGCTGCAATGAAAAGCAAGGGATTAATGCCACTCAGACCAGCTACGCCTGCCAAAAAACCGATCAACGTTAGTGGTAGCATAAGCACCAGGACACCAGCAATTGCAAAGGTGAAGGTGCCCAGGAACCAGGCGATGGCAGCGGCGCGCAGGTTGTGCAGCCAGATCGTGGCGACATTGCCAATGCTGAAGAAGCCAATCTTACGAAATTGTTCCAGGATAGAATCGTCCAGGGATTGCAGCTTATCAAGGTTGAAAGTAGCGGCCGGCAAACCGAGCTTCTCCACCTGGCTGGCGCCCAGGTAAGCGCCAACAACCAGCATGATGACCATCATGACCGCTGGGATTAGCAAGCGGCGCAGCACTTTGGGAATTTCACGGGTGAACCACTCGAGCGGGGTATTGGACTCGCCGACGAACTCGGTCTTGAATATTTTCCACATCCAACGTAGATTCAGGATGTCGATCTCACGACCCAGCAGCTCCTCACGGTTAAAGTGGGTGACTCCTATGCGCACCAGCAGCCCACTGAGGACAGCCTGGCCTAACACAGCCCACCACAGCACATCGTAGTCAGCCCATAGCATGATCACACTCTCGCCCTGGATGAGCAGCGCCATCGGCACAACGATAAAGGAAGCCAACAGATTTGCGGCACGCACGGAGGTTGTCTGGGTCGAGACGACTACTGCCCCACTGACCATCACCAGTGCCTGTACAAAAGTCAGGACAAGCACCAGGATGAGGAAGCTCGGCTCTGGGCGCCAGGAGGTAGTGCGGTAGATACCGATCATGTAGATCAGCACGCCCAGATAGCTGGCAACCACCGGGGGTACCAGCGAAGCCAGCAGCTTACCCATGTAGAGCTGCAAATCGGAGAGCGGACTGGCGAGCAGTGGCTCGATACTGTGACGTTCAGTCTCACCAGCGAAGCTTTCCAGGGCTATCACTAACGAAATGGAGATGGGAAAGAAGCCGACGATCATCAGCAGGAAGGGGATGAAGCGCTCAGCCAGCAGGTTAGCGCCATATTGTTCGACGAAATCCAACACCTGGTTGGCGGTGAAGTTCATCAGAAAGGGGAAGAACAAGGTCAGGATGACAATCGGGACGATGATGCGCCAGTCACGCAGCTGATCGCGTATCTCACGCTGCATGATGATCCACACCGGGTAAAACTTAGTCCGCATGGTTTACTTCCGCTTCAACAGAGGCGCTTACCGCTTGCAAATAGACCTTTTCCAGGCTGCGTGGTACCTGTGCCAGCTGGATCACAGGTAGACCGCGCGCGACCAGCGCTTGGATGACTGCCGGATTAGCACTATAGGGATCTGTGGTGCGGTAACGCAGCCAATCAGGACCGCAGGTGGTGGGGATCACCAGGGAGGGCAGCAGGTCAACCTGCCCTTCAACCTGGACAGCCAGGCGCACTTCGAACTCCGGGTCACCCAGCAGGCGCTGTTTAAGCTCTTCAACAGTGCCGCTGGCGATGATACGGCCGCGGCGGATGATGGCGATCTGATCAGCCAGCTCTTCAGCCTCAGCCAGGTTATGTGTGCATATGACGACGGTACGGTTAGCGGAGCGCAGGGTATGGATAGAATCCCGCACCAGGCGGGCACTTTGAGGGTCCATGGCTGATGTGGGCTCATCGAGCAGCAGGACAGGAGGATTGTGGAAAAGGGCGCGTGCCAGGGCAAGTTTTTGCCGCATACCCTTCGAGTATTCACCGATCCGGCGTTTACGGTCGTCTGTCAGGCCGAACTGTTCAAGTAGCTCATTTGCACGCAGATGGCGGGCTCTGGTTTGCATACCGTAGACGCGACCAAAGAATTCCAGGTACTCGTCTGCTGGCATGCGGCCATACAGCCCGTGCTGCTCGGTGAGCACCCCAACCGCGGCCCGCACCTGATTGGCCTGGCGCACCACGTCATAGCCTGCCACACGCGCCCAACCACGGCTGGGCAGCAGCACCGAGGTCAGCATGCGCACCGTGGTTGTCTTGCCAGCACCGTTGGGGCCGAGCAGCGCCATCACCCTACCCGCTGGCACGCCGAGATTAACCCGATCCACGGCGAGAAAATCGTTGAAGGACTTACACAGATCTTGTGTTTCGATCATAGGTTAGGATCTCGAAATTGAAGATGAAGCGGGGTCACCACCCCGCTTCATCTTCAATTTCGGTCATTCTTTTGCCGAAGTTTGCTTATTGAACACATTGTGGCGCCAGAGAAGCAATCCAGAGGAGACCAGGGCGACGATCAACATGATCGTCTGATTGGTATTGATGGTGCCGACCAGCGGTGAGTCAAGGCGGATGAATTCCAGCAGGAATCTCCCGAGTGGATAGGTTACCAGGTAAATAAGAAACAGGTCGCCGGTTTTTAACCATTCAGTTTTCTTGCGTCCCAGCCAAAGCAGGAAGACCATGTTGGCGAGATTCCACAGTGATTCATACAGGAACAGCGGGTGGAAGGTCTCATAAGCCATGAATTCCGGCAGGCGGTTGACCGGATCGATCTTAATTGCCCAGGGCAGGGTGGATGGTTTTCCATACAACTCCTGGTTGATGAAGTTGCCCCAGCGACCGATCGCCTGGCCTAGCGCCACGGCTGGAGCAGAGATATCGGCAAAGACGATGAAGTCCATTTTGCGACGGCGGCAGAATAGGTACAGTGCCAGCGCACCACCGAGTACTGCACCGGGGATGCCCAGCCCGCCTGCCCGCGTGTTGATCAGGTCCAGTGGGTGGGTGAAGTAGTACCATGTGGTGATGCCTTGCTCGACCATGGAGGGCGGTGGGGTGAACACATGCCACAGCCGGGCGCCGACGATACCGCCGATCAGCACCCAGATCAAAGCATCCCAGATCAGGTCGGGGTTGATCTTGCGACGGCGGGCTAACCGATCAGCCAGGACTGCCCCGGCGACTGCGCCTAACATCAATATGACACCGTAGAAGTGTATGAATAGACTACCGATCTGAATCCCGGTTCGGGTGATCTCCATAATAACCTCGTGTGTAAATGATCAAGTTTTTAGCCTTGGCCTGACGTCGGACATCGACGATACGCTGCAAGGCCGTGATATTGGCTAAGACAGCAATAATCCATACCCCTACCTGGGGGATGCTGAAGAGCAAACAAGCGATGAGCACTACGTAGCGCTCAAAACGACTGAGGATACCAACCTTGGTGTCCATGCCGACAGCGCTGCCGCGGGCTCGGATGTAGGAGACCAGCACTGAACCGGCGGCAGCCAGATAAACGGCCAGTCCATTTCGCCAATCATCCTGGCGCATGAAATAAACCAACAGCCCACCGAGGACTATCAACTCAGAGTAGCGGTCGGAAACTGAATCAGCAAAAGCGCCGAACTCGGGTGGCAGCTTGCGCAGGCGTGCCATGGTGCCATCAATCCCATCCAGGGCACCCATCAAGGCTGCCACCAGACCGCCAGGCAGGAAATATCCAAACGCCAGGAGAACTGCGGCAATGATATTGCCGAATAATCCGAAAGTGGTGATGGTGTTTGGCATTAAACCAAGATGGTTGAGAAAATTGGCGACAGCCTCTATAATCCCCTTGAAGCGCAGGCGCAAATAATCGCTAACAACGAACGGTTTTTTTTCGGAGCTTTCGGTCACGCCGGGTGGAACCACCTTTCAGGATATATATAACAGCCTATGCTATCGCATGGAGGGATGGATGTCAAGGAGCGATTGGTGAATTGTATTTGAAAAGCAATGGAGAAAACAATGAGGAACAAAGCGGTTCAGTTTGAATATTGGATCAATGGATTTCGGAGAGTTTATTCTTCTTGCGGGTCGTCTTTTGAGCGGGTGAGGGGGTTTTCATCATCAGGCCCGAAGAAGACCTCGCGTTCGCGGCCAGCGCCAGCGGAGGGGCCTACAATACCCAGGTCTTCCAGCTCGTCCATCAGGCGGGCAGCGCGCGGGTAGCCCACGCGCAGCTTACGCTGCAGCATCGATGTGCTGGCATGCTCCTCACCGCGTAGCAGATCAATGGCCTTCTTGACCAGCTCGTCGCGGTCTGCCAGCACGGCCTCTTCCTTCAGCATCTGCTCCCAGGGCGGGGCTTCCTCCTCTGGAGGGTGCGTGCGCTGCCAGTAGGTGATCACCTTCTCCACCTCGGCATCGGTGACCATGACGCCCTGGACGCGCTTGGGGGCGGAGGCCTCAGGCGGCAAGAAGAGCATATCGCCGTGTCCGAGCAGCGTTTCGGCACCCACCGTGTCCAGGATGACACGGGAATCAATCGAGGACGCTACTGCAAAGGAGATGCGGGCGGGGAAGTTAGCCTTGATCATGCCGGTGACCACATCCACACTGGGGCGCTGCGTAGCGACTACTAGATGGATGCCGGTAGCGCGCGCCAGCTGTGCCAGGCGCACCAGCATGGGTTCGGTCTGGTCGGGGGCGCTCATCATCAGGTCAGCCAGCTCGTCGATCATCACCACGATCTGCGGTAGACCGACAGCGCCGCGGCGACGCACCTTGCGGTTATAAGAGTCCAGGTTGCGGGCGTGCATTTGCTCCAAAAGTGTATAGCGGTGATCCATTTCCGCCACAACCCAGCGCAGCACGCCAAGAATGCGCTGTATGTCGGTCTCGACCTTGCCATATAGGTGCGGCAGGCCATTGAAGCGCACCAGCTCAACCATCTTGGGGTCGATCATCACCAGGCGCAGCTCGGCGGGGGTGTTGTTCATCACCAGGCAGGCGGTCAGCGCCGCGATGCATACCGACTTACCCGAGCCGGTCGTGCCGGCGATGAGCAGGTGCGGCATGCTGCTCAAGTCTGCCACAACCGGCAGCCCCGAGACGTCCCGCCCCAGAGCGATGGCGAGTGGGGAGCCGACTTTGTAGAAGGATTCATGCTCGAGCATCGGACGCAGGCGGACAACCGAAGTGCGGGAGTTAGGCACTTCGATGCCGACATAAGGGCGCCCAGGTACCGGGGCTTCGATACGCAGGCGTTCGGCTGCCAGAGCTAACGCCAGATCGCGGCGCAGACCAGCGATCTGCGCTACGCGCACCTTCATCTTATTAGGATCCTCCTCATCTGCGTTCTTCTCTACAAAGCCCGGCTCGACGGCAAACTGGGTGACGGTAGGACCGATGCGATAGCCGACTACCTTGGCAGGGATACCAAACTCGCCCAGGGTTTTCTCGATCATACCAGCGGTCTGGTTGATGCTGCGCTCGTCAAGGCGCTCGGACTGCTCGCGGACGAGCAGCTCCAATGGGGGTAACTGCTCTGGGCGGGGTGGGGGCGGACCGCTGCGCTCTTCTTGTTGGGGGAAGGGTAGCTTTTTGCGAAACTCTGGGGGCAGCGTGGAAGCCCGGCGTTTCCTTGGATCGGAGGCAGGCTGGTTGGTAGTGAATCCGTCAATGGCAGGGGCGACGCTCACTGCTGGCTGGTCATCGGGCAGATGTCGCGTTTCACTCTGTGCCCAACGGTGTAGCTGGCGGCGCAGGGGAGCTGCCAGCCCTAATCCAATGAATAGGCACAGCAGCAAGCTAAAGGAAACCAGCAGGTATGCCCAGATGATGTGTTCAAAGCCGATGCCAACCAGGAAACTGTGGATCAATTCAGCCAGGCCCCAACCGACCAGACCGCCATCCAGACCGGCCTCGGCCCGCTCCACTGACTGCCCACCCAGCAGGTTGAGCAGGATCATCAGCAGGAAGGCCGCCAGCTCCAGGGCCAGGATGCGGCTCCATTGCACCTGAGGAACGGGGATCAGGTCAGGGTTGAGACCCTGGCGAGCCTGGTTGAAGCGCAGGCGCAGCACCAGCAACCCGGCGACGCCGGTGGCTGCGACCACGAAGGACGCCCCCCAGCCTAGCCCAAGCTGCAGGAAATCGCGCCAGGCGACCGCCAGCTTGCCACCGGTGAGTCCAGGCAGCAGCAGGCTGACCAGCGTCAGCAGGGTGAAAGCGATCAGCAAGATGCCCAAAATATCCAGCCCCCAGCGGCGGAAACGGGCCATCAGGGTCACAGCCTGGGCCAGGCGGCCCTGCGGACCGGGGTCGGCGAGCTGTTCGCTGGATTTGACGGGGGTGAGGGGTCGCTCAGGCATGGTGATTAAGTATACACCGTGACCGCAGATTACGCTGATCATCGGATTACGCTGATGAAAGGCGAAAACCATTCACCATGAAGGGCACAAAGTACACAATGAATTTCATTATTTAGTGCTTCGGCGTAGGGCGGATTGCCAATCCGCCCTACAGGGTTGAAGTCGGATTTTCCCGGCGCCGCGCACAGCCCGGACGTTACGTCTATTTCCTTTGTGCCCTTCGTGGTGAAAGGTCTTGCATCACTGCTGCCCGCGCGCCGATAAATAGATCCCAAATAAAATGAGCACCCCCCCGACCACCTTTATCAGCGAGGGGGTCTCGTTCAGCAGGAAAAAGGCCAGCACGGTCGAGCCGATCGGCTCGCCCAGCAGGGTGATGGCGACGAAGGCGGCGGAGAGGTAGCCCAGCGCCCAGTTGAAAGTGGAGTGCCCGATCAGCTGGGGCACCAGGCCGAGCAGGATGATCCACAGGTAGGTAATGGGGGGTAGACCGAAGAGGGAATAGCCGGCGGCGAACATCCAGACGACCAGCACCAGGGCAGCCATTCCGTAGACGACGGTGATGTAGCTAAGCAGCGACATTGTTTCGCGCAGGCGCCGGCCGATCAGCATATAGCCGGCTGCCGCCAGCGCACCGGCCAGTGCTAACAGGTCACCCAGGAAGGCTTGCCCCTGCAGGAAGGCACCCAACTCCGGGCAGGTTAATTTACCCGCGGCGAGCGTACAGGTGTCGCTAAAACCGACAAGCATTCCACCGGTCAGGGCAACCAACATACCGATGACCACGATGCGTCTGACACGCTCTTTCAGGAAGATGGGCGAGAGCAACGCCACCCACAACGGTGTGGTGCTGACCAGGACTGCTGAGCTGGCTACCGTAGTGAATTCCAAGGAGGAGATCCAGGTGGCGAAGTGCACCGCCAGGACAACCCCGGAGAGCAAGGCCAGCAGCCACTGGCTACGTGAAAGACTCCTCAGCTCGGAGCGGCGGCGCAGTAAGGCGATCGGGACGAGCACCAGGGATGCGACGGTCAATCTTCCTGCTGCAATCACCAGCGATTGAGCTTCCTGTTGGGCATAGCGAATAAAGATACTGGCGGTGGACACTGCCAGTAAGCCAAAGGCGATGGCGAGCAGTGGGGGTACGGGTGGGTGATGGTCGGTCATTGCGGGGACCGGACGTGCCAGATCACTTTACCGATCATCCGTAGCACGGGAATCGGTCCGAATTCCCGGCTGTCAACTGACTCTGGGGATGTGCCTCGGACGGTGAGCGTGCGACCGGATGGATCGAATTGATCCACTTGTTTGATCAACAAACCAAAAGCTGGGTGCCTGAAAGCTATCACGTCACCTGGCTGCGGAGATACGAAAAGAAAGGGGATTTTGCTGGTGACAACAAAATCCCCGGATTGGTATTCGGGCGACAGACTCTGCCCGCGGATGCGAAACAAACGCAGCATTAAAGAACCGGGTAAACAAGCTCCAGGCTGGGTGCGTAAGGTGCGGTGGCGCGTTTGATAGTGATGTTCTTGGAAGCCCAGAAGATCTCGGCGAACTGATTGATAGCCTCGACGAATTGGAGCGCTTGTTCACGGTCAGTCGTCTGGCGGACCTTCGAGCCAAGCTGCATGATCTGGTGCACCAGGGCATGGGTATTGGGATGGGCTTCGAGATGCTGCGCCTTTAGGAAATCGCCCCAGATGATGCGGATCTCAGCCTTGGCTTTCTCAGCGTGGTCTTCCTTGATGGTGACATAGCGGGACATGCTGTTGATGTAGTCCTTATTCTTGTCACCACCCTTGTTGTCCAGGTCGGTCATCAAGTCAAGCATGCGAACGACAGTAAGTGCTGCGATCTGGGCAATGATCGGGTCGTAGATACCGCAGGGGATGTCGCAATGTGCGTCCAAGCGGTTGACCGGGAGTACTTTGTCAAGTGTATCAAGCAGTTTGTAGATCATAAATATCCTCCTGAAAGGAATGGTAAATGGATTGGTTAAAGCCAAATCATCATACTGATAAAGACCAGGTTTGTCAAGATTGGTTGTGAAATGATCTAATAAATACCCAATGATGAAAACAGATGTAACGAAATTCTTATTTATCCCTTGACAAAAACAGAACTTCTGTTCTAAACTAAGGTTTATAGAACAGATGAGCGAATATTAGAATAGGAGCCATTATGAGTCCCATACAATTAAATATCGCTGCGGTGTGTAAAAAGACAAATGCTTTAGGTCCAGGACCGCGCAGTGTGGTATGGGTGCAAGGCTGCCCATTCCGCTGTCACGACTGCATCTCACCGCAATGGATCCCCATCCGAACCGCGAATCAGGTGGATCCTGAGTCGTTAGCACAGGTGTTGATGGCAGACCCGGAGATACGCGGGTTGACGATCAGTGGAGGGGAACCGATCTTACAGGCAAATGCATTAATGAACTTGATCCAGGCGGCAAAGGCAGCTCGGGATATCGATGTGATCCTGTTCACCGGCTATTACCTGGAGAACCTGCAGGCATTCCCGGTGACTTCATCTGTACACCAATTGTTGGATCTCCTTGATGTGATCATCGATGGTCCCTATGTATCTGCGCTGAATGATAACCAGGGCATGCGGGGCAGCTCCAACCAAAGGGTTATTCACCTTACCAACCGGTTACAAGGAATTGACTTTACCAGGCATCCACGACAGACCGAGATCCAGATCATCGATGGCGAGCTGCTTTTCGTGGGCGTGCCTCCGACAGCTGTGGTTCCAGGAGTGATCACCAACCTGGGGGCTATGATCAGGTCCAGTGATGAATACCAGCAGATAATAAACCTTTCATTTTCTTGACAAAGCGGTATGGGGAGACTACAATTTCTATACTATTTCCCCGAAATCACTTCGGGGTATGATTATCGGCACCTATGTCTGGTCACCAAGGAGGAATTAATCTATGACGCATATCATCACCAGCCTTTGCCTGCGTGACGCAGGTTGTGTAGATGTTTGCCCGGTTGAATGTATTGTTGGCGGCAAGCCCACGGAGGAGTGGCCGTGGTTTTACATCGATCCGGAAACATGCATCGACTGCGGCGCTTGCATTCCGGAGTGCCCATTTGAAGCAATCTTCACGGAAGATGAGGTTCCAGCTGGCTATACCGCTAAAGGCGGCGAGTTCATCAGCAAAGTCGGCCTGACCGGTCATTATGAAGGATCGGATCACCATGGGAAGAAAGTCGTCCTAGACACCACCCGTAAACTCGAAGCAGGTGAGTCCCTGGACCTGACCGAAGATATCAAGCCTAACTATGATTTTTTCAAGACCGGCCCTGGTTATACAGCCAACGAGTAATCGGTATATCGAAAAATAATAGATGAAGCGATGCGCGAGCACCGCTTCATCTATTATTTTGATTTGAGATTACCTCGTTTCCAGAGATAAATTCCCAGCTCCCATATCGACCAGTATGGTGATGGTAAAGCCCTCCCCACTCACCTCATAACGGTCTCCATCTTTCTCCCAGGCACCCCGAGTGCTTACATTCATCAAGCTGCCTTCATTGGTCAGCACCACAGAGGTACCTTCGGGTACAATCACGGTGACCTGTGAGACACCGGATTCGATCCTGACATTCATATCACGGCTCAATTCACCACTAAAATCGAGCCTGTAGGAACCTGCACCACTATGAATGATCAACTCGGTGCAGTTTGCATTGGCCAGACCTTCCAGGCTGACGTTAGATGCGCCAGTGGTGTATTCCAACAGGCTCATCTCAACCAGATTCAGCTCGGAGAATGAGACATCCACATCCGCTGCGCCGTCATTGATCACCAGACGTTCGAGGGATAGACCACCCAGCTCGAAATCTCCCTGATAAGCACCGGCATTAATGGTGAGATCCAATAGTGCGGTTCCGAAGGCGAGATCCCATCGATTAACAATCTCAGTGCTGAAGTTTGGAATACCATCCAGGTTGAAGTTGCCCTGTTCGATATGAATAGATTCATCTTCGATCGAAATCTCCGGGCGGAAATCATCAACATTGAATTCGGCTGTGCCGGCAACCAAAACATCATCAGCGCCAGAAGCCAGATTCAATTTTCCCGCGCCGAAATCAAGTGTCACCTCAGCGGTGCCAATTCCTACGGCCAAATTCGGGATGTTGATCTCAAGGGTTTCGGTCGGACCAGTTTTCACATCGGTGATGGGCAGATCAATATTGAAGGAGCAAGCCAGGCTGGCCAGGGCAATGACAGCAAGAGCAAGAAAAGCTTTGGGTATCATAAATTATTCTCCTTGAGTAAATTTGTCTCTAGTTTATTGGAAAAAATTGTCTTCACGATCACATATGAACGATTTTATCAGTCCTTAAGGCGATTTTCAGACTCTAAAGCTATATACGCAGGTGGCGTGGTCAAGTTGCAGAAGGTCTGCTGGAATGTGGAAGGTAAAATAGATGCAGCGATTGCGCTCTATCCGAATGTGTTCTGGTGGGTGTGGCATGGTGATTTTGGTGAAAAGTGGGCGAAAGGATCTAGGGGGCAAGAGCTGTGGTAAGCAACCCACGTCCGATAGATAACACCGTGTTGGGGTCAGCATTCTCGATTAAGACAGCGATAGCCAGAGGGGCACCAGGCCAGTTTTCACGCGTGCCGCCGAGATACCAGCACACGCCCCGGATATCCTCTGAAAGCGTGCAGCCAACGGTTTGCCAGATAGGCATTTCTGGGTCGGCCAGCTGGCCAACGATAAATAGTGCGGATGAAGCCGAGAAAACGGTGACTGGCTCAGCTGTACGAGGAAGCATAACCCAGCCAGATTGAGGTGTATCCACTGCCACTACCAGGAGGGGTGCCGGGCGGAGACCTTGATTGCTCAATGCGGCAGCAGCCAGGGCCATTTGGAGGGGGGAAGCGCTGAGAAAGTAGCCCGTTTGTGGGTCGGACTGCCCCAAAACAGTCATGTCAAGGGCAGACAGCACATCCGGGCGTTCACCGGAAAAGGTTGGAAGACGGATCTGTGGAGCGGTGAATAATCCCAGGCGATCCAATAAATCGAGCAGATCCTGGCTGCCCAATGCATTCGCCAGAGTAGCGGATAACTGTGGGCATCCTGATGCAACCCCGCCTCCCCAGGTGGATTCTGGCGGTACCAGTGCGCAACCCAGCAGGCGATCATTCAGCTTATAGGTCAGTGTTGCGGGTACTCCGGTCAGATTGTTCGTTGCGGAGGCCTCCGCCAGCAGGAATGGACCCAGGGCAGTTCCGGGTGGATAAAGCCCGGAAGTTGTCCGGTCGAAAAGAGGAGCGGACGGGTCGCTCAGTAGAGTCTCCCGGTCCAATTCCAGGGTATTAGCGTCGAAGGTGGGGTGAGTGGCCATGGCAAAGATCTCACCTGACTGGGCATTCAGCAGAACCAATGCACCCTGAACATCCCCCATGGCAGTGTCAGCAGCCTGCTGAAGACGGAGATCCAAACTGAGGCGTACGTCAAGGCCGGGAGGCGGCATGCCGTAGAGCAGGTGGTCTTGCCAGATTGTATAGGCGGGATTGCCTTGCAAGCCGCGCAAATAATCGTCCAGGCTGGCTTCCAGGCCGGCTTGACCATAGACAGGATGTGTGTAACCAACAATCGGACCCAGGGCGGGGTAGGAGTAAACCCGCAGGTAATCACCAGGTTGGCCGTGAGATTCTGCCAGGGCCTGGTTATTTCGATCGAGGATTGAACCGCGCTTCACATAGCGGTCGGCGATTGAGCGGCGGGCATTATCAGTACGGTTTATCAAATCTGGTCCTCGCCAGAAACCCCACCAGCTGGCAGATAGTCCGATAGCAGTCAATCCTACCAGGAGACCGAGTGCCAGCTGGCGGTGTACACGCAACCCGGCAGCAGGCATGCCTTGATCAGCGTCCGCTGAACTGATCAGCACCAGGCACAATAATTCGATAAAGGTGACCAGCAGCGAGGAGCCACCATAAGAGACAAATGGTAAGGTCACACCGGTGAGTGGCAACAGGCGTAAGTTTCCACCGATAATAAAGATGCTTTGAGCACCCAAGTGGAAGGTCAATCCAGCCGCCAGCAGCCGACGATAGGCATCGGGTGCCAGCAGGGCGAGGCGCAAGCCCCTTTCGATCAGTAACCCCATGAGGACCAGCATCCCCAGGCTGCCGAGCAGGCCAAACTCCTCAGTGATGGCTGCGAAAATGAAGTCTGACTGTGGAACAGGAACCAGTCCGGGATTGCCCAGGCCGGGACCACGCCCAACCAGACCACCATTGGCAACAGCAAGAAGCGATTGGACGATCTGATACGAACGCCCGCTGGGATCTAACCATGGATTGAGCCAGGCTTCAATGCGCAATTGGACGACATCGAAAGAGGCGTATCCCACCACACCAGCAGCAGCCAGGGCGATCCCATTGATGAGCAGGACACGCCAGTCGGAGGTGGCGATGTAGATGATCCCGGTGTATAGAATGAGAAAAATGGATGCGGTACCCAGGTCACGCTGGGCGATCAATAAGAGCAAGGCCAACCCGGTGAGGATGAGGGTTGGGCTGAGGGCGAACAGACTCAGGCGAGTATGGGCAGAAGCTGAGGTGCTGGACTTGGTCTGGGGAATCCGGTCAGCCAGGTAGGCTGACAGGAAGATAACCAAAAGCAGCTTTAAGGGCTCGGAGGGCTGTAAGTACAATCCGCAGCAGCCCAGCCACAGGCGAGGGCCAATCCCCATCGGATTAGTGCCAAATACCAACGTGGCTGCGGTAAGCAGTAAGCCGACGGTTAACCAGATGTATTTGAAGCGGCGGAGGACACTGAGATCGGGCTTAAGGTGGAGACCGAGGATAAAAACCGTTCCGGCAACTACCAGCCAGGCAGCCTGACGCAGTCCGAACCCGGGTGCCAGGCGGAAGATGGTCATCTGCCCCCAACCGGTGAGTAAAGCAGCAGCAGGAAGCAAGAAAGGATCAAACTCTGGAAGGCGGCGCGCTAACATCCACTGGGCAAACCAAAAAACAACCACCCAGGCAACTACACCAAGCCAATGCTGCCAACGAAATTCCACAGCCCAGGTGCGGAGCCGTACGGCAGGAGCCAGTGTCAGGGCTGTCGCATAGATGAGCATGAATGCGGTTGCGATGCTAAGCAGGCGATGCCCGGTTAATTGTGTCCCGGTCGACACTGGTCGATGATCGTATATCATGAATGTAGCGGACCTACGGTTATTTGAGGTATTTCCCAACCAGGAGATCCAACTTTTGGCGCGTATCAGCGGGGATGACCGTGGGATCCGTGATCAGGGCATCGCGCAGGGCGTTTTCGCAGTTACAGGAGCGGTCGGGGGACAGTTGAAGAGCCAAATTGGCGACGGCCTGCTGGGCGATCTGGGTATTTTTTATCAACACCGCCACTACTGCGTCAACGCTGACCGGCTTTTCTTCGATATGCCACACATCATAATCGGTGACATGTGCCATGACTGCATAGCACAGCTCGGCTTCACGGGCAAGGAATGCTTCGGGTGAAGTGGTCATACCGATCAGGCTCATACCCCAGGAACGGTAGGTATTGGACTCAGCTTTGGTGGAAAAGCGCGGCCCCTCGACGGTTATAAACGCGCCGCCATGGTGCATAATAGCACCGGTAGCATTACAAGCGTCGTAAAGCTGATCTGAAAGATGTGGGCAGAATGGATCAGCGACGCCGATATGGACAACCAGCCCATCCCCGAAGAAGCTGCGGTCTCGATCTCGGGTCAGGTCAAACAACTGGTCTGGGATGACGATATCGCCAGGAGAATAATCTTCACGTAATGAACCGCAGGCGCTGATGCTGACCACGCGGGTCACTCCGAGTGACTTGAGGGCATAGAAATTGGCACGGTAGTTGACCTCAGTTGGGGAAATATAGTGACCACGCCCATGACGGGCCAGAAAAGCCGTCCGCAGCCCAGCCAGTGTGCCCACAATGATCGGCGTGCTTGGTTTGCCAAATGGGGTGGTGAGGTCATATTCCTGGATGTCCTGCAGGTCGGGCATGTTGTAAAGCCCAGATCCGCCAATCACAGCCAATGTAGGGGGATTTTCGATCATGATATGCTCCATGGTGAGATCGGCTCAATTATAACGCCACATACAGGGTCATTTTTCCCCAGGTTCCCACAACCAACCGTCGGATTGGGCAATTACAGTTCCCAGGCCGGGGAATGGCAGGTGGGCGCCAAACATCAAGGCCTGGTTTTCAGCTGCCCAACCCAGCAGTTGACGGCGGGTCTGCATGGCCTGTTCGGGGAGCGAATCATACGGCCAACGCCAGTCAGGATGAAGCATGAAGATGGGATGTCCCACGGTATCCGCCAGATGCAGCAGGTGCTTTCCGTTCAGGGTAAGCCGTAAGACCGAATGCCCCGGGCGGTGACCGGGGGCTGGCAGCAAGCTGAGACCGGGGAGGATCTCTTCCTCTCCCACAATTGTTTGCAAATGCTCTCCGATCACTGGAAGGGTACGGCGATAGAACTCACGAAATTCGGTTGGCAGGCGAGCCAGATTTTGGGGATCATTGTACCATTGCCAGGCTTCCTGGCTCATCACGTAAGTGGCGTTTGGATAGGAAGCGTTCCCATCCAGATCGACCAGACCGCCTAGATGGTCCCGGTCGCCGTGGGTCAGGATCACCAGGTCGATGTCTTCAGAGGCTAAGCCGGCATCGTGCAGGTTGCGCAGCAAGCGCCCTTGCATCTTCTGAGTGCAGCAGCCCCAGCCGGTATCAACCAGCACCAATCTACGGCTGGTGTCTATAAATAGGATGTTATAGTCACTGACGACCTCGGTTGGTGAGAAACCGTGGGCTCTTAACTCCTGGGCTATGACTTCCGGGCCAATACTGCTGGTGAGTGAGCTGACCGGGCGGACTTCGCGGCCGTCGATGAAAACTATGCACGAATAGCCACCCAAACGAAATGGATAGCGTTCACTGATCATTTCTCTCCTCCTTCTCGTATGCCCCCGCAGGTTGGTATTATTATACTTCTACAAGGGATTTGGATTGGTTTGTATCGCCAGGGAAGAGCGCTTATCCATGGGGCAGACCAATCAATCAGGGGGTATAGTGGTCCAGGCTGCCACTGATAAAGTTGTATGTCCAATCAATCCCCGCCTCATCGGTAAGGATCACCCGGTTGACCAGATGATGAGCCCGAGAGGGGAACAAATCCAATAAATCAGCCGTCTAGACATTACAGGTGGATTTTACTCCGAAAATTCGATTGTTTTGGGTAAAAAAGACCATCTAACCAAATATCGGGTTTACTATAATAATAGAAATTCGACCGGACATATAGATATTGTGGATTGTGACGCTGTTGAGACTCTTGAACAGTATACTTTAAACAATCCAGGCAAGGAGATTGATATATTTGACAACATGTGTACAAGTTACACCGCACCAACAGAAAATATTCCCTGGAGATGGGGTATTGCACCCGCTCTTCCTTTTCATGAATAAAAGTTGAGGAAAACTATGAAGAAAATTGTAGGCTTGATGATGTTTGCCATTCTGTTCACTGCCTGCGTCCCCGCGGATCTATTGCCGACGGAACCGATCGGAAATGATCCGGTGGAACCGACCGTCGTGGTCACCTCTCCGCCAAATGAACCAATCCCACCAACCATCACCCCAGAGCCAACCCCGCCTGGCTCAGAAGCGGCAGTAGAAGCAGCCATTCAGTTCCTGGCGCAGCAATTGGGGATCGACCCTAAAGAAGTCCTGGTAATCTCTGTGGTAACGACCACCTGGCCGAACTCATGCCTGGGCATCCCTGCCAAGGAAGAGATGTGCATGGATGTGATAACCCCCGGGTTTGCCATCCAATTGATGGCGAACGGTGAGTATTTCACGGTTCATACGGATGAAACCGGCCGTTCGGTGCGAGTTTTACCAGCCGCACTGCAGGAAGCACGTCTGGCCCTGATCGAACTGACCGGCCTTCCACTGAGCCAGATCCGCCTGGTCAGCTTTGAAGTGGTAGAATGGCGTGACTCGTGCCTGGGTGTCGTGACGCCGGGTATAGGTTGCCTGACGGTGATCACACCGGGGTATATTGTTATCTTCGATGCGAACGGCGGCATCTATGAGTACCATACCAACCAGGACGGCAGCCAACTGATCCTGGCTTCTGGTCCTGTATCGCCCAGCCCAGGTGTGCTTCTGAACTGGTCCAGTATGGATGAACCGTGTGTGACTGTCCAAGCAAGCGCTGGACAGGTAGAATATGGTCCTTGCGGGGGTGCTCTCACCCCCGCAAGTTTTTATGCCTGGCCACGGCAGCAGGATCTGACATCCTTCGTTGGCCTGTATGCGCCGGTAGAGACCCAGACCCAGGCCGGGACGATCGCTTTGCGCGGTAGCGGACGGGTAGTAGCTACACCGGCTGAACAGCGTATGCTGGCTGAGTGGGGTCACCTGGTGTATGATGAGGCAGTCGGCGAGCGCGGCGGGGCAGCCTGGGGACTGGTTTATAGCTGGCACCGCGAGGGTGGGATCGCCGGTTTTTGTGATGATATCGGAGTCTATCTGAGCGGAGAAGCGCTCGTCAGTTCCTGCGCGACCAGTGTATCGCGGCCCCCGGCTCGGATGAGATTGAACTCGCTGCAGATGGCGCAGCTTTATATGATGGTGCATTCACTGGTAGCCTTTGATTTGAACCAAACCGACCCAGCAACCGCTGACGCGATGACCATCATACTGAGCTTTTCCGGTGAGGGTACCGCTGAAGCTACTCCAGAAGATCAGCAATACTTATTGGACATGGCGAGCAATCTGGTCAACCAGGCAATGACCCCGGAGAATCCCGGCGGGCAGACTTTGGCTTTGCAGGTCTTAGAGGATTACCTGACCGCGCTGGCGGTGGCAGATTACGCCGGGGCAGACGCGCGCTATGGCGGCAGCTACGAAACATTCATCGCCAATAACCCAGAGATCAACCCGCAGGACCATGCTGCGCTGTTCGAAGCAGCCTGCACGATCAACGGTTTTGTCTGCAACCTGTCGGTGCGCAGTGTGGTGAATATGGCCGCATTGACAGAGGGGTTGTTTACCTTCACGGTGGAGCTGCAGAATCCTGAAGGAGCATTGTTCGAGCTCGGCCCGTGCTGTGGGGAATCGCCGATCGATTCACCGCCGCAGACGCAGTTCGCCTTCATGGTGGCTCTGGTTGAGGGCAGCTACCTGGTGATGACGAGTCCGGTGTATATTCCGTGAAACTAAACCTTATAAAAAGGGTTCTAGATGGGCATAGCCTATCTAGAACCCTTTTTTGTGTATTTTGGAGGGAAATGTTATTTCCGCGCTGAAACCTGTGCGCTGAAGACTTTAACGCCCCCAGTGTTGGCTGACTGGGAGCGGCGCACTTGCACCTGGCTGAAACCGGCTTGTTTGACCAGATCCACATATTCTTCTTCAGGTAGAGCACCGGTGACACAGCTACTCCAACCTTCGCCATGCTGGATCCAATCGGAGGGGAAGCTGCGATCGGTGACAATGTCACTGACTTCCAAACGGCCATCTTTACGCAGAACACGATACGCTTCCTTGAAAACCTGGCCTTTATCCCGGGTGAGATTGATAACACAGTTGGAGATGATCACGTCCACGCTGTTGTCTTCAGCTGGAAGAGCGTCCGCCTGACCTTGGCGAAACTCGACATTGTTAATGCCGGAGGCAGTGGCAGTATTCCGGGCACGCTCCAGCATGGCGGGGGTCATGTCTACCCCGATGACCCGTCCAGTCGGACCAACCGTCCTGGCGGACAGGAAGGCATCTATCCCACCACCGCTGCCGATATCCAATACCACCTCACCCGGCTGCATGCCGGCTAAGGCGGATGGATTACCGCAGCCAAGAGAGATCTCGGCTGCCTCAGCAGGGACGGACTCGCGCTCAACGTCTGAGTAGCCGGTTTCAATGAGCTGATCCACCGCGGTGGACTCTAGCGTCACCATATCCAGGCTGATCAGGTCATCCGGGCTACAACAGGAAGTAGAATCCTGGTTGGTAGAAGCACACCCGCAGCGCTCACCTTCGGCAATAGCGCCGTAATGCTCACTAACAGTGGCTTCCACACCGGGGACCGGTTTTGCGCCTACGGCAACGAAGATGCTGATTTGGATATCGTGAGCCTCGGCGTCAGTCTCTTCCACACTGGACCTGTCGTGGCAGGATTCCCCAGTGGAATTTAAGATCCGATTGACCAGACCGGCTTGCTCGAACCAGTCTAGCATCTGAGCCCGCTCAAAGCCCTGCCATAAATCAGCCTTCTCAACCTTTAACCAGGTATAGGGATGGGAATCCAAATCGGTGAGCACTAACCGCCCGCCTGGCTTGAGCAAGCGAACCATTTCGCGGATGCCTGCCAGAGGGTCAGGCAGGTGATGCAAGTACATGTTGGCGAAAATAGAATCCACACTATTATCAGGAAGCGGTAGCGCGCCACCATCGGCTTGCTGGAAGACCAGGTTGTTGTATTCCTGTAGATTCTGGCGAGCGATGGCGAGCATCTCGGGCGAACCATCCAGCAGATAGACCTGACGGACGAGTGGAGCCAGTCCGGCGGTCATGAAGCCGGTGCCAGCGCCGATGTCAGCAACGACCATCTCCGGGTGCAGATGAGCCACCCGGATGGCTGTTTTGCGCACAGCCTCGGTGAAGTAACCCTGGCGCAGGTTGTCCCAATCGCCAGCGACAGTTGAGAAATATTCTTTGGATGCAGATGTCATGGTCATGATGAACTCCTTAGAGAAGGTGGGTGAGAAATCACTCCGTTGTTGTTATTTGGAGCAGCAACCTGGAAGCCAGGCTTCGATCTGATCTTTGAGCCATTGCAGATTCTCCGCATCGAGGCAGTAGCAGGTGGCGGGACCCTCAACCTCACCGCGAATCAAACCAGCCTGTTTAAGCACCTTGAGGTGCTGGCTGACGGTTGACTGAGCCAGGGGAGTGGACTCGACGATCTCGGCGGTGATGCACTTCTGGCGCTCAGCCAGTGTCTCGACAATCTTGAAACGGACCGGGTTGCCCAGTGCTTTCAGCATCTGCGCCAGGCGCCTTTCATCGGTTGGAATGGCAAGGTATTTACTCATTGGCAGCCCTCAATATCGTATATTTACGATTATATCGTAAATATACGATGAAGTCAAGGGTTTCTTCCTGGTCAATTATTCGCAAAGGGATCAGCACATTCAAATACCCTTCGTTGACAGGGTGAACTTTGACGGTACGAGGATCAACCATGAAGCATCGCAACAATCAAACAGGTATTCGGAATGCCTACGAGATGAACCTGGAGGGATGGGCAAGGGCTTTGGAATACCGCGACCACGAGACGGAAGGTCACAGCCGGCGCGTGGTGGAGCTGTGTATTCAGCTAGCCTGTGCGATGGGCTACACAATTATGGAGATCGTGCACATACGCCGAGGCGCACTGCTGCATGACTCGGCAAGATCGCCATACCAGATGCCATACTGCTCAAGCAGAGACAAATTGGGAGCTCAGTAGTCTTCCGTTTGCGATATTGATCAATACACCCCTTAAGATCCCTTCAGAATATTCGCTGCCGGGGTTAATGCAGATTGTCTTCCCAAGTTCAACAGCTCCGCGGCATTCATGGATATGACCATGCAATCCAACCAACGGTTGATATTTCTCAATCATTTCTCGAACAGCACGGCTTCCAACCGGGATTAAATGCGGCTGGCCTCCGATCATGACAGGTTTCAGGTTTGCATCCAGCTCTTGAGCGAAATCTAAGGTGCTGTCATAAGGCGGGGCATGGAAGTTGAAGATGCAGCGTGACGGATCTTCGAGGTTGACCAGCATCGCTTCCAATCGGGCGCGTAAATCATCTTCCTCTATATCGCGTGGGCAGTGCCAGGGGGTCATATTGGCGAATCCACAGCTTGCCATGCTGTGGATTCCGTCGATGTCAACAATTTGCCCTTCCGGGTAAATAACTACGTCAGACGTTTTCAGGAGCGTATCTAGATCGAAATGATCATCGTTTCCAGGAGATATGAAACACTTTATTGCAGAATTGCGTAATCGTTGTTCAGCTAGGCGCAACCAGCGAGTAACGGTATCGTTGATCACCTTTGTAAAGAGGATTTCCACTTCGCTCGGATTTGCCTCAAGCCTCGCCCTCTCCTCTGGAGTGACTTGGACAGGATAGTAACCATTTGATCTGATTTTTACTTCGAGCTGATTCAGTTCATCGGGAGTGTTGGCGGTCCAATCCTGTCCGAAAAGATGCGCGTGCCACTTACCATGATTATTTTCTATGGTTATTAACTGTTTTCCGGTAATATCGCCACCCAGAATGATCGTGTCAGCCTTATAGAAGGCAGCTGCATTAATGAATTTCAAGAAACATGGCTCCGAGCCATGAATATCTGTGGCGAAGAATATCCGTGTAAATTTACGAGTGTTCTCAGCCTTTTTTTTCAGAAACCAGCGCATGGTTTTCCCTATTTGACGGGATGATTTAGACTGTGTCTGAACCATCCCGTCATCAGATGAGATAGATATTACTCGGGGGGAATCTGTTTGAAGTTCAAATCTACGTCGATGCCTTTTCGGGCGTTCTGGGCTCGGACAATCCAGAACCAGATAAATGACAGTACATAGACTGCCAACATACCATATAACCCGGCTGTGGAAGCTAAGCCAAGATTGGGTTCGGTCAGATAGAAGATAATCAAAACCAACCCCACCAGAAAGCCCCAACCACCGCAGAGTGTAATGAGAGGAATGTTACCCACCTTGTACTTGGCGATGGGTGAGGCATCATAGATCGCCTTTGCCTTAAAGGGGAAGACCGCTGCGGCCAGACAAGTAATGGATTGGTATATGGTTGCCTCTAGCGAAGTCGATAGTGCATAGTTCTCCAAATTAGGCACAAACCACAGGACAACTGCCAGGACCTCCGCTCCGATCAGCAGGAAAAGGATGGCATTGACTGGCGATCCGCGGAACCGGCGGCTGATCTTGCCCAATCCATCGGGGAGCAGACGATCCATACTCATTGCGACCAGGATGCGGCTACCGCCTATGAAGCAGTTGAAGCTCTGCTGAATGGCCTGGGTAAGAAAACCAAACAGAGTCAGTACGACGATTATCGCCCCGCCACCCATGATTGGGATCAATACAGCGGAGTAGGGTTGTACTGGGAAATTGATCGTTCCGTTGAACCAGGTATAACCCAGTGCTAACGTGAACTCCTTACCCAATACGTTGAACAACAATCCCATGGTCACAGCCAATACGAGGACGCCAAAAGCTAGAGATGCCTGCATAACCCAATTTAATTTGCCGAAGCTGTTGGCATGCTTAATTTCACCCAAATTAGGCATGGACCAAACCGCCCATATCAGATTAAACCATGCAATGGCTACCACTCCAATCAACCCATATAAGCCACCGCCAGCGGTCGGGTCAAACCCGCCGGCATTGGCTGAGTCTATGACATATTGGTAGTAGTTCGTTTGACTGGGGTCGAATTTTCCCATAAAGGCGTTGAAATTGGCCACAAAATCAGCATGGGAGGTGGTCAGCAGAACAATGGTCATAACAACGATACTGATCACCACACCAGCAAATAAAAACCATTGCAATCGCAGGTATGTCCTCATCCCGGGTAGGAACGAGATAGCAATGAGCACATTGGTCACCAGTGCCGTAGTCAGAATGCCACTGCTACCCGAGAACCAGGTAGCCAGATTCAGCAAGGCAGTACTGTCCAGGTACACGCCTAGCATGGAGAACATGGGCGAGAGTACCATCGCCGCGATCCAAAAGCCGCTCAACTCCAGCCAATACCACAGCCAGATGCATTGAGCCATTAATGCCGTAAAGCCTAAGGCGGGATGCAGAATGCGGCTTTGAAAGATGTAATCACCGCCACTGCGAGGCATGGCTGATGCAAGCATAGAATAGGCAGTGTAAATGGGCACGATGGCTAAGGCGGCAACCACAAGGCCTAAGATTGGATTCGTGGCAGGGAATTCTCCTGGCGCCCAGACATAGAAGAATGCTGCGCCAGTCAGCACAAGCAGGGTGAAGACATTATACATCCAGTGGTCGATGGGGGATATTTCCCGGGTAAGACCTGAGGCAGTGCGCCTGAAGACACCCTGCGATGAACCCGACCCGCGGGCGGAAATTGACTCGGGAGATGAAATAGTCATAGAATACTTCCTCCATAATAGAAAACATAAGTGGAGACAAGACAGAAGTTGGCTTGTCTAGGGATTAATTTTTATGGAAAGACCAATCCTGTGCAGTTACTTTGGTCATAACACCTCCTTCCAAGATGGAATGTTGATCTTACTCTTGGAATGTCGTGATAATATCCTAAATCTATATTCCGGTTTTGAAGATATTTTTTGGCAGTGCTACTCGAACGGTTACGGCTGGGTCAACAATTTGACCAATGCGCACATCCCCGGTAATACTGATCAAGACGTATGCCTCCTCGGCAGTAAGACCTATATCTCCTTTTAGCCAATCCACCATATCAAGCAGAGCAGTTTTAATGGCATGATCCAATGATTCAGCAGAAGCAACAGCCATTATTTCATCAGGCGTTTCTATGCGAGGGCGTGGGATTGTTTTGCCGGGTAATAAAACCAAACGGATCAATATCTCCGCGCCACATTCCACACCCGTACCACAAACCTCCCCATCGCCCATAATGGCGTGGACATCGCCCACGCTGAACAAAGCCCCCTCTACCTGCACGGGTAGATAGACTTTACTCCCTGCACGAATATCCGTGGTGTCCAAATTTCCACCATGAACACCAGAGCTCAATGTGGTGATCGCCTCGTTGGGAGCAACCCCAATCGTACCGATCATAGGCTGTAGCGGGATGCGCAGCTTGTCGCCCCATTCAATATAATTATCCTGTTTATAGTGAAACACCTTGGTGTACGGACCAGGGAGCGTATCCTGGAGGAAGCCAAACCCTGGGATAATCAACGCCGCTCCCCAATTCCAAGGCTGTATCTTCAAAATCTCTGCAACCAGCGTATCCCCTGGTCTGGCCTCATTGACATACACCGGGCCGGTGGCTGCATTCACATGCCCTAAATCAATATTGGTGGCTGGGTCAGAATCAGATTGGATTTGTCCATCCAGCGCGTCCAGCGTCTCAAAGAGTATCGTTTCACCGGATTCTATTTTGATTGCGGGAGGATTTTTTGGACTGAAATCATAAGTCGCTTGATCTTTACCGATTTTGAGCATAGGTTAAACTCCATGATCTTGGGTATCAGTTCACCGGACCAAATCTCCAACTTCTCGATACCATTTAAATGTGGTGCCAATCCGGGCGCGAATTTTCCACTTAATGGTTTTTGGGATTTTCTCGATGGCAGTCAATAATTGATCTATTCGCCTTCGAATAGTTTCTTGGTTCTCTATAGTTAGTTGAGCATAGTTGAAGATGAATTCACCATGCACCCGTCGCAAATTGATGGTGGCAGTATGGTAAAAGCCCCAATCCCACGCAAACCGATCGGTGATATAGCGAGCGTTGATGCCAACCTCATCCTCAGTTACGGGGTGCTCCATGAAAAGGGTGATTATATCGATTATGTCTTTCTCAGTGATCTGGATAATTTGGAGTTTCTCAAGGAGCAGGTCAGCCAGGGAAATGGTTTGATCATGGATCGAGAGGCGATTACGAAAATCGATCTTGTGACACATGTCTAGCTGGTCAAAAAATACATCCACCCGCAACTCGCTTGGGTGAAAAAAAATAATCCGCTCATTCCCATGAAGCATCGCACGCCGTTCATCAAAAGAATAATCCAGGCTGGTCAGCAGTTTAACCACATCGTCCCATTGATGGGTCAGCGCTACATAATCCAGGTCGGAAAGAGTCCGGCCCAGTTCGACCCGCAGAGCAGCGCTCTGTGAGCATCGCAATTCAAAAGCCAGAGCGCCTAATAGACGCAAGGTCACACCGCGACGGTTGGCTTCAGTAATAATTCGGTTGTGCTCCTGGTCCAACAACTCAAAAGGGAAAACATCCATCAGGATACCTCCGATCATTAAAGTACCACTCGTATGACACCAGTTTATATAAAATATTGGGATCAATAATAGTGGGTATACTCCCGGATTTTTCCGAAAAGGATTTATCCCATTTCTTTTCAGCAGAGTTAACAGAGAGGTTTATATACTATAATTACCGCAATGGTTTTGAAGTCTGGATTTTCTCCTTCGGCAGTCAAGCGGTCTCCCGATGTTTGTAAAAGAAAAACTACTCCGTGTCTTAATCCTGGATGATCAACTCGTTCAACGTGAGGGAATTGCCCGAGTAGTCCAAGATACAGGTACTATGCAGGTGGTTTTAACGACCGATGCACCAGAACAGGCATTGCAATACATTGAGAACAATCCGGTCGATCTAGCTTTGGTAGATCTGGTCCTAAAACATCAGCGGGGTACGGATGTCGGTCGGGCGATGCGCCGGTTGATCCCCGCCCTGCCTGTGATCATTTATACTCATGAGAGGAGCATGATACTGGCTGCGGATATCTTCTGGGCGAATAAAGATACTGGGCAGCCGGCATTACAAGGCTATTTGCTTAGTCAAAGTATTTCTAGTGGCAATATTTTACGAATGGTGTACAACCAAATACTTGCTACCGGACATTACATCGATCCATTCGTGCTTGAATGGCACTATCGTTTGCGGGAATATGAATCGCTAACTACGCGCGAGGAAGATTGTGCTTTACTCCTGGCGTTAGGGAAGAGCAATGCGAATATCAGTGAAGAACTGGGCGTCACAATCCATCGGGTGGAAAACATCATCAGCACACTCTACCAGAAGTTTCGCATCTTCGGTGATCCAGGCAATCCAGGCCGCCGTGTACTACTGGCTGAGGCGATCCGTCTCCTTTACGGGAACCGTTTGACGGAAAAGAAGCTTACTGTTTTGATCGTTGATGACCATAAGAAGCAACGCGCTTATCTACGGCAATGTATAGCGGGGGATGAGCGCCTGACTATCGTGGATGAGGTGGGCAGCGGGTTTGCCGGTCTGGAAGCTGCGCTTCAAAAACATCCGGATGTGGTATTGTTGGATGTTCACCTGCCTGATCTGAGTGGGTTTCGAGTGGCGCGGATGATTTTAGATGAATCGCCTCAAATCCGAATCATCCTACACAGTTCTGATTCTAGCTCGACCTACAAGGATGAAGCGGTAAAGGCCGGCGCAATTGCGATGCTGTCTAAAAGAGAGATTTCTGGCGCTTTGATTTACTTTTTGGGGTATTCTATTCAGCCTCCGGCAAGACAACCCGATTGAGTGGTAATGAAATTTCTAGGCAAGTTCCTCCCTGATCTGCTGAATTAATCTGTAGATCACCATCGAGCTGGCGAGCGCGCACGGCGATATCGTGAAAGAAGAAGTGCCCTTTTGTAATAAAGCCCTCAATTTGATAGGTATTGAAGCCGACTCCATCATCACACACCCGGACAATGAGCTTATCATCAAGTTGAACTGCCTCCACTTCTACCCGTTTGGCACTCGCATGCCGGTACACGTTGCTTACAGCCCCAAGGACAAAACGGTATAGAAGCACGGTACAGGCTTGCTCAATACCTGCAATCGATTTTAATCCTGAAAGATCTAGAATTAGCTTAACATTCTGATGTTCGGGATAGTATTGGGGTAATGTCTCGTGGAGAAGCCGGCGAAGCTCGATATCCATATCCTGAATCACTGGTACGGAGAGATTGAAGCGAACTCTGCGGATACGCCAGTCGATCTGCTCGGTCAGATCCTGGAGAGTTTGATTACCATCCTGGTGCGCTTGTACCACCAGTTCGTCAAGTAACCCCAATACCTCATCGTGGATATAGGTGGTGAGGGAAAAACGCGAGCTGTTATCAGCATCGATAATCCGGCGGCTGGCAATTTCGAGCTGTTGCTGCGTTATTTGTAAGGAATTAAATGCTTCTGTACGCTCCTGGATTTGGAGCTGGAGGGAGGCGGTCAAGGTCTGGATTTCAGCCTGGAAGTGCTTCAGGTTATTACGCATCCGACGGAAGGCGCGCCCAAGGACACCAATTTCATCCTCGATGTGGGATTCACCGATTTCCACCTCCAGGTTCCCAGCACCAATCTGCTGAGCAACTCGGGTAAGCTTTTGGATCGGTTTTATGATGTGTTGTTGTAAATATAGCCAGAGGATGAATGCCACTAAAGCTGTAGCGATAACGGTAGCAAACAACCAGGGAATGGTTAGATTCAACGCTGCGCTTGCCCCAATCAATCCCAGGATCAGGGAAGCGAATAACACCACTATGAGCAACCTACCTCCCAGGGACGTGCGCTCACTTTGAGGAATGATTATCTGAGCCTTCTCGATGAGCACCGGAGAAATCACTAAACCCAAATCGCGCGCGGCTTGAAGATTGACTCCGAGGAGTTGCTTTTCAGGAGAGCAGAACGGAATGGTATCGGGAGTTTTGCCATTCAATATTTGATTAACGATCTCAGCTGCCTGGCTGCTGATGCCCCGCTGATCCAGACCGAATAAAGACCCACAGCGCTCCATCTCATCAATATTGATACCAATATAGGGGATGTAATTTTCATATGCAGTTGTCCCCATTAAACCTGATAAGTTGGCTAACCAGGGCTGGCTTGTGCGTAAAATTGCATGATCTACGCGGGTTTCGATTGCTGCCAGCGCCTTGCGTGTATCAGATTGATTGCTGACTGCATGAACAATCAATTCCACACCGATTTGTATGGCTGTCTCATTTAACTCCTTTGTTTCAGCCATCGAGACGGGATTGGATGGGTCAGTGAAGATATGGACCATCGCTGGAGCTGGTACAAGCTGGGGAATCAATTTCAAGCGCTCCACAGAAGATTCCAAGGAGCCATCACAGACTCCAGTTAGTCGAAATCTATTTTTGTCATTCGCATCGAGAATCCCTTCGTCAAAGGGATCGGCGATATGGGTAAAAACGATGGGTATCGTGGTCCCCGTAGAAGTATCCAGAGCAGCTTTTACCGCTGGGGCTTGCATGGCAATGATCACATCAGCTTCAGCCAGGATAAAATAGGTAGCAATCTCACGACAGCGGATTGGGTCATCGTGACAACGGCCTAATAAAAGCAACACGCTGTCTTCTTCAAAATAGCCAATTTGCTGCGAGTTTAGGTTATAGCCTAATTGTTCCAGGTGGACGTTATACCCCATCCGTTCAAGAACAGACTTGAATTCCGAAACCTCAGTTAGGACACTGTCTGTAAATGCTAAGATCGCTATGATTTGCATAGGTCTTGTTTCTCCCTTGTGCCCGAACGAACAGCCGGTGAAACAAAATGCCCCTCTATTGTGGTGATACGAATGCTATTTTAACCGGATTCTCAATGGTGAAGCCGTAAACAAAACCAATGCCGCCAGAATATTGACTTGGACTGGAGTAGCCGGTGAATCGGGCGAACCCCGGCAGATTATCGCTTCTGCTGCACGCCAACCACAACCTGTGAACCTTCCAACATATGCTCTCCAAGCATGCCCCCTTCAGTGCTGCCTGCCGCGGCAAGGTGGAAGTGATAACGCACATAGGGTTCACCACCAACAAAGCCAATTGAAGTGAATGATTGTTATATATTATATGCAGGCAAGTCGTAACATTAACAGCCACGGTTCCTAGCAACCCTGGGGATAGTGTGCATTTATGAGATGCTGGAAAAGCCTTAATTCATACATTCACCGCCAGAGCTGGCGGATTCACCAGTCTATCCCCCAGCGGTGGGCTTTGGAATAACGCGACCACGAGACGGAAGGTCACCGCCGGCGTGTGGTGCGGTAGTCCTTGTTTCCCGGAGGCGCTGATTGGTCGATTGACATTCATATCTTAAATGATTATAATATTCATATAATAAACGCTAATTTCACTTTGTAAAATTCTAAATGGAATTATAAACGCCAGGTTTAAACTGCCAGGTGGCCAAATAATAATAAGAAAGGATATATTATGGAAAAAACCTCAGTCACTCTGCAAGATGTCCGGGAAGCCGCGGGACGGATCCGCCCCTATATTCGCCACACACCCTTGCTACGGGAGAAGAATATGGATCAGATGCTGGGGTGCCAGGTCTATCTCAAGCCTGAGATGCTTCAGATAACTGGTTCCTTTAAGCTAAGAGGCGCACTGAACAAGATTCTGTCTTTGACACCGGATGAACAGAAGAAAGGAATCATCACCAGTTCTTCAGGAAATTATGGACAGGCCTGCGCTTATATCGGACAGATGCTGGGCATCCATACGACGGTGGTCATCCCAGAGAACGCACCAACGATTAAGATCGAGAATGCCAAAGCCATGGGAGCCGAGGTGATCACGTGGAGTCGCTATTATACCGAGCGCTGGAAGAAGGTTCGTGAAGAGGTGGTAGAGCATGGTTACACTATTGTCCATCCTTACGAGGACTACACGGTTATGGCGGGCCAGGGGACTATAACCTTGGAAATACTGGAAGATCTGCCCGACGTAGAAACTGTGCTGGTGCCTATCGGCGGTGGTGGATTGATCTCGGGTATTTCCACAGCCATAAAGGAGTCAAAACCGAATGTGCGGGTGATCGGTGTTCAAGCTGCGGCCGTCAGTGTTTACTATGTCAGCCGCCAGAACGGGCATCCGTCTACGGTGGAGTCTCGCCCTACGTTAGCGGACGGTCTCTCGTGCCTTCAGGCGGGTGAGAAGCCCTATCCAATCATAGAGAAGTATGTGGATGACATTGTGGTCGTCGAGGAAGAAGATATCAAGGAGGCTGTAAGATTATTAGCACGCAATGCCAAGCTGGTGGCGGAACCTTCCGCCAGCGTGGTTATTGCTGCTCTGTTGTCCGGCAGGGTGAAGACGCGTCCGGACGAGAAAGTCTGCTCGGTGTTAACCGCTGGCAATTGGGACATCGCTATGATCGGGAAGATCCTTAAAGGAGAGCCTGTATAGGGTGTTCTTTGAAGGTCGCAAAAGTGGCGACTTTTCCGCTGAGTGCAAATTCTGAAATATAAGGAGCATACCATCATGAAGACTTTATTGCTGAACCAGGAAGAAGTAGGCAGCCTGATCGACTTAGACGCGGTCCTGGCGGCGGTGGAGGACGGCTATCGGTCCTTCAACCGCGGTCTGGTGGTTCAGCCGAATATTATGGATGTAACCTTGCCCGGTACTCATACAGGGATTGACTTCAAGGGAGGTCTGGACATGGGTGGTGGATACATCACCTTGAAGGCCTCCTCCGGTGGATTTGATAACAATCCACAATTAAATTTACCCACGGGCATGAACACCGTGCTGCTGTTCGAAGCGAATACCAGCGCGCTGATGTGCATCATGGATGGCACCTTCATCACAGGCTGCCGTACCGGTGCGGCTGGCGCTATCTCCGTGAAGTATCTGGCACGTTCCGATGCAAAAATCCTATGCATCATCGGAGCAGGTAACCAGGCCCGGAGACAACTGCGCGCGATCATGCGAGTGCGTCAGCTGACAGAGGTGAGGGTGTGGGATGCCTTGCCGCAGTTCCTGGACGCTTATGTGAAAGATATGTCTGCTGAGACGGGACTGAAGATCTGCAAATGCGGGACGGCTGAGGAAGCGGTACGGGGCGCCGATATTGTGGTGACCACCACCCGTGGCCGCAGCGGTCCGATCGTGAGACAAGATTGGATACAGCCCGGCACGCATATCGCGGCGATTGGCGCCGATGCGCAGGGTAAACAGG
>Ga0105106_10000063_pt1 | contig 60694 bp, 68 predicted proteins | sample PPLLaktember2015_5_FD_79109 | JGI IMG/M metagenome (GOLD analysis project Ga0105106, IMG submission 79109) | Freshwater sediment microbial communities from Prairie Pothole Lake near Jamestown, North Dakota, USA - PPLs Lake P8 Core (1) Depth... | ecosystem: Environmental > Aquatic > Freshwater >... | reverse complement strand
TCTCGGCCCAGTCCCCGGTCTCGGCCCAGTCCCCGGTCTCGGCCCAGTCCCCGGTCTCGGCCCAGTCCCCGGTCTCGGCCCAGTCCCCGGTCTCGGCGGACAGCGTCGACGGCTCGGCCGATTCATGACCCGGGGCCCTTACGGGATGACATCCGGCCTTGGCGCATGATGTCATCCCGTAGCCTTGGCAGGCAGTGAGCAAGCCTCTCCGTTGGATGGTGGCCACACTGGTGGGTGTCATCGCCCTCATCGGTGCAGCCTCTTTCGCTCCTCGCGCCATTCCGGCGGCGGCCCCGCCGGTGCGGCTGGACGGATACGTCAGTCCCACCACCGTGCCTGCACCAACCGAATTGGTGGTGGTGCCCACCCCTTCGGTGGATCTGGAGTCCTCGGTCCCGGTGGTGACCAGTACCACACTCCCTTCTGCCGGGGATGGGGCTCCGGCGACCACGGTCCCCACCGTATCTACCTCCCAGGATGACGACGATGACGAGTCAGACGAAGTTGCCGACGATGACGACACGGCCGACTCCCCCGATGACGGCTCGGCCGACTCCCCCGATGACGACTGACGGCGTCCGGATCGGTCGGCACATGTCCGCCCGGATGCGGATTCTGGGGTGGTACATCCTCCTCCTGGCGATCGCCATTGTCCCGGCTCTCCTGATCCAGCGCTCCTTTCTGCTCGATCAGGTGGTCTCGGACGCCGACCTGGGCCTCGACCAGGAGGTCGGTGAGCTTCGCCAACTTGCGGATGGCTTGAACCCCGAGACCGGTGAGCCCTTCGCCGGCGATGTTCGGTCCATATTCGACACCTATCTGCAGCGGAACGTCCCCCTGGCCGACGAGGCGATTGTGACCATCGTGGGAGGCGTGCCATACAAGAGCGACGTGGCCGGCTCGGGATTCGCCGGTACCGAGCTGATGAGCCATTGGGCTTCGCTACAGGCGTCGGAGCGCGATCAGGTCGACACCGACCAGGGGCCGGTCCGCTATCTGGCCGTGCCGTTGGTGTCCAATGACACGCAGGGCGGGGTCTTTGTCGTCGCCATCGGCTTGCAGGCGCAATTGGACAGGGTGAATGGGGTGATCCGTGTCGGTGCCCTGGTCCTGGGCTCGATCTTCCTCCTCGCCTCGGTGGTGGCATGGCTGGCCGCCGGTGACGTGCTGAGACCCCTGCGACAGCTCTCCGAGACGACCCGATCGATCACGGAATTGGATCTATCCCAGCGGATCCCGGTGCACGGGAACGACGAGATCGCGGCGCTCACCCGCACGTTCAACGGCATGCTCGATCGGCTCGAGGAATCCTTCGCTACCCAGCGAAGGTTCGTCGACGACGCCGGCCACGAGCTTCGGACCCCGATAACGGTGATCCGTGGGCAGCTGGAGGTGCTCGGCGACGACCCGGTCGAGCGGGCGGCCACGGTGCGACTGGTCACCGGGGAGCTGGACCGGATGTCGCGCATCGTCGAAGACCTGCTGATACTGGCTCGCTCTGAGCAACCCGACTTCATCCAGATCCACCCGATCGACCTCTCCGAGTTCGCAGAGGAGTTGGGCACCAAGGCGTCTGCCCTCGCCGGGAAGCCGGTGGCTTTGAGCATGGTGGAGCCCGCCGTGATTCCAGGTGACAGCCAGAGACTGACCCAGGCGGTGCTGAACCTGGTTCGCAACGCAGTCGAGCACACCACCCCGGACGTATCGATATCGCTCGGGGCGGCGGTGAACGGCGAATGGGCCCGGATCACGGTGTCCGACGACGGGCCCGGGATCCCGCCCGAGGAGCAGAAGCGGATGTTCGAGAGATTCGCCCGGGGTGGCGCGGGGCAGCGGCCCACCGAGGGTGCTGGTCTCGGCCTATCCATCGCCAAGGCGATAGTCGACGGCCACGGCGGCCATATCGAGCTCGACAGTGGTTCTGAAGGGACCACGTTCACCATGTTTCTCCCCCTTGACGGCGACGATGGAGATAGCGCCCCTTGAGCAGGATCCTCATCGTCGAGGACGAGCCCGGCATCGCGTCCTTCCTGGAGAAGGGCCTGACCGCGGCGGGCCATACCACTCTGGTGGTGGACGACGGCGTGATCGCCGCCCATGCTGCTCGGGACAGAGATTTCGATCTGATGATTCTCGACCTGGGGCTTCCCCGGATGGATGGCAATCAGGTCCTCGCCGAGATCAGGTCGCGAGGAGAGCGCATGCCGGTGATCATCCTCACCGCCCGTAGCGGGGTGCGCGACACGGTCGCCGGGCTGGAGGGAGGGGCCGACGATTACGTGACCAAGCCCTTCCGGTTCGAGGAGCTGCTCGCCAGAGTCAAGGCACGGCTCCGGGATCCGGGTGTCTCGGAGCAGAACGAGCTGGTCGCCGGCGATGTCGTGCTCGACCTGCTGACCCGCCGGGCCGAAGTAGGCGGGAAGGAGGTCGAGCTGTCTGCGCGGGAGTTCATCCTGGCCGAGACCTTGATGCGGCACCCGGGGCAGGTCCTGTCACGCCAACAGCTGCTCTCTGGTGTGTGGGGGTACGACTTCGATCCCGGGTCGAACGTGGTCGATGTGTACGTCGGCTACCTGCGCAAGAAGCTGGGCAAGGACCGAATCGAAACGGTCCGGGGCATGGGCTATCGTCTGACGGCGGACTGATCTCGGGGGCGGGCGAGTGCCCACCATGTGACGGCGGCCGCGGCCCCCAGATGCCATACCGCATGAGTTTGGAAGGGCGAGCCCGGGTCGCACAACGGTCCTCCCGTGGCTCCGAGGCGACCGAAGATCGCCATGGCGCCGAGCAATACCAGCGGCCCGATGGACGTCAGCGACCGGTTCTGGATGAGGAGTGAGGCCACGGCGAGGACGGTCAGACCGATTGCAGCCGGGTCGGCCACCAGGGGAAACAGCGCGAAGAGGATCCCGAGTGCGATCAGGGCTGGGAGCTGGGAGAGGCGCTCCCATCGAGTCCCGAGCCCGGCGACCACCGCGATGAGCCAGGCCAGCGTCACATCGTGTGCCCACTCGCTGCCGGGAGGCATCGGCCCGTGGAACAGGAAGGACCCGATCCCGGTGCCGATCAGGGCGACCCCGACCCAGCGCAGGCGCGGCCTGCGGAGCACGATGACGCCGGCGGCGACGAAGGCGAGAGTCGCAAGGGCATTGACCGGCTGCCCAAGGAAGCCAGGGCCGATCGTCTCACAGTCTGCTGCCGCTCCCACGAGATCACCGTACCCGCGACGGCGCGCGTGCTCCGGGCAGCGACTCTTTCACCCGCACGATGAACGCATGGGCGCGCGATGGAGGTCCGATCGGCAAGCTCCGCCATGGAAGAACCCTCCTCGGCCGAGGGCGGCCCGGCTAGAAGGGCTGAGGCCCGAGTCCGACGACGGCAGAGATCGCCGTGTCGCCGGTCACTCCCCCGGGTGTGAGCTGGGCACGGCCTCTGCCGTCGCCCGGGATCTCCAAATCCACGACCAGCGCCTTGCCGGCGACCCCTGTGCCGTTCAGGGTCGCCAGGCTCCCCTTCCAGTTGCCCATCTCGAGATCGGTCTCGAGCGTGGCAGATCCGGTGGTGAGCAGGATCCCGTCACCTCCGTACACCCGTACTGCTCCTTGAAACGACTCTGCCATGGGCTTTATCTGTCCTCTCCCAGAACCTGGCGTACCTGCGAGCGCAAGACCAATTCGTGACGATAGGACTTGCGGACGTCCTCCACCTTGCGCTCCATCTCTTCCTCGAGATCATCGAGTTTGTCGCGCAGCCTGTCGAGTTTCCGCTTCAAGGTGCGGTTCTCCTCCTGCAGGGCGAGAACTCGACGGACACCCTCGAGGTTCAGCCCCTGGTTGGTCAGCTCCTGAATCAACTGGAGACGCTCGATGTCCTCCTGGGAGTAGCGACGGGTTCCTCCCGGTGTGCGGTACGGCTCAAGCAGGCCTTTGCGCTCGTAGATGCGAAGTGTCTGTGGGTGCATCCCGGCCAGCTCGGCCGCTACCGAGATCACGAAGACTGCACGAGTCGGCTCGCTCATCTCGACCTCATGTTCTCAGATGGCCGCGAACGTCTTCGGTTTCCATCGCTGCCAGGTTCTCCAGGAGCTTCTTCTCCTCTTTGGACACTTTGGAAGGCACAGCCACTTGCACAGTCACCAGCAAGTCGCCCGTGCGCCCCCGATCCGGGGTGACCCCTCGGCCCCGCACCCGGAAGGTCTTCCCCGACGGCGTGCCGGCAGGGACCTTCAGCTTGACTCCTCCATTGAGTGTGGGCACCGCGAGCTTGGTCCCGAGCACGGCCTCGGAGTAGGTGATCGGGACGGTGACGGTCAGGTCATTGCCCCTGCGGCCGAAGGTGCGGCTAGGAGCCACCCTGATCCGCACCAGGAGGTCGCCGTTGGGGCCGCCGTTGCGGCCCGGCTCGCCCCTGCCGCGGAGACGAAGGGTGTTTCCGTCCTGGACACCGGCCGGGATGCGTACCTTGACCTCGCGAGTGCGGGGCTCGACCCCAGCCCCCTGGCACACGCGGCATGGTGTCTCGATGATGCGACCGGCACCACGGCATTGGGGGCATGGCTGGGAGAAAGAGAAAAAGCCCTGGTTCTGAGCCACCACCCCTCGGCCGCCGCAGGTGGGGCAAGTGCTCACCGGGGTTCCCGGTTCCGCACCGCTGCCGGCGCAATGCGAGCAGGTGTCGGCACCGTGCACTTTCACCACGCTGGTCAATCCCTTCACTGCATCATCGAATGGGATGCTCAGGTCTGCCTGGAGATCCGCGCCTCTGGTCGGCCCACGCCTGCTGCCCGTCCCGAAGCCGAACAGGTCACCGAGCCCGCCGAGCCCGCCAAGCAGGTCGGAAAGGTCCTCGACCCGGACCTGTTGACCGCCAAACCCGCCGCCCTGCCCGCCGAATCCCTGGAAGCCGCCGGTCTCCACCATGCGCCGCACCTGGTCGTATTCCTTGCGCTGATCGGGATTGGACAGGGTCGCGTAGGCCTCGGAGATCTCCTTGAACTTCTCTTCGGCGCTCTTGTCCTCGGGATTGGCGTCGGGGTGATAGGTCTGGGCCAGCCTGCGATACGCCTTCTTGATCTCTTCGGCCGTCGCCTCCGGGCTGACGCCCAGGACGTCATAGAAATCCTTGTCTACCCAGTCGCGGTTCACTCTCGTGCTTCCAACATCACCATGGCAGGTCTGAGGACCCTGCCTTTGAGCCGATACCCTCGGCGCAGCTCCTGAGACACCACCAGGTCGTTACTGCCGCCCGGTGCTCCCACCGGCTCGTGGATCTCGGGGTCGAAGGGCTCACCGATCGAGGGGACCACCTCCAGGCCCTCCTGGGCCAATGCCTTGAGCAACTGCTCACGGGTGTTGATCATCCCGGAGAGGAGCTGACGCTCGGCCTCTGTCGCCGGTTCCGTGCCGAGGGCGGCATCAAAGGAGTCGAGAACCGGCATGAGCTCTCTCACCACCCGCTCAGCAGCCCGATCGACCATCAACGCTTGCTCACGCGTGGTGCGCTTGCGGTAGTTGTCGAAGTCGGCCGCGACCCGCCTGAGGTCATCGAGATATGAGCTCGCTTCGTCGCGCGATTGCTCGAGACGACCGAGGAGCACTTCGATCGCCTCGTCGCGGTCCTCGGGAAGGTCGATGCCCAGGGCGGATGCATCCGTGGCTCCCTCGGCTTGGACCACCTCGGCCTCGACGATCTCCGGAAACTCACTCATGGCTTGTCACACAAGACTGATGCCTCTCGACGAGGCGTCAAGCCTCGTCATCCTCATCGATGATCTCTGCCTCGACGACGTCCTCGTCCTCGGCCCCGGCCGAAGCGGAGCCGGCGGCTGCATGCTGCTGAGCCGCCTGCTCATAGAGCCTGGTTGCCATCGCCTGACTCGCCTTGATCAGGTCCTCCATACGGGAACGGATCTCCCGCGTTTCGGTGGACTCGCTCTCCAGAGCCAGCTTGAGCGCGGATAGCGCGGTGTCGACACCCGATTTCTCGTCCTCGGTCATGTTGTCGGCCTGCTCCTCCAGCAGCTTGTCGGTCTGATGGACGAGCTGATCCGCCTGGTTGCGGGTCTCTACGTCCTCGCGGCGTCTTGCATCCTCCTCGGCATAGGCCTCGGCGTCCTTGACCATCCGGTCGATGTCCTCATTGGCCAGCGCGGTGCCACCGGTGATGGTCATTTTTTGCTCCTTGCTGGTGGCAAGGTCCTTGGCATTGACATTTACGATCCCGTTGGCGTCGATGTCGAAGGTCACCTCGATCTGAGGTATCCCCATCGGGGCGGGCGGGATCCCGGTGAGCCGGAACTTGCCCAGGCTCTTGTTGTCGTTGGCCATTGCCCGCTCGCCCTGGAGTACGTGGATCTCGACCTCGGGCTGGTTGTTCTCGGCGGTCGTGAAGATCTCCGAGCGCTTGGTGGGGATGGTCGTGTTGCGCTCGATCATCCTGGTCATCACCCCGCCCTTGGTCTCGATGCCGAGGGTCAGAGGCGTGACATCGAGCAGGAGGATGTCCTTGACGTCTCCCTTGAGCACGCCGGCCTGGATGGCGGCTCCCGCAGCAACCACCTCATCGGGGTTGACCCCTCGATGAGGGTCCTTGCCGGTCAGGCTCTTCACCAAGTCCTGTACCGCGGGCATTCGGGTCGACCCACCGACGAGCACGATGTGGTCGATGTTGCCCACCGGTATCCCGGAGTCCTTGATCGCTTGTTCGAAGGGGCGCTTGGTGCGTTCCAACAGCTCCTCTGTGAGCTTCTGGAACTCGGAGCGGGTCAGCTTCCGCTGAAGATGGAGCGGCCCCTCGGAGGTGGCGGTGATGAAGGGCAGGTTCACCTCTGTCTCGACGACCGTGGACAACTCGATCTTGGCCTTCTCCGCCGCCTCCTTGAGACGTTGCAAGGCCATGCGGTCTTTGCCCAGGTCGACGCCGTGGTCGTTCTTGAATCCTTCGACGAGCCAGTCGATGACCTTCTGGTCCCAGTCGTCGCCCCCGAGGTGGGTGTCGCCCGACGTTGCCTTGACCTCGAACACCCCTTCGCCGATCTCGAGGACGGATACGTCGAAGGTGCCACCGCCGAGGTCGAACACCAGGATCGTGTGGTCGGCGTCCTTGTCCAGTCCATAGGCCAGTGACGCCGCGGTCGGCTCGTTGATGATGCGAAGCACATTGAGCCCGGCGATCTGCCCGGCCTCTTTGGTGGCCTGGCGTTGTGCGTCGTTGAAGTAGGCCGGGACGGTGATAACCGCATCGGCGACCTTGTCACCGAGATACGACTCGGCATCTCGCTTCAACTTCATCAGGATGCGGGCCGAGACCTCCTGGGCGGTCAGCTTCTTGCCATCGATGTCGATGCTCCAATTGGTCCCCATGTTTCTCTTCACCGATCGGACGGTCTGGTCGGGGTTGGTGATCGCCTGTCGCTTGGCGACTTCGCCGACCAGGACTTCGCCGTCTTTGAATGAGACCACCGATGGGGTGGTGCGACCCCCTTCCGCATTGGGGATGATGGTTGGGTCGCCGCCCTCGAGGACCGCGATGACGCTGTTGGTGGTGCCCAGGTCGATGCCCACTACGCGTGCCATTTGAGAAAGCCTCCGAATTCAGGTTTGAGTGTCTCGCAATACTACAACCTGAGTCGGATAGTGTCATATTCCGGGGTGCTTCGTCACCGGTCTCAACCTTCGACGCCTGTGTCCCGGGTGTTGGGCTAGCCCAAGGACTTCATGTACTCGACCAGGTCGTTCATCTCCGCCTCGGTCAGGGTCTCCGAATAGGTGGTGGGCATGACCGGGTCGAAGCCGGCGACGATCTGGGCGGCCGGGTCGATGATGGAGTTGAACAGGTAGGCGTCGTCGGCGACGACCGACTCACCCGTGTCCAGCGGTCTGCTCGCTCCGGCAAGACCCTTCCAGGTCGGGCCGGTCCCGGTGGTCCCGTCGATGGCGTGACAGGCCAGGCAACCAGCAGATGCCGCCGTCTCCTCACCGCGGGTGGCGGCCGCGGCGTCGAATGAAACCGGGGAGGTCGATCCGGTGGTCCCCGAGCCCGTCGAGTCACCGGCGAACAGCCAGAGGCCGACACCGATGACGACGATCAAACCGAGCGCCAGTGCCCCTTCAGCCCAACTTCTCATTCAGTGAACCGTAGACAAGGCGGGGGACAATCCTAAGGTTTGAGAGCGATGGGCGAGGCCACCAGACGCCAGTTCTTGGGAGCTCTCGTGCCCGCCAACGCCGCCGCGGAGAGCACCTCGACCGAGTCGGGCCTGGTCCCGGCAACCCACCCGACCACGACCACGACGGTCCCGGCCTCCGCGCCACCGACGGGGTCCCCGGTTCTCCTCGTCGCAGCCGGTCTCGCGGGGCTGGCCACGATTCTCGTCATCTGGCGGGCAAGCCGGATGCGGGACGGATAACTTCTGGTCAACATGGACTGGACGGATCTCTCACTGCTGCTGCTCCGGCTCTGGGCGGGTCTGGTCATGATCGCCCACGGAGTCAACCACGGGCGCACCCTGGACGGAACGGCTCGCTGGTTCGCCTCGAAGGGCTTCCGCTCCGAGGCGCTCAACGCGAGGATCTCCGCCCTGAACGAGATCGCATTGGGTGTCGCCCTGATCGCCGGCGCCCTGACCTCCGTGGCGGCTGCCGGTCTGATCGCCACGATGTTCGTCGCCTTTTGGGCAATCCACCGATTCGTTGGGTTCTTCAACTTCCATCGGCCCGACGAGGGCTACGAGTACGTGACGACATTGGCGGTCATCGGTGTGGTGCTCGCGATGCTGGGCCCCGGTCGATACTCCGTGGACGAGGCGCTGGGGATCGCCGACAATCTCGATGGGTGGGTGGGCCTCGCCATCGTGGGTGGTGGCCTGCTCGTGGCCGCCGGGCAACTGGCGAGTTTCTGGCGGAAGCCAACCGGGTAGGTGGACGGCGCGTGAGGCTCGACCCCCTGCCCGACGACTTTCAGTTCACCCGCGATCAGCTGCATCAGATCGCCTATTTCGCCGTTGCTCCCGCCCGATACGCGGCCGTTGGGAGGATGGGCCTCAGAGCGACGTCTGGCGGCTTTGGCACGCCGGAGTTCGAGGGACGGGTGGCCAGAGTCGAGGCCAATCTCCTCATCCACGAGCAAGGAGGGAATATCGCCACCCAGACGATCACCACCATCCGCGCCGCGGCCGAGTTCTTCGGTCATGAGTACGACACCGGGTGGTTCACCGACTTCAGGGACGTGCTCGCCCCGATGGACCCCGACCGTCCACTCAAGATCGACGATGTCCCCGCCCTCGCCCTCGGAAAGTGGTATCGGTTTGGGTCCGATCTCCTGGCCGAGCTCCAGTCACATGGGACCGGCGACGACGAGGTGACCGAGTGCCAGATCTGGCCGGAGCACTTCGATGCCGCGATCGAGATGGGTCGGGAGGCGGAAGGCCGGCGTGCCAGCTACGGGGCCTCTCCCGGCGACACGAACCATCTCGAGCCCTATCTCTACGTCTCCGCATGGTCCGAGATCGACCGATCCGAACCGTATTGGAACGACCGTCACTTCAACGGGTCCAGTCTCCCCTTTGTCGAACTGGCCGAATCGAACGACCCGATTCGCATGGGTCTCGAGTTCTTCCTTCACGGCTACGGGCTCCTCCAGCGGTGAGCTAGCCGCGGCTGTGCTCCGTGATCTCTCCGACCAGGCCGATTGCCGCCGCCCTCACGATTCGGACGGTCTCCTCATAGCCTGAGGCTGGTCCTCCCCAGGGATCGGGGATCTCGTCGATCGTGGTGTCCGGGTCGTAGGTCCGGAACAGACGGACTTTCGCCTGACTTGCCTTGGACGGCGCCAGCTCGATCAGGTCCTTCAGGTTGGCGCGATCCATCGCCAGGATGATGTCGAAGCGATCGAAATCGGCCGCCATGACCTTCCTGGCGCGGCCCTCGATTGCCAGACCGGCCCGGGCACCGGCCGCCACGGACTCCGGGTGCGGCGGCTGCCCGATGTGCCACGACCCCGTCCCTGCCGAGTCGACATCGATCTCGAGCTTGGCGCTCCTTGCCGCTTCCCGGATCGCCGCCTCCGCCGCCGGTGACCGGCAGATGTTGCCCGCGCACACCGCCAGGACCCTCAAACGGACTCCTCTGTCAGACGTGCACGTGCCAACTCGACGTAGCCCTCATCGGTGTCGAAGCCGACGTAGTGACGGTTGGTGCGCGCCGCCGCGACCGCCGTCGAGCCCGAGCCGATGAATGGGTCGAGTACCAGGTCGCCGCGATAGGTGTAGAGCTCGATCAGACGCTGGGGGAGGGCCACCGGGTAAGGGGCTGGATGCCCTATCTTCCGGGCACTCTCGGATGGGATCTCCCACACGTCGAGCGTGGCTTCCAAGAACTCCTCGGTACCGATGGTCGCCTCGTGTGGGAGGCCCTCCTCTTCCCGCTGGCGTCTCTTCATGGCACGGTCGAAGCGCCCCTTCGAGGCGATGATCACCCGTTCGGTGACGTCTCTCAGAACCGGGTTCTGAGGTGAGCGGAAGGATCCCCATGCACAGCTGCCTCCCGCCCCTCTGGCCTTCTGCCAGATCACCTCGCCCCGCATCAGCATCCCGAGATCGTCTTGGAGGATCGAGATGATGTCGGCTGAGAGGGATCGATACGGCTTCCGACCCAGGTTGGCCACGTTCACCGCGATTCGCCCTCCCGGCTCCAGCTTTCGCAGGCAAACGGAAAGCACGTCGTGGAGCATCTCCAGGTACTCGACATAGCTCGAAGGGACGTGGCCGGCTGCGAGATCGGTCTCGTACTCCTTACCGGCGAAGTACGGGGGCGACGTGACCATGAGCGCTACGGAGCGATCGGCCACCTGATCGTCGGTGATCGCCCGGGCGTCCCCGTGGAAGATGACATCGCGTGCGACCGGTGGGCACACGGTCTCGTCGGGAGAGACCAGGGGCGGGGCGAACCGCTCGTAGAAAGGAGTCGAGTCGTGAGACTCCCGCCTTCCCGAGCCAAACCGTGATGTGGCTGTAGCCGCTCGTTGTCTCGCCATCGCAGACGAAAGTTAATGCCCGTGCCAGGTCCTGCCGGGTTAAGGAGGTTGCACGCGTTATGCTTGCTGTAGCAAGCACTCCAGTGAGAGACGGGCAAACGACTGCGATGGATTCAGATCAGACCGGCGAGCGCACACTGATCGACTTCCGGCTCCGCGACGGGACCATCGCAGAATTGGGCCCGGTCATGTACCAGGATCGCGAGCTGCTGCTCGAGGGTCTGGGCCAGATGTCGGAGCAGAGCAGGTTCGCCCGGTTCGGGTCGGGAAAGTCTCAGCTGAGCGATGCTGAGATCCGGTACCTGACCGATGTGGACCAGGTCACACATGTGGCCTGGGGCGCCACCATCGATGACCAGCCGGCCGGAGTCGGCAGATACATCGTGAGCGATGGAGGTGAAGCCGAGATCGCGGTGACCGTCGTCGATCGTTATCAGAAGATCGGCCTGGGCCGGGCTCTCTTCGACGCTCTGATCGCCTCGGCTCGCGCTAGCGGCATCGAGGTGCTCTGGTTCTCGATCGAGCCGTGGAACCGGGCGGTCATCCGAATGATGAGCGCGTTCGAGGTGCGTTTCGACGAGGCCGACGGGATGCTCTCTGGCCGGATCGAAGTCGCCGACGTGCCTCCCGGCGAGCGCGACGAAGACTTCGTCGATTTGCTCGATCGCTGTCGTCAGGGTTGGCCGGGGGTGTGAGTCAGGCTCAGTCGCCAGATTCCGCGGCGGGATCGAGATCGAGCGCAGCGGAGTTGATGCAGTACCGCAGCCCGGTCGGATTGGGACCATCTTCGAAGAGATGTCCGAGGTGACTCCCACAGTTGGCGCACGTCACCTCGGTGCGCACCATTCCGTAGGATCGATCCTGGGACTCGGCGACCCGCTCCGGCTTCACAGCATCGTAGAAGCTCGGCCAACCCGACCCTGACTCGAACTTGGTGTCACTCGAGAACAACTCCTCGCCGCAACCGGCGCAGCGATAGGTGCCTTCGGTCTTTGTGTCCCAGTACTTGCCGGTGAAGGCACGTTCGGTGCCGGCTTGCCGAAGGACCTGATACTGATCGGGCGAGAGCTTCTCCCTCCACTCCGATTCCGTCTGGGGTATGTCGCCCATCTCGTTTGCTCCTGTCTTCACTCAGGTCAAGCAATGGTCAGCGAGGATTGTTCCCAACCCCGTATAGATGTGACCGCAACCGGTCGACGAACACCGCCAGTGCCGGGTTGAGCTTCACGCAGGCCCGGTCGGGCGTCATCCACTCCACCCGGTCGATCTCCGGATAGCGCCTGTCCCCCATCGTGAACATCCCGGGGACCATCGTCTCGGGGTCGAGGTCGGACTCGACCCCGAACGCCACGACGACCTTCCTGGATTTGAGCGTCGTCTCGCCGAGCTCGATCCATGGCTCCGTCGGGGGCTCCCAGCCGGTCTCCTCCCGGAACTCGCGCCCTGCTGCCTCTCGATCACTCTCGTCGGGCTCGACGATTCCCTTGACGATCGACCACCAGCCGTTGTCCTTTCGCGCGAAATAGGGGCCACCGGGATGACAGACCAGCAATTCCAGCCCGGTGGTGACGCGATATGGGAGAAGACCCGCGGATCTCAATGAGCCCGACATTACGCTGACCGGGTGACTTCGATCCAGGCCGCGGACCGTCTCGCGGACCACATGGTTCTTGCTCTTCCCACATTCCGACTGCTCCCCGCCGAGCCTTTGGGATCCGGACTGAAGCGTCTCGGTGTCGACGAGCTGGACCAGGCGATCTCAGGCTTCTACGACGGCGAGGAGACCTTTCGTGGTGCGGTTCATGAAGCCCGAAAGTCGATGAAGCGGGTTCGTGCGCTGCTCCGCCTCGTCCGTTACGAAGTCGGGGAGAAGGTCTACCGGTTCGAGAACTCGTGGTTGCGCGACACCGCCCGGCTTCTCTCCGAGGTGCGAGACGCCGCCGTCCATGTTCACGCCATGGAGGACGTGGTGGGAATCTATGGCCCGTACCTGGCGGACGGGACCTTCGACGAGATCCGCGCCAACCTCGCCTGGAGGCGGGAGCTGGTTGAACAGCGGGCGATGGCAGATCCCAATGTCATCCCGAGAGTGGTCGCCAACCTCGAGCGCGCCCGGGCCAGGTATGCCTCCTGGGCAACCGATCCGGCAGGCAAGTCGGCGTACGGGATGGGGATTCGGGACGAATTTGGCGCCGTGGGGCCCGGTCTCAGAGCGACACACGATCGTGGTCGCCGGGAGATGGTCACGGCCTGCAATGCCCCGAGCCCGGAGCGTTTCCATCTTTGGCGGAAACGGGTGAAGTACCTCAAGCACCAGTTGGAGATCCTCACCCCCATGTGGCCCGAGGTGATGATCGGCATGGCGATCACGCTCGACCGGATCGGGGATCTCCTCGGCCAGGACCATGATCTCACGGCCCTCCTCCGGCTCGTTGCCGATCGTCCCGACATATGCCCCAACCCGATCGAGAGATCGCTTTTGAGCGCTCTCGCAGAGCAGCGCCGCTCCGATCTTCAGACAGCCTCCCGGATCCTCGGCCGGAGGATCTATGCCGAGAGACCGGGTGCGTTGCACAACCGGTTCCAGGCGTATTGGGAGTCGATGGAAATGGCGCGGACGATCCGGCTGACCTCCCTCACCGCATAGGAGGGAATCCCTTGCCCCGTCCCGGTGTTGGTGGTTGCAGCATGTCACCTCTAGCTCCGGGGCTGAAATGACCGAGCGGGGAAATGTCAGGGTCGAGAGGTGCCACAAGCGGGTCCGTGTGATGCTCGGCGGAGAGATGGTCGCCGACAGCACTTCCCCGCTGCTGGTCTGGGAGATCCCCTACTACCCGACTTACTACTTTCCTCCGGCCGATGTCCGCGTGGATCTGTTGGCAGCGACGGGGGAGATCCTCCACTCTCCGAGCCGGGGTGAGGCCACCCAGTACCTTGTGAAGACCGGGAATCTCGAGGGCGCTGCATACGCCTATCACGATTCCAGGATCCCGGAATGTGTCGACCACTTCGTGTTCGTCTGGAAGACGATGGATCATTGGTTCGAGGAGGATGAGGAGGTCTATGTCCACGCGCGAGATCCTCACACCCGGATCGACATACTGCCGTCGAGTCGGAGAGTTCGCGTGGAGCTCGATGGGGTGACGGTGGCCGACACCACCAGCGGTTCATTTCTCTTCGAGACCGGTCTTCCTCCCAGGTATTACCTTCCGAAAACCGATGTCCGAATCGACCTGTTGACCCCCACCGAGCTCGCTACAGCCTGCCCCTACAAGGGAACTGCCCGTTACTGGACCGCGAAGGTGGACGGTCGGGCCCATGAGAACATCATGTGGGGATACGACATGCCACTGCCCGAGTCCCAGAAGATCGCAGGCCTCGTTTCGTTCTACAACGAGAGGTCAGACATCTACCTCGACGAAGTTCTCCAGGAGCGGCCCAAGACCAAGTTCTCCTGAAGGGGCGTTGGATGCTGCAGTCAGGGGTGTCGATGCGTCATCATCTGGTCAGACTGTCGTGTAGACGCTCCGCTTCCTCGAGAGAGTGGGACTGGGTCAGGCTGACGTCCCTCTTGGCGAGAGACACCAGTTGGCGGTAGTAGCCCTGAAGGATGTCGAGCTCGTCCTCGGTGAGCTCCTCCACGTCGATCAGGCGATTACTGGCGCCCTTGGTGGCGGCAACCAACTCGTTCAGCTTCAACTCCATGGCTTTGCTGTCCTTGTTCTGGGTCTGCTGAATCAGGAAGACCATGAGAAAGGTGACGATGGTCGTACCCGTGTTTATCACCAGTTGCCAGGTGTCACCGAACCCGAACAACGGGCCTGTGACTGCCCAGATGACGATGACGCCCAACGCGACGAGGAATGCCCACGGTCGCCCCGTCGCATGGGTGACCCGGAGTGAGACTCGCTCAAACGATGAGGTGAGGTTCTTGGGGGTGTCGGCCATGGAAGCCTCCTTGGGCGGTTGACACTGGGACGTCGCCCGGAGTCAACACTCCCGAGGCTGGGTCGGCGCCGCCGAGGCGCCGATGGCCCCCTTGCCGATCAGCGCCGCGCCGCTCTCTTGTATTGCCGCACCGAGAGCGGGGCGAACACCGCGATTATGACCACCACCCAGATGAGTGTGTACAGGACCGGATTCTGCAGCGGCCAGGCGGTCGGCTCCGGTGTCCCCGGTGGGATGTTCCCGAACAGCTCACGTGCCGCCTGGGTCACAGCAGAGACCGGGTTCCACTCCGCAAATGTCTGCAAAGGCCCTGGCAGTGTCTCGACCGGCACGAACGTGTTCGCCACGAAGGTCAGCGGGAAGATCACCATGAACGAGGCGTTGTTGATCACCTCGACGCTGGGGACGAGCAGGCCCACGTAGGCCATCACCCAGGAGAAGGCGTAGGCGAACAACAGCAGCAGACCGAAGCCGAGAGCAGCCTCGGCGACCGACGTCGAGATGCTCCACCCGACCAGGAGGCCGGTCAGGGACATGATGGTGATCGAGAGCACGTTGTAGACGATGTCGCTCCCAGTCCGCCCCACCAGCACCGCCGACCTGGACATGGGCAGCGATCGGAACCGATCGATGATCCCCTTCTGCATGTCGTCGGCCAGCCCCACGCCTGTGAAGGTGGAGCCGAAGATGACGGTCTGGGCGAGGATGCCGGCGATGAGGAACTCGCGATACGACCCCCCCTGCACATCGATCGCACCACCGAACACGAAGGCGAACAGCAGCACGAACATGATCGGTGACAGAAGGACGAAGACCAGGATCTCGGGGACCCTCTTGATCTTGATCAGGTTGCGCTTGGCGACCACTGCGCCGTCACCCAATGCAGTCATGACCTGGCTCATCGGGTCGCCTCCTCGAGCTCGTCGGTTTCCAGGGGCGTACTGCTCCCATTCCCGTCGTAGGGGATCTCTGCGTGGTGACCGGTGAGGGCGAGGAAGACGTCATCGAGCGTAGGACGGCGGAGCCCGACGTCTTGAACCACGACCCCCCGAGCATCGAGATCACGCAAGGCCTGGGTCAGCACCGACGCGCCACCGGTTATGGGAGCGGTCAAACCCCGGCTTCTCTCGTCGATCTGGATCTCACCCACTGCAAAGCTCGACAGCACGTCCTGGGCCGTGGACACATGGTGGATCTCGGTCACCGTGACTTCGATCCGCTCGCCACCGACCTGGATCTTGAGCTCGTCGGCTGTCCCGTGGGCGATCTCACGCCCGTGGTCGATGACCACGATGTCATCGGCGAGCTGGTCGGCCTCTTCGAGATACTGAGTGGTGAGCAGCAATGTCGTGCCCTTGGCGACCAGGTCGCGGATGACCTGCCAGAGGTCGACTCGGCTCCTGGGATCGAGCCCTGAGGTGGGCTCGTCGAGGAAGAGCACCGGAGGCTGGGCGACCAGAGCCCCGGCGAGGTCGAGCCGACGTCTCATGCCGCCCGAGTATGTCTTGACCGGGCGGTCGCCCGCCTCGGTGAGATTGAACATCTCCAGCAGCTCATGGCCACGGGCACGTGCCGGGCCCTTCCCCATGTGATAGAGGCGGCCGATCATGTCGAGGTTCTCGAAACCCGTGAGATGCTCGTCGACCGCGGCGTATTGCCCGGAGAGACCGATGAGCCGTCTCACCGCCTTGGGGTTCTTGATCACGTCGGCGCCGGCCACCATCGCCTGACCCTCATCGGGCTCCAGGAGGGTGGAGAGAATGGAGACGGCAGTGGTCTTGCCGGCGCCGTTGGGGCCGAGCAGCCCGAGGACGATGCCTTCGGGCACGACGAGGTCGAGCCCGGCGAGAGCCGTCACCTCCTTGTAGCGCTTGACCAGCCCGCGGGCCTCGATCATGTTGGTCATGGGTGAGTCCTGTTCGTTTTGGGGGGAATCGGGGGCAGTTGTGTCTCAGAGACAACAACGGCGGGTCTCCGATCTTCCGAAGAATTTACGAGACAATGCGGACAGGATCCGTCCGCAATATCCCAGAAACGGGCTGGTGACCCTAGATGGCGGAAGACCGGGCCCGTCGGGGAATTATCCGATCGCGGCGTGGGTGTTCAGTGCGATCGTGGTGATCGACGCCGAAGATCGCATTACCCCGTCCGTGGGGTGGGTGCCTGACACCCGACGGGCATATGCCGTTTTCGGCGGTGGTCAGGTGCCGGGTGACAGGAACGCGGTTTCCTTGACGACGGCCCCGTACCGGTCGAAGGTCCGCCATATGCCGACCTGTTGGCCCCGGTCGAAGTCCCCGCTGCGCATGAGACTGCCGTCCCGACGGTAGAACTCCCATGCCCCGTGCATCTCACCGTTGAGCCTGAAACCACGATGCTTGGGCCCGCCGTGGTCGTAGTCGGCGTGGTCAGATAGCACTTCATCCTGCATGGTCCGTCAGTCTGGTACATGAAAGGCATACCGGCCGATACCCGGCGCCGGCTTCGCCGGTGTCATGGTCCGGTAGTTTGGCGGCGGTCAGTCAAGGACGGGAGACCACATGTGTTACAGCGACGACTCCAACCCACCGGTCGATCCGATCGAGGGCGGGGTGGCGGGTCATGAAGACCTGACTCTCGCCTCCGTTGACGGCAACCGATTTTCTGCCTTCGCTGCCGTCAGCGCCAAAGGGAAAGGGCCAGGGGTGGTCATCCTCCCCGACGTGCGCGGACTCCACCACTTCTACGAGGAGCTGGCGCTTCGATTCGCGGAGCACGGTTACGACGCCATCGCCATCGACTACTTTGGGCGCACCGCCGGCGTGGGCAAGCGGAACGACGAGTTCGCATATGGCGAGCACGTCCCCCGGACCACGCTGAAAGGCGTGACCGCGGACACTGCAGGGGCCGTTGCCTATCTTCGCAAGAAGGAGCCAGATCGCGCCATCTTCACCGTCGGGTTCTGTTTCGGCGGCTCCAACTCGTGGCATCAGGCTGCCGGGGGCCACGGTCTGGCCGGTGCCATCGGCTTCTACGGCAACCCGAAGCGGCCCCCACTGGGCCCGATCGAGCGGGTGGGGGAGTTCGCCTGCCCGATCCTGGCTCTGATGGCCGGTGACGACCCCGGGATCCCGGAGGAGGTCGTCGAGGAATTCCGCAACGCGCTCGACGCCGCCGGGGTGGAGAACGAGGTCGTTCTCTACCCGGGCGCTCCGCACTCGTTCTTCGACCGAAAGCAGGACCAATTCGGGTCCGAATCGGCCGACGCATGGACCCGAGTGCTCGAGTTCATCGCCGCGCACAGTTGATTGCGCCGGGCAGCAGCTTCGCTTCGGTCTCCGTGACTTGGGGTCGAAGATCCTCGCAAGCGGACCGCAGCGGGCGGTGTCCCGGCGAGACCGACCATGATCGCGATCAGAGTTGGCCCGAGGCTGCCCCGGCGCCACGCCGCACATACTCCGGGTCCTGGTAGCGGCTGAGGAGAAAGGCATCGGCGTACACGGGCAGTTCGGATCCGGTCAGATGCCGCGCCAGCAGGTCGGCGGCCCCCGCTGCCACCATGACCCCAAAGCCGGAGTACCCGGCTGCGAGATGGAAGCCATCGGGCCCGGCGGGGCCGATCAACGGGCGATTCTCTTCGGTCTTGGTGTAGTAACCGCCATCGACCGTGGACTCGGGGAACCGGTCCAGATAGGAGGCGAGCCCTGGGGCCATCGTGGTCAATCCACGCAGGACCACCTCGGGATAGAGCGGATCCTCCGGAAGTGGCCAGGTCGGTTCCTGAACCCGACCGTGGTACTCCCAGAGGGCGAGGAGGTATGGAGAGTCGGTGCCACCCTCGGGCCGGCCATGGCAGAAAACGGGCATCTCCCCAAGGAGGTCATCCCGTCCCTGATCGGCCAGCACCTCTCGTTCCTCTGCGCTCCAGGCGATCTCCTGAGGGTCGCTCCAGATGAACATTGGGGCATCACGTGGGATGACCCGAAGATGCTCCCGATAGGCGACCTTGAGATGCAACTCCGAGAACAGGGGGAGCTCGAGACCGGCGAGGGCGGCGACAGCGGAGGCCATCGGCCCGGCGGCATCGACGACGACTCCCGTGCGCATCTCCTCACCGCCGGAGAGCTGCACGCTCTGCACGGCCCCGTCACGGACATCGATGCCGGTCAACTCCTCCCGGAGCAACTCGAGACCGGAGTCGCGGGCCTGATCGAGCATCCATGCGCCCAGCTGTTGGGCACTGAACCACCCTGCCCGCCGCACGTGGATGCCTCCGACGACCTGATCGGCCACGAAGGGAAAGTGATCGCGAACGGTGTCCGGCCCGACCAGGATGTCGGCCCCCTCGGGAGCCCCATGGAAGCCCTCCGATGGCGAGTCCCGGTAGGGGATGGGCCCGGGATGGAAGCGAACCGGGCCTGCGCCCAGGGTCGAGGTGTGATGTGCGTCCTCAACCATGCGGTGGAATCGCTCGGTTTCACCGGTCACGAAGAGATAGCCACGGCGATTGAGGCCGAAAACGTTGCCCGATTCTCCCGCCATCTTCTCGAGCAGGTCGATGGATCGGTTCATGAGCCCAACCATCGGCCTGTTTGGCCACCAGTTGCGGTAGCACTCGGTCGACTTGTCCGAGGTGAGACTCAGAGGCGGGCGGGGATCGACCAGCGTCACCTTCTCCATCCCGTGCGCGACGGTCAGGTGATATGCGATGGAGACCCCGGCGATCCCGGCGCCGACGACGACGACCTCCGCGTTCCGGCTCATGTCACCCGGCGAGAAAGCCGCGCACTCTGGATGCGACAGCTGAGCCAGTGAAACCGAGCTTCTCGGCGATCACGGTGTCGGGGGCCGAGGCACCGAAACGATCGATCCCGATCGTCAACCCGTCCGCCCCCACGATTCGCTCCCAACCGAAGGACGCGGCGGCTTCGATCGCCACGCGTGGTGCGGTGCCCAAGGTCTCGGATCGGTAATCATCCGGCTGGGCCAGGAACAACTCCCAGCAGGGGAGGCTCACCACCCTGGCCGAGATGCCATCACCGGCCAGCAGCTCGGCTGCCTCCAGCGCAACATGGACTTCTGACCCGGTGCCGATGAGGGTGACGTCACCGCCTTCACGCGCGACATATCCACCCCTGGCCACCCCCTCGCGGTTCGGCTCGAGAGTCGGCACATCCTGCCTGGTGAGCACGAGAGCTACCGGCCCGTCGGTCCGGTTGAGGGCGATCTCCCATGCCGCCACGGTCTCGTTGGCGTCGGCAGGGCGGAGCAGCCACAGATCGGGCATTGCCCGCAGCGAAGCGAGATGCTCGACCGGTTGGTGGGTAGGCCCATCCTCACCGAGAAACACCGAGTCATGGGTCCACACCCAGATCGACGGTGCCTTCATCAGTGCGGACAGCCGCACTGCGGGCCGCATGTAGTCGCTGAACACGAAGAAGGTGGCTCCATACGGGCGGAGCCCGCCATGAACCGCCATGCCATTCACGACGCATCCCATGACGTGCTCTCTGACCCCAAACGGAATGTCACGCGCGGCCGGGTCCGCCGGCGAGAAACGCCGTGCGCCGTCGATGGCCGTCTTGGTGGAGGCGACCAGGTCGGCCGAGCCTCCAATGAACCCGGGGACCTTGTCGGAGATCTCGGCGAACAGTTTTCCGGAAGCCGACCTCGTCGCGGTCTTGCTGCCGATCTCGAATTCCGGCCCCTCGAGTCGCACCGGGGAAGATGAGTGAAGTCCGTCCCACAGGCTGCGGGTAGTGCCCGAGGCATCCAGCCGCTTCTCCCATCGTGAGCGTTCCTCCCTTCCCCAGGCCATCGCTGATTCGAAGAAGTCGTAGACCTCGGGCTCCACGAAGAACGTTGGGTCGATCGGGTAGTCCATCAGTTTCTTGGTCAACTCGATCTCGTCCTCCCCGAGGGGGGACCCGTGGGAGGCGGCAGTGTCCTGCGCGTTGGGAGCACCGTGGGCGATGTGTGTGTGGCAGATGATCAGAGATGGGCGGTCCTCGAGACCGATTGCCGCCTCGATTGCCTCGGCGATCGCTTCGCGGTCGTGACCGTTGATCTGTTGGGTGTGCCATCCCTGGGCGTCGAAGCGTTTGGCCACGTCCTCCGTGAACGTGATGTCGGTGGTGCCGTCTATCGAGATGTCGTTGTCGTCATAGAGGTAGATGAGCCGGCCAAGGCCGAATCGCCCGGCCAGTGAACCGGCCTCGGCGCTCACGCCTTCCATGAGGTCGCCGTCGGAGACGAAGCCGAAAGTGCGATGATCGACCAGATCCTCGCCGAGGCGGGCCCTGAGATGTGCCTCGGCGATCGCCATGCCGACTCCGGTCGCGAAACCCTGTCCGAGTGGCCCGGTGGTCATCTCGATCCCGATCTTCTGATCCATCTCCGGGTGCCCGGCGGTGTGGCTCTCCCACTGGCGGAAATCGCGCAAGTCGTCGAGGCTCAACGGGAAGCCGGCGAGATGGAGCAGGGAGTAGAGAAGCATGGAGCCATGGCCATTGGAGAGCACGAAGCGATCGCGGTCCGGCCACTCTGGGTGATCCGGATCCACCTTGAGGAACCGGCCCCACAAGGTGACCGCAATGTCGGCCATGCCCATGGGCATGCCCGGGTGACCGCTGTTCGCCCTCTGCACTGCATCCATGGCGAGGGCCTTGATGGTGTTGACCGCCAGTTGTTCGATCCCATTCGTCTGCATCGCGGGCGAGGGTACCCCGACCCCGTCCGGTCGATCCGGTATCGCGCTATCAGCCGGGCCGGCACACCTCGCAGGGGCGAAAGCCGGACGAGCGGGCGGCGGTGGCCGAGGAGAAGTCGATGACATCGTCGGGCTTGGAGCCCGTGATCCGATGACATGTCGGATGGCAGTAGATGTTGGTCGAGGCGTTGCCCTGGACCCGGACATGGTGCTCGGCCAGATCGACGAGTCGGGCCGGATCGACACCCTCGTAGCTGAGAAGCTCCCACTTGTTGTGCGATCCACCGAGGGAGTACTCGCCGATCAGCCCGTCGGAGCGGATCACCCGATGACACGGGATGATCAGTGGAACCGGGTTTCGCGCCATGGTGGATCCGACCGCGCGAGCCGCGTCGGGCCGGTGGGCTTCCTTCGCCAGCCATCCATACGGGCGGACCTCTCCCCGGGGGATCGATGCGGCGATCCTCAGGATTTGGGCCTGGAACGCGGTCCTCGAGCTGAGGTCGACAGGGAGCCTGCCCGGAGTGCCGGCTTCGATCGCCACCGGGATGTAATGGCCCCAGGTCGAAGGGGGCTCGGCGCGGAACAGACGGCGCCGATGACGCTCGGCGAATCGGTCCAGGTATCCATTGGTCGCAAGGTCGACCGATGACACGCCTTCGATGTTGAAGGTGACTACCACCTGTCCGACCGGTGACGCGTAGATGTCGAACCCGTCGGCGAGCCCGGTACCCAGGGCCACCCCTTCAGAGACGCCGTCGGGCAAGGGCCCGGCGAGCTCCGACAATTGTCTCTCGATGTTCATTGCTCCTGCTCCATCACTCGTTTGAGTCGTTCCAGCCCGCGGTGGATGTCGGCCTTGACCGTCCCTTCGGGCCGTCCAGTTGCCTCGGAGATCTCGGCTATGCCCATGCCCACGACGTGCCGAAGGACTACCGCGGTTCTCTGATGGCCGGTCAAAGCCTTCAGCCGCTGGTCCCACGCCACCGCATCGGGCGTCTCGGGGTCCTCGAAGCCGTGGTCGCCCATCTCGACGAAGGTCGGTCTTCGCGACCGGCTCCGAAGGTGGTTGCGCCCCAGATTGAGCGCGATCGTCCACAGCCACGGCGAGAGCCTCAGGGATTCGAACCGATCGCGATCGAATCCTCCCAGCGCCCGATAGGCGCGGATGAAGGCTTCTTGGGTCAGGTCCTCTGCTTCCTGGTGGTCCCCGCAGATCCGGCGCAGGCCCCAATACAGGCCGGGCCCGGCGCTCTCGACGAGCGCAGGGAAGGCCTGGTCGAGGTCCTTCGCCAGGGACGCGGTCAGGTCATCCATCGAGAGATAGAACAACGGGGGGAATGATCCGGTTGCAGGCATCGCACCGTACTTAGATTGCAGTGATGGAAACGACCCGGATCGAAGCGATCCTCGACGAGGCGGAAGGCGCCGTCTCGTCTGGCTCGCCCATTGGCCCCACCGGATTCTGGCGGGCGGTGGGTGCAGTCAAGCGTGACCCTTCCCTGGTCGAGGAGCACGCGGATCGCATCGCCCGTATCGACCGTGCAGCCCTCAAGAACTGGGCGTTGCTGACGGTCCCCCTCTGGCTGGGCAATGTCCTCGCGGTCGGAGCCACCCTGATCGGTTTGGTCCTCGTGGCCTGGGCGTACTCGTTGCAAGGGACGGAGGCCGGGCTCGCGTTTCTCCTCGGTTTCGGGATCGTCCTGGTCACGACCCATGGTTTGGGCCATCTCGTCGTCGGTTTCGTCCTGGGGATGAGGTTCACCCACTGGTTTCTCGCCTCGCTCAGACAGCCAAATCCCGGGGTCAAGGTCGACTACGCCACCTATCTCCGCGTCCCGGCCGGCTCCAGGGCCTGGATGCACGCAGCCGGTGCAATCACAACCAAGATCATGCCTTTCGCCTTTCTCGGGGCGGCGCTGGCGGCCGACCTACCCGGATGGACGATCGTCCTGCTGGTTGTCATCGGGGTGGGGCAGATAGTCACCGACTTCCTCTGGTCGACCAAGGAATCCGACTGGAAGAAATTCCGGCGCGAGATGGCCTACGCCGACGAGGAGAGTAATGGGGGAACCGGGCCGGGGAGCTCGGGTCAGTCCGGGTCCTGATCGGACAACGTCGGGATCGAGCCGTCGGTCTGGTGCATCCTCTCGTGCAGGACGACCAGTTCCTCGAAGTCAGGCGGGTTCTCGACGTCGACCGAGATCAGGTGCCGTGTCACCGGGCCGTCTCCCCGATCGAACGTCCTGGCCCGGGCGATTTCGGCTGCCGAGGCATCGTCGATGCGGCGATGCTGGGCCAGGTGCTCCTCCCATGAGCCGACGGCGAACATCTCGGTGAGCCGACGCGGGTTGGAGACATCGCGCAACAGCCGCCATCTGTAGGCGCCGGTGCGGAGCCGCACCAGGCGGACACGGTTCATCACCCCCGTGAACGCGTCGAAGTCGGTGTCATCGATCAGCCAGGTGTTGAAGATGAGGACCGGCCCGCCTTCGATGGTCTCCTCGTGGATGGGCGCCTCCCTCTCGGCCGAGAACTCAGGCGACTCGACCTCTTCGAGGGTGGGGAGGCGGAAACGGGGCGAGACGACGCCGAGGATGACCGAGCCCGAGCAGAGTATGACCATCGCCATGCCGGTGCCCACCGCGTCGGCCACGATCCCGGCGATTATCGACCCGATGGGGAGTATGCCCCCGAACGCCAGGCTGTAGAGCGACATGGCTCGCCCGCGAATCCACTCCGGAGCCATGAGCTGGGCGGTGGCGTTCAGGTTGGTCAGGGTGAGTACCCAGAAGGCGCCGCTGAGGAACATGAACACACCGGCTACCGGGATGGACCCGGCAAGACCAACCCCGATCCCCGACAGGCCGAACAAGGTGATGGTGAGCATCGGGGCGCGTCGCCGGAAGCGATGGAGGAACCATTGTCGGGTGAACGCCCCGAGCAGCGCTCCCGCTCCCATCGCCCCCAGGAGGAGGCCGAGAGTCCCCGCGTCGCCACCGAGGGTCTCGGTGTGCCCGGGGAGGACAGACTGAACCACCGACGATGTGACGGCGAAGATCGACACCAACGCCAATAGGCGGGCAAACACCGGGGTGAACCGGGCGTAGCGGATCCCGAGGCCCATCGCGGCGGCCAAAGAAGTCGACCGCCGTTCCGGCACGGTGAGGGTCGGGGCGACGATGAGGAGGCCGGCGATCACGAAGCCGTAGGTGAGAGCGTTGATCCCAAAGCCGGCAGCCGGGCCGATGGCGACGACGATGACACCGCCTATGGCCGGGCCGACCGCCCGGGCCACGTTGAAGGCGGCGGATTGGAGAGCAACAGCCGAGGCGATCATGCCCCGTGGGACGAGATCCGGGAGGAGCGCCTGCCATGTCGGCAGGTTGAGGGCGACACCCACACCGAGGACGAGGCCGAGGCCGAGCAGCAGGCCGGGAGTGATCCGGTCGAGGGCGGTGAGGATGGCCATGACCAATGCCGAGCCTCCCATTATCCAGTGGGCGACGAGCATGAGCTTGGTTCGGTCGAACATGTCGGCCAGCGCCCCCGCGGCGAGGGCCAGGAAGAGCAAGGGCAAAGTGGTCGAGGCCACCATCAAGCCGACCCAGGTGTTCGACCGGGTCAACTCGAACATGAGCCAGGAGGCGGCCACGCTCTGGATGAAGGAGCCCACCGAGGAGAGGACGCTGGCGACCCAGAGCGTGCGGAATGAGCCGTATTGAAGTGGGGCGACCGCTGAGGTCATCGAGTACCAGCGTAGGCCCGGTAGGTTCGTGTCGTGGTTCGTGACCTCGCCTACTTCATCTCGGGGGATCGGGGCCCGGGGCCGGGTGTGCTCGTCCTCCACTCCTTCTGGGGATTGACCCCATCGGTGAAGAGCCTGTGCGACGACCTCGCCGATCACGCCTACACCGTGCTCGCCCCCGATATCAACTTCGGCGAGCTTCCCGCCTCAGAGCAGGAGGCGCTGGATCACCTGGGCAAGGCCGATCCGAATCGGTTGGCCTCCCTGGTCCTCTCCTCGGCGAAGCTCCTCCATGAGAAGTCGACCGAGGGCCCGATCGGGATAGTCGGGTTCGGGATGGGCGGGTCCCTGGCTCTGTGGGCATCGGTGAGGTTGGCCAAGCTGGTCAGCGCCGCCGTCTCGTTCTACGGGAGCCAACAGATCGACTTCGCCGGTTCGCAGGCGGCGTACCTGATCCATCTGGCCGAAGACGACGACTATGTCTCCGACGACGAGGCGGCCTTCATGGAGGCGACGATGCGCCTCGAGGACCTGGATGTCGATGTGATCCGGCACCCGGGCACGCGACACGGGTTCGCGGAGCCGGATGGAGATACCTTCGACCCCGACCTCTTCGATACTGCCTGGGCGGGCACACTCGCCTTCCTCGAAAAGCGGCTCTGATAGCCAAGGGGATCTCTGGCTCGGCCCTTCCCGCGCTAGCTTCTCATAGTTCCACCAGGAGGGTGATTTGGCGATCGACAACGAGAGCTTCCGGATGCCGAGGTGGGGGCTCATCACCTTCGGGATCCTCACCATCATCGTCGGGATACTCGCCATCGCCTGGCCCGAGCTGACCGTCGTGGTCCTGGTCATGCTGCTGGGCATCCAGTTCTTGATCTACGGGGTGGTATCGATCGTGGCCGCCTTCCAGGCCGGAAGAGGCAGGGTTCTCGCGGTCATCTTCGGGGTCCTCGCCATCCTCGCCGGTGCCGCTCTCTTCCTGCGACCTCTGCGCAATCTCGATGCCCTCCTCATCGTCGTATCCCTGTTCTGGCTGGTCGGAGGTCTGGTCCAGGCGATCGGCGCCCTGGTGGATCGCGACGAGCGGTGGGGTTTGGAGCTCCTGGCAGGGCTGGTCTCCGTTGTGGCCGGGATTGCCATCATCTCCTGGCCGGAGGCTACCCTCTTCGTGGTCGCGTTCATCGCGGGCGGCTGGATGATCGTGATCGGCATGATGCACCTCGTCGCTTCATTCGTCGGGCCAAAGGCCCGATTGGCGGTCTGAGGCTCCCGACGACGGTCAGCCCGCCTCCCCGGCCCGGGCCCGGAGCGATCGCATCGGCTCGTACCGGCTCATTCGAAGCGATCTATCACCGGTCGCTCGACCGAGGGCTCAGCGCAGTCGGGTGGAGTTGCGCGACATAGCCGCCGGCAAGGGCAGCCACCGACATTGGCGGGGTGAGCACCGACACGACCTTGCTGGTGGGCCGAGCAACCGGCTCCACCCATCCCCCGAAACCGAACGTCCGCAGCTGGTCGTCGAGCACGAGTTGCGGCCGGATACCCTCGACGATCACGGTTCCGGCAGGCAAGTGCGCGATGTTCGCACTCCACAGGATGCGGTCGGCTGCCCGAACAAGACCCCGGCCCGGCCGAAGACGCTCCTTCGACAGCAGTCTGTTCAGCTCGGCGGCATCGAGGAACTGATCTGCCCCTGCCGCCCGGCTGACTGCCTCCCGGTAGCTGAGGTATGCCTCCCTTCGGCAGAGAGCACACGGCCGGTGGCCGGCCGCCAGTGCCACTGCGTCGTCGAGGAAGAAGATCGGTGTCCACCGATCGGGACGGGCAAGAGGCACCCGCCATCCTCGGTACTCGGTGAGGCACGTGATCCAGAGCTCTCCGCGGTGGTGACGGATCACAGCGCCCGAGGCGTCCACGAGGCAACCTCGATTGCCGGTGAACATTCCCCGCTCGCTCGCCGCATGCAAATCGCCCCAGGGGTCGACCCGATTACGTAGAGGCAGCAGCCTCACCCCCACTCGGGTGGCGGGTCGCGTCGTCCCTCGGCCCACTCCCAGTGCTCGTGGAGGCTGATGCAGCGGCCCTCGGCGTCGAAGCGCAGGAGTAGGCATCCCGGCAGCGTGATCTCCTCCCCGTCGCTCTCCATCGTCGTCCACCACTCGACCGCGGCCCGGTCCCCGGCGACGATGGGCCGGCCCATGTGGACCGTGACAGCGCGCTGGGTGGCGGTCACGGTCCTCCAGTACTCCCCGATCCCGGCCCGACCCTGGTGGGGGTCCTCGAAGATGTTGGAGCGGTAGGTGGCGTCCTCGGTGAACAGTTCGACCACTTTCTCGTCGTCGGCCTCCTCCCAAGCCCTGCGGTAGGTCTCGACCCAGGTGTCGACGTCGATCACGATGCCCTCCATTCGAGTTGCCGGAACGGCCGAAGGTTATGCGAATGCGTGGAGGGGGGGCCTACCGCCCCTCCACTCCCGCCCGTCAGGTGTTGCTGGGTTCGCTCGGCTTGCTCGGCTCATCGATGGCGGCCCACCACAAGCACCAGAAGTGAAACCACGGCCAGGAGCGTGACTGTTCGTCGACGCACTTGATATCCGATGTCGGCGTTTCTCGTTCTCGGTCGCAGGATGTCTCCAAGAGCGCGGAGCGGGTAGCGTTTCACCATGACGATGACCGAGCCCGCCCGGCTCGCCCCTCATGTCACCGCCGGGCTGCTCCGGCGACTCGAAGAGCGCCCCGATGTGCCTGTGGAGGGCCGGGATCGAGTCGAGGTGGTCGCACCGTTCGACCTCACCGTGATCGGATCTGTTCCCCAGGCCACGAATGACGACGTGCGTGCCTCAGCCAGGAGGGCGCGGCTCGCCCAGCCTGCCTGGGAAGCCCTGGGTGCCCCACGAAGGGCGAAGATCCTGCTCCGCTTCCACGATGTCCTCCTGGAGCACATCGACCAGATCACCGATCTGATCCAGCTCGAAGGTGGCAAGGCCCGCATGGATGCCTGGAAGGAGGTGGTCGACACCATCGGGGTCACCCGGTTCATTGCGAATGTGACGCCGGGGCTGACCCGAAGACGGCGTCACCAGGGGGCGATGCCGCTCTTCACCAAGACTTACGAGTACCGCCACGCCAAGGGCCTGGCCGGCTTCATCACTCCCTGGAACTACCCGTTCATGCTCGCCATCAGCGACGCGGTGGCGGCATTGGCGACAGGGAACGCGGTCCTGATCAAGCCCGACGAGAAGACGCCGTTCTCGGCGCTCCTCGGAGCGGGTCTGTTGGAAAAGGCAGGCGTCCCGACCGACCTGGTCCAGGTGATCACAGGGGCGGGGGCCCCGATAGGCGCGGCCATCGTCGACGAGGTCGACTTCATCATGTTCACCGGATCGACCGAGGTGGGCAGGGTGATCGCCGAGATGGCCGGCCGTCGATTGATCGAATGCTCGATGGAACTGGGGGGGAAGAACGCAGCCATCGTCCTTCCCGACGCCGACCTCGAGCGTACCGTGCGAGAGCTGGCTGCGGGCAGCTACGCCAATGGGGGCCAGACCTGTGTATCCATGGAGCGGGTCTACGTCCACGAGTCGGTCCTGGAGGACTTCGTCCGGAGGTTCGTGGATCACTCGGCGTCGTTACCGATGTCGGCATCCTTCGACTTCTCGAGTGAGATGAGCTCTCTCATCGACCAGACCCAGTTACAGCGGGTCCATGCACACGTCGAAGAAGCCATCGGCAAGGGAGCCACCCTGCTCACGGGTGGGAAACCACGCCCCGACATCGGCCCCCTCTTCTACGCACCGACTGTTCTGACCGACGTGAGCGACGAGATGAGTCTGTGCCGGAGCGAGACCTTCGGCCCGGTGACGGCCATCTACGGCTATTCGGATCTGAACGACGCAATCGAGCAGGCAAACGACTCGGACTTCGGGCTGCACTTCAGCGTGTGGGGCAGGGACACGGACAGTGCCCTGGACATCGCCACCCGTCTTCAGGCAGGCTCGGTGACCATAAACGACGGCCTGGTGGCTACCTGGGGCTCACACGAGGCGCCGATGGGCGGGATGAAGGACTCCGGCATGGGCCGGCGCCACGGGGTGGAGGGGATCCTCAAGTTCACCGAGCCTCAGGCAGTGGCGGTGCAGCGGCTGATCCCGGCCTACTCCCCGTTCGGGGGGATCAGCGCCGAGCGTTTCACCCGCATGGTGGAGTTCCTCTCCAAGGTGTTCAAACGCCTGCCGTTCTACAAGTAATCACCTCTCCGACATCTCCGTCAGGTCGGCCTCGAGGACATCGCGGTCCTCCGGGTCCTCGATGTCGGCCAGCTTCACCCTGGCTGCCTCGAGGTGCTCGGTGAAGGTCTCTATGTCGTCCACGTCGGCGGCGGCGCGGGCGATCGCCTCATGGGCGAACCCGGTGACGAACGCATCCAAGTCGTTGTCGAGGCAGGTCGCCAGGGATCTCTCCCCGAAGCGGAGGGCGAGGTCTGCGTATCCGAGCACTGCTGCCACGCGCGACACCTGCCAGTCGGCGATGGCTCGCTGACGGGGTGTGCCCGCCTGGTACCAGTGGTACCTCTGGGCGAAGCTCGACGCCAGCATCTCCTCTTCCTCCTCCCGGGTCGGCTCATCGAGATCGAGCAGCGCCCAGGTTTGGTTGAACGCCCTGGGAGCGAAAGTGCGATGCCAGGTCTGCAGTTCATCGGTTGTCGGGTTCTCGACCGGCTCGGTCATGGCTCTACCTCCGTGGGATTGGGGAACCACCTGAGACGTTCACCATCCGGTCCGAGGTCGGGAGACTCGCCGTGGGCGTCTGGTTCCTCTGCCAGGAGTTGTTTGGCCTCGGCGAGGTAGGCCCCGAGCTCGCCGATGGAGGCCGTCAGCGGCGGCGCCGATTCGTGATCCCCGGTGATGTCAAGATCGTCGAGTGAAGTCGGCGGCCGGGGGAGGCCGTCCCGATGCCTCCACAGCGCCGTCTCCGGCTCGTACCGGTAGAGGGGGAGCAGCCTCCATCCCTGGTCGGCGATCATGTGGACGGCTTCCAGGATGTAGGTGAATTCCTCCTCTGGGATGAAGTAGTTGAAGTTGACCCGGACCCACCCCGGTTTGATCACTTCGCATCCGTTGGCGATCACCTTCTCGAATTCCGAGCTGGTCGCGTGGTCGATGCCGAGGAGCCGGTGACCGTATGGCCCGGCGCACGAGCAGCCCCCGCGAGCCTGGACCCCGAACAGATCGTTGAGCAAGGCGACCACGTAGTTGTGATGGAGGGTCCTGGAGCCATGACGAATCACGAAACTGACGATCGAGAGCCGGTCGGCCCTGGGGTTGCCCAGTATCTCGATGTTTGGGTTTTCCGCCCAGGAGTCGATGGCGCGCCGGATGAACCCGTGCTCGAGGCCACGGATCCGCAGCACACCTACGGTCTCCTTGAGACGGAAGACGAGACCCGCCCGGATCGACTCGATGATCGCCGGAGTACCGCCTTCTTCGCGGTGCTCCGCATCCCGGATGTAGCTGTGGTGGTCTGGCGAGACGTACAAGACCGTGCCGCCACCGGGCACCACCGGCACCTCGTTGTGCAGGAGATCGCGTCGAACGATCAGCACCCCCGGGGTCCCGGGCCCTCCGATGAGCTTGTGCGGGGAGATGAATATGGCGTCCTTGTGCTCGCCGTCCCCCCGGTCCGCCGAGCCCATCTCGATGTCCACATAGGGGGCGGAGGCCGCGAAGTCCCAAAACGAGAAGGCGCCGTGGGCGTGGAGAAGGCGGGATATCGCACTGGTGTCCGAAATGATCCCTGTCACGTTGGAGGCGGCTGAGAACGAGCCGATGCGCAGAGGCCGGTCGGCGAACTCGAGCAATCTGGACTCGAGCTCGATGAGGTCGATGTGACCGTCGGCGTCCTCCTTGATCTCGATGACGTCAGCTATCGACTCACGCCAGGGGAGCTCGTTGGAGTGATGCTCGTAGGGCCCGACGAAGACGACCGGCCGCTCGTCGAGGGGGATGTGGGCATCGAGGCCAAAACTCTCGCTGAGCCCTTTGGGGATCCGAATCCCGAGCAGGCCGACCAGGCGGTCGACGGCGCCGGTAGAGCCGCTCCCGGCGAAGATCACTGCGTGCTCCTCACGACTACCACCGACCGAGCGCCGGATGATCTCGCGGGCCTCCTCTCTGAAACGTGTGGTCTGCAGCCCGGTGCCGGAGGTCTCGGTATGGGTGTTGGCGTAGAGGGGGAGGACCTGGTTGCGGATGAAGTCCTCGATGAAGGAGAGCGACCGACCCGAGGCCGTGTAGTCGGCGTAGGTGACCCGGCGCAACCCGAAGGGGGTCTGCACCGCGGTGTCCTTGCCGATCACCGACTCTCTGACCCTCTCGACGAGATCCAACGGGGGCTCCTTTCCGTGCTCCTAGTGTTGGCCGAGGGATTGCTCGACCCGCACAACCTTAGGAAACCGATGAGTGAAGAGACGACAGTCAGCGTGGGTGGCGACGAGGTTCGCATCTCCAGCCCCGCGAGGGTGATCTTCCCGAGACAGGGTTGGACCAAGCTCGACGTGGCCAATCATTTCGCGGCCGTGTCGGAGGGGGCACTGCGTGGGGTGTTCGGACGTCCGACCATGCTCAAGCGCTATATGGGCACGGTCGACGAAGACCCCATCTATCACAAGCGGGCTGCCAAGAACACGCCCTTCGAGACGGTTGCCATACGGTTTCCTTCACAGCGGCCGGGTGTCATGAATGTGCCCCGCACCGGGGCTGACATCGTCAGGCTTGTTCAACTGGGGTGCCTCGACTTTCATCCCTGGCCGGTCCGGGCGGAGGACATCGACCATCCCGACGAGCTTCGCTTCGACTTCGACCCAACACCGGGCTTCGGGTTCGAGAAGGTGAAGGAGGCAGCAGCCGGGGTCAAGGGGCTGCTCGAGGAAGTAGGTCTGATCGGCTGGCCCAAGACCTCGGGCAGCCGGGGGATACACGTCTATGTCCGAATCGAGCCGCTCTGGGACTTCTTCCAGACCCGACGGGCCGTGCTCGCTGCTGCCCGGGAGCTCGAGCGGCGGATGGATGGCCTGGTCACCACCAAGTGGTGGAAGGAGGAGCGCACCGGGGTCTTCATCGATTACAACCAGAACGCCCGGGACAAGTCGGTGTGCTCGGCATACGGGGTCCGACCTACCGGTTACGTCTCGGCCCCGATCACGTGGGACGAGTTGGCGGACGTCGCCATCGAGGACTTCCCTCTCGGCTCATTCGCCAAGCGCTACGAAGCGGTAGGTGACATCACCGATGGGATCGACGAGTCGGCGGGGCGCATCGACACACTGATGGAGTGGGTGGCGCGGGACCAGGAGGATGGTCGTGGTGATGCCCCGTGGCCGCCGCACTACCCGAAGATGCCGGACGAGCCGCCCCGGGTGCAGCCCTCGAAGCAGCGGCGGCCCACCGAGGATTACTGAACAGTGCCTAGAGGGCGTCGCGCTTCTTCAGTGCCCAGGTGAGGGCCGCAAACCCGGCCAGGACCACCGCGCAGATCTTGAGGACCCCACCGCCGACGCCGGGAGTGACCGGACCCAGCGTCTCGGTGGCGACCTGACCGAAGTTCTCCTCCAAACCCGCATAGATGGAGAGGGCAATGCGCCAGATCGAGATCTGGGCCAGACCGGTGACGACATTGGCCAGGATGGTCTCGACAACGATTATGTAGCCCAGCCCGACCAGCAACGACCGCGGAACCATGTATCCCAGTGGCACGAAGATGGCGGCGTACCCGATCCCCGCCGCGGCGAAAAGAGCCAGCGCAGGCAAGGGCAGAGCGATCCCGGTGCCGAGCGCCAACGAAGCGAGCAGCGCGGCCAGCCATCCGCCGAGCCCGATCACCAGGGCTGCCGTCGCCCCGGCGGTGATGGATTGCGCTGACATGTTCGCTCGGGCGATCGGGCGCATGTAGAGGTAGGGCAGCGTCCCGCTGTCGCGCTCGTCTCGCAGCGTGGCCGTGGTCAGGATCAGTGCGGCAATGGCGTAGCTGTATCCGGCCGACGCCATGATGTCGGTGAACAACTCGGCGAGGTCGGCCTTCTCCGCGTCGAACCCGGTCAACCAGAACACGAACCCCGGGACAGAGGAGAGAGCGATGAGACCGATGACCCGGCCGCGCCGCATGACTCTCCGGTAGAGATGCCGGGCGAGGACCATCAACGGCCTTCCACCAGATACCGGAAGACCGACTCGAGCGACTCGTCGACCGGCTCCACCTTGGAGATGTCGATCGAGTGCTCGATCGCGATCCCCGGGAGTTGTCGGGCAAGCTCGCCGGCATCGGAAGTCTCGATGTGAACCGTGTCTCCAGCGATCTGGACACCGAGGACTGTGGGTCTGGTGATCAAGGCGGCCGCGAGGCGTCGGGAGTCACCTGCGTCGACGTAGACGCGGCGTGGTTTGTCGGTCATCGCAGCCCTGATCGTTGCCACGTCCCCGACCGCGGCCAGCCGACCGTCGACCATCGCCACCACACGATCGGAGACCCGTTCCACCTCGGTGAGCACGTGCGACGACACGAGCAGGGTCTTCCCTGCCGCACCCAACTGCTGGAACAGCGCAATGAGTTGAGCGCGCTGCACCGGGTCGGCGCCGTTGAGCGGCTCGTCGAGGAGCAGAACCTCGGGCTCGGACACGAGGGCGGCAGCCACCTTCGCCCTTTGTCTCATCCCCTTCGAAAAGCCGCCCAGGGCCCGTTCGGCGGCATCGACGAGGCCGACCGTCTCCAGGACCTGCTGTGCTCGATCCCCGGGACTGTCCATCCTGGCCAGCTTCGCCGCCAGTTGGATGAACTGCCGGCCGGTGAGACGCTCGTATACGGCCTCGTCCTCTGGGACCAATGAGATCTTGCGATAGATGTCGGTCACCTTGCGGGGGTCGACTCCGAGCAGGCTCACCTCACCTTGTGAGGGGCGTTGCAGCCCGGCTATGACCCGGAGCAGAGTGGTCTTACCGGCTCCATTTGGGCCGAGTAGGCCGGTGACACCGGGACGGAAGGATACCGTGACCTCGCTCACCGCCACCTTGAGCCCGAACCACTTCGAGAGGTTGGTCACAACGATCGTCTCGGTCACGCCAGCCTCCGATACACCTTCCGGATGAACCAGGTGGCGACGGCGGCGAGGACGACGATGACCAGCACCGACACCCAGACTTCGAATCCGGCGATCTCGGGCGCGTATCCGACGGTGTCGCCGAACAGGTAGTCCCTGATGATCCTCGGGTGGTGGTCGAGAGCCAGCAACGAGATGTAACGGGCACCACCGAACCCGGCCTCTGCTGCCCGGCCGGCGATGGCGCCACCGGCGAACAGGATCCCGAGGAAAGCGGCTGCTGCGATCCCGGTGCGATCGATCAGGGAGGAGAGGGTGAACACCACAGCCCCGTGCAGTGCGATGAATGCCGCCGTAGTCACCGGCACCTTCCAGAGGATGTCGAGGTTGTCACCAAGGTAGGGAAGGAAGCCGTCGGAGGAGATGAGGGCTAGACCGAGGTGGAGGACCACCTGTGGAACGATGTAGATGGCCCCGACCACCGCGGCGAACGCACCGAGCTTCGAGGTGAGGTAGCCGTCGACTGTCAGGGGTCTGGAGAAGTAGACCGAGAGAACCCCCTTGGTTCGATCGGGGATCAGCAGTTGGGGCCCGGCGAGGGCGATGAAGAGGAGGGATATGCCCGAGTAGAAGTCGAACAACCCGCCATAGGTCGGCACCTCCTGGCGGAGGCTCTCCTCGATGTTGCCGATTGCCCAATGAATCCCGATGAAGATGGCCGCAGCTATGACCGCGATCGCGATCAGCGACCAGGGAAAGATCTTCTGCCGGGCCTTGCGGCCGAGGCCGAGCACCCGTCGCACCCCGTCCTTGAACACGGCGCGCCGTGCTCCGCGCGGCCCGAGACGTGGCCCGTCATAGGTCCGGTAGCCGCGGTCGTAGAGAACCTGGTCGGTCATGTCGTCGTTTCCCTATGCAGGAAGAAGTCCTCGAGTGATGCCGAGCCTCGGATCATCCTCACCAGCCCGGAACCGGCCTCCGCGGCTGCGACTACCACGACCCGCTCGATGCTCTCGTCGCCCGGCCCGACGACCAGGCGCCTCTCGTCGACGCTGACCTCGATGCCACGGGCCCTGATCCGCTCCGCCACCTGGTCGGCGTGGTCGAGCACCTCTACCAGCACTGTTCCCAGCTTGGCGAAACCCTCGAGCGGGCCGGATCGAAGGAGATTGCCCGCGTCCAGCATGACCACCCAATCACAGGTGTGCTCGATGTCGGTCAGGACGTGGGAGGAGACGATCACGTTTATGTCGAAAGTGGAGAGCCGCTTGATGAGCTCGAGCATCTGCGCCCGGCCCTCCGGGTCGAGACCTGAAGCCGGCTCGTCGAGGAGAAGGAGGTCGGGGTCGTGGACGATCGCCTGGGCGAGCTTCACCCGTTGCTGCATTCCCGTCGAGAAGTCGCCGAGGAAGCGGAATCTCTCCTCTTCGAGACCGACCAGAAAGAGGGTCTCCGACGATCGTCTTCTCGCCTCACTTGGTGGAATCCCTGCCAACTGGGCGGAGTAGGAGACGAAGTCGGCCGCGGTCTGATCCTTGGGCAGGCAATCGCCCTCAGGCATGTAGCCGATCCGGGAACGGACCAGGAGCGGCTCACTCTGGGGGTCGTGACCCATCACCTGCATCGAACCGGAGGCGGGATGGAGCAGGCCGAGCATGAGGCGGAGCAGGGTGGTCTTGCCGGCGCCGTTGGCCCCGACCAACCCGGTGACACCCGATGGCACTTCGAGGGAGAGGTTGCGCAGGGCGACCACATCTCCGTAATCATGGGTCAGGTCGGAGACGGTCAGCACGGTCATGACATGCCGGCCGGCCTTCTCCCGAGTCTCCGGACCACCAGCGTGGGCGCTCCACGGGGCAACGGTGAGGACTCGTTGGCGAGATCCCTGCCTCGGCCAAACAGAAGCCGGTCGGCCGGGGCTGTGGCCGCGTGGCAAGGATCAGCCAGTCGGCGGACACGAAGGACAGCGATTCCGCTCACGCCACCACCTCACGGAAACCTGGGCCCTCGGGGCGCTCCAGTTGGCTCGTCGTGCACTGCAGGGGGTCCTTGTCGGGGCGCCAGCGATGGAACCGGGTGGCATGGCGGAATCGATCGCCCTCCAACTGGTCGTAGCTCACCTCGACCACCACCCCCGGCTCAACCGGCGTCCATGAAAGGTCTTTGTCCGCCGACCATCTGCTTATGCCGCCCGGCGTGCGCGCCTCGTCTCCAAAGCTTCCGATGGAGACCAGTTCCTTGAATCGCTCGAATATCTCGACCCGATCGTGATCCGGGAACCCCGAGCAATGACCGATGAAGTGCAGCGCGCCCTTGTCGTCGTAGAGGCCGAGAAGGAGCGACCCGATCTTGTCCCCATCCTTGTGCTCACGGAAGCCTCCGACGACACAGTCGACTGTCCTGCGATGCTTGATCTTGATCATGGCCCGCTTCCCATGTTGATAGGCAAGATCCGGCACCTTGGCGATTATCCCGTCACATCCGGCGGATTCGAACTCGTCGAACCAGCGGGTGGCAACCTCCCTCGAGTCGGTCTGTGGGGTTAGATGCCAGGGATCGGCCAGAGTGAGGGCAAGCTCGGCGAGCCGCCCGCGCCGCTCTGAGAACGGTATCGAGCGGAGGTCCGTTCCCTGGTAGGCGAGGAGGTCGAAGGCCACCATCTCGGCAGGCGTCTGCTCCGAGAGCATGTTGACCCGGGACGCGGCCGGATGGATCCTCTGTTGCAATGCGTCGAAGTCGGTGACGCCGTCGATCACCACCACGATCTCACCATCGACCACGGTTCCAGGCGGCAGTTGTTCGATTGCCGCTGTCAGCTCGGGAAAGTAGCGGAGGAGTGGGCGCTGGTTCCTGGAGTCGATCCTGATCTCCGGGCTCGACCACGAGATGGAGCGAAACCCGTCCCATTTCGGCTCATAGACAAAGTCCCCTTTCGGCCAGGTCTCCGATGTTCTCGCCTCCATCGTCTCGATGGGCGGCTTGAAGGGGTGACTCACTTCGGCGGAGTGTATGCGGGATACCCTGCGCTGGTGATCGACCGAATCATCGAACGACTGCCGGGATGGGCAAAGCGGCCGGCCGCGATACTCGCCGAGGCGGCGGAGGAATATGGCCGCGATCGCGCCTCGCGGATGGCGGCTGCAATTGCCTACCGCACGATCTTCGCCCTGGCGCCGCTCTTGATCCTGGCCCTGGCCATCCTGGGATGGTTCCTCGGCAGCCAGGCCGAGGCGCAATCGGCCATTCTGGAGTCGATCGAGGCGATCGCCGGCAGCGATGTCGCCGACCTCGTCGGCTCGCTGCTCACATCGGCGCTGGCCTCTGCCAATACGGCCGCCATCATCGGCCTGATTCTCCTCCTCTGGACCGGCTCCAGCCTGTTCATCGAGATGCAGCGAGATCTGAACGACATCTTCGACGCGCCCGCCGAGAGCGTCACCGGGATCGTGGCCATGATCCGCACCCGGGGCATCGGGTTTCTCTGGGCGGTGGGGCTCGGCGTGCTGCTCATCGTCACCTGGCTGCTCAACGCGATCTGGCGGTTCATCGGCGAGCTCCTCCCCGATTCGATGGCCACGGCCCACCAGCTCATCTCGGTGCTCGCGCCCATCGTCTCGCTCCTCTTGCTGCCCGTGGTGTTTGCCTTGATCTTCCAGACCATGACCGCGGTCACGATCCCGTGGCGAGCGGTCCGGGTCGGTGGCGGCTTCACCGCCGCGGTGTTCCTCGCTGCCTCCTACGGCATGGGCGTCTGGTTCGAGCTATTCGAGCCGACGACGGCGCTCGGCTTCGCCGGCTCCTTTGTGGTCGTGCTCTTCCTCGCCTACTTCCTCTCGATGGTGTTTTTGTTCGGAGCCGAGGTGACCAGGGTCTACGCCGATCGGCTGGTCCCGGTCGAGACCGAGCGATCCGAGGTCCCGGTGCACTCCGATCCGCAGGTGCTGGTGGCGGAGCCCCTGGAAGGATTCCCTCGAACTGCGGTGGTGGCCTTCCTGGTCGGGCTTGTGGTGGGGTGGTATCGCCGCGAGCGTTGAGCCCGCTGTCATTTGAATCGGGCTTGCAATAACCTCGCGGTCAATGTCCATCGACATCGCCGGTTTCGTCGCCGACTTCAAAGAGCACGCCACCGAGCACGGGTTTCATGTCCATGACGAGCGTCATTTCGTGGAGACCTACTCGCTCCGGCAGTCCTGGGAGGTCGACCTTCACCCTGAAGCGGGATGCGGCGGGCCGATCGACCTCCATGTTGCCCTGGACGTCGACCCGAAAGTGGTCCTCTCCCTCCGCGAGGCCTTGGACGAGATGGATTCTGACTTCGAAGAGCCCGAGAACATCTATCACCTCGACCTCTTCTTCAACTGGGCGGTCCCGCCCTTGCTCAAGCCCCCGGATCTCCTCGTCCTGGCTACGGATCTCGCCGGCGTTGCCGGCGTTTCCCTCCCGGTGGAGGTCTCGGCGATCGACTCCTACGGGGCAGTGACCGACGCCCCGGAGCGCCGTCTCACCTTGACCGGCAAGGCGTCGGTCAGCCTGGTCGATGTCCTGATGGGAAGAGAGCAGCTCTGCGACGTGCTGGATCGCTCACATGACGTGAGCGAGTACCTGCTCGATCACGTCAACGGTTGGCTCGAGTTGCCGTCCTAGAGCAGCGTGATCAGTGCCCAGATCCCGAGTGCCGAGGTCACCACTACCAGGGTGTAGAAGGCAGCCAGGGTGGACGCATGCGGCGGCGGGCTCTCCTTGATCTCGATGGAGTCCAAGACCGCCGCCCTCGCCTCGGTCTGGGTCTTGGGGGATTCCTGTCCGATGCTTCGAGCGAAGCCTCCGGGATCGTCCGGCTGGAAGGAGAGCGAGCTTTCTTCCGCCTCGATGACGAAGGTGCCTTCGCCGAGATCGATGACGATGTACTCCCCGGCTCCCCACTCCCCGATCGACACCTCACCGGAGACGAGGCTGATCTTGTCGTCCTCGAGCCCGACCGTGACCGGGACCTGGTCGTCTTCGAGCGCGACTCTGCCCGGGAATGTCGTCATGTCTCGGCCCCCCACACGGAAACTCCTTACAAGCTAGGCGACAAGACAGCGAAGGCAATCCTAGAACGGAACACCGATCGCGTCACACAGGAACCTGGCAAACGGCCCGGCTTTGGAGAACATTGCGGCCAGGTCCTCATCGAATCCGGATGACGTCACCTGTTTTTGGGTCAACCCTGCTCCGGCGATGAACGACCTCATCCTCAGGTCGTCGGCATGCGGGTGGTCGTCCGCGTATTCCCTTGGCACCCGCTTGAGCGTCTCGTCGTCGTCCTGCTTGGTGGACCAGATGGCGGAGAACTCGTCGCCTTTGGCCGCCATCTCCCAACCCGTCACGTTGTCGTCGATTGCCTGGCGGATCCGGCGAGCTACGGCTGTCTCCGGGTGCCACATCCCGACTCCGGCATAACAGGCACCAGGCTCGAGGCGTAGGTAGAAACCGGGGGCAGGGATGTCCTTTCCCGTGCGGTGTCTGAACTGAATCCCGACATTCGTCTTGTATGGAGTCTTGTCCGGAGAGAATCGGGTGTCCCGATACGGACGCATCAAGGAGCCGCCCACAGGTTTGGGGTCGGCGACGAAATAGGGGGAGATACGGCCGAGGTGAGGGGCGAAGTCTGCGATGAAAGTGAGGGCAGGTTTGCGGACGACAGTGTCGTAGCGGTCCTTGTTCTCATCCCACCAGGCTTTCTCGTTGTTCGCTTCCAGCTCCTTCAAGAAGGCAAAGACTGCGGGAGAGAAATGCTTGGTCGCCATGGAGCCCCTTGTTGTCAGACGTCTGGCTCGAACGTACCCCCGGACTGCATGCCTGGGAAGATGTCTGTCCGGCTCTCGTTTTCAGGCGGCGGCTTCGTCCCGGGCGAGTTCGTCCCACGGGGTGCGGAGACCGTCTCTCATGTTGTTGGCGAGGGATCGGAAGTCACGGCGCAGAACCCAGGCCGCGGCCAACAAGAACACTATTCCAACCCCGATCCGCGCGTTTGCGGAAGCCTCCTCCGAGATGTGGCCCAGTTCGGCCAGACCCGACTCGGCGAGCTGTGCGACGAATAGTCCGAGCATGACCCAGGCTTCACGCCTGCTCACAGATCTGCTGGCGACGATGGCTACAGCGAACACCGATTGAGCCGCGGTCACGAACAGCTCCACACGCTGGACCGTGTCGAGGGGGAGTCCATGGAGCACCCCGGCGAAGATGGAGAAGACGATTGGCAGCGTCCCAACCAGGAGTGTCCATTGGTTGACCTTCGAGGACACCAGCGCCCCCAACCCGGTGCGGCTTGCCAGCCTCCAGGCGAACAAGGTGGCGACCAGCAGCTCGGGCGCCTCCGAGGCAGTGGGGGCGATCCACTTGACCAGCAAGAACTCACTCACCCCGATTGCCGCACCCAGCTCGATGATCGACTCTGCGAACGGCTCGGCACAGAGGAGGATCACCCCGGCGGCCACCACAAAGCCGGCATAGTTGATGATCCTCCGGGCACGTTTGGGGAGCGCCCCGATGAACGCCGAGGGGCCGACCAGGTGCGGGGCCCCGGGAGGAGCACCGGAGAGCCGTCTCAGATAGAGCACGTAGATGCCGATGAGGATGGCCGCGTCGACGAGGGTCAGCGTCTCCTTGAGGAAGAGGGACAGCCCGTAGAGCGATGCGATGGTCAGGTAGGCGATGTCCACCGACTGGCCCCTCGACAGGTGAATCTCCTCGGATGTGGTTCCCTCAGCGTCAGCCGGAGCCGCGCCCATCTTCTTCACCCGCCAGGTGCCGATCAGGATCACGAGTGGCCAGCCGAGGCCGATCAGCAGCTGGTTGCCGCCGGTCATGTTGGCCAAAGCGAGGGGTCCGTATTGGGAAGACTGCCCGGTCTCTGCGAACTCCTGGCCGGCCTTGGCAGTGAACACGAAGTCGACCGCATACTCGGGCAGGATCGCGATCAAGGCAAGCAGGGCCAGAGCCAGGCCTGCGGCTATGTCCAGTTGGATCACCTCGGCGGCCCAGGAGAGGATGAAGGCAGCTCCGACGATCGCCAGCCCGTAGGCGAGCGCACCGAGAATCGGGTCGGGATGGGTCCCGGTCAGCCTGAGGAAGACACCGGGAAAGGTGGCAAGGAGCGCCAGTGCCATGAAGACGATCTGGCGGCCCGCGTTCAGGTTGGGTGAGTCCATTGGCGGCGGGATTGTAAGGGCAGCGTCCGCGACGGCCGAACCGGGCTACCCGAGGGTCCGGCGGCACGACCAGGGTTGCCAGTAGGACATCCCGAGCTCCTGGTATCGGTTTGCCAGCCAGGCGGCTGTCGCGACATTCGCCACGGGGTCGAATGGGCTGGCTCCTGGGAACCCTGCTTTGGGTGCGGTGCTCGCCCACGTCGACGGTAGGAACTGGAACAGGCCGGAGGCACCAGAATACGGGTTGTAGGCATCCGGATCACCGAGGCTCTCACACTGGATGATCCGCAGGGCCTGATCGACCCGGCTGCCAAGGAAGTGCTGCTGGACGGTGGGGCGCCAGCGCTCGACCGCGGCCGGGAAGTCCCAGTTGCCGCCGCCTCCGTCGTCCTCGGTTGTGTTCGGGGCGGGCGGGGCCGTGGTCGTGGTGCTCCCGGGGTTGGGGTCGGACGGAATGGTCGTGGGCGTCGGCTCCCGTTGTTCCTGCCGCTTCTTCTCGGCCTCCCGCGCCTGGGCAGCATCGACTGCACTGAGCGCCTCGCGGTACGCGGCATCGGCCGAATTGGCTTGCCGTATCGCCTCGGCGACTGCGGCGTCGGCCTCCTCGTAGAGGGCGGCGAGGTGCTCGATCTCGGCGTCAACCGCGGCCTTGAGGGCGGCGACCTGGTCCTGGCGGGCCTCGTAGTCGATGTGGAGCTTCTCCAGCGCATCGCGCTTGATCACCAACTCGTCGACCCGCGCCTTTCCCGAGTTGACCACGTCCTCGACCACCTGGCCGGCCACCATCGCCTCCTCCACCGAGGTCGAATTGACGAAGGTGACTCCGGGCGTGACCAGAGCGGTCATGTAGGCGTCGATTGCAGAGCTCTCCAGGTCGGCCTCGATACCCAAGAGCTCGGCGTCGGCAAAGCCGATCTGTGCCTTGAGAGTCTCGAGATTCGAGGAGACCTTGGACAACTCGGCGGAGAGGTCGCTGATCCGGGAGATGCTGGTGGCCAGGTCGGCCTCGATCCCGGCACGCTCGGACAGGGCGTCGTCGACCAGGCCGGCAGCGACTTCGGCGCGGGTTTCTGCCTCCTCCACCTGCTGCTCGGCTTGGTCAACGGTCTGTGCGAACGCGAAAGGACCCTCGGACGCGAACAACGCGACGGCAAGGACCGTGAGCAGGGCGCGGGAAGTGGAGCGCAGTGCGCGCATGAGTGGCTGATGAGCGTACCGAACGGCAACAGGCACGAGAAGTGCGATGCAACCGCTCGGGCTTCCCGGAGCGGTGCCGCGCCCCGGCTAGCTTCGCCGGCATGGAACGCATGAACATCTCATCGGGGAGCCCCTACGAGCAGACGGTCGGGTTCAGCCGGGCGGTCCGCACGGGAGGCCGCGTGCTGGTGGCGGGCACGGCGCCGATCTGGCCGAACGGCACGGTGGACCCCAACCCCAAGGCTCAAGCTCGTCGCTGCATCGAGATCATGCTCGCCGCCCTCGAGCAGGCCGGTGGACGGGCCGACGACGTGGTGCGAACTCGCATGTTCATCACCGATGCCGGTGACAGTGGCGCGATCGGGGAGGCTCACGGGGAGGTGTTCTCGGGAATCAGACCGGCCTCGACGATGGTTGTCGTGGGTGGCTTGCTCGACTCCCGATGGAAGGTCGAGATGGAGCTCGAAGCGGTAGTGAGTACCTGACTGCTCGACGATCGGAGGATCCTTATGTTCGGCCACAAGAAGACCGAGATGCCCGATGCCGGTAACGCTCTTCCCGGGCGGTCCCGGGCGGTCGCGGTCCCTCCGGCTCATTACGTCAACGGGAACCCTCTGAACGGGCCGTTTCCCGCCGACACCGAGTCGGCGGTATTCGGCATGGGCTGCTTTTGGGGAGCGGAGCGTCGATTCTGGAAGATGGACGGCGTCCACACCACGGCGGTCGGCTACGCCGGCGGCTACACCGCGAATCCCTCCTACGAGGAGGTGTGCACCGGCCGCACCGGTCATTCCGAGGTGGTACTCGTGGTCTTCCGGCCGGCCGAAATCTCATATGAGGAGTTGCTGAAGGTCTTCTGGGAAACCCACGACCCGACCCAGGGGATGCAGCAGGGCAACGACATCGGCTCCCAGTACAGGTCGGCGATCTACACCACGACCGACGAGCAGTTGGAGTCGGCGAAGCGCTCGCGGGACAAGTACCAGGCGGAACTGACCCCGCTCGGGTTCGGCGACATCACAACCGAGATCGCCCCGCTGGGGGAGTTCTATTACGCGGAGGACTATCACCAGCAATATCTGGGCAAGAACCCTCACGGTTACGACTGCCACGCCAACACCGGGATCGCCTACCCGGTGGGTTGAACCTCCTGCCTCCGCCAGGCGTGTGTCAGTAGGGAGGACAGGTTCAATCGCGCTCCGAATTGGATGATCCGGGCGGGTGGGTTTGTGTCAGCTGTGCCATCTCGTGATTGGGCTGCTACCCGCCCAAGGTGAGTAGGGCGGTGAGGGCCTCCCTCACCACTGTCTCGGTGGGGAGCCCGACCTCGAGATCCTTGTACACGTCGGGTGTCACCCCGACCTCGCCGAAGTCGAGGCCCCCCGGCGTCAGCCATCTGGCGATGGTGAGCTTGAGTGCTCCCCCGTTGGAGAGGTTGAATCGCTGTTGGACCGTGTTCTTGCCGAAGGTGTTCTCCCCGACCACGGCGGCGCGCCCTCTTTCCTGAAGCACCGCTGCGACCACCTCGGACGCCGATGCACTGCCCCTGTTGACCACGAACACGACCTCGATGTCCGCCGGCACGATCAGGTCCCCGGTGACCGGGTAGGAGGTCGATGAGCCAGGGCTCTCGGTGACCACCACATCTCCGTCGGGGAGAAAGGCAGACGCCACCTCGATGGCTGTGTCGAGCAACCCGCCCGGGTTGTCCCTGAGATCGATTACGAGAGCATCGACACCCCCAGCCACCAATTCGGACACAGACTCTTCGAACTGCTCATCAGCGTTCTCGGTGAACAGGTTGAGGGCGACGTAGCCTGCGTCGCCGACCGTGTCGCTCACGACAGCGGGGATGGTCACCGCGGCTCTCGTCAACTCGACTTCGATCTTCTCTCCACCACGATCGACCTCGAGTGTGACGGCGGTGCCTGCCGGGCCCCTGACCGTTGCAGTGATCTCGTCGAGGGTGCTGCCCCGGACGTCTTTGCCATCGACGGCGACGATGACGTCATCCCGCTCCAGTCCTGACTCTTCGGCCGGCGTCCCGGAGATCGTCGAGACGATGTACAGGTGGCAGGTGTCGGACAACACCGAGCACTGCACCGGCTCCCCACTAGACGAGTCCTGGGCATTCACCAGGGCGCCGATGCCCTCGATCTCGCCGTGCTGCTCTTCCTCGACCAACTCCAATGCCTCTGGGTCGAGGTACACGGAGTTGGGGTCGAGACCGTAGGTGGTGATTCCCCGCACCATGGCCTCGGCAGCTTCGACGCTGTTCTCGGCTTGATCGGCAGCGAGTGCGCACGCCTCCTGGAAGGCGCCCGCGGGCGCGGCGCACACCAGCTCGGAGGTGGCTGTCGTCCCGTCCAGCTCCTCGAGCCCCCGCAGTGCGGCGTCGGCCAGGGTTTGATCGGAGATCTCATCGACGTAGTGGCGATTGATCAGCTCATACGCCTCACAGACGATCTCGACATCCGGATCGGCCGGATCGCATCCGACGAGGTGTAGCGGTCTGCCGTCATCGCCGCCCAGGGAGGTCGAAGAGGGCACGCTGGTCGTCGTCATGGGGGGGCCGGTCGTCGAGTCGGCACCAATCGACTCCGAGCATCCGGCGAGGAACACGCTGACACTGAGTGCAATGGAAAGGAGACGTCTCGAACTCATCAGGATCCGAAGGCCGCTTCGGTCAGCTCGCCGACGGACATAGTAGGCGGGAGGTCAACGACGCGATCTGGGACCACTCCGGTGCCGGCCACCGTGGTGCCTTCAGGGCTCAACCAGCGAGCAACCGCCACGTTGAATTCTCCGCCGTTGTCCAGCTCGAAGGCTATCTGCACTGCGTTCTTACCGAAGGTGGGCTGCCCGAGGATCACCGCATCCCTTTGGTCACGAAGGGCGAGGGCAAGGATCTCTGCTGCTGAGGCAGTGCCTGCGTTGACCAGGACCGTGATCTCGGCTCTGGTGGCGAGGCCACCTGGCACCGCCGCGTACTCGAAATCCTGCCCTGGTCCGACGGTCTCGACGATCACGCCGCTCTCGACGAACTGCGACGCAACTTCGATGACCGAATCGATGTATCCACCGGGGTTGTCCCTGAGGTCGACGATGAGTCGGTTCATCGGGCGCTCGTTGAGCTCGGTCAACCCTTCGGTCACCAGATCGGCGATGTCCTCCTCGAAGTCGGGTATGCGCAGATACCCGGCACCGGGGACGGGGTCGTCGATCTCGACGGTTGGCACCACGAGTGCTGCTCGCTCGATGCTGAGCTGGACGATCTCGCCATCCCGGTCGATCTCGATCTCGACCACGCCTGTCTCGTCGCCGGCGATCCGGGTTGCCGTCTCGACGAAGCCGAGCCCGTCGACCGATTGGCCGTCGACTCCGGTGATCTGGTCCCCTGTCTTCAGTCCGGCACCGGCTCCAGGGTTGTCCTCGAGGACGAACACGATCTCGAGCGGGCAGGTCTCGGTGATGCGCACGCATTTCGACCCCGCCCCATCGGTTGCGTCGAGGAGTATCCCAACGCCCCCCCCTACGCCATTGGCCCGGTAGCTCCCCACCAGCTCGGGCGGCACGTAGTAGGTGAACTGCTCCAGACCGGTGCCGGCCATCTCGGTCACTGCCGCCTCGATTGCCTCACCCACCGGTATAGCCAACTCGGTGATTCGATCGGCGAGGCGCTCACAGAGGCTGGTGAAGGCCGGATCGGGGATGGCGCAGAAGATGGTCCGGGGGACCGGCTCGGTGCTCTCCGTCGTGAATGCCTCCAGGCCACTCAGGGCGGCCATCGCAAGGACCTGGGGGTCGATTGGCCGGTCCATGTGCCACTCCTGGACCAATTCGTACGCCTCGCAGAGCGGCGAGAAGCCGACCTGGGGCGTGGTGCAGTCCTGGATCTCGAGCGGGACGTCCACCGGCGCGCTGGTGGTGGGGGCAAGGGAGACGGTCGTCGCCGGCGCCGTCGTGGTCGAGCCGGGCCCGGCCATGGGGGTGGCACAAGCGGCGAGCATGAGGAGAACGGCGATGAGTCGGCGCATGCTCGGTCATTATCGGCAGCCGTGGCCCATTACCGTCGCGATTGATGGGCCTTCGAGTCGTGTTGCGATCCCCTGCCGGAGAGACCGTCACCCGTGACGTGGTGGACGGCTCATGGGCCGAGCCGAAGGGTGAGGCCGACCTCGTGATCGGCGGTGATCAGTGGGCGTTACCCGGGCTGGTCGACGCTCACTCCCATCTCGCCGCCGAGACCCTGGATTACAGCCCCGGAGATCGGAAAGGGGCGGAAGAGAGAGCGCGCGTCGCCGTCGAGGCGGGGGTCGGGCTCCTGTTGGACAAAGGGTGGTGCGACCTCACCGTCGTGGACCTCATCGACCGCGTCGATCCGGCCGAGAGACCGGATATCGAGGCTGCAGGGGTCATCTTCACGGTAGAAGGCGGATATGTCGAGGGCTTCTGCAGGAACGTAGAGCCGGGCGGGTTGGCCGGAGCGGTGAGGGACGGAGCGAACGAGGGCCGGGGATGGGTCAAGTTGATCGGGGACTGGCCGCGTAGGGGTGTCGGGCCGATGCCCAACTTCACCGAGGACGAGCTGACGACGGCGGTGAAGGTGGCAGAGGCAGGAGGTGCCCGGGTCGCGGTCCACACCATGGCCCGGGAGGTGCCCTCCATGGCGGTGCGGGCCGGGGTTCATTCCATCGAGCATGGCCTGTTTCTCTCCGAGGACGACCTGTTGGAACTCGGGGGGCGGGGCGGCATGTGGGTTCCGACGGTGCTCCGGGTGGAGGCGGTGATATCCCAACTGGGGCCCGATTCGACAGGTGGGCGTCTGCTCCGCGAAGGGCTGGAAAACGCGACCGAGTCACTTGCCCTCGCGGTGGAGGCGGGGGTCCACGTCCTTACCGGGACCGATCTGGCTGTAGGAAGCCATCAGGTCGGACTGGAAGCGATCAGACTCTGGGAGATGGGCATGCCCGTTCGAGCGATGATCGATGCGGTGTCCGTCTCCGGGCTCGTCGCCACCGGGCGTCGGGGCGGTTTCGAAGTGGGAGCACCTGCCAACGCGGTGCTCTTCGCCGAGGATCCGATTCGGAGCCCGAGGGTGTTGTTGCACCCACAGGTGGTCATCCGACGCGGGCAGGCCCTGTGAGGCTGGTCCTCGCCTCCTCCTCGCCCCGGCGGCGAGATGTGCTGCAGACTCTGCAACTCGACTTCGAGGTTCGTCCGGCCGATGTCGACGAGACCAGGCTTCCTGATGAGCCTGCGGCCGCCTATGTCGAGCGGGTGGCACGTGCCAAGGCGGAGGCGGTGGCCGGGGAGGGTCTCGTTGTGATCGCGGCCGATACCACGGTGGCCCACGAAGGGCGTGTCCTGGGGAAGCCCGGGCATCCCGCTGAGGCGCAGGCGATGCTGCGACGCCTTCAGGGCGATGTCCATGAGGTGTTCACCGCGCTCGCGGTCGGCACCTGGGAGGACGCTGCAGTGGTCAAGTCACTGGTCGACGTGGCGGAGGTCGAGTTCCTCCCGATGACCGACGAGGAGATCGCTGACTATGTGGGCACGGGCGAGCCCATGGACAAGGCCGGGTCGTACGCCATCCAGGGTCTCGGCGGGGTCTACATCGAGCGTGTGTCGGGGAGCCCATTCACTGTGGTCGGGCTGCCGGTGCACCTTCTCCCCCGTCTGATGGCGGCGTCGGGCACGGACCTGTCTTCGTTCAGAACGGGGCCGGCCGGGTAACTTTCCCGGATGAACCGAGTCGCCTGGGCGCTGGCCGCACTGTTCGTGGTGCTGGTGGTGGTGCTGATCTTCGTTTTCGGGGACGATGCCGCCGAGGAGACCACCACCTCGTTGGGAGCGACCACTACCACCCTCGAAGGAGCTACGACCACCGCCGGCGGCTCCACGACAACAGGTGAGGTCACCACCACGTCCGGGGACACCACCACGACGACCCTCGGGACGACCACCACCGCGGGGTTGGAGGGGAACTGGGCGGATGAGCCGATCGTCGTCGCCGGCTTCGGTGCGCTGGGATGGTGGGACGGATCCTCTTGGGTGCAGGTCGAGCCAGGAGCAAGCCTCCCGGTCGCCGGCGACGAGAGCTATCAAGTGGCCTTCCTCGGTGTCGACGCGATCATCACCGGCAGCGATCCGACCACGCTGTGCGAGCCGTTGGACAACCCGGGCGTGGTCCTCGAAGGAGAAGAGGTCCTCGGCGACCATCCCGGCCCCTATGGCGTGGCGATCTCGGCATCCTGGCCACTCACTCCCCACCTCGTGGAGGAGATCGAGGATGACGGCACCAACGCCGCCTTTGCGGGCGAGCTCCTCGCCGAGAGGGGGCTCGACGTGCCTGACCCCGTGATCAAGCAGCTGCTCCGGGTGGACCTCGAGGGCGACGGTGTGAACGAGGTGATCGTCGTCTCGGAGGACGTGACCGAAGGCCTTTTCGGCGAGGTCGGTGACTATTCGATCGCCTTCATTCGCAAGACCGTCGGGGCTGACGTCCGGACGAGCATCCTCGGTGAGTCGGTGGTGGTCGATGCCGATGAGCTTCCTCTCGTGTACGCATTCTCCATCGGTGCGGTGGCCGACCTGAACGGGGACGGAAAGATGGAGATCGTCGTCTCCTCGGCCTACTACGAGGGCATCGGCGTCGAGGTGTGGGAGTACATCAGTGACGATCAGGGCCCGGTCCCGCAGATCTCGCAAGGCTGCGGCGCCTGATTGATAATCCCTTTCTCGATCGTCCCACGTTCGTTGGGCACGCTGGGATCGAGCTCACGGAGGCGTCCGCCGACGCCTGTTCGGGCACGATCTCGATCAGCGAGATCCATCATCAGCCCTACGGCGTGGTCCACGGCGGGGTGTACTGCACGCTGGTCGAGACCCTCGCCTCGACTGGCGCCGCCCTCTGGGCCGTGCAGAACGGGATGGCAGGCTGCGTGGGTGTCTCCAATCAGACCGACTTCATCCGGGCGACCACCGAGGGTGTCCTGGTCGGATCGGCCACTCCCATCCACCGTGGCCGAACCCAGCAGCTGTGGCAGGTCACAGTGATCAGGGAGGAGGACGGCAAGTTGGCAGCCCGAGGCCAGGTCCGGCTCCAGAACATCGTCTCGACCGAGTTCGGCTGAGCCGGGACGATGCTCACCCTTGGCCACCTGAACGTCGAGCCGCCCATCGTGCTCGCACCCATGGCCGGGATCACCAATGCCCCCTTCCGTCGTCTCTGTCGGGAGTACGGAGCCGGCCTCTATGTGTCGGAGATGATCGGTGCCCGCGGCCTCGTGGAGGGAGACGAGAAGACCCGGCAGCTGGTCGTCTTCGCAGATGACGAGACACCCCGATCGGTCCAGTTGTATGGCACCGATCCAGCCTCGCTCGGCGACGCCGTCGCCTACCTGGCCGAGGTGGGGATGGTGGATCACATCGACATGAACTTCGGTTGTCCGATGGGAAAGGTGACCCGACATGGCGGAGGAGCCGCTCTCCCATGGAAGCGCGACCTGTTTCGATCCATCGTCAGGGCGGCGGTGGGGAGCGCCGGCAGGATTCCGGTGACGGTCAAGTTCCGCAAAGGGATCGATGACGAGCACCTGACCTACCTGGAATCAGGTCTCATCGCCGAGGAAGAAGGGGCCGCCGCTGTCGCCCTTCATGCTCGCACCGCCCGGCAGCTCTACTCCGGGCAGGCCGATTGGGAGGCGATCGGGCGGCTCAAAGAGAGGGTGTCCATCCCTGTGCTGGGAAACGGTGACATCTGGACCACAGGTGATGCCGTCACGATGTTGAAGACCACCGGCTGTGACGGTGTCGTGGTGGGAAGGGGCTGCCTGGGTCGTCCATGGCTCTTCCGCGACCTCGCCGATGCGATGGCTGGCCGTCCTGTTCAGGACCCGCCCGACTCTGGCGAGATTGCCGACATCATGATTCGCCACGCCGGGCTCCTGGTCGGCCACTTCGGAGATCGGGTCGGGATGAGCCTGTTTCGCAAGCATCCCACCTGGTATCTGAAGGGCTTCCCGGCGGGGCGGCTCATGCGCGACTCCCTGGCCCGGGTTGAGTCCGTCGATCGACTTCGCGAGATCCTCGCCCCGTGGCCACGGGACATACCTTTCCCGTCAGAGGCCGACCAGATGGTGCGCGGCCATTCTCACGGTCCCCGCACCGTCCGCCTGCCTCATGGCTTCCTCGATCACCGTGAAGGGGATCGCCTCGGTCGGGATGCCGACCAGGTGGTCAGCGGCGGCTAGGCGCGTTCGCTGTATCCGGCGACCGCGGCCAGGACGAGATGGGCCATCGCATCGAGAGTGAGGCCATCCGGGTCTGCTTCCGGATCGACCTCGACGAAGTCCATTGCGCGAACCAATCGGTCGCCGGCACAGCGCCGGACCCCCTCCGCCAGAGCGCGGATGTCGAGCCCACCCGGCCGGGCCCCGGGGCAACCAGGAACCTGGTGCCGGTCGAGGACGTCGACGTCCACATCCACATAGATGACATCGCACCGACCGGTGAGACCGGCCAGAGCGTCATCGACGACTTCGTCCATTCCCCTGCGCTCCACATCGGCGACGGTGACGATCTCGATCCCATTCTCGTCGCAGTAGGAGCGGTACTCGGCAGAATTGGAGAAGGAGTGGATCCCGATCTGGACGACGTTCTCCCCGGGAAGTCCGTCCTCGTCGATCAAACCCCTCACCGGGGTCCCGTTGGTCGGCCCCATGGCAAGAGTCCGCACGTCGTGGTGCGCGTCGAATGTGATCAGGCCGACCCGGGCCCGATCCGGTGACACCGCCCGGACCAGTGGCCGGCTGATCGCATTGTCGCCACCGAGATAGATGATGAGCTCGACCTGGGGCAACGACAGGGCCATGCCCTCCACCACGCCGGGCATCTCGTTCATGTCGAGCTCCGAGACGGGCCAGTTTCCCTCATCACGAACCGACATCCCTCCGAAGTCGATCCCCCACTCACCGTGGAAGGTGGAGAACCGGCTCAGCCTGTCCCGCACGCCGAGTGGGGCGAGATCGGCGCGAGACGGGGAGAGGGAAGCCTTCGAAGACGGGACACCCACCACGAGGATGTCGGGGTCGGGATTGTCCTGAGCCAGCCAGACGTCGGCCCGAGGCCAATGCGGGTCATTCACTGCCATCTCCGCACAGCGTATCGGTGCCCTCGTCGTTCCCAGACATGCCGAAGCCATACGCTGTGCGAAACGGGCCAGAAGGCCCTATCCAGCCAGGTGCCCGGGGTCGACACTTGTATCGGACGGCCTCCAGTGAGGACGTTCCGAAAGGAGGTGATTTCCGTGACGACGCTTACCGAGCGCCCGACGACGGAGATCACTCGGATGCCGCATCGGTCCTACACCACCGCGTGGGTGATGGGGATCGTCGGCCTGCTGGCAGCCGGTGTCGGAGCATGGATGTACTACGTGCCGGCGGACTGGTTCCTGGGTGGGCTCGACGAGGCCTGGTACCTCGGCTTGTTCATCGGCGCCGGTCTGTTGCTGGCGGTCGCATTCGGGCTCTTCGCCCAGGGCATGCTGAGAGATGATCGGGTCTGGACGACCCGAGTGACGGTGATGACGGTCCTGTCCGTCCTCGCCCTAGCCGGAGCCGTCACTTTCGGTCTGATTCTGATCCTCTGACAGGCATGCCAGCTGACGCCGGGGCCCCGGGACTCCCGGGGCCCCGGCTGTGCGCCAATGTGCGGGGTCGTTCACAGCATCGGTATGTCGACCCCGCGTTCCCGTGCCACTCTCTGTGCGATCTCGTACCCGGCATCGGCATGACGCATCACTCCGGTCCCCGGGTCATTGGTGAGGACCCGTTCGACCCGGAAAGCCCCCTGCTCGGTCCCGTCGGCGACGACCTGCGCGCCTGCATGTATCGAGTTCCCGATGCCAACGCCGCCACCGTGGTGAACCGCCACCCAGGCGGCTCCCGATGAGACGTTGAGCATCGCATTGAGGATCGGCCAGTCGGCCACGGCATCCGATCCGTCTGCCATCGCCTCGGTTTCCCGATAGGGGGATGCCACCGACCCGGAGTCGAGATGGTCGCGGCCGATCACGATCGGAGCCGAGATCTCCCCCGATGCGACCATCTCGTTGAATCTGAGGCCGGCGAGATGCCTCTCGCCGTAGGAGAGCCAGCAGATCCGGGCCGGGAGGCCCTGGAAATGAACCTTCTTCTCGGCCATGCCCAGCCAACGGCGGAGGGACTCGTTGTCAGGGAACAGATCGAGGATGGCGCGGTCGGTCGCGACGATGTCGGATGGGTCGCCGCTCAAGGCGACCCATCGGAAAGGCCCGTTTCCCTCGCAGAAGAGAGGGCGGATATAGGCGGGGACGAATCCCGGGTAGGCGAAGGCGTCGCGATATCCGGCGGTCATCGCCTCACCGCGCAGGTTGTTGCCGTAGTCGAAGGTCTCGGCGCCGGCATGTTGGAATCCGACCATCGCCTCACAATGGGTGGCAATCGACTCCCTCGCCGCCTTGATGTAGGTGTCGGGGTCGTCTTCGCGAAGACTCAGCGCCTCCTCGAGGCTGTAACCGGCGGGAATGTACCCGTAGAGAGGATCGTGCGCCGAGGTCTGATCGGTGACGATGTCGACGTCGAGGCTCATCTCCAACAAGAGCGGGAACACCTCTGCAGCGTTGCCGAGAAGACCGATCGAAACCGCCTCCTGATTGGCCTTTGCCTCCATTGCCCTGGCCACGGCCGCTTCGACGTCGTCGTGGCTCTCGTCGAGGTAACCGGTCTCCAGTCGTCGCTCGATGCGATGGGGATCGACCTCCACACAGAGCGCTACCCCGCCGTTCATGGTGATCGCAAGTGGTTGGGCCCCACCCATGCCACCCAGACCCGCGGTCAGGGTGAGGGTGCCGGCCAGGGTGCCACCGAATCGCTGCTCGGCGATGGCGGCAAAGGTCTGATAGGTGCCCTGGAGGATCCCCTGGGTGCCGATGTAGATCCAGGAGCCGGCGGTCATCTGACCGTACATCATCAGACCCTCGGCCTCCAGCTTCCAGAAGTGCTCCAGGGTGGCCCAGCGGGGAACGAGCAGGCTGTTGGCGATGAGGACACGAGGCGCCATCTCGTGAGTGCGGAAGACACCGACCGGTTTGCCCGACTGGACCAGGAGCGTCTCGTCATTGGCCAGCCGCTCCAGGGTGCGGACGATTGCGTGCAGGCTTTCCAGATTTCGGGCGGCCTTGCCCCGGCCGCCATAGACGATGAGGCTCTCGGGGTCCTCGGCCACGTCCGGATCGAGGTTGTTGAGCAGACAGCGGAGAGCGGCTTCCTGGAGCCAGCCGTTGGTGTTCAGGGTCGGGCCGCGGGGCGCATGGAGCGGGAAGGCGAGGTCGATCATCTCGGGCGGAGACTACGCCGGGAGGTCAGCTCGCAGGCTGTGACCATCTCCCCTACCTGAAGGGGCCCCCTGGGCGGAGAATGATGATGAAAGGAGTCGACATGACCTCAAGAACCGGTGTCCGAACCCCGCCGTCCTTCCGAGGGAGCATCGAGCTTCTCTGGGCCTGGGCGTCGGTGGCCGTGATGATGGCACTGTTGGTCGCCACGTTCATTGCCAGCACGTCCGCGGCTGAAATCGTCTCCCAGATCCTCGGTCCACTCACGATGGTCGCCTCGGCGGTGGCGGTCTGGTTTGGGCTTGCAGCCCGACGTCACGGGGAGGAGGGCGGTTTGGTCCCGGCCGCCATCGGTGCCCTGGTTGGCGGATTCTTCCTGGTGATGCTGCTGCTCGCCTTTATCTTCCACGTCGGGTTTGGCTGGGATTAGTCCGCCCTGCGGGAGCATCGTCCCGCTCCTCCCCCAATGCTGTCGCTCACTTGCGGAGCAGACCGTCCAGCCTGCGGGAGGCGATCCTCGCCCCGATCAACCCCATGACCACCAGAAAGGTCATGTGACCCACCAGACTCCAGTCGAAGACACCCAGTGAGAAGGCCCGCAACATCTCGGTGCCGTGATAGAGCGGGGAGACCCGGGCGATCTGCTGGATGACCGGCGGATAGACCTCCAGTGGATAGAAGGTGCCCGAGAACAAGAACAGAGGCATTGTGACCAGGGAGACCAGATCGAAGTCCTGCCACGAGCGCATGTAGGTACAGGCGGCGAGACCAACCGAGCCGAAGGCGAATCCGATCAGCACCGCACCGGGGATGGTGAGCAACGCCCACCAATTGGTGGTCAGACCCATGACCACCATGACGATCAGGAAGGTGATCGAGTAAAGGGCGCCACGGAGCAGGGCCCATCCGATCTCGCCGATGGCGATGTCGCGCGGGTTCATCGGCGTGGTGAGAATCCCCTCGTAGACGTTGCCGAACTTGAGCTTGAAGAAGATGTTGAACGTGGTCTCCAGCACCGCACCGTTCATCGCCGAAGCCGCCATCAGCGCCGGGGCGACGAAGGCGGTGTAGTCGACCGGGATCCCACCAGGCCCGGTGACGTCGCCGACCAGTGCCCCGATCCCTATCCCGATCGAGAACAGATAGAACACCGGCTCGAAGAAGCCGGTGAAGATGATCTTCCACAGTCTCCGATAGACGAGGTAGTTCCGCTCCCAGATGCGCTGGGCGCGAAACGGGGTCATCCGGCCGGGAGGAGTGAGTCTGGAGGGGGCGGAGACGCTCACGGCTTGAGCCTCCTCTCCAGGAATCGCGAGGCGAGGACCAGGCCGAGCACGGTCATGATGGCGAGATAGGCGATGTGAACCGAGATCGGGAGGTTGGTGACCACCGACTCGTCGACTCCGGGCAGGGCGACTTTGCGGACGAGCTCGACACCGTGGAAGAGTGGAGTTACGTAGGCAAATCCTTGCAGGTAGTCGGGCAACTGGCTGATCGGGAAGAACGTCCCAGAGAAGAGGAAGAGGGGGATGATCCCAAACCGGAACATGGTGGAGAGGCTGGTCTCGTCCTCCCGGGTCACCGTGAACGCGGTGACCACTGTCTGGAAGGCGAGCCCGGTGAGGACACCCGGGGGCACGGCGAGCAGCGCGTCCCGCATCTCCAACGCACCGAACAGCACCGCGATCACGGCGAAGACGAGGAGAATGAACGTCAGCCGGATCGCGGCCCAGTAGAAACGGCCAATCACGATGTCGGTCGGGCTGATTGGAGTGGTGATGGTGGCGTGGAACTCTTTCCTCCACTTGATGCCTGCCATCACCGGAAACGCCCCATCACTGGCTCCGCTCTGCATCGCCGTGGCGGCCATCAGGCCCGTGGCGACGAATGCGAGGTAGGAGATGGCGAGATCGTTGTCACCCGAGTCGACCAGTGTCCCCAGGCTCAAGCCCATCGCCGACAGGAAGAGGACAGGGTTGACGAAGCTGGATATGACCGTTCCGCGCCAGGTACGGCGATAGCCGATCAGCTCGCTCTCGACGACGCGGAAGGGCCTGGTCAGGGTTGACATCAGTCGATCAGCCGTCTTCCGGTGAGCTTGAGGAAGACGTCCTCCAGCGTGGACCGCCTCACCAGGACCTGATCGGGATGGATGCCACGCGCCGTCAGCTCATGCTGGGATGCCTCGGCGTCGTCGGTGTAGAGGATCACCCGGTCGGCGAGAATCTCTGTGTTGTTGCCCACTCCTTCGAGTCTCGGAGCGACCGCGTCGACCTCCCCGTCGGCAAAGCGGAGCTCGACCACCTCGCGCGGGGCGTATTGGGCGATGAGGTTGCGCGGTGAGCCCTCGGCGACGATCTTGCCGCCATCCATGACAACCAGCCGGTCGCAGAGCTGCTCGGCTTCGTCCATGTAATGGGTGGTGATTATCAAGGTGGCACCCTGCTGCTTGAGCCGGTAGAGACGGTCCCAGAGCAGATGCCGTGCTTGGGGATCGAGCCCGGTGGTTGGCTCGTCGAGGATCACCAGGTCGGGATCGTTTATCAGGGCCCGGGCGATGGTGAGACGTCGTTTCATCCCTCCCGACAGCGGTTCGACCTGGGATTTGGCCCGATCCGAGAGCTGGGCGAACTCGAGCAGCTCCTCGGTCCTGGCACGGATCTGGGCGCGGCTCATGTCGTGGTAGCGCCCATAGACATAGAGATTCTCGGCGACGGTGAGCTCGAGGTCGAGGTTGTCCTCCTGGGGAACCACGCCCAATCGCTGGCGGATGGACCGCCCTTCGGTTGCCGGGTCGAGCCCGAACACCGTGAGCTTGCCGTCCGTGATCGGGCTCACTGTGGTGATCATCTTCATCGTCGAGGTCTTGCCGGCGCCGTTGGGCCCGAGAAAGCCGAAGGCCTCACCCTTGGCGATGTCGAAGTCGACGGCGTCGACTGCCAGAGAATCACCGAATTTCTTGGTCAGGCCACGCGCCTGAACGAGGGGCTCACTCATGAAGTCTCGACGCTAGTTCCCCGGTGGGACCGGTTCGGCGGAGTTACCGGTTTCTAGTAATGGTCGTACTTGACCAGGGCCGCGGCAGGCTTCCTTCCACCGAAGCGCCGTGGTGCGGCGCCCGCGCCCGGGTAGCCGAGGGCGACGGCGTATCGCGTCTCGGTGCCGTTGGGTGCACCGACAAAGTGCCTTGCGTCTGCATGCCGGTGCAACGTGATCGGGCAGGACGCGACGCCAAGGGCCTTCGCGGCCAGCATGATGTTCTGCGCGGCCCGCCCGATGTCGAACATGTTGCCGCCCTCTTCCTTGACCAGGACGACGGTGGCTGCGGAGGAGCGGACCGGGTCTGTGAAATCCCCATGCTCGGCCAGGCCAAGGAGCCGGTCCCCGGTGACCACCACGAACGACCAGTCCTGGCGGTTCTTCGAGCTACCCGTCCACCGAGCGGCTTCGAGTATTCCGCTCAGATGATCTTCGGAGAGCGGCTTGTCCTGATAGTCCCTGATCGCGCGCAACCCGAGGATGAATTCGTACCTGTCGTTCATGGCTTGCTCCTGTTTCAGCTCTGCTTGGGATAGAGGATCATCTGGGTGCAACGGAACAGTGCGATCTTCCTCCCCGTGTCCTCGGCCGTGACGATCACATCCCAGACCTGTGTGGTGCGGCCACCATGTACCAGGGTCCCCTCAGCCAGGAGCGCTCCGTCGAGGAGGGTGCCGAGGTGGTTGGATTTCAACTCGATGGTGGTGAAGCCGACCGCACCCTCGGGCAGGTTGGCGACGCATCCATATCCCGCGGTGGTGTCGGCCAGAGCGATCACCGAGGCCGCGTGCAGGTAGCCGTTGGATGCGAGGTGCTTCTCTTCGAGGGCACAGCGCATCCGCGACCAGCCTTCGCCCATTGCGATCAGCTCCAGGTTCAACAGACCGGGGAGACGAGTCGCACCAATAGTCTCCAGCATCGCGGCCAGTTCCTGCCGGTCAGGAGGGAAATAGGGCATCTCGGGCATGAGTCGGCGACCCTACCGGTAACGTCGCCGGGTGAGCCAGTCAGTGACTCTCGCCGGCGCCCGATGGTTGATCGGTCCTCGGGAGTTTGCCCGGCCGGGACGTGTCATCTCTGCGACCGAGACCAGCGGGGTCCTGCCGGCGATCGCTGCTGCGGAGGACGCGGCGCGGGCCGGCAGCTGGGTGGTCGGCTTCGTCTCCTATCAGGCTGCACCCGGCTTCGACCCTCGCCTCAGGGTCCCAGCCGACATCGGGTCGGCACTTCCCCTGATCTGGTTCGGGGTCTACGACAGCAGTGAGACAGCTGATCCGGGCACCGGGACGGCGTCACTCGGAGATTGGGAGCCCGGGCTGACCGCCCTTGAGCATTCAGGGCTCGTCGAGTCGATTCGCAGGTCGATCGTGAGGGGGGACACCTATCAGGTCAACCTGACCTTCCCGATGAGAGCCACCCTCGTCGGGTCCCCAGGGGCTCTGTTCGCAGCCATGCTCCGGGCCCAGCCGCAGAGCTTCGGCGCCATGATCGACTTGGGGGACACTCAGGTCGTGTCCGTCTCGCCGGAACTCTTCCTGCGCGTCGAAGGCCGGCATGTGGCGACGATGCCGATGAAGGGGACTGCGCCACGGGGTAGATCGACATTCGAGGACCGTGAGATGAGAGAGAGCCTGGTCCGCTCGGAGAAGGAGCGCGCCGGGAACCTGATGATCGTCGACATGCTTCGGAATGACCTTGGCCGTGTGGCAAGGGTCGGGACGGTGGGCGTCCCGCAGCTGTTCCAACCGGAGCGCCACCCCACCGTATGGCAGCTCACCTCGACGATCGAGGCGGAGCTCGAAGAGGGGGTAGGGCTGGCCGACCTGTTCTCTGCGGTTTTCCCCTGCGGGTCGGTCACCGGTGCCCCCAAGGTCTCGACGATGGGGATCATCGCCGATCTCGAGCCCGGGCAGAGGGGTGTGTACTGCGGCGCCATCGGTTACATCGCGCCGGGGGCGGTGTCGGCGGAGTTCGCCGTCGCCATCCGGACCGGTGTCGTCGAAGAGGGCAGGTTCACCTACCACGTCGGGGGCGGGATCACCTATGACTCCTTGGCCGGGTCCGAGTACGAGGAGTGTCTGTGGAAGGCCATTGTCGTGACCCAGCATCAGGACTCGCCGGATCTGCTCGAGACGATGCGGTACGTCCCCGGCGAGGGTATCCCGCTTCTCCAGCATCACATCGAGCGCATGGCCGGCTCCGCAGAGTATTGGGGCGTCACCTTCGACCCGACGCGGGTCGGAGAGGCCCTTTCTGCGGTCGAAGGAGCGGTCGAGCTGCGGGTGAGGCTCGTCCTTCATCGGGATGGAGGGGTCGATGTGTGCTCGTCCCCGATGCCGGTCTGGGATGAGCCGGTGCCCCTGGAGCTTTCGGATGTGCGGGTCGATCAGTCGGATCCGCTCTGGTTCCACAAGACAGTCGATCGAGCGCGTTACCCCGAAGGCGATGACGACTGGGAGGCGGTGATGGTCAACCTCGATGGCGAGGTGACCGAGACCAACCGATCCAGTTTGATGGCCCATCTCGACGGCCGTTGGGTGACTCCGCCGGTGTCGTCTGGACTTCTCCCCGGAGTGGCGCGGGCCCTGGCCATCTCCCAACGAGGGGTGGCCGAGCAGGTGCTCACCGTCGATGACCTGAAATGCGCCGACGAGTTGGCGGTAACCAACGCGCTGCGGGGATGGAGGAAGGCGACGTTGATCGGATAGGTTGTTGCTTCCAAGTCGCCGACAGGAGCCGAGCCCAGCATGCCAACCCCGCATATCTCCGCCGAGAAGGGCGATTTCGCCCCCTCGATCCTGCTTCCCGGCGACCCGCTGCGCGCCAAGCACATTGCCGACAATTTCCTCGACGATGCCAGGCCGGTCAACGAGGTCAGGAACATGCTCGGATTCACCGGCACCTACCAGGGAGTCCCTGTCTCCGTGATGGGCACCGGCATGGGGATCCCATCGGCCTCCATCTATGCCACCGAGCTGATCACGCAGTATGGAGTCGAGCGGCTGATCAGGGTCGGGTCGTGCGGGGGAATCCTCTCCTCGGTCAAGATCCGTGACGTCATCCTCGCCATTGGCGCCTGCACGGATTCGGGAGTCAATCGGGTCCGCTATGGCGGAGACGACTTCGCGGCAACCGCCGACTTCTCGCTGCTGCGGGCCGCAGCGGACGCCGCCGCGGCGAAGGGAATCGAGGTCAAAGTGGGCAACGTCCACTCCGCGGATCTCTTCTACAACCCTGATCCTGGCGCCTTCGATCGTATGGAGGCGATGGGTGTCCTGGCGGTGGAGATGGAGGCGGCCGGTCTCTACGGGGTCGCCGCAGAAAAGGGTGGAAGGGCCCTCACCATCGCCACGGTGTCCGATCATGTCCGCACTGGTGAGTGG
>Ga0105106_10000062_pt1 | contig 61199 bp, 52 predicted proteins | sample PPLLaktember2015_5_FD_79109 | JGI IMG/M metagenome (GOLD analysis project Ga0105106, IMG submission 79109) | Freshwater sediment microbial communities from Prairie Pothole Lake near Jamestown, North Dakota, USA - PPLs Lake P8 Core (1) Depth... | ecosystem: Environmental > Aquatic > Freshwater >... | reverse complement strand
TATCTGGGCGGCTGGGAAGAGCGCAAAAATCGCCCACCGGGCAAACAAGTCCTGACCCGTGGGCTACGGCGTTTGATCGATCAAGCCACAACCGAGGCGATTTTGCACAAACATATCGAAGAGCATGGCGATCTGCCGCCCTTTATCAAGCGCTTGCTGGCGGCTTATCGCTATGAGCGACGTCCTTGAGTTATGTCCGGTTCTCAGCTCAATATCCTGGTTCTTTGGGATTTTCCGGGGTAGAGGGCGATCTTTCCGTCACCACGGCGACTCCCAATGATCGAATATCCTTCAAGCAAACCTTATAAGACCACTTTCTTCATACCGGGCAAGATCATTTCCTGAAACAGGGCGGCGATCTCTTCTGGGGAAGAGGCAAGGTCTTGCTCCAACCACCAGATGATGGTGGCGAAAAGAGCGCCGGTAAAATAGTAGCCTAAGAAACTGATGGGCACTCGGCTGTTCTCCAGCAGGCTTTGCACTTCGCCTTTGATCCCTGCCAGCTCATTCACAGCGGTGATGATGATGTTGCCCAGCCGCTCGGTGGCTTGCAGCATATCTTCGCCTCGCAAGAGCAGGCGATAAAACCTGGCATTGGCTTTGACATGCTGAAAGAGCAGCAGAATCGGGCGTTGCGGCGTCTGTTGCTGCTGCCACTCTGCAATCGGCACGCTGGCTACCTGGTGGGTGAGCTTGTGGATCAAGTCAGCCACTTCCTCGAGCAATAGATCCTCTTTATCTCGGTAATGCAGATAGAAAGTTGTCCTGCCAAGGTTGGCGCGATCGGTGATCTCCTCCACTGTGATGGCGCTAAATTCTTTCTCATCCATCAATTGGAGCAATGCCTCGCGTAACCCCTGGCGAGTGCGTGTAACCCTTCGGTCAATCTTTACATGGATGGTCGTGCTCATTTGTGAAATATTAAGCGAATTCTCATCCAAAATGCGGGCCGGAAGAGTAAAATAAACAATGTTCATTATACTACATTGTTTATTGCCTGCAATATCCTAAGTATCTAACCGAAGAATAAAGGGGGTCGGGGTGTGTGGCGGCGCAAAGCGCCGCCACACACCCCACTCTCCCGAATTTCCGGAAAGGTTCTTAAAGAACTATCTTAAAGATAAGTTTTGATTGCATTGTACTACGGATTTTATGAGCCAGACCGAACCACTTATCACGCTACGCAAAGTCGTGAAAATCTATAACAGCGCTTCTGGGAGTGTCACTGCCCTGAAGGGAATCGATCTGCAGGTATATCCGGGAGAATTCCTGGCGATCGTAGGCAAATCTGGCGCCGGGAAAACCACCCTGATCAATATTTTGACGGGGATCGATCACCCCAGCTCAGGAGAAGTGTGGGTGACTGGCGTACCCGTGCACAGTTTGAACGAAAACGAGCTGGCGTTATGGCGTGGCCGGAATCTGGGCATCATCTACCAGTCTTTCCATCTGATGAATTCGTTGAGCCTGGTGAACAATATCATGCTGCCGATGGATTTTGGAGGTACATTTCACAAGCAAAACAGCCGCCAGCGGACTTTAGAGTTGCTGCGGCAGGTGGAGCTGGAAGAGCATGCTTACAAGCTGCCCACTGCCATATCTGGTGGGCAGCAGCAGCGTGTGGCGATTGCCAGGGCGCTGGCAAATGACCCTCCGATTATCCTCGCAGATGAGCCCACTGGACGGTTGGACAGCGTCACAGCCGAGATGATCTTCCAGATCTTCGAAACATTGGTGGCTCAGGGCAAAACGATCATCATGGTCACCCATGACCACGGCCTTGCGCAGCGAGTCACACGCTCTCTGCGCATGATCGATGGTGAGATCTTAGAGCAAGTGGGGGCGAGCCATGTTTGATCTGACCCCATGTCCGGGCGAGCCGCTGATTTCGATGGCGGATATCGTCAAGACTTTCAAGACGCCGGCTGGCGAGTTTACGGCGTTGAAGAAAGTGACTGCCTGTTTCTACCCGGGCGAGTTTGTCTCCGTGGTGGGCAAGTCGGGCAGCGGAAAATCGACGCTGGTCAATATGCTCACCGGGATCGACCACCCCAGCGCGGGGCGGGTGCGCGTTGGGCAGACGTATATTCACGACCTCAACGAATCCGATATGTCCTTATGGCGCGGGCGCAACCTGGGTATCGTCTTCCAGTTCTTCCAGTTGCTGCCCATGCTCTCTTTGCTTGAAAACGTGGTGCTGCCCATGGATTTGTGCAATGTGCACGCGCCAGCCGAGCGTGAGGCGCGTGCCATGGACCTGTTGCGCCTGGTAGGCCTGGAAGAGCATGCGCATGACCTGCCGGAGGCTGTTTCAGGAGGCCAGCAGCAGAGTGCTGCGATCGCACGCGCCCTCGCAAATGATCCGCCCATCCTCATTGCCGACGAGCCTACCGGTAACCTGGACTCTCGCACTGCCGAAGCCGTGTTCGAAATCTTCGGTGAGTTAGCCCGGCAGGGTAAAACCGTTATCATGGTCACCCACGATCCTGGGCTTGCCCGCCGCACCGATCGCAGCATGCTGCTCTCGGATGGAGAGCTGATCCAAGAGCAGCTGGCGCGCAGCTTGCCAGATTTGCCTCACTCGCGCCTGTTGTGGTTGACACACCAGTTCCAGGCGCACAGCTTGAAGCCGGGAGAAACGATCGATGCACCGGGTGGACCGGATTTTGGCCTCATGCTGGTCACTTCCGGAAGTCTGCGAGTGATTTTCACCCAAAACGGCCATCCACAACCGCCTGCCCCTGGCAGCCTGGCAGCAGGCGATTATTTTAGCGCGCTGGATTTTGGATTTGCCGGAGAAACCCTGGCGCGGCTGCAAACAGCGAAAGATACCGAGGTGGAAGTCCTGATACTGAAGCAGGCAGAATTCAACCAATGGATGGAAGCGGCTCCAGCCGACCGGCAAATATTGGAGATTGTTGTCTGCCAGCGTTTCTCCGCCTGGCTCCCGGATGACCATCGCTTATCGAAAGGGCTGCTGTGAACCGTCCGCGTTGGCACAAAGTGCTTTTCGATTTGTGGAGCCATCCCACACGCTCCATCCTAGTTATCGCCTCGATCCTGGTCGGGTTATTTGCCATTGGGGTGATTGCCACCTTGTGGGTGTTGATTTCTGCGGACATGCGCGTTGGTTATGCGTCAACCAATCCTGCAAATATTTACTTGAGCACCGGCTTTTTCAGTAAGCAGTATGTCACCCGCTTGCGTGATATGCCGGGAGTGCGCCAGGCAGAAGGAGCTCGTTTTGCAAATTTGCGCCTGCAAACCGGCCCGGATGAGTGGACCAACCTGCAACTGGTTTCCCTGCCTGATTACAACGAGACCCAGATCAACCAGGTGAAGGCGCTGGAGGGACAATGGCCTCCACAGGATCGCCAGGTGGTGATGGAAGTCACCAAGCTCTCGGCTGTGGATGCCCGGGTGGGGGAAAGCCTCACCATCGAGCTGCCCTCCGGCGGCGTACGCCAGCTTGAGCTGGCGGGCGTTATCCAGGATCAATCTCTGGGCGCAGGCACCAGCGGCACCGGGGGATTTTTCAATGCCTCCATGCGCGGTTATGTAACCGAAGACACCCTGGATTATCTCGAGCAAGTTTACCCAGCAAGACTGAACGTGCTCTATGTAACGGTGGAAGACAGCCGCCAGGACAAAGCGACACTGGAACAGTTGGCGGTTATGCTTGGCGACCATTTGAAGGAAAATGGGGTGGAGGTATACTCCAGCTCCGTGCGCAGCTCGGATGACCACCCTAACCAGGACCTTGTGCAGGCAATGGTTGCGGTTCTGTTGGTTTTGGGGATGCTGGTGGTTTTTCTGAGCGGTTTTCTCATCACCAATACCTTGCAGGCCCTGCTCGAACAGCAGGTGCAGCAGGTGGGTATCATGAAATCGATTGGCGCACGGCGCTTGCAGATCGTCAATGTGTACATGGTATTGATTTTGATCTATGGATTGCTGGCGTTTGCAGTTTCAGTACCGCTTTCTGCTCAGGCAGCCTATCGCCTGTTGGAGTTTTTAGCGATCCAGCTCAATTTCTCGACTTCGGGTTTGCGTGTGGTGCCGGGGGTGGTGGTGATACAGATTGTGCTGGCATTGCTGGTCCCTCAAATTGCAGCTTCGCTGCCCATTTGGAAAGGGACAGGCATCAGCGTTCAGGAAGCGCTGAGCGGCATCCGCCAGGGACAACGGCGTTCCTCAGGGTGGATCGAAGCCCGCCTGGCAGATCTGCGCCGGTTCTCTCGCCCAATCCGGATTGCGATACGCAATGTTTTCCGCCGCAAAGGTCGCCTGGCGCTCACTTTGATCACTCTCACCACCGGTGGCGCAGTCTTCATCGGTACGTTTAGCGTGAAAGAGTCGATGCAAAATTATGTAGACCAGATTGGTCGTTACTTTCTGGCGGACGTCAACCTGATTCTGGAGCGCTCGTACCGGGTGGAAGAGATTCAAGGGATATTGGGCGATTTGCCCGGTATCCGATATGTGGAAGCCTGGGCCAGCGCTCAAAGCCAGATTCTGCTGGAAGATGGCAGCGTGGGCGAAGATGTTCAAATGTTGGCTCCTCCTGCGACGAGCGAATTGGTGGTCCCCGTGCTGATGGATGGCCGCTGGATCCAACCAGGGGACCGGAGTGCAATCGTCTTGAATGAGATGTTCCAATCGCGCTTTCCAGATCTCCAGGTGGGGGATAGCCTGCGCTTGCAGGTCAATGGGAAAGAGACCGAATGGACCGTGGTGGGTTTCTTCCGCTTTGCTGGTAAAGTCACTGGATTTTTAGCCTATACCGAGTTCGATTATCTCACCGAGTTGAATGGACAGGTCCAGCAGGCCGGGCTTTACCGTGTAGTCATGGATCACCCTAAGGCCACCTCCGCCGAACAAGATCGATTGGCGCAGGCGATCGAAATTCGCTTGCGGGATGCGAACGTCCCTGTGGTAGAAATAACCACCGGCTCGGTGTTGGTCGAGAAAGCCGGTGGGGGATTTGGCATCCTCACCAGCTTCTTGCTATTCCTGGCGGGTTTGATCGCTTTGGTGGGCAGCATCAGCCTGGCAGGCACGATGAGCATGAATGTGATGGAGCGCACGCGCGAAATCGGTATTTTGCGCGCCATCGGCGCTACCAACCAGGTTTTGATGAAGATGGTGATCGTTGAAGGTGTGGTGATTGGGATGATCAGCTGGCTGTTGGCTTCGCTTCTGTCGGTGCCGATTGGCAAGATCATCTCCGACGGCATCACACTCTCCGTGTTTGGCGCGGCTTCCCAACCCGGTTATCCCGCCATCGGATTCCTGATCTGGTTGGGCGTTGTCATCATCCTATCGGTTCTGGCCAGCGTGATGCCTGCTCGCGGCGCGGCGCGCCTGACCATCCGTGAAGTTCTATCCTATGAATGAATGAGAACCATGAACAATAAATTATTCCCCATCCTCTTAATATTCTTGACTCTTGCTGCCGGTTCGCTCAGCGGGTGTACATCAACAACCAGCCGAGCCGAGGGCCTGGCAACCGTGGTCCCTGTGGTGACGCAGTCGGCGGGTGTTATCAGTGAAGGACGCCTGGTACCGCGACAGTTTGTCACCATGTCATTTACTACTGGCGGCACGGTTGCCGAAATTCTGGTAAAAGAAGGCGATGTGGTCCGGGAAGGCCAACTTTTGGCGCGTCTGAGCCAGCGCGAGCAATTTGCGGCAGCTATTGCCAATGCGGATATTGAGCTCTTGAACGCTCGCCAGGCGTTGGATGAGTTGAATGAGAATGCCGAGGTGATCACAGCGGCAGCCCTCAAGAAAGTAGCCGATACACGCGATGCTGTTCGTTCCGCAGAGCGGCGCAAGAACAACCTGGAGACAGGCAATTCCAAAACCGATGTGGATACGGCTTTTGCCAATATGGTCATTCTAAAAGACCGCCTGGAGCAGGCAAACAAAGATTATGCCTCTTATGAAAACAAACCGGAAGATAACGTGAAGCGAGCAGGCTTGCTATCGAAGATGGCTGACGCACAAAAGAAATACGATAACGCTGTGCGCCTGCTCAATAACCTGCAAGGAGATGCCAGCGAGATCGACCTCGCCATCGCCGATGCAGATCTTTCCCTGGCCCAGGCGCAGCTAGCCCTGGCAGAGCAAGAATACGAAAAGGTCAAAAATGGGCCGGACCCCGACGCATTGGCATCGGCCCAAGCGCGCCTCAATGCCGCGGAAACTGGCCTGGCGGCCGCTCAAGCTGCTTATGATGAGACCGAGCTGAGAGCGCCTTTCGACGGCACGATAGCCAAGATCCATCTCAAACTGGCGGAGCAAACCAACCCTGGAATACCCGCGCTGGTGCTGGGGGACTTTTCAGAGTGGGTGCTGGAGACCGATGACCTGACCGAGCTGGATGTGCCTAAGATTGAGGTTGGCGAAGAAGTGCGTTTAACCTTTGATGCCTTGCTGGACCTGGAGCTGACCGGGAAAATCGAATCGATCAGCAATATCGACGAGCAGAAGTTCGGCGATGTGACCTACACCACGCGCATCCGCGTTCTGGATGGCGACCCACGCCTGCGTTGGGGGATGACCGTGGTGGCCCAAATCGGGGATTGAGTGGTTCGAGTACGAGCGAGATTCCGATGGATCCAAGCAAAGTAAAGTCCACGGTGCTGATCTTCTTGGCAACCTTGATTCTGCTGCTAGCGGCAGTCTTTCCGGGGGAGGCTTCCACCCCAGCCGGAGCAAACGGCCATGCCGGTTTAGAAGAGCCGACGTCTGTCGGCTTGCAGGTCAAAGGCCACCTGACGCCCGCGCGGTGGGTCAACCTGTCGTTTCCTGGTGCGGGTCAGATTTCTGAGATCGAAGTCGAAGAAGGCGATACCGTCAGCCAGGCGACCTTGCTGGCGCGCCAGGGAGATATCCACGCGCTCACCGCGCGCCTGGCCGCGGCTGAGTTAGAATTGTTATTATCCCAACAAGCGTATGAAGACTTGATAGAGAATGCCCGCCTCGAGCTAGCGTTGGCAGAACAGCGACTGGCGGTCGCCAGAAAAACACAGGAGATGGCAGCCTGGAAAGCACGCTCGATCGCTATGCCGGCCTCGCCCCTCAGCATTGCACAGGCGCATGCCAATCTTCTCCTGGCTGAAAAAAGCCTGCAGCAAGCGCGGGAAGACCATCAAGATGCAGAACGGTTTTGGAAGGATCGTCGCGATCCACTGTGGGGTTATGTGTCCCGGCGCGCCTTCCGGTTAAATTTGACCATGCTGGGCCAAAAGGTTGCCCAGGCAGAGGACCGGTATGACGACGCTCTTGAGAAATTGGAGGATTTACGGAAACCGGCGGATGCGATCGATGTGCAGATGGCCCAGGCTGACCTGGCTGAGGCCAATGCCCAGGTCGACCTGGCTTTGCGGCAGGCACAAGACTTGAAAAACGGACCCGACCGTGATCGGGTTGACCTGGCGTTGGCGCGCCTCCATGCTGCCGAGCAAGACTTGATTGCAGTTCGATCTGTTTTGGCAGATAGGCAGCTGTTCGCACCGTTCGACGGAGTAGTGGCTTCCCTCCCGGCGAAGGCGGGAGAATGGCTTGAGAGCGGGCAGATGGTGATGGTCTTGGCAGATCTATCCAGATGGCAGGTGCAGATCGAAGACCTGTCCGAAGAAGATGTACCTGCCATCTGGGTGGGTCAGTCTGTAGAGGTGGCCTTGGATGCGCTACCCGATCTGAAGATGAGGGCAGTGGTTGAATCGATCGATTTGGTTTACACCGAAAAAGATGGTGATCCCACTTACACAGTGACCATTGCGCTCCCGGAAAACGACCCGCGCATGCGCTGGGGTATGACTGCGCGCTTGATTTTTTAATAATATTATGACTTACGAAGTTGGAGGGGAAAGGGGTGTGTGGGCAGGCTACGACCGCCCACACACCCCTTTATATTCCCTGAACTGCGTAACTTTTTAAATATTTGGTGACATGGAGCGCATTTTATGCGATAATCACGCTATCATCTTATCTCGAGGAGGCGCGCCATGTCTGAAGAAATCCCGCAACCGGAAACAAGCCAAAAGGAAGGCAAACGCAGCAATGACTGGATATGGGGCCTGGTGCTGATCGTATTAGGGGGAATTTTCCTGGCGCAGAATTTGGTGGGCTTTGAGCTGAACAATTGGTGGGCTTTATTTATCTTCATCCCGGCTTTTGGGGCTTTTGGACGGGCTTTCGAGCGATACCGGTCTGAAGGAAGATTCTCTTCGCATGTGCGTGGACCTCTCCTGGGTGGGATCGTGCTGGCGGGGATTGCGCTGGTCTTCTTATTCAACCTGCAATTCGAGAATCTATGGCCTATCTTGCTGATCCTGGGGGGGCTTGGCCTGTTGATTAACGGCCTGCTGCCTGATTAACCGTGCCAGTCATTTTACATTCCCAAGCAGCTCCCGAAATCCCTGCAGCTACGGTAGCCATTGTAGGTGCGGGACCCATTGGCCTGGAACTGGCGGTGGCGCTGAAACGTGCGGGCGTGGATACCCTGCACTTCGATGCTCAGCAAATCGGTTACACCATGACTTGGTGGCCGCGCAACACCAGCTTCTTCAGCACCACCGAACGCATCGAAATCGCCGGGATTCCCTTGCAAAACACAGCCCAGCAACGCGCCACCGGCGAGGAATACCTGGCTTACCTGCGCAGTGTGGTGGAGCAGTTGGATTTGCAAATCCACACTTATGAACCGGTAGTTGATATCCACCGGCAGGCGGACGGTTTTCTTTTGACCACACGCCCACTCAGCGGTGAACGGCGCTATGCCAGCCGCAAACTGGTGCTCGCGATAGGAGATATGCACCGCCCCAACCTGTTAGGCATCCCTGGTGAGGACCTGCCGCATGTGAGTCACTATTTTCAGGATCCCCACCAGTATTTCCGGAAGAAGCTGCTGATCGTGGGTGGACGGAATTCAGCCGCAGAAGCAGCGCTGCGCTGCTGGAGAGCCGGCAGCCAGGTCAGCATCAGTTATCGCAAGGCGGAATTTGACTCTCAGGTGGTAAAACATTGGATCTTACCGGATTTGAAGGCCCAGATCGAGCTGGGAACGATCACCTTCTACCCGGAGAGCATACCCGTTGGAATTACACCCGAGCATGTGGAGCTGGTGAGCCTCAAAAGCGGTGAATACCGGCAGGTCGCTGCGGATTTCGTTTTATTGAACACTGGCTTTGTGGGGGATGCAACTTTATTCAAGCAGGCAGGAGTAAACCTGGTGGGTGAGGATTGCCACCCCCAGGTGAACGAAGAGACCATGGAAACCAACGTGCCTGGCTTGTATGTGGCTGGCACTGCGGCTGCGGGTAGCACGGGCGCTGGTTCGCAGAAGCAATACCGCCTGTTCATCGAAAATACGCACGTGCACGTAGGGAAAATTGTACGAGCCCTGACGGGCAAATGGCCCGAACAGCTGGGCAGTATTCCAGCCCGGCAGCATGAACCACCATTCGAACATTTCAAGGCAAATTAAGCAGCGATCGATCCATTGAGAGGTTTGCCGTGGGCCAATACTTCGTCAAAGAGTACACTGGAACTCCGTTCGAACTGTTTGGGATGGCCCACCTGGTCGCATTAGGCCTGGTGGTATTGATCAATCTGCTGGTCGTGATGGCGCGCAAGCGCTTCAACTCGCGCGGCCGCATGTGGATGCGTTATGGGTTGGCTGCTGTGCTGGTGCTCAACGAGATTGCCTGGCATCTTTGGAATTATTACACCGGTCAGTGGACCATCCAGACCATGCTCCCGCTGCACCTGTGCAGTGTGCTGGTATGGGTCAGCGCTTTCATGCTGCTCACCGGGAATTATGTCATCTACGAGTATGCGTATTTCATGGGTATTGCCGGTGCGATCCAGGCGCTGCTCACTCCTGACGCGGGTATCTATGGATTTCCCCACTTTCGCTTCGTTCAGACCATGATCTCGCATGGCACCATCGTTACGGCTGCTATCTATATGACCGTCGTGGAAGGCTCCCGTCCCTATTGGAGCTCGTTGAAACGGGTTGCCATTGGAGGCAACCTGTATATGCTGGTAATTTTCATCCTAAACCAGGTGCTGGGGAGCAACTACCTGTTCATCGCGCACAAACCGGAGACAGCCAGCCTGATGGATATGCTTGGCCCGTGGCCCTGGTATATTCTGAGCCTGGAAGTGATCGCGCTGGCGATGTGTTTGCTGCTCTACATGCCGTATGCCATCCGAGACCAGCGCGCCAGGGGGAATGTGTCGGCTGAATCCGCCTATTCGTGAGGATGAATCAAGGTGCGGCCCACCGAATTCGATGTGCCGCACCCACCCCCAATTACCTTTTTGATATGAGTTCTACTTTTCTGCGGGTAATCCATCATCAACCGGACTGGATTCCAGCTCCAACGGTGTTTCGGGCACCACTACCATCATAATGATGTAGATTATGACCAGAGCGCCCGCCCAGCCGAGCAGGGAGCCGAGCACAAACCCCAGGCGCACCAGAGTTGGATCGATACCAAAGAAATCACCCAAACCGGTGCACACACCGCCGATCATGCGATTGCTGCGAGAGCGGTAAAGCGATTTATATTGCGTAGACATAGCCGTTTCTCCTTATCATCTGAATTGCTATGTTGGTTTACGCAAGCGGGTAGGAAAAGTTTCACGCCTAACCCAGGAACGTAGCGATCTCCTGCAAGGATTTCTTCTCGATCTTCGGTACGGTCGCATCAGCAGCCGGATAGCCGACAACCAGGATCAGGAACGGGCGCTCGTGCTTTGGGCGGTCCAGGATTTCATTCAGGAAGCCCATCGGGCTGGGGGTATGGGTGAGCGTAGCCAGGCCGGAATGGTGCAAGGCGCTGATCAGCATCCCGGTAGCAATACCCACCGATTCGGTGACATAATAATTTTTCACCGGGCGACCGTCCGGTAAGACCGCGTGGCTCTGAGCAAAGATCACGATCAAGCAAGGAGCGACCTCGAGGTAGGGCTTGTTTTCATCGGTGCCAAAAGGCTCCAAAGCATCCAGCCACTCTTTTGGGGCACGCTTATGGTAAAACTCGTATTCTTCCTGCTCGGCACCTTTTCGAATGCGCGACTTGATTTCTGGATCTTGAACAACCACAAAGTGCCAGGGCTGCAAGTTGGCTCCATTCGGGGCGGTGCCGGCTGCCAGCATGCAATCTTCGATCACCCCGCGAGGGACGGGCCGACTGGAGAACTGCCGCACGGTGCGCCGTCGCTGCAGCTCGGCTCGAAACTCGGCTGCGCGGCGAGCCATTTCTTCGGGGGTAAATTCCTGGTAACCTGTCAGGGGGACATGCTCATAGGGTGTCATACTCTCCTCCTTCTCCTTTGGCGGTGCCTTAAATGACGCTATTATACCTTCGTAAGCCGAGAGGTTTTTTAGAAGTCATCTCAAAAATGGTTAGATGGGGTGTGTGCGGCGGCAAAGCCGCCGCACACACCTCAATTCACTCCTATTTTTAAGATAGCTTTAAATATTAAGACCGAGCGAAATGTATTGACAACGCTATTGGTCTCTGCTATCCTATATCTACCGACCGTTCGGTAGGTAGATGACGAGGCGATTATGACTCGCGATGATATATTGGATGCAGCAGCTCAAATTTTCAGCCAAAAAGGTTATCACGCGGCCTCCATGCAAGATATAGCGCAGGCAGTAAATCTGCAGAAAGCCAGCCTCTACCACCATATCTCCAGCAAACAGGAAATCTTGCTGGCTTTGCTGGATCGGGCGCTGGACATCCTCATCGAACACCTCGAGAAAGTAATCTCCCAGCCGCTGCCTGCGGATGAGAAGCTGCGGCAGGCCATGCGCTCTTACCTGCAATACATCCTGGAACACCGCGACCTGGCCTCAGTCTTACTCCTTGAACACCGCTCGTTGGAGCCCCAGCTCCAATATCGGCACATACCCCGCCGGGATCGGTTTGAAGCCCTGTGGCGTGACATCATCCAGGAAGGATTGGAACAAGGCCTATTTTCCTGCACCGATTCCGGGTTAGCTTCTCGTTCCCTGCTGGGCGTCTTGAATTGGACCATTACCTGGTATCGTCCGAATGGCACGTTAGCTGCGGGAGAAATTGGCGAGCAATTTGCGAATTTATTCTTGCAAGGCTTGATGATCCGTAAGGTAGAAGGATGAGTGATTCAGCGTGCGTCACACAAACCCAGGTGCAGGCTTATGAAACCTGCGGTGGCGCGCGTGTATTCCAGATTCCGATCCATGAATTCCCGATTCTGTGGGGATATGCCTACCTGGTGTTGCTGGATGATGAAAACATCGGCACTTACCGGGTGCTCATCGATACGGGCTCGGGTTTCGGCGAGAGCAATCAACACCTGGACTCTGGCTTGCAGCAGGCCTCGGAATTGGCAGGCGAACCCGTGGGTCTGGAAAATCTGACGCATGTATTGATTACCCACGGGCACATCGATCACTTTGGCGGTCTCACCCATGTACGCCCGCGCACGCGCGCCCAAATCGGTGTGCACGAGCTGGATTTACGCAACTTGACCAACTACGAGGAACGCCTGACCGTGGTATCACGCCGCCTGGATGAGTTTTTGATCGAAGCAGGCATCTCCGCCGAACGCAGGCTTGATTTAATCAACCTGTATCAAATCACCAAGAGCATGTATCGTTCGGTGAAGGTGGATTTTACCTACGAAGCGGTGGGCATGCGCGTTGGACCTTTCGAGATGCTGCATGTCCCGGGTCACTGCGCGGGTCACGTGGTCATCCGTCTGCACGATGTACTATTTAGCGGCGATCACGTGCTGGAGGATACCAGCCCGCATCAATCGCCGGAGCATCTGACCCTTTCTACGGGATTGGAGCATTACCTCAGATCGCTGGATGACCTGCAAGCCTGGGCGGGAGAGATCCGGTTGACCCTGGGAGGGCATAAAAAACCTATCACGGATCTCCCGGTACGCCTGGAGGCGATCCGTCAGTTGCATCGCCAACGCCTGGATCAGGTGCTATCTTTTCTTTCGCAACCACATAACATCGCTCAGGTATCGCAGGCATTATTTGGGGAGGTGCACGGCTACAATGTGCTGCTGGCACTCGAAGAGGCCGGCGCGCACGTGGAATATTTATACCAACGGGGTTTTTTGGGCATCTCGAACCTGGCAGAATTTGAAAGCAGCCAGGCGATGATCCCCGTAATGTACCAGCGCATAGGCGATGGATAGAACTTAAATCGAATTATCTATGACCACGACCGAGATTCCATTCTCAATAATCAGGCCAGCGAGGAGGGGCAACCATGTATTCATTCGTACCCAATGAAGAGCAAAAAATGCTCGTAGATGCAATCAGCCGCTACGCGCAAGGCGATTTGCGCGCAAAAGCTCACGACGCCGATGAGGCCAGCGAGCTACCGGGCAGCCTGGTAGAAAAAGGCTGGGAGCTGGGTTACTTACAGGCTTCCATCCCCGAAACCTACGGGGGTTTTGGCGAGCGATCTGTAGTAACCGGAGCACTGGCGGCTGAGGAGTTCGCGTGGGGCGATCTGGCGGGCGCCCTGGCGGTTATGGCTCCCTCTTTATTTACTACGCCAATGCTGCTGGGGGGTAGCGAAGAGCAGAAAGAGGAATACCTGCCAAAGGTGATCGAAGGCGAGTGGCAGCCCTATACCGCTGCCCTCGTAGAGCCGTATTTTGATTTCGATCCGAACGATCTGCACACACTGGCGACAGAGGACGGCTCAGATTACGTTCTCAATGGAGATAAAGCCTACGTGCCCTATGCATTGCAGGCGCAACAAGCTGGCACAGCCATGGTGATTTATGCAAAACTTGGGCAATCGACTCAAGGATTTATCGTGCCGGCTGGGGCACCTGGACTGGAATTGGGCGCCCAAGAGCTCCTCATGGGCATCCATGGATTGCCGGCGTATAAGCTTCATTTGAAAGATGTGCGCATCCCGCAGGCCAATCGTCTGAATGGCGTCCTGGGTCACGAATTCGAGCCGATCTTGAGCGCCATGCGAGTAGCTTTGGCAGCCATGGCAACCGGCCTTTCCCGCGCGGCCCTGGAGTACGCCCGCGATTACGCCAAAGATCGCGAGGTCTTTGGGGTGAAAGTTGCCCAAAAACAGGCTATCGCTTTCATGATCGCGGAAATGGCGACGGAGATCGAGGCTATCCGCCTGCTTAACTGGGAGGCGGCCTGGATGCTGGATAACGCCAAAGAAGAGGCCTTTAAGCAGGCTTACCTGGCGTTTACCGGCGCCGCCGATATGGCGATGATGGTCACTGACCGGGCTGTCCAGATCCTGGGTGGGCATGGCTATATCCGCGAGCACCCAGTAGAGCTTTGGATGCGCAACGGGCGCGGGATTGCCACGCTGACCGGTCTTGCGATCGTTTAGACCGCAACGGGTGAGGATTAAGAATTCAGACAGGAGAGCTGCCATGATCGATTTCGAAACCCCAAAACCCATCGCTCAACAGAGCTTTGCCCTAAAGACCGTTGCAGAGAACATGATGCGCCCGTTCTCGCGTTATTTTGATGAACACGAACACGAAATCCCCTGGGATTACATCAACTTTATGCACATGGCGATGCGCGCCACCGGCGCCGGTTCGCTGGCGCCCCGCGAAAGCAAAAAGAACGGCGATGAGCCCAAAAAGGACCGACCGCCCATTGGCTACCAGGTCTTGACCTTCATGCTGGAAACCCTGGCATGGGGCGATGTGGGCATGTACCTGGTGACCCCCGGAGGCGGGCTGGGCGCGGCTGCTGTGGAAGCCGCAGGGACGGCGGAGCAGAAGCAGAAATTCCTGGCGCGCTTCAAAGAAGAAAAGCCCACCTTTGCCGCGATGGCGATGACTGAGCCCCAGGCAGGCTCCGATACCTCTGCGATCCGTGCGACAGCCGTCCTGGATCGCAACACGAACGAATGGGTGCTCAATGGTGAGAAGATCTTCGTGACCGCCGGGCACAAATCGCTGGAGGAATCGCAGGGTTTTATCGTGGTCTGGGCTACCATAGACCCCAAAGCCGGGCGCGCAGGAATGCGCTCCTTCGTGGTTGAGGCCAAGACCCCAGGAGTGAAGGTCACCAAGCTGGAGCACAAGCTGGGCATCCGCGCCAGCGACACGGCTTCGATCGTGCTGCAAGATGCGCGCGTGCCCTTTGAGAATATCCTAGGCAGCCCGGAAGTGATCACTGCTACGACAACCAAAGGCTTCAAAGGCGCCATGGCAACCTTCGATGCCACCCGCCCTCTTGTAGCTGCCACGGGCATCGGCGTGGCGCGCGCCTCTCTGGAGCTGCTCAAAGAGATGGTCGCCCAGCAAGGTATTACCATCCGGTATGGGCTTCCTCGCCAGAAGTTGACCAACCTGGAGCGCGAGATTATCGATATGGAAGTGCAATTGCGCTCAGCCTGGCTTCTGGTGATCAAGGCGGTATGGATGGCGGACAACCGCATGCCCAATTCGATGGAAGCTTCGATGAGCAAGGTGCGTGCCGGTGATGTGGTAACCCGCATTACACAAAAGGCGGTGGAGCTGATGGGACCGTTGGGCTACAGCCGCGATCATCTGCTGGAGAAATGGTTCCGGGACGCCAAGATCACCGATATCTATGAGGGCACCGGGCAAATCAACCGCCTGATTGTCGCTCGCAATGTGCTGGGATACAGCGGGAGCGAACTGCGCTAAGGCGCGGCGTTCCCGGGTGCCTTGCTTCGAGCATAATGCCCGAATCGTTGTACACCAGGCTTTACCGCTTGGCATTCAACCTCTACCCGGCTTACCGGGGCACTGGAGCCTGGATCGATTACATAGCAGCAGATTGGCGCGAGGTCCGCGTGCGGTTGCCACTTTCCTGGCAGACGCGCAATATCGTTGGGACCATTTTTGGAGGCAGCATCTACGCGGCCGTGGATCCGTTTTACATGTTAATGCTGATGAAAAATCTAGGCTCTGAATACCTGGTTTGGGATAAGGCGGCTTCGATTCGTTTCAAGAAACCGGGTGGGACTACCTTGTTCGCGCACTTTACGCTGGAGGAGGCGGAACTTCAATCCATCCGGGATGCCTTAGCCCAACAGGCCAAGCTGGATCGGGTCTACCACATCGATTTATGCGATGCGCATGGTGAAGTGTATGCCTGGGTAGAAAAAACCATTTACATTTCTCATCCTTGAATATTCATGGCTTTGAGCGCTGCTGAAACTCTTATTGGTAGGTTATGATGAAGACTATTCGGAAAGCATCGCACCTTAACATACTGGCTCTAATTCTGTTGGGTCTCCTGCTCCAGGCATGTAACCCGGCAGACCTCCCGGCTCCAGCGACCGCAGCATCTCAGGCAACGCCTGCTGCCAGTACAACGCTTGCCCCTCCCCGGGTACGGACGGTGGCTCCAAGCCCTTCTGCCAGCCCTACGGCCTTGCCTTCTGGTACTTCAACAGCCGTCGCGACTGCGACGCCAACGAACACCAGCACGCCCGATCCTTACGCGGCCTATACCCTGGAATACCTGGCGGGGCGCAGCTACGGCGGGGGCGAACTGCAGGTGATCGAAACCATGGGGGTGAACAGCTTTTTCACGCGAACCTTGGTGGCTTTTCCCAGCGATGGGCTGAGCATGTACGGCTTTATGAACACGCCCCAGGATAGCCGGCGGACGTTTACCCCGGAGGGTGGATTGGCTGTGATCATCACCTTGCACGGTTACGTGCCAACGGAGGGATATAACACTCTGGATTACACTACAGGTTACGCAGATGTCCTGGCGCGGGCAGGTTTCCTGGTGATCCATCCGAACTTGCGCGGTTACCCACCTTCAGAGGATGGCGATAACCTCTATCGCGTTGGGATGGCAATCGATATCTTGAACCTGATTGCGAACATCAAGGAACAAGCCGGCAAGCCGGGGCCTCTGGCCCTGGCAGATCCGAATGCCATCGGCATTTGGGGGCACTCTATGGGCGGAGGCATCTCCACCCGTGTGATCACTATCAGCCCAGATGTGCAGGCGGCGGTTCTGTATGGCGCCATGAGCGGAGATGAGCAGCAGAATTATGAGCGTATTTACAATTATTTTTCCAATCGCACGCGCGGATTGGAGGAGCTCAACACGCCCCCGGAGGCGTTCCAGCGTATCTCGCCCATCCACTTTCTGGGGCGCATCCAGGCGGCGGTGAGCATCCATCACGGGCAGAATGATCTTGACGTACCCCTGGCCTGGTCGCAGGATTTGTGCCAGCGGCTGCAAGCATTGGGTATAACAGTCGAGTGTTTCACCTATGAAGGCCAGCCGCACACCTTTTATGGAGATGGCGAGCAATTGTTCAATCAGCGTGCGATCCAATTCTTTGATCAGATTTTGAGAAAACCTTAATCGGTTCTTTTTGGAGGCAAGAAATGAGATCCAGGCACCCATTCTTAATGTTGTGGTTTGTTTTGCTGCCGCTGGCAGTTGGGTTGAGCGCTTGCGGACAGGCAGCCATCCCGGTGGTTACCACCCCACCGGATGCCGCGTATACGCAAGCTGCGCTGACCATCATCGCCGAGCTGACCCTTAACGCGCCGCCAGCCACTCCCACTCTCCCACCCCCTGAACCCTCCGCTACCAGCGCGCCGCCAGCCAGCCCCACGCCGCTCCCCAGCGATACACCTGCACCTACAGTGACACTCACCTCAGCACCCACTGCCACTCCTCCTCCAGCTCCAGCAGGCTTGCTGGTCTTTTCGGATGATTTTTCTGACGATACAGATTGGTATGTCAGCCAGGGCGATGATTTCGGTTTTGAGTTTGTTGAAGAAAGTTACCGGATCTATGTGAACCTGCTCAATGCGCCAATCTGGAGCTTGCGTGACCAGAACTACAGCGATGTCAGCATGGAGGTGGATGTTGAACGCGTGGCAGGCCCAGAGAACGGTCTGTTTGGGCTCATGTGCCGCCATGTCGATGAGGATAATTATTATGCCTTGTTGGTTGGCAGCGATGGCGGCTTTGCCATTGGCAAGATGGATAATGGCGAATTCGAATACCTGGAAGAAGGGCAAGACCAGGCAGGTATCATTCGCAGGGGTGAGGAGAGCAACCGCGTGCGCGCCGGTTGTATCGGCGAAACCCTTAGCCTGTACGCCAACGGGCAACTGCTCCTGGAAGTGCAAGACGATGACTTTGACGATGGCGGAATCGGTTTGATTGCAAAGACCCGCCTAATCGAAGGCCTGGACGTCTTGTTTGATAACCTGGCGGTTTATGAGCCGTAAGGGCAGCGGGTAGTGAATAGTGGATCGTGATCATTGGTCAGTAATTCGCGATCAATTGTGAGAGGTCAATGCGTAGAACTCATCTCAAAAATGGTAATTTGGGGTGTGTGCGGCGGCTTTGCCGCCGCACACACCCCAGTGTCCCCTCCTAATTTTGAGATAGTCTCTAGTAAATTGAGATTGGAAATCAACAATCAGAAATCCGAAATCAGTAATCCCAAGGAGGTCCCATGAGATACCACATTCGAAAAGCAGTGGTGATAGGCGCAGGCACGATGGGAGCAGCTATCGCTGCACATCTGGCGAACACCGGGGTCGCGGTGACGCTGTTGGATATCGTGCCCAACCAGCTATTGCCCGAGGAAGAACGTAAAGGACTGAAATTGGCGGACCCCGCAGTGCGTAATCGCATTGTGCGGGAAGGGTTGGAGCGGGCTGTCAAATCGCGACCAGCCAGTTTCTTCACACCTGAGCATGCCGCCCTGATCTCGGTGGGTAATTTGGAGGATGACCTGGGTGTGGTGGGCCAGGCCGATTGGGTCATCGAGGCGATTGTAGAGAACCTCAAGATCAAGCAGCAGCTCATGGAGCGCATCGACGCGGTGCGCGCCCCCTTCACGATCGTGACCACCAACACTTCCGGCATTCCAATCGCTTCGATTGCTGTAGGGCGCTCGGAGAGCTTCCGGAAGCACTTTCTAGGCACCCATTTCTTCAACCCGCCGCGTTATCTCAAGCTGTTGGAGGTCATCCCAACCGCGGATACTTCCTCGGAGGTGGTGGCTTTCATCAGTCACTTCTGCGAATACCGGCTTGGAAAAGGCATTGTGCCTGCCAAAGACACCCCCAATTTCATCGGCAATCGCCTGGCGTTTGGCAGCGGCGCTTTCGGCCTCGATTACATCCTGGAGAATGGCTATAGCGTGGAAGAGGTGGATGCGATCACCGGGCCTGCAATTGGCAACCCCAAAACCGCCACGTTCCGCCTGATTGACCTGGTGGGGATCGATGTTTGGGAGCATGTGGGTGCAAACCTGGCGCCTGCCATCCCACATGATGAACACGCCTTGCGTTACTTGAATTCGGAAAAGGCGAACCACCTGATTCATTCCCTGGTGCAGCGCGGCTCACTGGGCAATAAAAGCAAGGCAGGTTTCTATAAAGAAGTTCGCCAGGAGGATGGCAAGAAGGATTTCTGGCCGATTAACCTGCAAACCCTGGAATACCAGGCGCCCAGTAAAGTGCGCTTCGAGTCGATTGGCAAGGTAAAGGATGAGGAAGACCTGGGCAAACGCTTGAAGGTGTTGCTGGCAGCGGATGATCGCGCCGGGCAGTTGGTGCGCGCCCTCACTTACCAGAGTCTGGCTTACGCTTCTGAGCGCATCCCGGAAGTGGCTGATACCGCCAAGCCCATCGATGACGCCATGCGATGGGGATTTGGACGCGAGGCCGGCCCCTTCGAGACCTGGGATATGCTCGGGGTGGCTGAGACGGCCCAAGCCATGCGTGCAGCAGGTTTCCCGCCTGCTGCCTGGGTGGATGCGATGGTCGAGGCTGGCTTCCCCACATTCTATGTGTATGAGGGTAAGATCAAGACCGGTATGTATAACCCCGAAAAAGGCGTGTATGAGCCATTCGTGCGCACAGCCGGCCTGGTTTTCCTGGCAGAACAGAAAGCGGGTGGCAGGCAGATCAAGAAGAACCCTGGCGCTACCCTGGTCGACCTGGGAGATGGCGTGGCCTGCGTGGAATTCAACACCAAGATGAACGCCCTGGATGATGATGTCTTTACCATGATCCTGGAGGGTCTGAACTGCACGGAGAGCGATTTTGACGGCCTGGTCATTGGGAACGAGGCGGATAACTTCAGTGTAGGAGCCAACCTGTTTATGGTGGTGATGGGAGCGCAGAGCGGCATGTGGGACCAGCTCGACGGTGCGATCAAGAAGATGCAGGATATGAACATGCGCATGCGCTATTTCTCCAAGCCAGTCGTCGTCGCGCCGGCAGGCATGGCGTTGGGCGGCGGCGCTGAGGTGATGATGTACGCCAGCCGGGTGGTGGCGGCTGCTGAGCTGTACGCCGGACTGGTGGAGATCGGGGCGGGCGTCATCCCCGCCGGAGGCGGCACCAAGGAGATGGTGCGGCGAATTATCAACCCGCCCATGCGAACCAAGAATGTCGAAGCCTTGCCGCTCCTGCAAAGGATTTTCGAGCAGATTGGGCTTGCCAAGGTGGCTACCAGCGCCGAAGAAGCGCGCCAGATGGGAATTTTAAGCCCATCGGATCGGGTGGTGATGAACCGCGAGCATCTCCTGACCGAAGCCAAGAAAGAAGTTCTGCATATGGTCGCTACCGGCTACCATGCACCGCTGCCTGAGAAAATCTACGCAGCCGGGCGGGATGCCCTGGCGGCTATGCGCGTGGGTATTTACATGATGAAGGAGGGTAAGTACATCACCGAATACGAGGCGCATATCGCCAATAAATTAGCTTCCGTGATGACCGGCGGCGAGCTCAGCGCCCCTGCCTGGGTGGATGAGCAGTACATCCTGGACCTGGAGCGCGAGACCTTCCTTTCTTTGTGCGGTGAAGAGAAAACCCAGCAGCGTATGTGGAACCTGCTCCAAACTGGCAAACCCCTACGTAATTAATCGAGCTAAATTGCGAATTAGAAAATGCGAATTAGGAAAGTCGGATACATTGTTTCGGATTGAGAGGTACCATGGAGAAAGAACAGACATTTGAACAATGGGAAGCTACTGTTCCTGATAATCTCCGTGCTGATCCTCTGTGGAAATCCTCGTACTACCAAATGGGTATGTATCTTTATGACCTGGTGTGGTCGGACTGTTCTCATCTGAGAACAGATTACCGAGGTCGAAGTGTCAGCGATCAACTGATTCGCAGCGCGGGCGGAATATGTGCAAATGTCGAGGAAGCCTATGTGCGTGGTGTTGGCACAGCAGATTATGTGCGAATCCTTCGGATAGCATTAGGAGAAGCGCGTGAAACTCAAGGATGGTATTTCCGCGCGAGACATATTCTCCCAAACGACCTGGTCGATCGGAGGGCCGATCTAATTACCCAAGTAATTGCTTTATTAGTCTCCACGATTACCAAACATAGGCAGAATCTCATCCGTCCACCGCATCCTACCTAAATTCTATTTCCTATTTTCTAATTCCTACTCAGGTAAGTGACAGGAGAAACCTCCATGATAAAAATAGATCCCACACGTGAAGCGGTAATTGTAGCGGCGGCGCGCACGCCGATCGGTAAGGCTAAACGCGGCAGCCTGGCAACCACCCGACCGGATGAGCTGGCGGGAGCAGTGATACGTGATCTTCTTCGCCGCGCCCCAGCTCTGGACCCGGCAGAAGTGGATGATGTCATCCTGGGCTGCGCTTTCCCGGAGGGCGAACAGGGCATGAACATGGCTCGCATGGTAGCACTGAGTGTTGGTTTGCCGAGCACGGTGCCCGGTGAAACGATCAATCGCTTCTGCTCTTCGGGTTTGCAAAGCATCGCCCATGCTGCTTTCGCCATCATGGCAGGTCAATGTCAGGTCGCGATCGCAGGCGGCACTGAATCGATGAGTATGGTGCCGATGACCGGTTTCAAGTTCTCGCCGATGCCTCATCTTGCGGAGAATGTCCCTGAAGCGTTTACAGCCATGGGGCTCACCGCTGAAAATGTATCCGAACGGTACGGCGTGAGCCGAGCCGACCAGGATGCCTTTGCCTTACGCAGCAACCAGCGCGCTGTGGCAGCGGTCGAGAGCGGCCGGTTTGACCCCGAGCTGGTGCCGATCGAGGTGTGCTTGGTGGAGCCGGACGGCAACGGTGAGCCCAAGAAACACCAGTTCACTTTCTCGCGGGATGAAGGCCCGCGCGCCGATACCAGCCTGGAGGCCCTGGCAAAACTAAAGCCGGCCTTCAAGGAGGGAGGTACGGTGACCGCTGGCAACTCTTCACAAATGTCGGACGGCGCTGCAGCGGTGATTATTATGTCGCGCGCCAAGGCGGATGCCCTGGGTCTTAAACCGCTGGTACGTTTCATCTCGTTTGCAGTTGGCGGCGTACCTCCCGAAGTCATGGGGATTGGCCCGCTGGCAGCCGTCCCAAAAGCCCTCAAACTGGCAGGCCTGGGACTCAACGAGATCGGCTTGATCGAGCTCAACGAAGCATTTGCAGCTCAAGGTCTGGCTGTGATGCGCGAGTTGGGGCTGAATGAAGAGATCACCAATGTAAACGGCGGGGCAATCGCACTCGGGCACCCCTTGGGGTGCACTGGTGCTAAACTCACCACTCAGATCATCTATGAGATGAAGCGCCGTGATGTGCAATTTGGCATGGTCACCATGTGTATCGGTGGTGGCATGGGCGCTGCCGGTATCTTTGAGAATCTAAACTAAGACCCTATCCGTAAATTCGGGAGAGTGGGGTGTGTGGCGGCGCAAAGCGCCGCCACACACCCCGACCCCCTCAATTTTTCGGATAGATACTAAATAAGGAGGACTGACCTATGACGGATATAACCGTTCAACAACTTGTGCGCAACCACGAACGTGCGTTCAAGCCCGAGGCGGCGGAAGGTGTGGAGGCTGTTATCCAGTATCACCTGACCGGCGAAGAAGGCGGCGATTGGATCATTAATATTCACGACGGCAAATGCACCGTGGCGGAAGGCAATGCTGAAACCCCAAAAATGACCCTCACCGCTGACGCTCAGGATTTTAAGGATGTACTCCTGGGCAAAGCCAACGGAATGCAGTATTTTATGTCTGGGAAGCTGAAGCTGGCAGGCGACTTAAACCTGGCGATGAAGCTGACCACGTTCTTTAAGATGGGCTGAGTTTCGATTTGATCTATGACGCGGATCAAAGTACGGGGCCGCCCATTTGTTCGGACAGCCCCGTACTCTTTAAACCCTGTTTGAAGGGCTATTCATCTAATGGAGCCGCGACCACCTTGGCCTGTATGGCAGCTTTGAGCTTCTCGATCTCCGCCTGCACGAAGGATACGACTTCGGTGAGCGGAACGAGAATTTTTTCACTCTTATCTCTGGGCTTGAATTCGATCCCGCCTTGCTGGAGGGCGCGATCCCCCACGGTGAGACGAATTGGCAAGCCCATCAGGTCGGCGTCGTTAAACTTCACCCCTGGGCTCTCCTCACGATCGTCGAAAAGCACCTCGAGGCCCGCGGCCTGAATAGCGGTGTAAATATTTTCCGCAGCCTGGGCTGCCTGGTTGGAGCCTTTTCCGCCCAGCAATACCAGGTGGATCTGGTAAGGGGCAATACTGACCGGCCAGATCAGACCCTGAGCATCATGATGCTCCTCTGCGATGCAAGCCAGCAAGCGCCCGCTGCCAATCCCATACGAACCCATAATGACCGGATTTTGTTTGCCTTCCCGATCCAGGAACAAGCAGCCCATGGCATCGGTGTAACGTGTCCCCAATTTGAATATGTTGCCCACTTCCACGCCGCGCACGCTGCGCAAGGCGTTGCCGCAGAGCGGGCAGGCATCCCCTTCCTGGGCGGCTGCTATATCGGTGACGATATCGGCCTGGTAATCGCGGCCATAGTTCACATTTCGCAGGTGATAGCCTTCCTGGTTTGCGCCGGCTACCAGGTTGGGCGACTCCGGGATGATATCATCCACAACCACCAGGGCGCTTTTTAACCCAACGGGTGATGCATAGCCCGGAGTGGCGCCTACGGCCTGGATTTCCTGCTCCGTGGCGGGACGCAGTTCCTGAGCTTTCACCGCGTTGCCCAGCTTGGTCTCGTTGACTTCCATATCGCCGCGCACCACGGCAAACACGAAGCGCTGGATAATCTCTTTACCCTGGGGGATATCTGCCATCATGAAGACAGCCTTGGCAGTTTTGGATTTCGGCACACCCAGGAATTTCGCCAGGTCTTCGATCGTGGTTGTATCGGGGGTGGCGACTTTTTCAACTTCCTGAGCCTGTTGTGCTGGGGCAGACGGTTTGCGAAAATTAGCGATTTGGCGGTTGGCGGAATAATGGCAGGCATCACAAAGCAGCAGAGTGTCTTCACCGATCGGGGTAATATACATATACTCGTGCGCCAGCTTACCGCCCATCATCCCTACGTCCGATTTCACCGCGATGACGGGCAGATCACAGCGGTGGAAGATGTTGAAATAAGCCTGGTAGTGAGCCTTATATTGGCGGTCGAGGCCGTCCCAATCGGCGTCCAGGCTGTAGCTATCTTTCATGGTGAACTCACGCACGCGGATCAGGCCGGCTCGCGGGCGCGGGTCATCGCGCCACTTGGTTTGGATGTGGTAGATCAGACGGGGGAGCTGGCGGTAGGATTGGATCTCTTTGCGAATCAGGTCAGCCACCACCTCTTCGTGAGTCATGGCCAGGACCATATCGCGCTTGTTTTTATCCTTGAAACGTCCCATCTCGGAGCCAATCTGGTACCACCGATCAGTTTCCTGCCAGATTTCTGCAGGATGGATGACCGGCATGGTGATCTCCTGGCCTCCAATGGCGTTCATCTCTTCGCGCATGATATTTTCGATTTTGGTCAAGGCGCGTTTTGCCAGTGGCAGGTAGCTAAAAATCCCGGCAGCTAACTGGCGGATAAACCCGGCTCGCAGCAGCAGTTGATGGCTGGTGATCTCGGCTTCAGCCGGAGCCTCGCGCAGGGTCTGGGTGAACAGTTGTGACATTCGCATAGCCATCCTCCTGTATAATCTCTTCCCGCATCATGCGTCACGTCTCACGCATCCGTACAAATAAAAACCCTCCGGCGGGCATTCCGTCCAGAGGGTGTGAATGGCTGATGAAAGGCGCCTGCTGCCGAATCCCTAGAGGACGAAAGCCCGGACGGGCTTGCGCGGCGCAGGGGAAGGGCTTGTAACGTAGGATTTCAGGGCCTTCATAATGGGATTAGTTTATCACTGAATGGGGGAGTGTCAAGAGCAGGCCGTGTTGTGTGTTGTTGTTCAGTGAATTTGACACCCCCTGGTGATTTGACTTGGAATTTGTGATGTTCAGGACTACAATGGTATGGGAACATTTCGATTGCTCATTTCGTCTGAGATTTTGGAGGTGTAACCATGAAAAAACACATCGTTTTTCTATTAATCACCTTACTGTTGGGCACTGCTCTGGCCGGTGGACAACTAGCTCTCGCGGCTGAATTGTTGGACGATCCGAGAGGCACCCCGGAAGGCGATATCCTTGAAGGGACCTCAAAAGCCGATCACATCCTCGGACTGGGCGGCAACGATAAGATTACCGGCTTTGGCGGTAACGATATCCTGTCGGGTGGTGATGGCCGCGACACACTGTGGGGCGACAGCGGCAGCGACACCTTGCGGGGTGGAGGCGGCAAGGATATCCTGCATGGCGGCAGCGGTTCGGATACCATCTGGGGCAATGACGGCAATGACACCATTTGGGGCGAGACCGAAGCCGATAAGATCTACGGTGGTGCAGGAAAAGACACGATCCGAGGTGGCTCGGGCGCGGATACGATCCGGGGTGATGACGGCAACGACAAGATCTTCGGCAACGAGGGCAACGATGTCATTTATGGCGGCGCAGGTAAGGATACGATTAACGCCGGTCCAGGTTTTGATATCTGCTACGTGGAAACTAAGGAGAAGGTTGTAGACTGCGAGATTATTTATTATCCCTAAGGGAAACCACCAACTCGGAGATCAGCTGGCTGTCCAGGTCAGCGGCTTGCGCTGGTCCAGGCGCAGCAGCCCGGCGTCGTGCGCTGCCTGCAAGGCGGTTTGATACTCCTTGGAGGTCACGCGCCGGTTGAGCTTGGGAAATTGGCTGGCCTGGTAAGTCGGGTGATATTGATCCATCAGGTTCAGGTAGGTGCGGGTAGAGATTTGTTCGGCGATGAAGTGGACGATCGCGGCAGTGCCTGCCAGGTCGTTTGGCAGCACCAGATGGCGTACCAATAAACCTCGGATTGCCAGGCCGCGCGAATCCAGGGTCAGGTCGCCAACCTGGCGGTGCATTTCACGCACGGCAGCCTGGTTGATCTGCGGGTAGTTAGGGACTTTTGAGTAGTGACGAGCGATTTGGGCGCTGGCATATTTCATATCAGGCATGTAGATATCGACGATGCCTTCTAACAAGTGGAGAGTGAGTAGGGCATCGTAACCGCCCGTATTGTACACCAGGGGGAGGCGCAGCCCGGCTTGGCAAGCCACCAGCAGAGCTGCCATGATTTGCGGCACCACGTGACTGGGGGATACCAGATTGATATTATGACACCCGTTGGCTTGCAGCTCCAGCATAATAGCTGCCAGGTCTTGAGCATCGACCTCATAACCGGCATCAGCCTGGCTGATATCGGCATTCTGGCAGTACTGGCAGCGCAGGTTGCAGCGTGTGAAAAAGATCGTCCCCGAGCCACGCCAGCCGCGCAAGGGGTCTTCCTCACCCAGGTGGGGGCCATAGCTGCTGACCCGGGCGCGCGCACCGGTGCGGCAGATGCCGAGCTTGCCGCTCAGGCGGTCCACACGGCATTCCCAGGCGCAGAGTTCGCAGCGCGCAAGGCGCTCATTGGCTTCTGCCACGCGCCGCTCAAGCTCACCGCTGGCTGCCAGTTCTAAATAGCCGGGATCAGATGGATTTTCTGGCATGTGCTATACGCCGGTTTACCCGGATGCTGATCAAAATCACATTCCCATTTATTCCCTGAACTGCGTAACTTCTATCGTATATAATAAGCGTGATGGACAGGAAGAGCAGCCGGTTGCCCATAATTATATCGCAAGGATGCCGAGGGTCCGCACGCGTTGGCAGCCTGGAAGACACCCAGCATTAGACAGAAATTGACTTTGAAGAACCTGGACGCACCCTTTTACTTGAAAAGCCTGATGCTTGGCGCTTGTTTCGCCTTGTTGCTGGCGAGCTGCGCGGGTGAGGCTGGCAATCCATCGGATGGCTTGCGGGGCGGCTATCCCGTAGATGCCTTGTTCCGGGATTTTTACCCATCCTTAGGGGGTGCAGATGTCATGGGGTCAGCGATTTCTCCGCTTTTTAAAGTCGGCGAAATCAGCTACCAGTACACGGTGGCAGGCCTGATGGCTCACGACCCGGCAGCCCTCAGCCACGAACGCTTCTCCATGGCGGCAATTGGCCTGGATATGGGCATTCAGCAGCCGCCATATCCGGCTTTCGAGGATCCCAACCTGAGGTATGTGGCAGGTCATACGATCGACCCGGCTTTTGTGCCTGTTTTCGACCGGTTAGATAGAAGGATCGTTGGCGAACCAATTACTGAAGCCCGCTATAATCCGGACCTGAAACGAATCGAACAATATTTTTCCAACCTGGGTTTTTATCGCCTGGAAGGCGATCCCCCCGGGGCGGTCTACTTGTTGGCGTACGGGCTGTGGAAATGCCAGGCCGGTTGTTTCGATCCAGGCGGGAGCGAGGCGGAGGTGTCTTTACCCTATTCGGTCGATCCGCGATTTGCCGAGGCGCTGAAGCGCCTGGGCACGCACTTCACGGGCTTCCCGGTTTCCAAAGCCTATACAACCCCGGAAGGTTATATTGAGCAGGTCTTCGAGAACGTGGTTCTGTTGGCAGGCGCTCAAGAGGGTGAGGCTGTGATCTTAAGGCCCATCACGGAGCGCCTGGAAATCGATCACGGGCCTCTCGTCGGCAAGAGCGACGAGGCGGAGGCGGTCTTCGTGGCCATCGATGAGGCTGAAGGGCGTCACATTCCTCAGGCCTTTTGGGATTTCCTGGCTTTGCACGGCGGATTGGAAGTTTCAGGACCACCTATCGATGATCTTGCACGTGTGGGGGCTGGGGTATTCCGCCAGTGTTACACCAACCTGTGCCTTGAGGAGCATCGCAACGAAGCTGGTAGCTTGCGCATTCGCCCTGCGTCATTAGGGTATGTTTACGCTCAACTGCCTTTGCTCCCGCTGAATGCTAAGGCTGCCAGCCTCAGCGCCCAGCCCGCAATTGGCGCAGGAGGCATGCAGCCAGCTGCTCCCACGCGTACGCCTGCTGTGGATAAGCCCCTGCCGCCTCTGGCGTTGCAGGCCTGGGTGCAGTATCCGTCCTTGGCTGCGGGGCAGCGACAGGAGGTCTTTGCACAGGTGATCCAGGGCGAGGCCCCCCTCCCGGGTGTCGAACCAGACCTGCTGCTAACCCTGCCGGACAACACAGAAATCCGGTATTACATGTACCCTACCGGGGCAGACGGCGTAAGCCAGTATTACCTGGAGCCTCTGGATGTAAATCAGGGCAGAACTGTGCGCTTCCAGGTATGTGTGTATAACCAGGTGGGGAAAAGGACCTGTGTGCAAGATAGCTTCGAGGTGCAGCGTGCACCGTAGTGTCAATAGGTGAAGATGAAAGCCAGGTCGTTGACGTTGGTGAAGGTAGGGCCTGTGATGAGTAAGTCCTCCAGGCGAGCAAAAAAAGTATAGGAATCATTGCGAGTAAGGTAATCTTCGGGGGACATGCCTTGCTGCAAGGCGCGTCCCAGGCTCTGACCGCTGATCACGGCCCCAGCGGCATCGGTAGGGCCATCGGCGCCATCTGTTGCCAGGGTTATCAGGAGCGCGTCTTTTAGACCTGCCATGCCAACCAGCGCCCCCAGGGCCGCCTCCAGATTGCGGCCTCCTTTTCCGCTGCCGCGCACGGTGACTGTAGTCTCACCGCCTGCTACGATACAGGCAGGGCGCCGGGCAGGATAGTCACTCTCAGCAGCCTGGCGGGCTATGGAAGCCATGAAGCCTCCCGCCTGGCGCGCCTCGCCTTCCAAGTATGTGGTTAGCAGCAAGGGATTGAAGCCCAGGGTCAGTGCTTTTTGGCAGGCGGCTTCGGCTGCCTGGAGATTGCCGGCCACCAGTAGGTTGTGCACGCGATCGAACAGCTCATCATCTGGCTTGGGTGTTTCGGGGATATATCCGTGGAGCCCGTATTCCAGATGCTGCACGACCGGTGCGGGCGTCTGGTCGAGCAGATTGTAGCGCGCCAGGATTTGCCAGGCATCCTGAAAAGTGGAGGGATCGGGAACGCAAGGGCCGGAGGCGATCACCTGCAGCGGGCTGCCCACCACATCGGAAAGCACCAGGGTCACCAGTTGGGCTGGCTGGGCCAGGCGAGCGAGCCGCCCGCCTTTCACCCGATCCAGGTGCTTACGCAAGGTGTTGATTTCCGTAATCGTAGCGCCGTTGGCGAGCAGCAGGGAGGTGAGATTTTGCAGATCGGCGAGCGAGATCCCCGGTTCAGGAGCCGTGAGCAGCGCCGAGCCGCCGCCGGAGATCAAGCAGAACACCAAATCGCGCAGCCCTGCCTTGGCAAGTAGCTCTATAATTTGCTGCGTCGCTTGCACTCCACGCTCATCGGGCAGGGGATGGGCAGCCTCCAGCAATTGGATCGTAGGGGGTAAAGACCTCTCGGTAGAGGCAGAATGACCATCTTTCACGATGACCGTCCCAGCGCTCAGGCGATCGCCCAAAATGCGCGCCAGGGCGCCTGCCATGGGCGCCCCGGCTTTTCCAGCTCCAATCATGTAAATCCGTTCGAACTGCTCCAGGTCATAGTCATGCCTGCCCACCTCCAGGCGCTGGCCTCGGCGCTTTACATAGCGGGTGATTGCCGCGCCTGGCTCGACAGCTTGCAACGCGGCTTCGAGCACGGCGATAATTTTTTCTCCGTGAGGCGAATGGCGCAGGGTATAGGGTAGTTCCTTGAATAAACTCACAGACGCCAAAGTTGTGGGCAGGGATAACGGCGCTCAGCCTGCCAGTGGGATAATACAGCCGGGGGAATCGTTAGCGGGGCTGTTGACCAGGGTAGATACTGGGAAGGCCGTCATTTGCGCCGGGGGGTAGGGCGCCAGCAGCGCGGAGAGGCGCGCCGGGTCCTGCTCGCTGGGGGAAAGCCAAACCGGATAAGCCTCGGGAGGCAAGATGACGGGCATGCGGTTGTGGATGGGCTCCATCAGGGTATTCGGTTGGGTGGTGATGATGGTGCACGACAGGATATTGGAGCCATCCGGTGAAAACCAGTTCTCCCACAGTCCGGCAAATGCGAAAGGACGCCCGGAAGCCAGCTTGATATACATGGGCGTCTTGCGCGCGCCGTCCTTGCGCCACTCATAGAAACCATCTGCCAACACCAGGCAGCGGCGGCGGCGAAAAGCGCTGCGGAAGGATGGCTTTTCTGCCAGCGATTCGGCGCGGGCGTTGATCATGCGGCTGCCGATGACGGGATCTTTAGCCCAGGAGGGGATCAAGCCCCATACGAAATAATCCAGCCGGTTTTTGCCGTCATTGGGGATGACTGCCACCGGCTGAGTGGGGGCGATGTTGAAGCGCGGCTGCACGCCTTCGGGCATCGAGGCCAAAGCGAAGGCTTCCTGGATAATATTGGGGTCTGCAGTAAGTGTAAATCGTCCACACATAGGATGGGTTCCTTTATATCCTTAAGATAGCACAAATATTCTATTTCTGCAAGCTTTTTAATAACGCAATTCTTCTAGGTGAAGGGGGATCAAGCCAGTACACCTCCTGTATCGATTTCTTGCGTTTATCCGATTACTTTGCCCTGTAAATTATAATAATAGAAATTACGCAGTTTAAGGGGGAAGTGGGGGGTGTTTTAGCGGGTTGCGCCCGCCAAAACACCCCCACTTCCCACCAACTGCGTAAGTCCTAAATAAAGGAATTCTACTGCGATTTTCTTATGCCACACGAAGACGCCTTGCGCTGGAATCACCGCTATCGTCACGATGAGCGCTACGCGACGTTCGCCACGCCGCGCCCATTTCTGGTAGAAAACGCTGGTCACCTGCCTGCCCGTGGGCTAGGTTTAGACCTTGCCATGGGGTTGGGGGGCAATGCAGCTTTCCTGCTGGAGCGAGGCCTGCGCGTGGTCGGTGTGGATATCGCCTGGGTGGCTGTGCGCCAGGCGGCGGCGCGCCTGCCGGATTTGATGGTAGCCGTAATAGACCTGAAGCACTTCTACCTGCCGGCGGATAGTTTCGACGTGATCTTGAATTTATTCTACTTGCAGCGAGACATGTGGCCGAATTTACGCCAGGCACTGCGCCCGGGCGGCGTACTGGTATTCGAGACCCTGACGCGTGGGATGTTGGCTCTGCGTCCATCCATGGATCAGAGATATTTGCTGGAGTCTGGGGAGCTGAGGCAGGCTTTTGCGGATTGGGAGATCCTGGTCTACCGGGAGGGCTGGGTGGAAACGCGCTCCGGAGGGATGCAAGCGGTCGCCAGCCTGGTGGCGCGGCGACCGCCGGAATGATCACGAAGGTCCTACATCGCCAGCCCTAGCAGTTCAAACGGGCATAGATCGGGCTGTTCTGTTTATAGATATTAAGAAATTCCCGATACAGGCCATCGTAAACGGGTTGATGGTCAGGATTGCGGGTGTATTTATGCTCGATCTGGATATAGTCCTGGATATCTTCAAAGCGCAGCTTGCCTAACGCCACAGAAGCTAAGAAGGCCGCACCGCGGGCGTTCGCCAGGATTGGATGTTTGACTTGCAGGATACCGCGTTGCAGCACGTCTGCCATGATCTGACACCATACTGCAGATTTAGCCCCGCCGCCGACGATATAGAGCGGATCCATACGCTGCCCGGTAAACTTTTCCACGTAACCCAATAACCAGCGGGTGTTGAAAGCCACTCCCTCAAAGATAGCCCGGATGATATGCTCGCGCGTGGTCTGCAGCGATAAGTTATACAAGCCGCCGCGCAGCGTGCGCTCGTCGACAGGGGTGCGCTCGCCGTTCAGCCAGGGTGTGAAGATCAACCCGCCACTGCCCACCGGCGCCTTTTCGGCGATGCGGTCGAAAATCTTATACAGGTCCGGCGCACCGGCCTCGGTAAGCAGCTCATCCTGGTGGTAGAGGATATTGTCCCGCAAGAAATTCAGGCAAGCTCCGGAGGTCTGCTGCTCGTTAGAGATCAGGTAGCGATCTGGAATGGCGGAAGGCAGTGCGGCAATATTATGGAGCGTATCGGTTTTCTTAAAAGGCACATGGCAGACCAACCAGGAAGAGGTGCCAATATACAGGCTGCCGGCGAAATCGCGCGTCGCCCCCGAGCCTAACGCTGCTGATTGCAGGTCGGGAGTGCCCATGACCACCGGGATGCCGGCGGGCAAGCCCAGCTCGCCAGCCGCCTGGGGCGTGAGCGGCCCCAGGATATCCACCGCCCGTTGTAAATCCGGCAGCTTCTCGCGTTCCAGACCCGCCATACGCAATAATTTGGGATGATAGTCCACTTGAGACAGGCGGCGTGTATCGGTCACCCAGTGCAAGGTGATCGAATCGGTTGAGGCAGCAAAACAACCCGTCAGGCGCAGATTCAGGTAATCTTTAGGCTCCAGGAACTTGTAGGTCTGGCGGTAGATCTTGGGGTGAGCATGCTGAATGTAGAGGATGTGGGCGATGGAATCCTTGCCTGCCTGACCGGGAATGCCTCCGGTGAGCGGCAGCCACGTGAGCAGCTTGGATAGTCCAAAGCCTGAGACGCTCGGCACTCCCTGGGTGATCTTGCGCACATAGGGCGCGCCGCGCGAATCCATCCAGATAATGGCGTTCATCAAGGGTTGGCCCTGGGAATCCACAGCCACCGTACCCGACCACTGACTGGTACAGCACACGGCCGCGACGCGTTTAACCGGCAAGTCGAACCTCGCCAGCAGGCGGCGCGTGGCTTTTACTACCGCCGCCCACCATTCTTGTGGCTTTTGTTCGGCGCCCCCATCGGGGAGCAGATAATAAGGGGTCTCTTCAAATTCGTAGCCTTCCAGCTCCCCCAGGGTGGAAAATAAGGCAACCTTCGGTCCGGAGGTGCCCAGATCGATGGCAAGAATGTAGGATATTTCGTCGGTCATGACTTCGCCTCGAGTGTTATTGTCGGTTTCGCCTTCACTAAAAACTATACACCCATTCGCTTTGAAGAGCAAATCAATTTTCGTTCAATGAGTACGATCCACAAGAACATCCATCAGGAATTACAGAACTGGCAGGAAAGAAGGTTCTTTGGGATTTTCCGGGGTAGAGGGTTATATGTGGGGTTTGTTGGCGGGCGAAGCCTGCCAACAAACCCCACATCTTCCCGTCACCACGGCGACTCCCAACGATCCGGAAAGAATATGGTTAAATAGAACAATTGTTCTGTTATAATGAAATTATGGAACACATTGAAGTCATAAGCGAAGTGTGGCTTAAGCCTTACCCTGGCGTCTACCGCTTGTAGGGCGCCGCGCGGATCATCTAAGAGCATAAAAGCCATGTCTCTCTGGTACCGCATCTTGCGCGCCTTGGGCTATAAAAAAGCTTCCGACCGCCTTTCTTTCCCGTTGGATATGGAGGCAATCCATGCGTTGCAAGACCTGGCAGAGCAACAAAAGCGCACCAAGACCGAGGTAGCCGCCGAGCTGCTTGCACAGGCGCTGGCCCAACGCGACGCGGCCGAAGTGAATCTATCCCTATGGCGGATGCTGACCGAACGCGAGCAGCAAATTACCGCCCTGGTTTGCCTGGGTTACACTAACCCTCGCATTGCGGAGCTCTTGATGATTGCGCCGGATACGGTGAAAACCCATGTGCGCAATATCCTGGCGAAATTTGGTTTGCGCAGCAAAGCGGAACTGCGCCATACCCTGGCTGATTGGGATTTTAGCGCCTGGCGCGAGTAGAACTTATCACCATTTTCGAGTAAAATTGTCTGCGTGTTTATTAAGAATTTATCGTCTATCTTTACAACGCGCCGCCGCTGGTTGCGCTGGTCGGCGCTGGTCATCACCCTCATCATCCTGCTGATCTACGAAGGCCTGGAGACGATCTGGATGATCGACCGCTCCCGGAATGCCTGGGTAGCGGTGGATACATTGATCCTGGTGGCTTTTGGCGCAGGACTTTATCTGGCGATCGATTTCGTAGCGCAATATTTCGATGAGCGCAATACGCTGCGGAAGCGCTTGTTGGAGGCCGACAAACTGCTTCAAGAAGCCCACCAACGGCAAAAAACGATCCTGCATATCACCCAGATGTTCGCCGATGCTAACGAAGAAGAGCAGGTGGTCGATTTGACTTTACGCCTGGCGCGTGAGCTTATCGGGGCCGAGGGGGCTTCCTTTGTTTCCCTGGACGAGCATGCCCATCCGCTTCCCCCCCGGGTAGTTGGCGATCTACCTTCGCCGGCGACGAATGCCTGGATCGAGTACCTGGCCTCCCCTATCGTACGCAGCGCCTGCCAGACCTGCCAAAAACAGGAACAGCTAACCCACGAATGCCCGCTGATCAAGGGTACCTTCGCCGATTCCGAAGACATCTATTGCCTGCCATTGCGCCGAGGCGAACAGGAATTTGGCGTGCTCAACCTGTATTTTGAAAGCGGTACTGAACTGGATCCGGATGCGCAAGATATGCTGCGCACGCTGCTGGATGAAGCTGTTCTCACCTTGGAAGGGACCCGGCTGCGGAAGCGTGCACTTTCCACCATGCTCCAGCTCCAGACCATGCGTGAAAAAACTGACCTGGACAGCATGCTGCAGGATATGCTGGGCAGCCTGCATGAAACCCTGGAGGCCGATTACGCCCTTGCCGTGGTATGGGATGTGGGCACGGGCGAGCTAACGACCAACGTGCAGCACGGAGAAAGTCCCGAAAACATCCGCCCGCTGATCGATGGAATTTTACAGAGCGTGCGTGCCTCTGGTGAGCCTGTGGTGCTCGAGGATTTAAGCGGTAGTGCGATAATGAACAACGGCGTGCGAGCCTTGATGGCGGTGCCGTTAACGGTTCCGGAACAGCCTGTAGTTGGGGCTCTGCTGGTGGTTAACCGGCGGGCGCGTGCATTTGGCAACCGCCAACTTTCTATCTTGAGCACCATCGCCAACCAGGCTGCCCTGGTGGTCCAGAACGTTTACCTGATAACCCAGCTTGAGTTCAAGGTCATCATGGAGGAGCGTACCCGATTGGCGCGGGAGATCCATGATGGCCTGGCGCAGACGATTGGTTTTTTGAAGTTGAAAACTGCCCAGTTACGCGGGTTTATGGAGAAAGGGCAAACAGACCTGGCGCGGCAGACTGCCAATACCTGTTACGAGGTCCTGGCTGAAGCCTACCAGGAGACCCGGCGCGCTATCGATGGTCTGCGAATTTCTCCGGGCAAGGAAGGAATTGCCGGATGGCTGAGGCAAGCTTCGGCCGAATTTGAGGATTATAGCGGCGTAAAAGTCGATGTGAGTATTGAGGAGACACCTATCCATTTGCTCCCGGAAATCCATGCGCAAATGATCCGCATCGTACAGGAAGCTCTGAGCAACGTGCGCAAGCACGCCCAGGCTGACCTGGTTGAAATTTCCTGCCAAGAGTTGGGTGGAGATGTGCTGTTAGAGATCCGGGATAACGGCAATGGTTTCGACGCCGGGGATATCTCGAGTCCATCGCAGCATGGTCTACGCGGCATGCGCGAGCGCGCCGAGCTGATTGGAGCCGATTTCCAGGTGACCAGCCAACCTCACCGTGGGACCCTGGTGAGTGTGCGCCTGCCACAAGAAGTAAGGGAAAACAGATGACACGCCCGATCAGGCTGCTCGTAGTGGATGACCACGCTCTTTTTCGCTCTGGTCTGATCAGCCTGCTCAAGGGAATGCCGGAGTTTCAGGTGGTTGGAGAGGCGAACAATGGGCGCGAGGCCATTGAGGCAGCCCGCCAGTCCAAACCCGATGTGGTGCTGTTGGATGTGAATATGCCCATTATGGGGGGCGTCGAGACCGTGAAAGCGCTAAAAGCGGCTGGATCGTATCGTATCCTGATGCTAACCATTTCGAAAAACGATGAAGACTTATTTGGCGCGGTGATTGCCGGAGCCGATGGTTACCTGTTGAAAAACGCCTCGCCAGATGAATTATGCAAGGCAATTATTCAGGTGCAGGAAGGGCTTTCTGTTTTGGCTCCGGAGGTTACGCGAAAAGTCATGAGCGCCATCAAAGCCGATCCACTCAACTTGCAGGATCATGGCTTGAGCAGTCGCGAGATGGAGGTGTTAAATTGTCTTGCGCAGGGCATGACCACCGCTCAAATCTCCTCTGAGCTCTTCATCTCTGATAATACCGTGAAGACGCATGTGCGCCACATCATGGAAAAGCTTGAAGCTTCTAACCGGGCCGAAGCGGTGAGTAAAGCCGTTCAAAAAGGGCTCATCATCTCTGAATCATAGATAATTTTCCCATTCTGACGAAGCGGAGGGGTGATTGTTAAAATCACCCCTCCGTGCTATTTAAGTTCCATCCTTTTGCGTGCGTGAGGTGGATGACATAATGGACCAATTTTGGTAAATTTATTCTGGTATGCCTACCTTACCCAGGCCGCAACGTGTTTTAATTGCATCCAGCCATGCCCTTTTTGGACAGGGCTTGCGCAGTCTTTTACAGGCGCGCCAGAAAGCCGATGTGGAAGTAGTGGGGGTCGTTTCCAGCTTATCAGAGGCTTTAAGCGCCTTGAATCGCCTCAATCCGGACCTGGTAATCGTGGATTACGATGACGAACGGCTCAACCGGGACGAATTCCTGGCCCGGTTTGTTGAAAGTGAGAAGAAACTGCGCGTGGTGCTGCTTTCGCTGCACAATGGGGAAGATGCAATCGTCTATGACCGCCGCACCCTGGCAGCTTCTCAAATCGATGAATGGTTGGAGGCATGGCCCAACGCTGAAGTGAATGAAAAAACTCTCTCCGATGGAGAAGAAACAAAACGGATTGCCCTCAATCCCAGGAGAAATCACATGAAACATTTGATCATAGCGGGAATTCTCGTTGTGCTGGTGACAACGTTGCTGATCGTTGGCATGGGGCAGGTGAATCTGCTCCCCGTCCAAGCCAGCGCCCAGGCGGTTCCGATCGATCGCATGTTTGACCTGGAGTTCAAGGTCATCTATTTCCTCTTCGCCCTGATCGTCGTTTTAATGGTCTACAGTATCGTTGTCTTCCGGCGCAAGCCCGGCGATACCAGCGATGCGGCTCATGTGGAGGGGAATACTAGCCTGGAGGTCGCCTGGACGATCGTTCCCCTGATCACCGTGCTGGCTTTTTCTGCTTTGGGTGCAAACGCTCTGGCAGAGACCCAACGTGTGGATCCCACGGCGATGGAGGTGAATGTTATCGGATCGCAGTGGTCCTGGCGCTTCGAGTATCCTGAATTGGGCATTATTTCGACAGAACTGCGCTTGCCGGTGAACAAGCAGGCATTATTGCACTTAAGCTCGACGGACGTCATCCATTCTTTCTGGGTGCCAGAGTTCCGCGTCAAACAAGATGCGCTGCCCGGCGGTGATGTGTTCAACCGGGATCTGCGCATTACCCCTACGATGATCGGTGATTACAAGGTGCGCTGCGCTGAGTTATGCGGTTTGCAGCACGCTTATATGGAATCGCCAGTGATTGTCCTGTCCGACGTTGATTTCGAGCTGTGGGTCGCCTCCCAAACGGGTGAATCGGCCGATCCGGTAGAGCGCGGAGAAAAGTGGTACACCGCTTACGGCTGTAACGCCTGCCACACCCTGGATGGAACCATCAAGGTTGGCCCCTCCTGGAAAGGCATCTATGGCGAAGAAGGACGGATGGCGGATGGCAGCAGCCTCACCGTGGATGACGCGTACTTGATCGAATCAATCCGCAATCCAGCCGCCAAGATCGTGGAAGGCTTCCCCAACGCCATGCCGGCGAACATCGCCGAGTCGATGACCGACAGGCAAGTTCAAGACATTATCGAGTTCATCAAGAGCTTGAAGTAGGAGTATGGATATGAGCGAAAATCCGCGAGTGGGTATTTTTCAAGTTGGGTTTGTACGCGGCGTGCTCGGACTGATTGTGGGCATGCTGGTAGGGATGGGCGTGGTGGTCGGCGTCCGCCTGTTGATGGGCTTGACCGCCTGGAAAGCTGAGCCAGCCTGGGTGTTAGGGGCGGTCTTCAGCGTATTCGGATTTGTGCTGGGCACAGGCGTGCTTGACGATTGGATCCAATGGGCTAAAGGAGAAGAGACCCCCGACCACCCTGAGGCCAATCCGAATCTGAAGGGATGGGCCAAGTTTTTGAGCGTGTCTTATGACCACAAGGTGATCGGTATCCAGTACGGGTTTACAGCCCTGGTCTTGTTCACCCTGGCAGGTGCCTACGCCCTGACCTTCCGCACTGAGCTGATTTCCCCGGCGATCCAATTCCTCCAACCGGGCGTCTTCAATACCACCATCAGCCTGCATGGTATCGTCATGATTGGCGCCATGTTGTTGGGGGTAGGAGCCATGTCCAATTATCTTGTGCCGTTGATGATCGGCGCCAATGACATGGCTTTCCCGCGCTTAAACGCTTTTGCATTCTGGATCAACGTGCCAGCAGCCATCCTGCTGACCCTGACATGGTTCCTGGGCGGTTTCGATACGGGTTGGACGGGTTACCCGCCGCTCAGCGCGCGTGCCCCACTGGGCATGCAGATGTTCTTCCTGGGTGTTTACTTTATCGGTTTCTCGTCGATTTTTGGCTCGCTGAACATTATCGTGACCATCGTCAAGATGCGGGCGCGCGGTATGAACTACTTCCGCATGCCGATCTTCGTATGGACGGCTTTTGCGACCGCCATCATCGGTTTGACCGCGACCCAGTTCATCGGGCTGTCTTTCCAGATGGTGATGTTCGAGCGCTTGTTTGGGATGAGCTTTTTTGATCCGATCAAGGGCGGCGACCCGATCCTGTTCCAACATTTATTCTGGTTCTATTCCCATCCGGCAGTTTACGTGTTCATTCTCACCGGTCTGGGAGTGATCAGCGAGCTTCTGCCGGTCTTTGCCCGTAAACCACTTTATGGTTATCGCTGGGTAGCGCTTTCTTCCTTCGGGATTGCTTTGGTGGGCTTCCTGGTTTGGGCGCATCACATGTTCACTTCCGGCATGGCGGCTTACCTGCGTGTGCCGTTCATGTACAGCACGCTGCTGGTGGCAGTGCCGACAGGTGTGAAATTCTTTAGCTGGGTAGCCACCATCTGGGAGGGAAAGCTGTCTTTCGAAACGCCCATGCTCTTCGTATTGGGCGCGATCTCGATTTTCCTCTTGGGCGGGTTAAGTGGTCCGCCCAACGGCGTGGTGGCTACCGACCTTCACCTGCAGGATACCTACTGGATCGTTGGACACTTCCACGCCACCATGTTCGGCGGTTTTGTATTTCCATTTTTTGCGGCGATCTATTATTGGTTTCCCAAGCTCACCGGGCGTATGTACAGCGAGCGTCTAGGTAAGATCCACTTCTACCTGATGCTGCCAGCTTTTTACCTGCAGTCGTTGGGGCAAATGCAGGTTGGATTGCTGGGCATGCGCCGCCGCATCGCTGATTACGATCCAGCCCTCGGGCTTGATTTTACTCACCTGTTGATCACGATTGCCGGTTATCTGATTGGTATTTCTGTATTGGTAGCTTTTTACAACTTCTGGATGAGCGCGCGGCGCGGCGAGGTGGCGGTTTCGAACCCGTGGCGCTCGCGCTCGCCAGAATGGCAACTCCCTTCGCCTTTGCCAGCGCACAATTACGATCAACCTTTTGAAGTGGTGGGCGAGCCTTATGATTACGGTCTGGCGGGGTCGCAATTTGTCAACATGCACCCTGGTGTCCCGCAGCCTGAGATGCCAGTTGGCCCTGCGCCAGCCCCGGCAGCTGCGGATTAATCGCTGCGGTTGAGCAGTTAGAGGAGTTCACCTATGGATGAAAATGCTTTGAATGAAAAGAAAAAAGAAGCCCTGCGATTGGGAGCCGGTGTGATGTTTTTGCTGGCTGTATTCACTTTGGGCGAATACTGGCTTGGCTCGGTCGCCTCGGTATGGTATGTGCCATTGCTGGGGATCGCCGTTTTGAAGGCTTTTCTGGTTATCCGCGATTATATGCATTTGCCGCGGCTGTTCGCCGGGGATGAGGAGGAGCACGAATGACCACGCACGTCACAACAATCGCCGATTACCGGCGTAAACTCTCGATCAACCGCCTTGGGTTGTGGCTCTTTATTCTCTCCGATGCATTCGTGTTTGGTGGATTGTTCGTCAGCCGCTTTTACCTGTTGGGCACCGGTGTGCGTCCAGAAGTGAACCAATTTCTCGGCTTTGCAGTCACTGCCGTGCTGCTGACCAGCAGTTTCTTCATGAACCGGGCCGAAACCGCCATGGTGCATGGCGACCGCAAGCTATTTCTAAACAGCACTTTGATGACTTTTCTGCTGGGAACCCTGTTCCTGGTGGGTGTGGTAGGTCTGGAATGGCAGATCGCCCCATTCGGCCCTGGCGATGATGTGGTGGCTTCCTTGTTCTATACGATGACAGGATTCCACGCGTTCCACGTGCTCACGGGTGTAATCTTCCTGGCGATTGTTTATCGCAACGGGCGCAAGGGTTTGTATACCGCTGAGCGGCATTGGGCTGTGGAGGCCTGCGCAGTGTATTGGCATTTCGTAGACGTCGTTTGGATCTTCTTCTACCCGGCTTTGTACCTGATTGGAAAGCCGTTATTGTAATAGGATTTACGCAGTTGGTGGGAAGGTGGGGGTATTTTGGCGGGCTACACCCGCCAAAATACCCCCCTCCCTCTTGAACTCGGTAACTTCTATGTAGATAGGAAGCTATCAGCCAAAGGCTGATGGTTGGCAGGCAAAAGTAATTTAGGAATTAGATATGCGTTTGCGTTACATTTTATTCGGGACAGGAAGTGTGTTGTTCCTGGCGTTGTTGCTGGTGGGCTGGCGAGTTTTTGCCAGTCCTTACCGCTACCAGGGCTCGCTCATCGATCCGCCGCCCCCGGCAGCTGATTTCAGCCTCACCGATCAATCTGGGCAGCCTTTCCGCTTGAGCGACCAACGAGGCAAGGTTGTCCTGATATTCTTCGGTTATACCCACTGTCCGGACGTTTGCCCGATTACTTTAACCGATTTCCGCCGGATCAAGGAAGCTTTGGGCAACAAAGCTGAAAAGGTTACGTTTGTCTTTATCACGGTCGACCCCGAGCGCGATTCGGTAGAACGTCTGAAAGCCCATCTGGGGAATTACGACCCAGCCATTATTGGCTTGACCGGCACGCGCGCTGAATTGGAGCCGGTTTGGAAAAACTACGGTGTCTACCAGGCCCAGCGAGACGAAGGCAGCGCAGCCGGTTACCTGGTGGATCACACCGCGCGCACCTACCTGATTGATCCGCAAGGGAATTGGCGCTTGACGTACGCCTTCGAAATGGATCATTCGGCGATTATTAAGGACGTCCAGCATATCTTGGCTGAGCGATAAATGATGATACAACGCTATCGCCCGTACCTAATCCGCCTGCTTATCACAAGTGTCATTGCCCTGGTATTTGTGGGCATCCTAAACGAAGGTTTTTACCTGCTGCAGAGAGAGCAACACGACCGGGCCCCGAGGACAGTGCAGATCGTGGTGCCCATAGGCACAGCGGAGCGTATTGCGGCAGGCGAAGCCGCAGTTAGCCTTCCGGAGGAGATGGTGTTTGTGGTGGGTGATACCCTGGAAGTGGTGAACCAGGACAGTGTCCAGCACGAGCTGGGCCCGATCTGGGTGCCGGCCGGTTCTACGGGCAGACTGGTGCTGGAAGAAGCCAACAAATTCGCTTTTTCTTGCACGTTTGCACCCGGCAATTACCTGGGGCTGGATGTACGCCTGCCCACCACCCTGGGCACACGCCTCACTGCGCTAGCGCTTTCAGCTCCACCGATGGCGGTTTTTTTGTTCATTTACGGCTTGCTGGCTTTCCCTATCAAGGATGGGAAAAAGAAGAAAACCCTGGAGGCGGGTGCATGAGCGAACGAGTGGGTGGGCTGCAGACTGGAGCGGTCACCGGTTTATCCGGCAATCAAAGGCTGGCAGGCAAACCGACCTTTGGTCTGCGAAACCTGTTCAGCCGGCGCTGGATACTGGCCACCGTGTTGGTCGCAGCTGCGATTGCCCTGACCGTTCGCCTGGGATTCTGGCAGCTTGATCGGCTGTCACAGCGCCGGGCGTTCAACGCCCGCGTCACCACCCAATTACAGGCCCCCGTGTTGCTCCTGAGTGGAGATGCACTTCATCTGGATTTGATTAGCCTGGAGTACCGCGCCGTGAAGGTGCGAGGCGTCTACGATTTCGATCAGCAAATAGCCCTGCGCAACCAGGCCTGGGAAAACCAAAGCGGCGTACACCTGATCACTCCACTGCATATCGAGGGTGCCGATCAGGTTGTATTGGTGGATCGCGGCTGGGTGCCAGCGGTCGATTTCACCAGCACGGATTGGGAGGCCTATGATGAAGCTGGGATGGTAGAGGTTCAAGGCATGATCCGCGCCGCGCAAGACAAACCTGATTTTGGACGGCGCTCCGACCCGCTGCCCGGTCCGGGAGAACCGCCGTTGAAACTGTGGAATTTCGTCAACGTGCAGGCGATCGCCCAACAATTACCCTACCCGCTCCTGCCGGTATATATCCAGCAAGCGCCCAGGCCTTCCTGGATTGATCTGCCCTACCGCACACAACCTGTGCTGGATTTGAGCGAAGGACCACACCAGGGCTATGCCCTGCAATGGTTCACATTTGCTCTGCTGTTATTAGTGGGCTATCCATTGTTCGCCATGAAACGCTCCAAGAGCTCACCCACCAGCGCCGAGCTCTTGAATTGATCAGAAATCAATGCGGAAAAATATGATGAGCCAGAAATTTCAAGAGAACATTATAAGGTACCTGTTGCTTGCCAGTGCGCTGGCTGTTTTCGGTTTGATCGTAGCTGGAGGGATTCTGCGCGTCTCCGATGCAGGCGGCGTCTGCCCGGATTGGCCTACTTGCTTTGGGCGCTGGACGCCCCCAAACACCGGCAGCACGGCGACCCTGGAATATGTGCACCGCTTTCTCACCTTTCTGGCAGGTGGATTGTTGCTGGCTTCGACCTCGGCCGCGCGCCGTGATCCCCGTCCAGGCATCCGGCCAGCCCTCAACCTTTCATTAGCCTTGATGCTGCTGCAGGTAGCTCTCGGCGCGCTGGTTTGGCGCCAAAGCGCTGCCCAGGAGCCTGCCTGGCTGGGGGCGCTGCACATGGGTTTATCGCTGCTCATCCAGGCAGCAATACTCGTGGCGACCGTTAGCGCCTTTCATCCCAGCAGCAAACCAGCCTACCGCACGCCATTTGCGCGCCTGTCTTTGGCGGTATTGGCGGTGATATTCATCCTCCTGATGAGCGGCTCGCTGGTGGCAGCTTCACCGTCATCGGCTGTTTGCCAGGGCTGGCCTCTCTGTAATGGGCGCCTGTTTCCGACTGAAGTGGGAGCCTGGCTGCCCTGGATACACCGTTTATTGGTATTGGCTTCTGGTGTCCTGTTCCTGCTGCTGCTTCGACAGGCCTGGCGCAGCCAGCGATCGCAAACCGTCATCCTGGTGACTACCAGCGCGGCTGTGGTTCTGTTCTTCGCTCAGGCGTTGATGGGCAGCCAGATGCTGGCGGCGGGAACCACACAGGGCTTACCCGCCTATCTGGTGGCTTTGCACCAGGCTACTGCAGTGGCAGTGTGGGCCGCTGTCGTGATTCAGGGCGTGGCAGTTGGATTCGCTGCCCGCCAGCCTGAGGATGAGCTGCTTGAGGCTTTAAATGCAGTGGGGCGCAAGGGCCTGGTAAAAGACTTCCTCATGCTCACCAAGCCGATTGTTGTGTTGTTGCTGTTGGTAACCACCTATGCCGGTATGGTGATTGGTGCGCATGCCTGGCCTTCCGTCGAGCTAACTTTTTGGACCCTGCTGGGAGGTTTCATGGCTGCCGGGGGTTCTGGGGCTATCAACCAGTTTATCGACCGGGAAGATGACCAGCGCATGCAGCGCACACAAAAGCGACCAATCCCGTCCGGACGACTCACACCGGCGGAGGGACTGGCATTTGGGGTGGGCATGGCACTGGCCTCGTTTTACCTGGTGGTGGCATTTGTCAATTTACTGGCGGCGCTCCTGACGCTGGCGGGTATTATCTATTACGTGTTGCTTTACAGCCTGATCTTGAAGAAAACCACCGTGCAAAACATTGTCATCGGAGGCGGCGCAGGCGCCATTCCTCCCTTGGTGGGATGGGCGGCAGCTACGGGCAGCTTGAATATCCCATCGTTGTTTTTATTTGCCGTGGTATTCATGTGGACGCCACCACACTTCTGGGCGCTGGCGCTGGTGCGCAAGAATGATTATGCCCGCGCAGGTGTGCCCATGCTGCCGGTAATCCGTGGCGAGCGCGAAACCCGCTGGCAGATTTTGATCTACACCGTGGAATTGGTGTCTCTCACGATGCTTTTACCGCTCTTTGGCCTGGGCGGCAGTGTTTACCTGGTGGGCGCGGCGGCGTTAGGTGGCTGGCTTCTGATGGCTGCCTGGAAAGTGTGGAAGCTGGGCGGCAATAAAATCGCCTGGAAGATGTACCGTTATTCGAGTATGTATTTAGCCTTTCTTTTTGTAGTTTTAATGGTGGATGCCCTCCTATAAGGTTGGAGAGCAATCCTGGATCAACCGATCGAATTTAATTGGATTTTCAAGCGGAGGTTCAAAATGCGAAAGGTGCTCTTCTCAGTATTGGTGTCCGTGCTGCTCATAGCGGCGACGCTAGGTATTTTCGGTATTGCCCGAGGTCAAATATCAGGAGCTTCTGGCGACCGAGAAGTTGCCAGCGAAAAAGAAGGCTCGAATATCCGCACGATCTATGCCCCGGAAGGCGCAGCTGTTGGTGAAGCCCCCGAAATCAGCTTTATTGATTCGCCGACCGCGACGTGTTACCAACCCGACTCAACGCAGGATACCTGCTTTATTAACTGGTATTACCAGTCGGTCAGCGCCAGTCCCAATTACATGATCGCCATGACCACCACGATTAACAGTATTGGTATCGTGGCCTATAGCCAGGGTTTTTTCCAAACATCGATGTATGTTCCCTATGATATGGCAGACCGCGGCTATAAAGTGGCATGCGGCCCGTTGGGCGCTGGCGGTCATCCCGCGCTGGGAAATGCATACGCTTGGACGATCAGAGCACGCGATTCATCCAACTTGAAATCTGCCAATTACGGCACGGTTTACTGCCCGGCTTATTTACCCTGACCAAGCTGCTATGGAGAGATGATCATGTCTCAAACTATCCGTAGCAGAACCGTCGGCCTGGTTTTGCTGATCGTATTAGCGATGTTAGGGCTGGGAGGAGTGGTGGTGCAGCAAGCGCGGGCCTCCGTTCTGATCCAGCAGCCCGGCGATCAGCCGCCAGACCGTGAGCGCCAATCCAACCTGGAGGCGCCCACCATTTCGTTCATCGAGAACCCTACAGCGCAGTGTTATTTACCTGTAGCCGGGACGGACGCGTGTTTCATTAATTGGGAATATTTGTATGTTTACACGAGTGCGCCGGCATACATGATCAGTATGACCGTGGCAATTGATGGACAGATACGGGCCAACCATCAGGGGTTCTTCCAAACCTCTATTTATGTACCTTCTCAGATGCTTTCCCCCGGTTTCCGTGTAACCTGCGGTGCTCCGGGTGCCGGGGTAAATCCCTGGCTGGGAAATTCCTACGCCTATACCCTCCGGGCGAGGGACACCGATAACTTGAAAGCAGCAAACTACGGAACGGTAACCTGTCCTGGAGATATCGTGCCTGTAAAGGCTGGCGGACTTACCGGACCTGCATTTGGCAGCACCAGCGTGGCCTATAATTTTACTGCCTATGCCTCGCCGATCACCGCGACCATCCCCATTTCCTACGCCTGGCAAGTCACGGATAAAACCGCTATAACCGTCACCAACGGACTGACAGACACACGCAGTTACATCTGGAGCACTCCAGGTGTAAAGAACCTGGTCGTTGATGCTTATAACCTGGCAGGCGGCATCAACTCGACCCATACCATCACAATCCTGACACCGGTCACTGGTCTGGCAGCGAGTAATGACAGCCCAACGACGCTGGGATCGCCCACACAATTCAACGCGAGCATCACCAGCGGAGATTCAGCAACCTTCACCTGGGATTTTGGAGACGGTCAGGCGGGCAGCGGTGGAGCACCCAGCCACACCTACCTGGCGGCGGGCGAATACACGGTCACAGTCCAGGCCGAGAATGCGGTCAGTATGCAAACCAAGACCACGACGGTCACAATTTTAGAGCCGCGCTATTACCTGTACCTTCCGGCGCTCAAACGCCAATAAACGGTTGTCAATGGATCCATTTAACTGATTTGTTTCTTCAACAAGGGTGAAACTGCCAGATAATTAACGAAGTGAAGTACATGCTTTATATTGAAGAGCGGTTTTGTTGGGCAATATGGCTGTGGCGATTCCTTGAAAACCCCAATGAGAACTGAGCAAGACCTGCGCCCCCAGGGGCGCAGGAATTTTGGAGAGTTAATCGATCAGATACAGGAGAGTATGAGTTTTCATGGTAATGCCAGGTTCTTCGCCCACGATTCAGGTAGGTGGAAATGTTGAAGGCAGTATTGTAATTGGGGATAACAATTTTGTAGTCAACAACAACCACGGAACCATTGTCTATAAAGAAACCCAACCGCAGGTGCGATTACGCAGCATGGCGCCTAAACCGCCGCGCGCCCCGCGCACCTTTTTGGGGCGCGAGCGGGAGATCGCCGCGCTGACTACCCTGATCACCGATCGGGTGCCCGTAATCCTTAATGGTACGGAAGGCATCGGGAAATCGTACCTACTTAAAAGGGTCGCAAATGAACAGGCTGCTCAGGCTTTTCCCAATGGGGTGGTCTTCCTGGAAGGCATCGACCCCTCTGGCACCGCCCTTGCCTGGGATGACCTGCAGCAGCTGCTCTTCGACGCCTTGTTCGAATCCGATCCCCCATTAAAAGTCACCTTCGCATCTGCGCGCACCTACTTGAGCAATACCAGCCCGCTGGTGCTGCTGGACAATCTTCAAATTTCTTCCGAAGCTCTGGACAGCCTGGCTGATTTGTTCCCTCAGGCGCCAATCCTGGCTGTGCCCAGTCGCGGGCTTGATTCAGAAGTCTTCGAGCCGTTTAAAGTAGATTTGCTCCCCATGCCAGAGGCGATCGAACTGCTGGCAGCCCGCGCAAAAATCGACCTGGATGAGGCCAGCCGAACCGACCTCGAGAAGGCCTGCAGTTTGTTGAGTCGCTTTCCGCTGGCCCTGGCAACAGTGGGCAATGTGATCCGGGAGAACGAGCTGCAATTGACGCAGGCGATTCCTGCATTGGAAGCCATCGTCCCTGCCGCAGTCCAGCCGGTTAAGGCTGCCGCCGAGCGCAGTTTGCGCTTCGCGGATACTTTTCTTTCCGCCGACGAACGACAGATGATGGCGCTCGCGGCGGCTGCGCCGGCAGTATCCACCAGCCGGGAATGGCTGGAGAATACCGCGGGGGGTAGCCCCGCCAGCCAGAGACTGGAAAACCTGGGATTGCTCCAGGCAAACAGCCCGCGCCTGCGCTTGCATGCGGAATACGCGAGCCTGGTTTTAGAAAACGTCGATCCGGATGAAATTCGGAACCGTTTGTTGGCCTCCCTGCTGGAAATCCTGCACACGCGTTCCCTGGACTTTTCATTCGTTAAAGAAGAGCTGGGCAATATCCTGGGTTTGATGAGATGGGCTGCCGGGCAACAGCGCTGGCGCGACGTAATTGCCCTCGGCAGAGCCGTGGATCCTTTCCTGACCTTACGTGGGTTATGGTCCGCCTGGCTGGAAACGTTGGAGTTGGTGCGCGCGGCTGCGGCGGGCTTAAATGAGCGTGCAATCGAAGCCTGGGCACTGCACCAGCTGGGTACGCGTCAGATTGGTATGGGGGATATGGAGCAGGCTGTCAGCCTGCTGCGGCAGGCCCTGGAACAGCGCAAATTCCTGGGCGACCGGGAAGGCGCGGCCTATACCCGGCACAATTTAAACCTGCTGGGTTATTCGGATGATGGAGACCAACGCGGCCCTAAAAATTTCCCGCCTGTTACCCAACCGGACTCTTTGGAAGGAATGACCCTGGCATTGGCTGGCGTAAGCGCCACCCCGGTGACGGAAAAGAAGCGCTTTTCGCGCCGTAAAGCAGTTCTCATTGCCTTGCTGTTGTTGATCTCCTCGATCGCTGCGTTGGGCGGTTTGGTAGTTACCGGGGTTGTGAAATTGCCGCCGGGTTGGAATTTACCTGGTTTCCAGCCACAAATTCCCGCGACCCTGGTGGCGCAGCCAGCCTCATCTACTCCCACCCAGGCGCCATCGATTACGCCAACGGCTTCCACAACGCCCACTCAGACCAGCAGCCCATCTCCGACGGCAAGCCCGACTCCAACTGCCAGCCGCACTCCGCGCCCGAGCTCCACGCTCACTCCAACACCGAGCCTTACCCCCACAGTCACAATATTCGTTACACCCACTGAAACGGCTTTCAACTTCCCCACCTTTACGGTATCGGTCAACCAGGCTAATTGCCGGTACGGCCCTAGCAGTTCTTACCTGTATGCCAACGGCTTATACAGTGGGGATACCGGTGAGATCCGGGGCCGCAATTTCGCCAGCACCTGGTTTTTGGTCAGGCTGGATAAGGATGGCACCTGGTGTTGGGCAGCCAGCAATACGATTCAGGTAGTAGGCGATCCGGCTAGCGTTAATGTAGCCCAGCCGAATCTGCCGCATACTACGGATACCTCGATACCGACCAACGTGACAACTGTGCGCAATGGTCCACAGGTGACGATTAGCTGGGACCAGGTACATATTAACCTGGAAGATGCGCGTGGTTACCTTTTGGATGTGACGATCTGCCAGAATACTTTGCGGATTCAGTACATCATACAAACAGACGCCACGTCCTATACCTTTACAGATGAAACCAACTGTTCCAAGCCATCCAATGGCAAGATTTACGCGGTCAACGTACGCGGTTATACCGATCCCGTGACGATTCCCTGGCCTTAAGCCGGTCAAAGGAGCTTTTACCTTGGATCTACAGCAAATCCCTGGGACAGTGATCAGCACTCTCACCCCGTACTTACTGAAAGGCGAGCACACGCTTGCCTCCGGGCAACAGGCGGGTGATTATGCTGATTTGGAAATCAGCCTGCACCGCCGGGCTGGGAGCGATTACAGCGTTGAGATGCGTTTCAGCCCTCCAGGCAGCTCCACGGAGACGCGCCTGGGGGCAAATGAGCTGGTGGAGATCAGCATCGAAACGGAAGAGCTGCAGCGCTATGCAGGGCGCGGTGACTGGAAGGGGTACGGGCGTGAATTGAGCGATGCCTTTTTTGAACCCCAGGTAGTCCAGATGGCTTTTCGTCAGGCGGTCGCTAGGGCCGGCAACGGGCTGCTGCGGGTGCGCCTGCTCTTTGGCCCTACCGCTCAGGAGTTGCATGCTCTTCGCTGGGAGAATTTGCGCCACCCGTCGGATGGAACCCTGCTGGCTGCCAACCAGAATCTCTTATTCTCACGATACCTGGCAGGCGGCGAGAAGGAAGCCCATCCCCGGCTTAAGCACATGGTGCGTGCTCTGGCAGCCGCCGCCAACCCTGCCGGCCTGGATAGTTACGACCTGGCTCCGGTAGATGTTGTTGGTGAGCTCAGCCGGGCCCGGGAGAGTCTCGGGGGCACCCAAGTCGTCAGTTTGCCCTCCGAGAAATCCGGCTGCAGCCTGGCGGGACTGGTGCGCCATTTGCAGGAAGGCTTTGACATCCTCTACCTGGCAGCCCATGGCAGCCTGGCAAAAGGACAGCCCTGGTTGTGGCTGGAGGATGAGCAAGGAAAGGTGCAGCGCGTTTCCGGGAAGGAGCTGTCAGACCAGGTACGCCTGCTGGAAAATCCTCCTCTGCTGGTCGTATTGGCTTCGTGCCAGAGCGCTGGCAACAGCGAAGGGAATGCGTTGCAGGCTCTGGGACCCTTGCTGTGTGAGGCTGGCGTAGCCGCGGTGATCGCCATGCAGGATAACATTTCGATGAAAAGCATTGAATTGGGTATGCCGGTTTTCTTCGAACAGCTACAGCGTGACGGATTGGTGGATCGCGCCCTGGCAACCTGCAGGGCTGCGCTGGTAGCGGCTGGAGCGAACGATGCCTGGATACCGGCCCTGTTCATGCGCTTGAAAGATGGGGCGATCTGGCGGGCTTCCAGCGAGATGGCGCCTGAAGCGGTGGGGAAGCTGTGGCGGTTGATCGTGGCGAAATTTGAGGGCAGGCCTGCCGCGGCTGGCGCGGCTCAGGAGTACGCAGCCCAAGCCGATGACCCCGACAACCAGGAAGCCTTCACGATCCAGTTGAAAAAGGCCATGCGAGAAGATGCGGAATTTTCAACTGAGCTGGCTGTAACCCTGGAGGCGGCGCGCAAAAGCGCCCAGGGCAGTAACGCAGGTGGAGTTGTCATCTCGGTGGGGGGAGACGTGGGCGGCAACATCATCCTGGGCAATAACAACACCGTAACGAATTAATTTAACCCCGAGGCCCGCCCCGAGCGACCCGGATCCATCATGATATCGCCTGGATAGAGAGAAAGACCGCAATTCTGGGGATTTCCGGAAATGCGCCGACTATTCGATTCCCACTTGACATTCCCTTGAAATTGAAATAAAATGAGTATATACTCATTTATTGATTATATACTCATTTAGTGAGCGATTGCTCATATGGAGTGAACTTTGTCCGATCCCAATCCAACCAGCCGACGTGAGCGCCGTATTCAAGCTCGGCGCGCTCAAATCCTGGATGCCGCCGCCAGTTTATTTGCGGAGAAAGGCTTCCATCGCACGACCACCAAGGATATCGCCAGGGCGGTCGATCTCTCGGAAGGCAGCCTGTATAACTATTTTGAGAGTAAAGAGGAATTGCTCCTGGGGATCATGGATAACCTGATCGAGAGCCAAAATTTCAACACACGCCTGGAGCAAGCGCTCCCCGAAAATGCCCAGGATTTCCTTTATGCCATTCTGCAGGAGCGCAAAGCCTTTTTTGACAAACATGGTGTCATGATGCAAGCGGTGCTTTCCGAAATCCTGGTCGATCCAGAGCTGCGCCGGCGGTATTACCGAGATTTAGTTTTACCGGCGTTCGAGGTGATGGAATCCCATATCCAGGCGCGTGTGGAGCGCGGTCAGGTGCGGGCAATGGATCCAGCTATCGTGGTGCGAATTCTGTCCGGATTGTTTAATGGTTTGTTTATGCTGAATGTTTACGAGGATCCGATTGTAGCCCAGCGCTGGCAAGAATTATCCAGCCTGCTGACGTCGATCCTGTTTGACGGCGTCAAGAACAGTTTTCAGGCCGGGCAGAACGACTCGATAGATAGATCATGATTTTACGGAACTTGTTACGCAGAAAAATCCGAACGCTGCTCACCGTGCTGGGCATCAGCATCGGTGTAGCGGCTATTCTCGGGATGGGCGCCTTGGCAAATGGGCTCGATGCCGGCTATAGCTCGATGTTAGCTGGCAGCGAAGCCGACCTGGTGATTTCACAGCCGAACTCCTTCGATATCTCACTGAGCGCGGTGGATGAAGCGCTTGGTGAGCAGGTGGGCAATATGCCGGAAGTCTCCAGGATCAGCGGGATGCTGCAAGGGTTCACCCAGGCGGAAGGCGAACCGTACTTCTTCATTTTTGGTTATCCTCTGGATAGTTTTGTGCTGGATCGCTTTGAATTGGTCGATGGGGTCGGTTTGACAACGCGTGAAATCCAGCTTGCGCGCGGCGAGCCGGTTTTGTTAGGTTCTGCAGCAGCGGAGGTCCTGGATAAATCTGTGGGTGATAGCTTGCGCCTGGGCAGCAGTTTGTTTCGTGTGGTCGGCATTTACCAGACTGGCGATGCCTTCGAAGATTCGGGAGCCCTGCTGCCGCTAGCCAATGCCCAGGAGTTATTAGGGCGTCCGCGCCAGGTGAGTGTGTTCTATGTTCAACTAAACGACCCCTCGCTGCGCCAGCGCTTTATGGACCGTGTGGGGCGCCGATTCGATAATTTATCCATCAGCGGTCTGGAAGAATTTGCAGGCGAGCAAGACATGTCTGCCATGCTGCAGGCGATGGTGTGGGTGATTGGCGGGCTGGCTATCGTGCTGGGTGGGATCAGCATGATGAATTCCCAGATGATGGCGGTCTTTGAACGCACCCGCGAGATCGGCGTGCTGCGCGCCCTGGGATGGAGCAGCCGCCGCGTGCTGTGGATGATCCTGGAGGAATCGATCCTGGTGTGCCTGGCGGGCGGCGTATTAGGAGTGGCTTTGGGCTGGATTTCTCTGTATGCGATAGCCCGGCAAACGGTGCTGATGGGCGCCGACACGGGTAACCTTACGCCGGGCTTGCTTTTGCAGGCTTTCAGCATTGTGCTGATTATGGGCCTGGCAGCGGGGTTGTATCCTGCCTGGCGCGCCTCTCGTTTGCAGCCCGTGGAAGCTTTGCGGTATGAGGGCGGCTCCAGTGGAGCCAAGATTCACCGGCTTCCCCTGGGAGGCATGGCGACACAAAGCCTATGGCAACGCAGGACGCGGACGCTCCTCACCTTGAGCGTGATAGGATTGACAGTTGGCTCGATCATGGCTTTGGACAGTATGATGGGGGGATTTACCCAGGACTTCAGCGCCGTATTTATGGGCGCTGATACCGAGATCTTGATCCGGCAGGCCAATGTGGCCGATACCGGCTATAGCGCGATCGATGAGCGCGTGGGTGATAAGATCGCTGCTTACCCGGAAGTCAGGAACATCAGCGGGTTGCTCTTCACGGCGGTTGTGCAACCGGACAGCGGAGAATATTTCATCTTACAGGGTTACAACCCCAATGATTTTGCCATTCAACGTTTTAAGGTTACGGATGGCAGTCCAATCACTTCCAATCACCAGATCCTATTAGGAAAGTTGATAGCGGAGGCCATGAACAAAGAGGTCGGTGACACCATCGATTTGAGCGGCATGCGTTTCCGGGTGGTAGGGATCTTCGAAAGCCAGATCGGCTGGGAGGAATTGGGTGGCGTCATCAGCTTGCGCGATGCTCAAACGTACGCAGGGCGCCAGCACAAAGTAACCATGTTTGCCGTAAAACTCTGGGAGCCCTCCCAGGCCCAGACAGTCGTGGATAGGATCAACGCTCAATTTGCAGAGGCGCATGCGACCATCAGTGGCGAATTCATCGATCAGATGCCCGATTTTAAAGCGATGGATAGTATGATCGACGGAATTTCACTGTTGGCGATCATTGTCGGTGGGTTGGGGGTGTTCAACACCTTATTGATGTCTGTTTTCGAACGCACGCGTGAGATCGGGGTGCTGCGAGCGCTCGGCTGGCGGCGCAAGGCAGTCCTGGGTCTTATCTTACGAGAGGCGTTATTGCTGGGGTCTCTGGGGGGGGTAGCAGGTGTGCTGATTGCCTTCGGCATGATGGGATTATTCCAGGCAACGCCACTGATCGGAGAATTTATCCAACCCATTTGGGGATTGGAAATTTTCTTGCGTGCCAGTGTGGTGGCGGTCACGTTGGGATTACTCGGCGGGCTTTATCCGGCCTACCGCGCCACACGTTTACAGCCGGTTGAGGCATTACGATATGAATGAACAGTATCTGAGATATGCTATGAAGGCAATCATCTGGGCAGACAAAACCAGATGAGGGAATGGATCGAGGAGGTGAGACCATGAAAATCCTTTTCAAGATTACATCTGTATTCGCTTTGCTGGGCCTGGTTCTGGTTTCTGGATGCAGTGCGTTTGGATCACAAGCCACTGAGACACCCGAGCCGATTGACTTTGAGCAGGTCAACCCGATGGTGAACGCTACCGGCGTGGTTGCCCCGGAGCGTTACACCACCCTCAGCATGTCGACCGCAGGAGTGGTTGCAGAGGTCTTCGTGCGTGAAAACGAGGTCGTCAAGGCAGGTCAACCGCTGGTGCGCCTGGAGGGTCAAGAGAACCTGCAAGCTGCGGTGGCGGCAGCGCGTCTGGAGGTTGCCGCGGCCCAATACGACCTGGATCGCTTGAATAAAGACCTGGATGTGCGCGCGGCCGAAGCTAACCGTGAAGTCGTGGAAGCGCGTAAAGCCTTACGGGATGCTGAACGGCGCATCCGGAACCTGGAATTGGGTTCGGAACAGACCGATATCGACCAGGCGCGCGCTAATGTGGCGATTGCTGAAGATAAAATGGAGGAAGCGCGGGAAGATTATGAGCCCTACGAACGCAAGCCGGAGAGCAACCTGGTGCGGGCGGGCTTATTGAGTAAAAAAGCTCAGGCTGAGAAAGATTACGAACGGGCTGTACGACTGCTCAACAACCTGCTCAGCGGGGCAAATGATCTGGATCTGGCAGAAGCCCAGGCCGAATTGGAGCTGGCAAAAACGCGCCTGGCGGCGGCTGAAAGGAATTATGAAATTTTACAGGTTGGACCGGACCCCCTGGACCTGAAACTGGCAGAGGAACGTTTCTCCAACGCTCAGGCACAATTGGGAGCGGCAGAAGCCGCCTTGAAATACCTGGAGCTGAAAGCTCCATTCGATGGCACGGTCAGCGAGTTAAACATCCGCCAAAACGAGTGGATCGCCCCTGGGCAGCCCCTGATGTTGTTAGCCGATCTGAGTGGGTTGCGCGTTCAGACAACCGATCTCAACGAGATCGACGTGGCGCGCATTCAGGAAGGGTCGATTGCGATTGTGACTTTCGACGCCTTACCCGAAGTATCCCTGCAGTGCAGCGTGCTTCGCATAGCCACGAAGGCATCGTCAGGCTCCGGAGTGAATTACACGGTTGTGTTGGAGCTTCCAGAAATTCCGGACCGGCTGCGCTGGGGGATGACGGCATTTGTGGATATTGAGGTCCCGGATTGAAAGTCCCCGTTCGAAGGGGTAGAGTTTGTACGCAGGATGAGCGTGTTTGGGAGTGGTGCTATGTCTGAATCTGTGGAATGGATCGTAGAGACCCGGGAATTGACACGGGTATATGGCGACGGCGAGGAAATTCGCGCCCTGGACGGGGTCAATCTGCGCGTGGAGCCCGGCGAGCTGGTGGCGGTAATGGGACCTAGTGGCAGTGGTAAAAGCACGCTCCTGAACGTTATCGGTGCGTTAGACCGACCTACCGGCGGGCAGGTGTTTATCAATGGACAGGACCTGGCGAAGATCCGTAATAAGGATCTTTTCCGGGCGCGCACGGTAGGATTCATGTTCCAGCTTCACAATCTGCTGCCCACACTCAGCGCGCGTGAGAACATCGAAGTAGCGATGATGGGCTTGATGGGTTTGCGCGCCCGCCGCAAGCGTGCGACTGAACTGCTGGACCTGGTGGGCATGGCTGACCGCATGCAGCACCTGCCTGGCCAGCTTTCCGGCGGGCAGCGCCAAAGAGTAGCCGCGGCGCGAGCCCTGGCTAACAATCCACCCCTGGTATTGGCGGACGAGCCGACCGGCAGCCTGGATACGACCACCGGTTTGGATCTGCTCAAACTGCTGCGCGAGTTGAACCGCAGCCAGGGCACCACCTTCATCGTTGTTACCCATGACCCGGCTGTAGCGCGCCAGACGCGGCGCGTGCTGGTGATGGCAGACGGTCGCATCGTGCGCGAAGACCTGATCGGATCACCGCTGGAAGAGGACTTGAAAATGTGGCGGCATTCGGGCCTGGGCAGACGCATCGAAGCCAACGAACGGGAAATTCTGGAGGCTCTGGGGATTTCGCCACAACAAGCGGTTGTGTTACAGGAAATCTTTGCAGAATCCAACCGCGTTCAAACCTAGACGATATCGATGAGCGTGCCCATCTCGCGCACATACCAGTCTTGTGGCGACGCAATTGGGGTGGTCCAGCGGTAGAGCCAGCGGGCATCCTGGCTTCGCAGGTTGATACATCCATGGCTCATGCGCCGGCCGAAGTTATCGTGCCAGTACGTGCCGTGTAATGCAATACCGTCCTTTTGGAAAATGCAAACCCAGGGCACACCTGGCAGCTCATATGCCAGGATATCGGAGGTGAGCTTGCCATCGCCCATGTGGCGGACAGGCCACTTGGTCTGCACGTGAAATCGCCCGCTGGGGGTGTCGGTAGGGAGCTGCCGGGGCAGGGGGTTTTTGGTGGGGATGCCGGTGGAAACACGCGCCGTAAACACAGCCCGCTCGCTTTCGTAAGCTGTAAGGGTCTGTTCCTCCAGGATCACTTCGATCCGCTTTTCATGCGGGGCGATATCGGGCGAGAGCGGGCTGAGCTCTTCTGGCACGATTGGTCGCACATGGGTGGCTGGGACGAGATAATGGACGTGTAACAGGTCATCGGTGAGGCGATACCAGACGCCTGGGTTAGGGCCATCCATCACTGCGGTAATCCAATGGACGGACCCGTAATACAGGCGATAGAGGGGCTGCCACAGGCTGCCGACACGCCGGTAGGAGCGTACGAAGGGTACCGTGATCTCTCCGAGCTGTCCGCTTTCCGGAACGCTGCTCAAAGGCGGGATGTTCAGGTGCATTCCATCCACCCGCTGCAGGGGGCCGCTGTGGGCGTAACCCTTTTCCAGGCGATACCAGCGGGGGTTATGGACTGGCCCCTGGCTTGAATTGATTTCTTCATAAATCTTTAGGATTTCATCGCGGCGCAAGATGCCAAGACGTTCGCCGCTAAAGCTGGGCTCACCGTAACTGTAGATGGCCTCTACTGCCACTCGGGCTAAACCTGTGCTCTGATGGTTTTCAGATAGAAAATCGTGTGGAACCTTCAACGGGAAAGCGGCCAGCGCACTCAAAGCCAGCCCGCTGGTCTGGATGAACGCCCGCCGGGAGAGGGTGGGATTTTCAGTCGATTTCGACGCGGGTGCCATTGCCCCTGCGCTCCCAATCGGCATGGGATTCTATGGGGGTCTCGAAGGTGGGCGTACACCAACGGAAGAGCCAACGGGCATCTTCATTGCGCAGGTTCACGCAACCGTGACTCATCTGCACACCGAAGTTATCATGCCAGTAGGTGCCATGAAAGGCGTACCCACCCGGGAATCGAAAGAAGCACGTCCACGGCACTCCTGGCAGAGAAAACCCGCCCCCACCGTCTGCGTCTGGATTGCCGGTCACGGCGCCCATGTGCTTGTTGGGCATTTTGGAATAAATGCGGAAACTGCCGCGGGGTGTAGCGGTCGGCAGCTCGTCTGGAGAGCGCTGCCGGCTGGGTATTCCGGTAGAAACCTTGGTGCTGAAGACTTCCTGGTCGCCTTCGTAGGCAGTCAGAGTTTGCCTGCCGATCGAGACTTCGATGCGCTTGTCTTCTGGAGGCACCAGCGGGGAAAGCGGAGCAAGCTCGGCATCGGTTATGGGGCGCAGGTGCGAAGTAGGCACGAAATACTTCAAATTCGCGTCGATTTCCGAAGTAAGCTGGTACCAGGCCTCGCCATCCGGCCCGCTATCCATAGCCGTGATCCAGTGGGTGGTGCCATAATATAACGGCGTGCCATTCCAGGGCTGCCACCCATCCCAGGAGGTGTATTGGTAGGCAATCGTGTAGGGCACAGTCACCTCGGAAAGCTGACCCGGTTCGGGAACCAGGCGCAGCGGATCGTTCAGGATCACCTTCACCTTTTGCAGGTATGCGCTGTGCAGGTAACCACCCCAAACCCGGTACCAGCGTGGATTGTAGGCAGGTCCATCCGGTGGGGTGAGCTCTTCGTACACGTGCACGAGCTGGTCGCGGTAACGCTTACCGATGATCGGGCTGTCATCGCGCGGCTCGCTGCGCAGGTCGATCTCGTAGATGGTCACGCGTAAAATGTCGCCCAGGTCCTGCTCCTCCGGACGCGGAAATACCGGTCTGAAAGCCTGCCCAAAGGCAGCAGAGCCCAGGGAAAGAAGGCCCATCTTTATAAAGGCGCGGCGAGAGATGCCCGGCTTCATAGGGCGCATTATAACATTTCATCCTGACGCAGCAAGCTGAGGAATTTCTCTACCACTTCAGGGTCGAAATGTTTACCTGCCTGATCGCGGATATATTCAAGCACGTCTTTTTGAGTCCAGGCTGGACGGTAGGGACGCTCAGAGAGCAATGCGTCCCAAACATCGATTACGGCAAACACGCGCGCCGGCAAAGGGATCTGTTGCCCGCTCAAGCCATGCGGATAACCACTGCCGTCCCATTTTTCATGATGGTATTGGGGAATTTCCAGGGCTGGTTTTAGATACAGGATCGGTGAAAGCAATTGAACGGCATATTTCGGGTGACGGCGCATGATATCCCATTCGCTCTCATCCAACGGGCCAGGTTTGTGCAGGATTTGGTCTGGCACGGCCATTTTCCCGATATCGTGGAGCAACGCTCCGCGGCGCACGTGGACCAATTCCTGGTCTGGAATGCCCATGACACGCGCCAGGCGCATGGTCATATCCGTAACCCGATGGGCATGGCCTTCTGTCTCCTGATCGCGTAATTCCAGCGCGCGAGACCAGCCTTCCAGCGTGGTATCGTAAGCCAGGGTAAGCTCAACATTCGAGCGCTGTAAGTCGTTGAACATCGCGGCGTTATCGATGGCAATAGCAATATCTCCTGCGAGCGTATCCAGGAAGTTCAGCCATTCCTCGTCCGGATTGAGCGGTTGGCGATGAAAGGTCTCCACCACGCCTTTCACCTGCCCTTTTGTGATCAACGGAACCGCAAAGAATTCCACAAAACCATCGCCAGCCAGGTTTGCGAACTGAGGCTCATCATGAATGACGGCGTCTTTTATATTAGGGACATGAATGATCTGTCGCTCGAGCGCTGCCCGCCCTGCATAACTGTGATCCAGCCTCAAACGCAGCTGGTTGACATTGCTGTTCAAGAATCCACGCGTGGCAGCCGATTCCAGGATGCGGTCATAGGGATTGTACAGAAGCACACACACTGCATCCACGCCGAGCTGCGAAGTGACTTGATCCAACAAAACACTGAGGGTGACGCGCAGATCGAAACTGGAGCTGATCGCCATATCCATGGCGCGCAAAGCCGCCAGCCGCTGCATTTGTTGGCGAGTCTCACTATACAGGCGGGCGTTATCCAAAGAGATCGCTAACTGGTCTGCCAGAATGCCCAGGGCTTCGATATCGGTAACATCGAAAGTGTTTTTATCCATGGATTGAACATCCAAAACCCCGAGCACTTCATCTCCACTGAGGACTGGTATCGCCAATTCCGAACGGGTCTCCGGAAGAAAATCCCAAATCACATAGCGAGGGTCATTGGAGGTATCGTTGGAGAGTATTGCCTGGCGTGTCTGGGCTGCCAGGCCTATCAGCCCCTGGCCCATTCGAACCGGCATCCCCGGCGGCGGGCGGGTTTCACCGCCAAACCCGGTAATGTAGATGAGCTGGTCATTGCGCATCAGGAATAAGTTAGTGTTGTAAAGCTGCAATGCATTCTGCAGCGACTCCACTGTAGCCTGCGCCAACCGTTCTGGGTCAATCAACCCGGCGATTTGGTGGGCCACTCCTGCAATGGCTTTGAGTTTGCCAGCCAGCTTTTGAGTCTGTTCTTGCGCTCGCAAGTTATCGGAGACATCCACCGCAATACCCCCCAATAAAGGCGGACCATTGGGGACCGGGATGGGAAATTTGTGGGTCTCGAAGGTGTGTTCCACGCCATTCACATCTACCAGCTTTTCCTGGCGGATGATGTGCCCGCCTTCCAGAGCGGCGGCGTCATCCCGGATCATTTGCTGTGCTATTTCTTCGGGAAGCAGCTCGTTCGTGGTCTTACCGGACCAGTCCTTCCAGTCCAACAGTTCGCTGAGGAATCTATTGGCGAACAAGGTCTGACCTTCAGAATTCTTCATGAAAACGGCTGCGGGCAGGTAATCCATAAACACGGAAAAGCGCTGCTCGCTTTGTTGTAAAGCGTGTTCGGCCCGCTTGCGTTGGGTAATATCTTCGACGGAGACCAGCACCTTTGAGAAGGTGTTTTCATAACCCGGCACCACAGACCAGCGCAAACTCACATCCATCGGGTTGCCTTGCAGAGTGAGGTTCTTCCCGATCCATTCGAACTCTGTACGCCCTTCTGAGATCAGCGCCAGTTCTTCGATAAAATGGCTGTGCTCTGTTGGGGGCATGATACGGTCGAGCTGGACCATCAGCGCTTGTTTAGAGTCAGCCTGGTAGAGACTGAGGGTCGCCCGGTTGATATCGGTAATGCGCACCATAGCCAGATATTCAGACACTCGTTGTGGATGTTCGGAAAAGTAGGCGCGGAAATCGGTTACGCCCTGAGCGCGCAGCGCGTCAATTCCCTTCTTTACCTCAGAGAAGTCCTCTACCCACAAGGAAATGGGGGAATCCTCGAACAGGCTCCGATAGCGCGCTTCGCTCTCTATCATGGCTGCCTGGTGGCGGGCGCCCTCGAAAGCAAAATTTCGCAAACGGGTGAGACCTAAGCCAAAACCCAGTAAACCCAGGACCCAAAGCGATACCAGCCCCAATAGATAATTTGTGAGTGTGGGAACGGAGATAACCCCCTGGCGATTGAATTGGAAGAGGCTTACCAATAAAATGCCAGCAGCGCCGGTCCAAACCGTGATGAACAGGAGGGTGATGAGATAAATCCTCTTCAACCCGGCGGTGACCAGGTCTTGAGCATGATCAGTTGGTCGTGAGTCTGCCATGAAGATCCAGGAACCGTTCACTCATTGTGGAGAGAGTCGGTAAGATTATAGCTTTAAATAAGTGTATCGACCATTATTCTTTTGTAAGGTGGCGATACCAACTTCATATTGTAACGGTCCAAACTCCTGATGTACGGACAAAAGATCGGACATCAGTTACAGACAAAAAGCCTCGAAGAAGATAAACTTGGTTTTCTGGGACCATCTTTATCAAAACCGAGGCTTCATGGACAAGTTTATCAACAATCAAGACTTTATGGTGGAGTTGTTCGACGATGTTGAGCTGGCAGAACGGGCAGGAGAAATCG
>Ga0105106_10000061_pt1 | contig 61574 bp, 64 predicted proteins | sample PPLLaktember2015_5_FD_79109 | JGI IMG/M metagenome (GOLD analysis project Ga0105106, IMG submission 79109) | Freshwater sediment microbial communities from Prairie Pothole Lake near Jamestown, North Dakota, USA - PPLs Lake P8 Core (1) Depth... | ecosystem: Environmental > Aquatic > Freshwater >... | reverse complement strand
GCCGTCGCGAAGGCATTGTCGACTGCGACGACCAATGCCCGGTTCTCCGACATGCGGTTGAGGGCGGTGGCCACACCGGCGAGCGGCCCGGGTATCGCGCCCTGGTCCGGCCAAGACTCATAACCCGGTCTCTCTCCACCCAGAACGACCACATGCGCGGTCACCTGGCCGACCGATTCGTGGACACGGGCGAGGAGTGGGCGGCCAGCGATCTCGATCATGGCCTTGTCTGCTCCCATCCGGGAGCTTCGGCCACCGGCCAGGACGGCGCCGAGAAGATCCGTCTTCAATCGCCGAACACGATCCCGAGGCTTCGCGCCGAGGCAACCCAGGGATGATCGAGCGGGACGAACTTGGTCATCCCGGCGATCTCCTTCAGGGGCACCGGCTCGGTCGACTCGCCTCGCGCTGCCACCATCACCCCGTGCACTCCCTCGGCTGCATAGGAGGCGGCTGCCGTGCCGAGCCGGGTGGCGAGCAGCCGATCGGCGGGCGAGGGGGTCCCACCACGCTGTACATGGCCGAGGATGGTCACCCGTGACTCGAGGCCGGTGGCTCCTTCGAGGGCGCCGGCCAGATTCTGGGTGCGTGGCGCCTTCTCCAGGCCCCTCAGCTTCTCCTTCAAGAGCATCCTGTCCTCGCCCGTTGCGGACTCGAGGTCCTCGAGCAGGGCCGTCCGCGCCTTCGCGTCTTCCCGCGAGTATGCCCCTTCCGCCACGGCGACGATGGAGAAGGCGCTTCCGGCCGCTTTGCGCGACTGAATGGATGCGGCCACGGCCTCGATGTCGTAGGGGATCTCCGGGATGAGAATGACGTCCGCCCCGCCGGCGAGACCGGCACCCAGGGCCAGCCAGCCGACCTCGTGGCCCATCACCTCGGCCAGGATGATCCGGTGATGGGAGTGTGCGGTGGAGTGCAGCCTGTCGATCGCTTCGGTGGCGATGCCCATCGCCGTATCGAATCCAAAGGTGACATCAGTGCCACTGACATCGTTGTCGATCGTCTTGGGCAGGGCGACCACCTTGATGCCGACATCTTCGAGCTTGAGGGCGTTGCGCATGGTGCCATCGCCGCCGAGCACGACCAGAGCCTCCAACTCGTGCTGATCGACGATGTCGCGCATCAGCGCCCTCATGTCCATCTTCCGGCCGTCCCCCATCTCCATCCTGTCGACCTTGGCCCGGCTGGTGCCCAGCACCGTGCCGCCCTTGGTGAGGATTCCGGACAGGGAATCGGAGTCGAGTCGGACGAACCGGTTCTGCATCAAGCCGAGGAAGCCGTCCTGGAATCCGATGACATGCATCCCGTAGGCGCGCTGGGCGGCCTTGCCGACGGCCCGGATGGCGGCGTTCAACCCGGGGCTGTCACCCCCGGCAGTGAGTATCCCGATGCTCCTTGCCATGGTTCGATGGTATCGACTCCGGCCGGCGGTTCAATCGGCCGTCGCTCGCGATGACCAGGCCGACTCTCTGCGCAGACCCGTGTGCCGTGGAAGTGTCCTCTCCGACCGAGCTCAGCCCGTCATCCGGCGCGGGATGGCGTCGCTGTAGACGGAGCTCAACTCGCCGACCTCTATCGGTGACGACCCACCGAGGACGAGCGAGCTCCCGGTCATCATCCCCACCCGTCGGCTGATGTCCCCGGGGAGCTCCACCGCCCCCGGCTCGAACACGGCGACGAAGCGATGAGGGTCTTCCGAGAAGAGGAGGTCGGCGGCACGGTCGTCGACGACCGCTCCCAGTCCGGATGCGATGCAGATCTCGGCGACCGCCACGGCCAGCCCGCCGTCCGAGATGTCATGGAGAACGGGGACCCGGTGGGCCAGGCTGCCGGCCAGGGCCACTATCCGCTCACCGTGGCCAGGGTCGGGTGGGGTGGGCGTCCCGGTCAGCTCGCCGTGGATGACCCTCTGAGCCGACGAACCGGCCAGGTTGGGAGTGGCCCGTGGGCCCACCTCCCAGATCTCCATGCCTTCAGCCGCGCTGGACAAACGAGGAGGTGTGGCCGGCATCGGGTCGGCGAGCCCGAGCAATCCGATGACCGGAGTGGGGTGGATGTCCTCACCCTCGGTCTCGTTGTAGAAGGACACATTGCCCCCGACGACCGGTATTCCCAACGTCTCGCATGCAGATGAGATCCCCTCCACCGTCTCGCGGAACTGCCACATCACGGCGGGCTTCTCCGGGTTGCCGAAGTTGAGATTGTCCACCAAGGCGAGGGGGAGCGCCCCGGTCACTGCGACGTTGAGAGCTGCCTCGTAGACCAGGCGGGCACTTCCACCTCTCGGGTCGAGATGACAGAGACGCCCGTTGCCGTCGGTGGACACCGCCATCCCCTTCTCCGTGCCCCGGATCCGGATGAGGGAGGAGTCCGACCCTGGACCGATCACCGTGTTGAGGAAGAGCATGTGGTCGTACTGCTCATGTACCCATGCCGTCGAGCCGAGGGCCGGGTCATCGAGGAGCCGGAGCAAGGTTGTTGCCGGGTCGGTGTCGAGGGCCCGGGCGGGCTTCGCGGCGAGCCCGTCCATCCACTCCGGTCTCGCCGAGGGTCGGTCGTAGAGAGGGGCGTCTTCGGCGAGGGATGCCGCCGGCACCTCTGCGACAACTTCACCATCGTGACGGATCGTCAAGGTGGCCCCCTCCCGGACCACGCCGAGGACGGCAGAGTCGATCTCCCACTTGTCGGCGACGGCCAGGACCTGATCCACCAGGTCGGGTGAGACAAAGGCCATCATCCGCTCCTGGGACTCGGACATGAGCAGCTCGGGTGCGGTCATCCCGGTCTCGCGAGTGTGCACCGCGTCGAGATCGACCTCCATGCCCACACCTGCCCGCCCGGCCGGCTCCGAGGTGGCACAGGAGAGCCCGGCCGCGCCGAGATCCTGTACTCCGACCACCAGACCCCTCTCGTAGAGCTCGAGACATGCCTCGATCAGCTTCTTCTCCTCAAAGGGATCCCCGACCTGGACACTCGGCCGCTTGTCCTCCGACGCTTCGTCGAATGACGCCGAGGCGAGCACCGAGGCCCCGCCGATGCCGTCCCGGCCGGTGGCGTTCCCGAGGAGGATTGCGATCGTGCCCGGGCTGCCTGCGGTGCCGAGTACCAATTGCTCGCGGCGGAGTATCCCGAGGCACATGACGTTGACCAATGGATTCCCGGTGTAGCTCGGATCGAATTCGACCTCCCCTCCGACAGTGGGGACACCGACTGCATTGCCGTAGCCGGCGATCCCCGAGACCACGCCGTTGAACAGATATCGGTTCTTGGGATCCTCGAGCGGCCCGAAGCGGATCTGATCCCACAACGCGATCGGCCGGGCGCCCATCGTGAACACATCACGGAGGATTCCGCCCACCCCTGTGGCCGCCCCCTGATACGGCTCGACGAACGACGGATGATTGTGGCTTTCGATGCGCAGGGCAGCCAGCCAGCCGTCGCCTAGATCGACCACGCCGGCGTTCTCCCCGGGGCCGACGACGACCCAGGGCGCGCTGGTGGGGAAACGGCGGAGATGCACCCGGGACGACTTGTAGGAGCAGTGCTCAGACCACATCACCGAGTACATCGCGAGCTCGGCAGGCCGCGGGTCACGTCCGAGGATGCCGGTGACGGATCGGTATTCTTCGTCGGTCATTCCCAGTTGACGGTGAATGGGCAGGGTCTCTGCCGTCACGCCGGCACCAGGGAGCGAAGGAATCCCTCGAGGAGGACCAGACCATCGGCGGACCCGAGGAGCTCATCACTGCCCCGCTCAGGATGGGGCATGATCCCGACCACGTTCCCCTCTCGGTTGGAGACAGCGGCGGCCGAGCCCTGCGATCCGTTGGGGTTGTCGACGTACCTGACTGCGATGCGCCCGGTCCTGCTCGGATCCACCCAATTCCCCTCGTATGAGTTCAACGGGATCCTGATCCGCTGCCCGGGCTCGGCCGCCCCGGTGAGGATGGTTCCGGTGTCTACTACCTCGAGGTCGACGAATCGGCAGATGAAGGCCAGGTCCCTATTGGCGATCAGCGCGCCCGGCAAGAGACCCGACTCACAAAGGACCTGAAAGCCGTTGCAGATCCCGAGCACCGGCCGACCCTCAGCGGCCATGCGACCGACCTCGCTCATCACCGGCGAGAAACGGGCTATCGCCCCGGTCCGCAGGTAGTCGCCGTGGGCGAACCCTCCGGGGAGGACCGCCCCATCGAACCCGGACAGATCGGTCTCCCGGTGCCAGACGAGCTCGGCCTCACCCCCGAGGGAAGTGAGGGCATGGGCGACGTCGAGCTCGCAGTTGGTGCCGGGAAACACGACGACGGCGACCCTCATCCCAGCACCTCGACCGTGAAGTCCTCGAGGACCGGATTGGCCAGGACCTGACGGCACATCGCCTCGACTTCTTCCTTGACCCGCTCGGGGTCGTCGCCGTTCACCTCGAGATGGATGACCCGATCCACACGCAACGACACAACCCCGGTGTGGCCAAGGTCGGACAGGGCGCGCTGGATGGTCGTCCCTTGAGGGTCGGCGATCTCGGGGCGCCTGGTGATCTCGACGGTGACTTTCATCTGGTCGCGGCCACGTAATCCTCGAAGCTCCGGCCTGTGATCCGATCGTAAGCCTCGACGTAGCGAGATCTGGTGCCTTCTACGATCTCGGCCGGTAGGTCCGGTGGCGGTGGGCTTCGGTCCCAGTCGGTGGAGTCGAGCCAGTCACGCACGTACTGCTTGTCGAAGGAGGGAATCTCCTGACCCGGCACCCATTCGTCGGCCGGCCAGTATCGGGAGGAATCCGGGGTCAGCACTTCGTCGATGAGCAGGAGCTCGTCGCCGGCGAAGCCGAACTCGAACTTGGTGTCGGCGAGGATCACCCCTCGCGTTGCGGCGTACTCGGACGCCCGAAGGTAGATGTCGATGGATCTCTTCCGAAGCTCCTCATAGAGCCCATCACCGAGCATCTCCCGTGTTCGGGCCTCCGTGATGTTCTCGTCGTGGCCGGTCTGGGCCTTGGTGGCCGGAGTGAAGATCGGCTCGGGGAGCCGGTCCGCCAGCTTCAGACCGGGGGGAAGGTGCTCGGTGGTGGGACCGCCGCCGTCCTGGTACTCACGCCACGATGACCCGTAGAGATAGCCCCGCACCACGCACTCGACCGGGATCACCGTGGCGCGGCGCACCACCATCGCCCGCCCTCTGAGCTCGGCCAGCTCCGGGCCCGACAACCCGGGGATATCGGAGAGGTCGGTCGTCAACAGGTGGTTCGGGGTGTCGAGGAGGTCGAAGAAGTGGAGGCTGACTCCGGTGAGGACCCGGCCCTTGTCCGGGATCAGCTGGCCGAGGATGACGTCGTAGGCCGAGATGCGATCGGTGGCTACGAAGAGGAGACGGTCTGAGTCGACCTCGTAGATCTCCCTGACCTTTCCCGATCCGATGTGAGGTAACGCGGGCACGTCACCTGAGGGTAACGGCTTCATGGCGGTCGGCTGATCCCGCCCCGGCTGCCGGCGATCGCCTGTCGCCAAGGGTCCTTTTGCCCTAGCCACCGGTAACGCTCCCTCCTTAGGGTGAGCAAGAGAAAGGAGAGCCGATGAAACTCCGAGACCTGATGACACGCGATGTCATCACCGTCGGGCCGGATGCCTCCCTGAAGGAGGCGGCGCGACGGATGATCGAGGCGAGCGTCAGCGGCCTGGCTGTGACCGAAGTCGACGATCACCTCGTCGGCATCATCACCGAGGCCGACTTCGTGGCAACCGAGGCCGACCGGCGTCGCAAGGAGAGAGCCGGTCTTCTTCGCTTTCTGTACCGGGACACCGAGCTCCCATCCCAGGAGCGTCTCGTCCGTGACGTGATGAGCACCGATCTGGTCGTGCTCGGCCCGGACGCCGATCACGCCGAGGCGGCCAGACTCATGGAAAGGGAGGGAATCAAGCGGATCCCGGTGTTGGAAGGAGGTCGCCTGGTCGGCCTGGTCAGTCGCTCCGACATACTCCGGGTATTCGCCAGATCCGATCGGGAGATCATCTCGGAGATCGAGGGCCACGTGATGGGCGATGTCTTGTGGATCGACCCGCGACGGGTCGAGATCGTCTGCGACGAAGGGAATGTGACCCTCCGGGGCCGCCTCGAGACCAAGACGGATGCCGATCTGCTCGCCAGGCTGTCGGCCCGGGTCGACGGGGTCATCGCCGTGGCGAATCACCTCGACTACGAGATCGACAACACCAAGTTGGAGATGGTGAGCCCGCCGATGGGCATGGGGATGCCCAAGGGGTTGTGAGCCTTCTCCTGTCGCAGGGGCGCCTCACCGGAGGCGGTTGCTCCTAATCTCGCCCTGTGCCTTTCTCGCTCCCGCGTGCCGAGTCGCTGCTCGGCGGTGACCCGTACGCGCGGCTCCTCGGAGTCGAGCTGGTCTCCATTTCTGACGAAGAGATCGTCGTCGAGATGGAGGTGAAGCCCGAGCACCTCAACTTCCTCGGCGTCGGTCACGGAGGGATGGTGTTCTCGCTGGCCGATTGTGCCTTCTCCCTCGGTGCCAACTCTGCCGGTGATCGGGCCGTAGCGATCGATACTCATCTCGTGTTCACGGCTGCTTCCCGTCTGGGAGACCGGCTTCGCGCCAGTGTCACCGAGGAATCACGGGGGAGGACTCTCGGCGCATACCGCGTCGACGTTTCCCGTCAGGATGGGCGGAGGGTGGCCCTGTTCACGGGCACCGTCCACATCACGCCGCTCGAGCAGACGAGCGATGCCCCGGGCTAGATCTCGAGGGCCCTCAATCTCTCGAACACGATATGGGCCGAGTCGTGCACCCGGTCGAGGGAGAAGCAGGCGTCGAGCTCGTCGGCTGCGAGGGGAACCTCGGGGTCACTGGCCAACAGATCGCGCAGATGCTGATCCCCCTCCCAGGCGGCCATCGCGTTTCGCTGGACGACTCGGTATGCCTGGTCGCGGGTCATCCCGCTCTCGACCAATGCCAGAAGCGCCGCCTGGCTGAACACCAGTCCCCGGGTTGCCGCCAGATTCGCCTTCATGCGCTCGGCATCGACCGTCATTCCCTCGATCAGACCGGTGAGCTTGACCAGCATGTAGTGGAGGGCGATCGACGCGTCGGGGAGCACCACCCGCTCCGCCGAGGAGTGTGAGATGTCACGCTCGTGCCAGAGCGCCACGTTCTCGAGCCCCACCTGGGCATAGCCGCGGAGTAAACGCGCCATACCTGTCAAGCGCTCCGAGATGATCGGATTTCGCTTGTGGGGCATCGCCGACGAGCCCTTCTGCCCTTTTCTGAAGGGCTCCATGACCTCGGACACCTCCGAGCGCTGCAGATGGCGGATCTCGGTTGCGATTCGCTCCACGGATGCGCCGGTGAGCGCCACCGCCTGCAGGTATTGGGCGTGCCGGTCGCGGGCGGTCACCTGGGTCGACGCCGGCTCGATAGCGAGACCGAGAGACTCACAAACCTGACGTTCCACCTCGGGTGGCACGTGGGCGTACGTCCCGACCGCCCCGGAGATCTTGCCGACCGCCACAGACTCGCGCGCTGCCTGGATGCGGGTGTGGTCCCGTGCCAGCTCGAACGCCCAGCCGGCGAGTTTGAGCCCGAAGGAGGTCGGCTCGGCCCAGATCCCATGGGTTCGCCCGATCATGTAGCTGTGCTCGTGCTCGAGGGACAGGCTCTTCACCGCCGCGAAGAGCCGGGATACCGTGTCGAGGAGGAGGTCGGCGGACTCGGCCAGCGCCACGCCACCGGCTGTGTCGAGCACATCCGACGAGGTCAGCCCGTAGTGGACCCAACCGGCAGCCACGGGCCCGGCCGCGGTCCCGAGTAGGTCGACGAAGGCGGCGAGATCGTGGTTGGTCACCGCTTCACGCTCGGCGATCTCCTCCGGAGTCGGGCATCTGGCGGCGCGGGTGGCCTCTGCAACTCCGGCCGGGACCCGGCCTAGGGATGCCCAGGCCTCCAGGGCGAGGGCCTCCACCTCCTTCCACACCTCCAACTTGCGACTCTCGGACCAGATCCGGCCCATCTCCGGAAGGGTGTAACGCTCGATCACCAAAGTCATATTGGCACGCCCGTTACCCTCTCCGCCCCATGCGCAGGATCACCATCGACCAGGCCCGGCGCCTCGCACTGGCTGCCCAAGGCTTCACCAGACCCCGACCCAGCGGGCGGGTGGACGTGCGCCACTTCCGCCATGTGGTCGAGAACATCGGCCTGGTGCAGATGGACTCGGTCAATGTGTTCAGCCGGGCGCATTACATGCCCTTCTTCTCCCGACTGGGCGCTTACGACCGCGATGCCTTGGACCGGTGGCTGTGGCGCTCGGGGGAGATGTTCGAGTATTGGGGGCACGAGGCCTCGCTGATCCCGACGCCTGACCATCGTCTCTGGCGCTGGCGAATGAACGGGAACTGGTCCTGGGACCGATTCCACGAGATCAACAGGGATCACCCCGGGTACATGGAGGCGGTGCTCGACCAGGTCAGGGAGAGAGGGCCGCTCAAGACCTCAGATCTGCACGACCCCGGCGATAAGGACCCCAACGGGTCGATGTGGAACTGGTCCAAGGGCAAAGTGGCCCTAGAGGCCCTGTTCATGGAGGGTCTGGTCACCTCCGCTCATCGCCCCAACTTCGTTCGGATGTATGACCTGACCGAGCGGGTGATCCCGGCCGAGCACCTCGAGGCAGAGGGTCTGGGACGAGAAGAGGCCCAGTCCATTCTGCTGACCAGGGCCGCCCGGTCATTGGGGGTGGGCACGGCCGCGGATCTCGCCGACTATCCCCGGATCAGGATGCCCCAGGCCAGACCCCTCCTGGATCGACTGGTCGCCGACGGCCGGCTGATCGAGGTCGAGGTTACGGGCTGGGACCGCACCGCATACCTCCATCCGGAGGCCACACTGCCCCGGCGGGTCGAGGGCAGGGCGTTGCTCTCCCCGTTCGACAACCTCGTCTGGTACAGGGCCCGGGTGGAGCGGATGTGGGATTTCCACTACCGGATCGAGATCTACGTCCCCGAGCCGAAGCGGGTACATGGCTACTACGTACTGCCCTTTCTCCTCGATGGCGACCTGGTGGCCCGGGTCGATCTGAAGACCGACCGAAAGGCTGGTGCCCTCCAGGTCAAGGGTGCGTTCGCCGAGGCAGGGGTGGACAGGGCCCGGGTCGGCGGGGAGCTGCTCGCCGAGCTGGAGTCGGTCGCGACCTGGCTGGGTGTGGGTGACCTGCAGATCGCCGACAATGGCGACCTGGCCGCGTCTATTGCCGGCTGAAGGGAACGTCGAACACCTCGCCTTCAGGTGAAGGCGTTGATACCCGTGATCGCCTGACCCATCACCAGTGAGTGGATCTCATTGGTCCCCTCATAGGTGAACACCGACTCGAGGTTGGCCATGTGACGGATCACCGGGTACTCCAGGGTGATCCCGTTGGCTCCCAGGACCGAGCGTGCGATCCGGGCCACCTCGATGGCGTTGCGGACGTTGTCGAATTTTCCGAAGCTCACCTGTTCCGGCGTGAGCTTTCCATCGTCCTTCCGCCGGCCGAGATGGAGGGCGACCAGGGTTCCTCGCTGCACCGCCACCATCATCTCGACCAGCTTCTTCTGGGTCAGCTGGAAAGAGGCGATGGGCCGGTCGAACTGATGGCGCTGGACCGAGTAGTCGAGGGCGGCCTCGTAGCAGGCCCGGGCCGCCCCCATCGCTCCGAAGGCGATCCCGAAGCGGGCTTCGTTGAGGCAGGAAAGGGGGCCGCGCATCGACGACACGCCGGGAAGCACTAAGTCATCGGGCACCCTCACGTCGTCGAGGATCAGCTCGGAGGTGACCGAGGCGCGAAGGGACACCTTCCTCTTGATCTCGGGTGCGGAGAACCCCGGGGTGTCGGTGGGGACGAGAAATCCGCGCACTCCCTCCTCGGTCCGTGCCCAGACCACCGCCAGATCGGCGATGGACCCGTTGGTGATCCACATCTTCGTGCCGTTGATGACCCAGTCACCTCCGTCCCGACGGGCATGGGTCCGCATCGATCCCGGATCGGAGCCGGAGTCGGGCTCGGTCAGCCCGAAGCATCCGATCACCTCACCGGTGGCCATCCTCGGCAGCCAGGTCTGCTTCTGCTCCTCTGACCCGAACTTCCAGATCGGAAACATGACCAGCGATCCCTGGACGGAGACGAACGACCGAATGCCGGAGTCACCGGCCTCCAGCTCGAGACAGGCGAGCCCGTAGGCGGTGGCTGAGGTCCCCGCGCACCCATAGCCTTCGAGGTGCATGCCCAGCAGCCCGATGTCACCGAATGCCTTCGCCAGCGCGTCCTGGGGAAGGGTTCCCTCGTCCCACCAGTCCCCGACGTTGGGCACGATCTCCTTCTGGACGTACTCACGGACGGTGTTTCGCAGAAGGATCTCCTCGTCGGAGAGGAGAGAGTCGATATCGAGGAAGTCCCTTGGATCCGGCTTCTCGAAGGAGATGTCGCTCATGTCTGCCGAATCGTATCCGGTCAGCCCGCGAGGGTTTTCTCGGCCAGGTCGGCCCGGTAGGCAGCCAGCTTCTCCCGAAGACCTTCATCGTTCACCGCAAGGATGGCCACCGCGAGGAGGGCCGCGTTGGTGGCTCCGTCGATGGCGACGGTCGCGACCGGTATGCCGGTCGGCATCTGGACTGTGGCGAGGAGCGCGTCCATCCCGTCCAGGGACGCGTTGATCGGCACCCCGATCACTGGCAGCAGCGACTTGGCTGCCATCACCCCGGCCAGGTGGGCGGCCTTCCCCGCTCCTGCGATGATCACCGCAAACCCCTGATCGGCGGCGGTTGCGGCGAATTCCAGCGCCTGATCCGGGGTCTTGTGGGCGGAAAGGACCCTGACCGCGCTGACGATGCCGAAGTCGTCGAGCGTGCTCGCGGCTTTCTCCATGACCGGACGATCACTTCCCGAGCCCATGACTATCGCGACTCTGTTGCTCATCCCCCTGACGCTAACCGGGACAACGCCTGTCACGCCCCTTTGCGAGCCGTCGGGCTATCATCGAACATATGTTCGCCATGGATCCACTCCAGCCCTCTCTGTTCGGAGGGAGCGACCCCGTTCCCGACGGGACTTTCGCCGGTCTGGAGCGGGTCGATCTCGATGCTTGGTCCTGGCTGGACCTTTGCCCCGGCTGGCTCACGGGAGACGCCCGGCTCTACGAATTCCTCGCCAGAACCATTGCGTGGGAGCAACCCGCGGTCCGGATGTACGACAAGATGGTGAAAACTCCGCGGCTCACCGGCTCAGTCGATGCCGGGTCGCATCCGGTCATCGTGGGAATGGTCGAACTTCTCTCCGATCGGTATGGGATCGCCCTGGACCGGGTAAGCGCAGGTTGGTACCGGATAGGGGCCGACTCCGTTGCCTGGCATGGAGACCGGATCGCTCGGGACCTACCCCACTCCATCGTGGCCTCTGTCTCCCTGGGCGGGCCGCGGCGTTTCCTGATCAGACCCAAGAGGGGTGGCGAGTCGAAAGCCTTCGATCTCGGCCGGGGTGACGTGATGGTGATGGGTGGGGCCAGCCAGCGACTCTGGGAGCACACCGTTCCAAAGGTCGCATCGGCGCCGCCTCGCATCGCCCTCATGTTCCGTCACAGCTACGTCTGAGCTGCGATGTCGGTCCGGTATTGCATCCCGGGCCACCTGATCGAATCCACCCCTGCGTAGGCCCGATCGCGGGCAGCACTCGAGGTGGGGCCGATTCCGACCAGGTTGAGGACACGGCCACCATCGACGAGGAGGCGTTTCCCGTCGGACCTCGTTCCCGCGTGGAGCACGAGGATGTCATCGGGGACCGATCCCACGCCGGCGATGGCATCGCCGGTCACCGGGGAGTCCGGGTATCCCGAGGCAGCGAGCACGACATTGACCGTTGCGATGTCGGACCACTCCGGAGAGGCGCCTTCGAGGACGTCGATCAGATCTGACGTCATCCTCGGCAGCACGGCCTGCGTCTCGGGATCACCGAGACGGACGTTGAACTCGAGCACCCGAGGACCCTCGTCGGTGAGCACCAGACCGGCGTAGAGAAAGCCCCGGAACGGGTTGCCGTCCTCCGCCATCTGGGCGAGTGTCGGCTCGATGACGCTTCTCATGGTTCCCGCGATGAGCCCTTCCGGTAGGTCGATGACCGGTGAGTACGCGCCCATGCCGCCGGTGTTGGGGCCGTGGTCCGCATCAAGCAGTCGCTTGTAGTCGCGGGCGGGCTCGAGCGGCACCGCCCCCCGGTCGGTGCAAACCGCGAACACACTCACCTCGGGCCCTTCCAGATGGTCCTCGATGAGCACCGATGTCCCCGCGGTCCCGAATCCACCGTCGAGACAGTGCTCCACCCACCGCTCCGCCTCGTCACGTGAGTCGGTGACCAGCACGCCCTTGCCCCCTGCCAGCCCGTCTGCCTTGACCACGAACGGCCCGTCGCTCCGACCGAGGTGCTCCTTCGCCGGGCCCGGCTCGGTGAACGATGCCGAGGCCGCGGTGGCAACGCCCGCCCTGGTCATCACGTCCTTTGCGAAGGCCTTCGACGCTTCCAGCCTTGCCGCGGCGCGACTCGGGCCGAACACCGGGATCCCCAATCGGGTCAGTGCGTCGGCGATCCCGGCCGCGAGTGGGCCCTCAGGTCCGACCACGACGAGATCGACTCCTTGCACCCGGGCCATGGCGGCGATGGCGCCGACGTCGCTCGTCGAGATCCCTTCCACCACCGGGCCCAACTGCGCCAGGCCGGGGTTGCCAGGGATCGAGATCAGCTCGGTCACCCGGGACGATCGGGCCAGCTTCCACCCGAGGGCGTGCTCTCGCCCTCCGCTCCCGACCAGGAGCACCCTCATGCGACCTGGATGAGCTGGCTGCGCTCGGGCCCAACCGACACCCAGCCGATCGGCACGCCGACCTCCTCCTGGATGTACTCGATGTAGGCCTGCGCCTGCTTCGGCAGAGCTTCGTACGAGCGAACCCCGGTGATGTCCTCCCGCCAACCCGGGAGGTCCTCGTACTCGGGCTCACAGTGATAGAGGACGCTCTGCTGAGCCGGGAACTCGATGTGGCGCTCCCCTGCGCTGGTGTAGGCGGTCGCCACCCTGATCGTGTCGAAAGCAGAGAGGATGTCCAGCTTGGTCAGGAACAGGCTGGTGAAGGTGTTTACCCGATTCGCGTAGCGCAGGGCGACCAGGTCGAGCCAACCGCATCGCCTCCTGCGCCCGGTGACCGTCCCGTACTCGCCTCCCAGCTCGATCAGGGTGTCTCCGATCTCGTCGTGGAGCTCGGTGGGGAAGGGGCCGGTGCCCACTCGAGATATGTAGGCCTTGGCCACACCGACGATCTCGTCGATGGCCCGTGGTCCGATGCCGGATCCCACCGCCGCCCCACCCGCAGTCGGGTTGGACGACGTGACGAACGGATAGGTGCCATGGTCGATGTCGAGCAAGGTCCCCTGCGCTCCCTCGAACAGGACCGTCCTGCCGGCCCGCAGACCCTCCCAGAGGAGCAGTGAAGTGTCGGTGACGTGGGGTTTGATGCGTTCGGCGTACCCGGTGTACTCGTCGATGATCTCGTCCGGGTCCATGGGGAGGGTGTTGTACACCCTGGGCAGGATCTTGTTCTTGTCCACGAGGGCAGCCTCGACCTTCTGCCGAAAGATCTTGGGATCGAACAGGTCCTGGACCCGGATGCCGACCCTGGCGTACTTGTCCGTGTAGGCGGGCCCGATGCCGCGCTTGGTGGTGCCGATCTGGTTCTTGCCGAGGAAGCGCTCGATCGCTGCGTCCAGCTTGCGGTGATAGGGCATGATCAGGTGTGCGTTGGAGGACACCCGCAGCCTCGACGAATCCAGGCCCCTCTCTGCGACCATGTCCATCTCTGCGATGAGGACTTTCGGGTCGATCACGGTTCCAGAGGCGATCACCGGAATGCAGTCCGGGTAGAGGATCCCGGAAGGTATCAGCGAGAGGGCGAGTCGTTGCTCCCCTACGACGATGGTGTGACCGGCATTGTTCCCGCCCTGGTAACGGACGACGAAGTCGGCCGACTCGGCGAAGAAGTCGACGACCCGACCCTTCCCCTCGTCACCCCATTGGGCGCCCAGGACAACGGTGGCTGGCATGACGTGGAGCGACGGTAGTCAGGTCGGCGGGGTGAACCGGCGAGTCGCAACGTGGCGAAGTTGCCGGAATCGCCGCACGGCTGGCAAGAATGTACGAGGCTGAACGCTGTGAGCCGCTGTAGTGGGTCTTAGGAGAGTGTCATGAGCCAGGCGCTGACCAGGGTCTATCGAGAAGGCGTGTTAGAAGCCGAGTCTTTCCCGGTCACAGACGTATCCGACTACCTCGACCAGCCCGACACCATCGTTTGGGTGGACCTCACGGGCCCGACGCCGGCTGAGATCCACGAGCTGGCCGAGGAACTGGGTCTGCACGAGCTCGCCGTCGAGGACGCCCTCAAGCCCCATCAGCGTCCCAAGGTGGACAGGTACGCCACACATCTGTTCCTCACCTCCTACCACGTCCGGGTGAACCTGGAGGAGGGTCGTCTCGAAGAGATCAAGATCGATGCCTTCTTCAACAGTCGTTGGCTGATCACGGTTCGAGGGACCGAGGGATTCTCGATGGATGCGGTGCTTGCCCGTTGGGACCGGTCCCCCGCGTTGATGAGCCACGGGGTGGGCTTTCTCCTCTACGGGTTGCTGGACGTGATTGTCGACGGGTACTTCGACACCGTCTCGGCGTTCGACGACTACTACGAGGACGTGAGCGAGGGCATCTTTGCCGAGCATCCGCTGGAGCCATACCAGCAGCGGCACTGGTTCGACATGCGTCGGGCGATGGTTCGTTTCCATCGACTCGTGGTCCCGATGCGCGAGGCGGTGAGCAGCCTGATGAGGCGAGAACAGGAGGTGGTCCCGGAGGAGCTCTATCCCTACTACCAGGACGTCTACGACCACATCCTTCGGATCAGTGAGTCTTCGGACTCTCTTCGCGACCTGGTCGCCGCAATCGTGGAGACCAATCTCAGCCTCCGGGACTACCGGCAGAACCTGATCGTGAAGAAGGTGTCGAGTTGGGCAGCGATCGTGGCCGTTCCCGCGCTGATCACCGGCTATTACGGGATGAACGTGCCATATCCGGGCGCTCTCGAGGTCTCCGGGGTCATCGTGTCCTCGCTGCTGATCGTTGGAGCCTCATTGGCCCTCTACGTCATCTTCAAGCGCCGCGACTGGCTGTGACCCCCGGTCAACCCGCCGCCCCCAAGCCGGCAGCGGCGACTCCTTCGCCCGGTCGCCGGGTGCTCCGGCCCCTGATCATCGCAGTCGTGATCGGGTTCGCGATCTACATCCTCCTGCCCCAGATCGGCGAGATCGAGCAGGCCTTTGTCGCTTTGCGATCGGGAAGATGGCGGTACCTCTGGGTGGTCGCGATCGGGGCTTCGATGACCTTCGTGACCTCGGGTTGGATGGTCGTCACCTCCACGGACCTCCGACTTCCCTTTCGTCGCACCGTCCTGGAGCAGGTAGCTGCCTGGTTCATGGCAACAGTCACCCCGGCGCGAGTGGGTTGGGTCGTGATCACCCAGGGATACCTGGTGAAGGCGGGAGCCGATGAGCACTCTGCCTACGCAGCCAGCACTCTCAACCTGCTGATCACCTTTCTGGCACATCTGGGCCTTCTGCTCGTGCTTCTTCCTCTTCTGCCCGCGCTCGAGCTCCCCCCGGTCACGCCCCCATCCACGGAGGTCGTCATCGTGGTCGTGCTCGCCGTGCTCGTCGGCGCCGGGATCATCCTTTGGATACCGAGGGCTCGTCGATTCCTCGTCACCGATCTCGTCGGCGTCTTGAAGGCGATGCCGGCGGTGTTGTCGAACCCGCGTCGGGCCTCGTTGCTCCTGATAGCGGCGGTCGCCGGCAACATCGCCTTCGCCATCGCCCTGGCCGGTTCGATCGCCGCCTATGGCCCGGTGCCTTCGTTTCTCGGCGTCCTCGTCGCCTACATGTTGGCCGCGACCATCTCCGGCGTGGCTCCGACGCCGGGCGGTCTCGGAGCGATGGAGGCGGCACTGGTCGCGGCGCTGGTTCGTCTCGGTGTCGAGTCGGGGGTCGCGGTGGCCGCCGTCCTCACCTTCCGTCTGGCCACCTTCTGGGTGCCGATGCCGATCGGTGCCTGGGTGTTGCGCCGTGGTCGAAGAGACGGGTGGCTCTAGGGTTGCGGGCCCGCCGCCGATCACGCCGAAACACAGCGTTCACAATCCGGCAACGGGTGCGAAACGGGTCCCGGATAGAAAACCCCCGTTCACGAAACGCAAACGACCCCGAAAGGAGCACCCGTGAGCAAGACGGCTGCCGACGTCTTGTCCCTCGTCGCCGACGAGGGCTACGAGTTCGTCGACCTTCGCTTCTGTGACCTGCCCGGTCAGGTCCAGCACTTCACCGTCCCGGTCAAGCAGTTGACCGAGGATTCGTTCGAGGCCGGCTTTGGCTTCGACGGCTCGTCGATCAGGGGCTTCCAACAGATCCAGGAGTCGGACATGATCCTGATCCCGGACCCGAGCACCGCGGTGGACGACCCGTTCCGGGCCCGCAAGACCCTCATCCTCTACTGCTTCGTCAATGACCCGATCACCGGGGCCCCCTACGACCGGGACCCGAGGTACATCGCCAAGAAGGCCGAGGAGTACCTGCTCAGCACCGGGATCGCAGACACTTCGTACTGGGGGCCTGAGGCCGAGTTCTATATCTTCGATGACGTGCGGTTCGGCCAGAACCAGTACTCCGGGTACTACTTCGTGGACTCGGTCGAAGGGGCATGGAACTCGGGCGCCGACGAGGAAGGCGGCAACCTCGGCTACAAGCCTCGTTACAAGGAGGGGTACTTCCCCGTCCCGCCCACCGACCACTTCCAGGACCTCCGCTCCGAGATGACAGCCAATCTCGAGGCGGCCGGCATCGAGATCGAGGTGCAGCACCATGAGGTCGGCACAGCCGGTCAGGCCGAGATCGACATGCGATACGACACCCTGCTGCGGACCGCGGACAACGTCACTCTGTACAAGTACATCGTCAAGAACACGGCCTGGGAGTACGGCCGCTCGGTCACCTTCATGCCCAAGCCGATCTTCGAGGACAACGGCTCCGGGATGCACACCCACCAATCGTTGTGGAAAGACGGCGAGCCGCTCTTCTACGACGAGGCGGGTTATGCAGGGTTGTCGGACATGGCCAGGTGGTACATCGGCGGTTTGCTCAAGCACGCCGCGGCCATCCTCGCCTTCGCCGCCCCGACCACGAACTCCTATCACCGGCTCGTCCCCGGCTACGAGGCTCCGGTGAACCTCGTGTACTCGAGCCGAAACCGCTCGGCGGCCATCCGGATCCCGCAGTACTCGCAGGCTCCGGCGGCAAAGCGGCTCGAGTTCCGCTGCCCGGATCCCTCGTGCAACCCCTATCTCGCCTTCGCAGCGATGCTGATGGCGGGACTCGACGGTGTGCAGAACCGGATCGAGCCGCATGAGCCGGTGGACAAGGACATCTACGACCTTCCGCCGTCCGAGTTGGCCGGGCTCCCGTCGGTCCCGGGGAGCCTGACCGAGGCACTCGATGCGCTGCGAGCCGACCACGAGTTCCTGCTGCAAGGTGGGGTGTTCTCGGAGGGTCTGATCGATGCCTGGATCGAGTACAAGATCGAGCACGAGGTCGACCCGGTCCGACTCCGTCCACATCCCTACGAGTTCAGCCTCTACTACGACATCTGAGACGGGGTCCGCTGGGGCTCTCATCTCGCTGCACGACTTACGTTCTACGTTCTACGTAGTTCGTAAGCGAGGGTCCGTCGGCAGACGGGCCCTCGTCTTGCCTGCCGAGTAAGCCGTTAGAAGATCTCCGGGCACCAGGGCTGGGGGTCCCAGGTGAATGCGGCGTCCAGGGCCGCGAGCACCACCGGGTCACCCTCGACCCTCCCGGCGCGGGCCAGCTCCCGGAAGCGGGCGCGGCCCATGAAGCACGCTCCGAGGTCCTCGAGGTCGAGCGACACATCGGGCTCGCCCGTGACCTTCGAGCACTCGGCTCGACCGTCCGTGATGCCCAGCCGGTACGTGCCGGTGACGTCACCCAACGGGTCGGACAACCCGAGCACCACCTCGAGCGGGGCCGAGTAGCTGCGTGCAGACAGTGCGGCCGGCACATCCATGATGCGGACCCAGAGGGAGTCGGAGCGGGTGGTGGAGACGCGGCGGGTCCCGGCGAGCAGATCGAAGATCGGGTCCCAAGGGGGTCTGAGGTCCGCCTCGATCTTCGCGACGAGATCGTGGTTGAGCAGATATGACCAGAGGGCGGCCCAGGCTGCCGGAGTGGATCCCATCAGATCGCGCACGGAGACCTTCCCTGCGCCGTGGCCTTCGAGGAACTCCGACTTGGCCCGGTACTGGGCGAATCCGGTGATCCCCGCGTCACCGTCGACTACCACATACCGGAAAGCGGTCCTCCCACGGCGATCCTTTTCCAGGTCGGCGAATCGGAACTGCTCCCACCAGTCACCGGTCCGTGCGAAGAATCCTGGAACGTCGAGGCGCGCTCCTTCATAGAAGGTGGGGATCAGCTGCGCTGCCTCACTCACCTCGACGACACGAACCGGGCCTGGATCGGGGGCCAGACGGTGGAATCCGACGTGCCGCCGGTCGATCTCGATGTCATGGCAGATCGCGGCACATCCGAAACCGAATCGCCCGTATATGGCGCTGTCCGATGCCCACAGCGCCGCAATGGGCTCCTCGTGCTCCCGCACGTCGTCGAGATGGGCCCGCATCATCCTGCTCATCACACCCCGACGGCGATGGGTCGGTGCCACCGAGACGATCGTCGTCCCTCCGCATGCAACGATGCCGCCCGGTATCGTCATGTCCAGCTCGAACGCCGCCGAGGTGCTGATCATTTGGCCGTCGTCGAACCCGCAACGGGTTCGATGCAACGGGAGACAGGTCCTGAGTCGATGGTCGTCGGGGTTGGGTTCCGCCCCGAAGGCAAGCCCGAGGCACCTTCGAAGCGAGTCGAACTCGTCGGGCTCGATGGCCCTGAACTCGATCCCCATCAGGCGTCGGGTGAGGCGGTGCCGACAGCCGTCCGTGCGTTCTCGACCTCCACGTCGAAATCGGTCACGGCGCTGGTGAAGGTGCTGACCGCAGCCCTGCGCAGATCGCCGGGGTCGGTCGACCTCAGCCCGGACAGGGCCTCGTCCGCCGCGCGTGCTGCCAGGCTCGCCTGGCTGGCGAGTGCCTCCTGATTGGCTTCGAGACCAGGCGGTGGGGTGAGGGCGGCTACGGCGTCGGAGAGGGCCTGGGACTGGGTGGCCACCGCCTCCATCCGGCTCTCGGCATCGCCGTACTCGATCTCTCTCGGGTCGGTATCGAAGCCGGCGTTGACCGCGACAAGCTCTGTGTTCAACACCTGGAACTCACCGTTGATGCGGTCCAGCTCCGTGATATACGCATCGGTGCCCGCGACGGTCGTGCCGCTGGTCCCGGGAACCGTGGTCGAGGAGCCACCACCGCCAGGGGTGGTGGTGGTGCTGCCGAGGGCGAGGGTGGTGTTCGGCGATGCCTCGGGAAGGGATCTGACGAAGAAGTAGGTGAACGCGATCATCCCCAGGATGACGAGGGGGAGAATCCAGCGGCCCGGCTTCGGGTCGGGGTTGACTGCCATGACCGCCGAAACGATAGCTGTCGGCGCCGGTTTCCTGATGTTGTCGGGTTGGCATCCCGCTTTGCGTTGGACATCCCGAACAACCCCCTTGAACCGCCGTGGACCAACTCATACCTTCGGTTGCATGGAGCAGGAGAGGAATGAGGTCTACGAGCGAATCCCGTGGGAGAGGCTGGAAGAGAAGAGGTCAGACCACAACTGGTTGATGTTCGGCTTGGCGGGGGCAGTGGTTCTCGGGGCTCTTGCCTACACCCTCGTGGGCAATCGCCCGGTCTCCGTCCCGGCGATGACCACGATCGAGGAGGTGTCGGCCACTGCTGCACCGGCTCCGGCTTCGAACCCGGCGCTGCCCCCGGCTCTGCCGGTCACACCCTCGACCACACCCGTACTGACCGCTGAAGCCGATCTCTTTGCGGTGCATCCGGAGCGCGTCATCGATCGGGTGGCGGCGCAGGCCGAGTGGTTCGTCGCCGAGTATCTGACCGTCGACGGCTCGGAGCAGGGAAAGGAGACCCTGTCGGCTCTCTTGCCCCAAGGTGTCCCATTGCCGGTAGCGCCGGAGGGCACCCGGGTGTTCGTGGAGTGGGTGCGCGCCACGGCAGTGGAGGAGCTCGGCCCTCTCATCTATCGGGTGACGGTCCTCGCCCGCTGTCTCGCCGCGGTTGGAGACGCCGCCTACCAGCGTCAAGCCCCTTTGCAGCTGACGGTCGACATCTCGGTGTCCGATGACACCCCGGTGGTGATGATGCCTCCGGTGGTCGGCCCTGCTCCGCTGGGAGCCCCTCATCAGCCGGCCCTGACCGAGGTGCCCGAGGAGGTAGGAGCTGCGGCCCTGGCGCTGTCGGGGGGGTCAGAGGTCGTTGGTGGCGTCGAGGTGGTCTCGGGGGGATGGCAGGTGGTGTTGCTCGCTCCCGGCCCCGATGGCGTCAGCCGTGCGGTCACGGTCTCTGTGCCTTGAGATCAGGCGCCGAACTCGGTCTCTAGGATCGCAGTGGCGTTGGGGACGATCGAGTCCCAGGAGGCGGTCGGGGTCTTGGAGATGGTGATGAAGTCTGCGGTCATGAAGATGCTGACCACCCCGGGGATGGCGAGCAGATCCCGGGCAAATGGCTCTTCCGGGGTCGAGCCGGCGACATGAGTGATCGGGCCCCCAACCGATTCCCCGACCGAGAACTTCATGGCGTTCGGGTTGGGGGAAACAGCGACGACGACTGGCATGCGAGGCCGAGGCTAATCGGGTGGCGCTGACCATTGGGGTGGACGTCGGGGGGACTTTCACCGACGTCGTCGTTTTCGACGGGGATTCAGTCACAGGTCGAAAGCTGCCCACCACTCCCGATCAATCGGCCGCGGTGATTGCCGCGCTCGCCCAGAGTGGTGTCGGCATGGACACGGTGTTCCTCCACGGGACGACGGCGGGCACCAACGCGCTGATCGAAGGCCGCGGGGCGAGAACCGCCCTGGTCACATCCGAAGGCTTCGAAGATCTCATCGAGATCGGGCGACAGGCCCGTCCCTCCCTCTACGACTCGTTCGTCGACCGGCCTCCACCTTTGGTCGAGCGATCCTTGCGGTTCGGATTCGCCGGTGGCGATCCGGGAGCCCTGATCGGCGCGATTCGTGCCGCCGGGCCTGCGGCGATTGCAGTCGCACTGGTACGTTCGTACGCCGAGCCGTCCGAGGAGCTGGCTCTGGCCGATCGGATCGGTGAAGAGTTGAGCGTCCCGGTCTCGGTGGGGGCCCGGGTCTCCCCAGCCTTCCGCGAGTACGAGCGGATCGCGACCACCGTCCTCAACGCCTTCCTGACCCCGGAGGTGGCCGGGTACCTCTCTCGTCTCGACCAGATGACAGGGGTTGGGCGACGGTTGGTGATGACCTCGTCCGGTGGCCTCATGCCATTCGAGTCGGCCGTCGGGTATGCCGGGCGTTTGGTTCTCTCCGGCCCGGCAGCCGGAGTTGTCGCCGCCACCGAGCTGGGGCGGGCCAAAGGCTACGACTCTGTGATCAGCTTCGACATGGGTGGAACCTCCACCGATGTGTGCCGTATCACCGACAACCCGTCGGCCGCCCGCCAGCGACGGCGCGGTGGGGGATGGGTCAATCGGGTCCCTTCCTTGCCGGTGCGGACTATCGGGGCGGGCGGTGGCAGTCTGGCCTGGGTGGATGATGGCGGGGCGTTGAGGGTCGGCCCCCGCTCCGCAGGATCCGTGCCTGGCCCCGCCGCCTATGGCCTGGGTGGCGACCAGCCCACGGTCACCGATGCCAATGTGCTGCTCGGTCGAATCCCCGGCGGGCTGGCGCTGGGCGGTTCGGTTGCGCTCGACACCGGCGCGGCCAGGCGCGCGATGGCGGAGGTCGGCTCGAGTCTCGGCCTGGACGCGGACACGTCCGCTGCCGGGATCCTCGAGGTGGTCGACACCCATATGGAGCGTGCGCTACGAGCGGTCTCGGTGGAGGAAGGTGCAGACCCGAGAGAGTCGGTCCTGGTGGCTTTTGGCGGCGCAGGAGGGCTCCATGCCTCCCGTCTCGCCAGACGACTCGGGATGCCCCGGACGCTGATACCGCCACTTTCCGGGGTCTTCTCGGCCCTGGGCCTCCTTCTTGCCCGACCCGGCAGCGATGCGACCCGCACCGTCATGATCGATGAGGGCTCTTCGACCCTCCCCGGTGTGATGGAGTCGATCCTGGCCGAGGCACGAGAGGCCTTCTCCAGAGACCACGGTTCGGCGGGAGTTGGTGTCGTTGCCCTGGGAGAGACCCGCTATGTCGGCCAGTCCCATGAGTTGGCGGTCCCTTTGACCGAGAGCTGGATCGATCTCCGCGACTCCTTCGAAGCCGAGCATCGGGCCCGATTCGGCTTCATCCGCCACGATCAACCGATCGAACTGGTGAACGTCAGCTGCGAGGTCACCGGGCCCCCGCCATTGCACTGGGCGGATCTCCCCGCTCTTGTCGTCCATGATCTTCCGAACCCTGAAACCGGCTCCCCCGGAGCCCCGGTCTGGCAGAGGAGCGAGCTACCTCCCGGATTCGAGGCGGCGGGCCCGGCCATCGTGGTCGAGAGCGATTCGGCGGTCTGGCTCGAACCGGATGACCGCATGACGGTCCACGACGACGGGACCCTCGAAGTCACACATGAGTGATCGGGACTATCGGCTCGGGCCGAGGTGAGTCCGCAAGAAATCGACAGTTCGAGAGAAGGCGAGGTCCGCTGCCTCGGGGCGATAGGCCTCCCGCGATGGCTCCGCGAACCAGTGGCCCGTGTCCGGGTAGCGATGGATGGTCACGGCTCGGCCCGCGTCCCGCAATGCCTCCCCGAAGGCACGCACGCCCTCGTCTTCCTCATAAGGATCGTCGGCCGCGAAGTGGCCCAGCACCGGCACGGAGGCGCGGGCAAGGCTCGGCCCAAGCACCGTGCCGTAGTACACGACGGAGGCCGCGATCCGGTCCCGCTCGGCAGCACACCAAATCGACCACGGAGCCCCGAACGAGAACCCGATCGCCCCGAGTCGAGCCTCCGGGCCGAGACGCGCCACCAGATCGTCGACGGCAGCCAGCGCTACCGCGTCGGCCAGCTCCTCGTCGGCTCCACCCGACAGCTCCTCTGCCTCGTCGACTGTCGTCGCGACCTTGCCGGAGACCAGATCCGGCGCCACCACCGTGAACCCTGCTGCAGCCAGGCGATCGGCGTAGGCCGTCATGTCCGCATCCAGCCCCCACCATGCGTGAAACAGCACCACGCCGGGCAAACCCGTGGTTTCGCTGCCTGTCAGGTACTGGCGAGCGGCTGTGCCTGCCGCCTCGATCGTCACCCAGCTGCCCATTTGGTTCTCCTCGATTGGGATCTCGCAGCCTTTATACCCGAGATATGCGGGAGTTACCCTGGCCCGCGGTGGGAACACGAGACGGCCGAGGGTCGAGTTCGAGGGCAGCCCTGGTCGAGTACGTCCAGTCGGAGCTACAGGCCCTCGCCGACCCGGCCAAAGCCCCGGCGATGCAGGCCTACATGAAGACCGAGATGCCCTTCTATGGCGTGCAGACCCCGGCCCGGACCCCGATTCTCCGTCGTCTCGTCGAGGACTTCCCTCCTGAGGACCGGGAGGAGTACGAGGAACTCGTCCTCGGCCTGTGGAACCTCCGGCATCGAGAGGAGAAGTACCTGGCGATCGGCCTTGCCGTGAACCACAGGCGGTTCGTGCTGCCTGAGTCCCTCCCTCTCTACCGGAGGCTGATCGTCGAGGGGGCATGGTGGGACCTCGTCGACACCGTGGCAACCGAACTGGTTCGTCGCCTTGTGGTGGAGTACCCGGCCGAGACCTGGCCCGTGGTGGACAACTGGATAGACGACGATCGCATGTGGTTGCGGAGAAGCGCCATCCTTTGCCAGATCGGGGCGAAGGAGTCGACCGACACCGATCGCCTATTCGGGTTCTGCGCGCGACGAGCGTTCGAGAAGGAGTTCTTCATCCGCAAGGCGATAGGTTGGGCGTTACGCGAGTACGCCCGGGTCGATGGCGGGGCGGTTGCCCGGTTCGTCACCGATCATCGGGGCCAGCTGTCCGGTCTGTCCTACCGGGAGGCCACCAAGCACATCGGGCATCTACTTCCCTGAGGCCTCCAACAGATCCTTGAGGAATCCCAGGTCCCGGGTCACCCACTCCCGGTCACCGGCCAGGGTCTCGTCGGTCATATCTGGAGTGCGGAACAGGGTGAAGATCACCTCGCTGCCCGATCCGTTGGCCACGACCCGCATCGGAGCGTAGACCTCGGTGCCGCTGGGCAGGGTCACGTGGTGGTCGAGCACTCCATGGGCGTTTGGTGGGCCGAACCGGACCGGGACCTGGCCGTCGGGTGAATCGGCCACCAATGGTCACCCTCGGACCTGAGTGAGTCGGCGAGCCCGGTGGCCCAGCGAGGGAAGTTCTCCGGTTGGGAGGCAAAGTCGTAGACGTCGCGAAGAGAGCAGTCGATCGAGATGCTTATGTTGTGAGCTTGATTGATCACAGCCGTGCTCCTGTAATCCCGGGTGGCTCGCCGTTGATTCCCGGACCAGAAATCGAAGGTGCCCGAATATGACCCGCGACCCGATCACCCTCGAAGTCGCCCGGAATCGGCTTGCCTCGGTCGCCGACGAGATGGGGCTGGTCCTCCGCCACACCTCCCTGTCGCCGAATATCAAGGAACGGGCCGACTGCTCGGCTGCGGTGTTCACACCGGAGGGCGAGATGCTGGCGCAAGCCGAGCACATCCCGGTCCATCTCGGCTCCATGCCCGAGTCGGTGAGAGCCTGCCTCGAGCGTTTCGAGCCGGCACCAGGAGTGCAGTTTGCGGTGAACGACCCGTTCGCGGGAGGCACACATCTCAACGACCTGACCTTGGTCGCCCCGGTCTTCATTGGCTCCCGTCACGTGGCCTGGGTAGCCAATAGGGCCCATCACGCCGATGTCGGTGGCGAGGCACCCGGCTCGATGCCGGCCCACGCGGTGAGGGTCGACCAGGAGGGCCACATCGTCCCGCCCACCGTCGCCGTGTCCGACGGTGTGTGGTCCGAGGACTTCGTCGGGCCGTTCGTGGCTGCCTCGAGGACCCCCTGGGAGAGGAGAGGTGACCTCGAGGCCCAGATCGGGTCCAATGCCGTGGGAGCGGCGCGGATGGCGGAGCTGGTTTCCCGGGAGGGGGCGGGTGAGTTCGCCGAACTCACCGGCTCGCTCTTGGATTACGGCGAGCGACGGATGACATCCGCCATCGAGCGGCTTCCGAACGGCGAATACACATTCGAAGACTTCATGGAGCTCGGCGAGTCCGATGTCGCGATCAGGGTGACCGTCTCGATCGACGGGGGGAGGCTCATCGCCGACTTCTCCGGCAGTGACGGCCAGGTGGAGGCCAACTTCAACGCAGTCGAGGCGGTGACCAGGTCGTGTCTGTACTACGCAGTCCGGGTCGCCACCGATCCGACCATTCCGGCAACTGGCGGCAGTTATCGCCCGTTGACCCTGTTGGCGCCGGCCGGCACGGTCGTCAATGCCCTGCCCCCGGCTGCCGTCGCCGCCGGCAATGTGGAGACCAGCCAGCGGATCGCGGACACTCTCTTGGGCGCCCTCGCACAGGTTGCCCCGGACCGGGTGCCCGCAGCGTCGCAGGGGACGATGAACAACGTTCTGCTCGGTAACGACGACTTCACCTACTACGAGACCGTCGCCGGCGGCCAGGGTGGTCGCCCGGGGCGGGCAGGGCAGTCGGGGATCCACACGGGGATGACCAACACCGAGAACACCCCGATCGAGTCGCTCGACGCCCACTATCCCTTTCGGGTGGAGCGGTACACCCTTCGCCGTGAGAGCGGGGGCAGCGGTCTCTTCCCTGGAGGCGACGGAATCGAACGGGAGATCAGGTTTCTCGCTGCGGCCACACTGTCCTTGATGGGCGAGCGACGTCGCCACCGACCCTGGGGTCTGGCGGGGGGAGGGCCGGGGCAGTCCGGTGAGGACTGGCTGATCAAGAAGAGCGGGGCCCGGGAGCGGCTGCCGGGCAAGACGACGGTCCCGGTCGAGCCCGGTGACCGCCTCCTCGTCCGCACCCCCGGCGGCGGTGGGTGGGGTGCAACACGGTCGTGAAAACTACGCTCCACCGGGTGAGTCTGATCGACGAGCTTCGGGCGCTCCTCGGCGTCGACCGGGTCCTCGATGAGCCAGTTGAGTTATACCTCTACTCCAGGGACGCCTCCCTGACGCGCGGTCAGCCGACGTGTGTCGTCTTCCCGGCGACCACCGAAGAGGTCTCCGCTGTGGTCAGAGTGGCCGAGGCGCACAGCGTCCCGATCGTCGCCCGCGGCGCCGGCACCGGGCTCACCGCCGGGGCCACTCCCACGGAGGGCGGGATCGTCCTCTCCACCACCTCGATGAACCAGATCGAGATCGACTCCGAGAACAGGAGCGCCTGGGTAGGCGCCGGGGTGATAAATCTCGACCTGACCAAGGCCGCCGAGCCCTACGGGCTCCACTTCGCCCCCGATCCCTCCTCGCAGTCCGCCTGCACTATCGGCGGCAACGTCGCCAACAACTCCGGCGGTGCCCACTGTCTCGCCGAGGGGGCAACCACCAGCCACGTCCTGGGTCTGGAGGTGGTCCTGGCCGGCGGTGAGGTGGTCGTTCTCGGCGGGTCGGCGCCGGACACGCCCGGGCTCGATCTCAAGGGTCTCATCGTCGGCTCGGAAGGGACTCTCGGCGTGGTGACCAAGGCCCTGGTCCGCCTGCTCCCCATCGAGGCCGACGTGCGAACCCTGCTCCTCGATTTCACCGATCTCAGCGGGGCAACGAAGACTGTCTCCGACGTGATTGCCTCCGGTTTGGTGCCGGCCGCGCTCGAGATCATGGATCAGAAGATGATGAATGCCGTAGAGACCTGGCTTCACTGCGGCTTGCCCACCTCGTCGGCGGCAGGGCTCCTTGCCGAGGTGGTAGGGACGTCAGATGCGGTGGAGGCCGAGGCGGCGCTGATCGATCGGATTGGGAGGGAGAACGGTGCCTGTCAGGTGCAGATCGCCCGGGATCAGGCCCATCGTGAGCTCCTCTGGAAAGGCCGCAAATCGGCGTTTGGCGCGGTGGCACAGGTGTCGCCGGACTACTACCTGCACGACACGGTCGTCCCCAGGTCGAAACTGGTCGAGACGATGGAGGAGGTGCAGGCCATCGCCGACCGCTACGGGCTCGACGTGTACAACGTGTTCCATGCCGGTGACGGGAACCTGCACCCCTTGATGGCGTTCGATGCGTCGAAACCCGGCATGCTGGAGAAGGTGCAGAGGGCAGGCGAGGAAATGGTGGCGGCCTGTATGAGACGGGGCGGCGCACTGTCCGGCGAGCACGGGATCGGGGTGGAGAAGCGGGACATGATGCGGACCGGGTTCACAGAGATCGACCTCGACGCCCAGGCGCGGCTGAAGGAGGTATTCGACCCTCGAGGCATCTTCAACCCGGCCAAGGTCCTCCCCGAGGGCTCGAGGTGCTTCGACTTCGGGGGAGTCAGGCGGGAGATCCCGGACGGGGCCTGGCTATGACCGGGGCCGCCCCGGGCGGTGCGGAACGGGCTGTTCCGGCAGATGCCGAGATCCTCGCCTCCTTGCTCAGGCACGCCACCGAGAGCGGCTCGGTCGTCCAGGTGGTCGGAGGAGGGACCAGGCAAGGCTATGGGTCTCCTCCGCTGCCGGACCTGATCATCGACATGGGGGGCTTTTCGGGGATCGAGGAATGGGACCCTGACGATCTGACCGTCACCGTGGGTGCGGGCACTCCGGTGGCAGAGTTGGAGGAGACGCTGGCCGGGCGATCACAGACAGCGGTTCTCCCGGAGAACCCGGGCCAATCGACGGTCGGCGGGGTGATCGCCGCCGGGGTCTCGTCCTTGCGCCGGGGGAGGCTGCTGGGGACGAGGGAGCGGATGCTCGAGGTGACCCTGGTCACCGGTGACGGGCGGATCGTCCGTGGTGGGGGGCGAGTGGTCAAGAACGTGACCGGATACGACCTGCCCCGGCTCGTGGTCGGGGCCTTCGGCTCGCTCGGGGTGATCATCAGCGTCTGTCTCAAGCTCTGGTCGACGCCTCCGGCGGCGGCGACCGTCACCATCGACGATCTCGACCTGGCCACTCCGGTCATCCGCCCGCTGGCGGTGCTCGAGGAGGACGGGGCGATACGGGTCCTACTGTGGGGCACCGAGGAGGAGGTCGCCGCCACCGGTGCCCTTCTCGACGGGGTCGGCGAGCCGGGTCACAGATGGCCCTCCGACCCCTCGGGGCCGTTTCGCTGGTCCCTGCGTGTGCCACCTGCCATGACGACGGAGGCGATCACACGTCTGCCCTCAGACTGGCGATACCTGGCGATCCACCGGGTCGGCGAGATAAGGGCCGCCTCGGAAGACAGCGAAGGGGCGATGGGATTGCGGTCATGGGCCGAACAGCGAGGAGGATCAGTTGTGGTGGTCGACGCTCCTCCCGGGGGCCTCGACGGGCTCGACCCGTGGGGGACCCCGCCGGCGGGCCTCGACATCCAGCGCAGGCTGATCGCCCAGTTCGACCCGGCCCGGATCATCAATCCCGGTCGTCTCCCCGGAGGGATCTGATGAGTTGGGTGACTGCCGAGCATCCGACGACGGAGGAGCTGAACGCATGCGTCCAGTGCGGTCTCTGTCTCCCGGTGTGCCCGACCTATCGTCTCACCGGAAGGGAGACGGCGGCTCCCCGGGGCCGGTTGCACGCCATGAAGGCAGTCCATCAGGGGGTTCTCGAAGTCGACGAGGCATTCGAGCGGATCATCGATTTTTGCCTTGGATGCCGGGCATGTGAGCCGGTGTGCCCCGGAATGGTCCCCTATGGGCGTGCCCTGGAAGGGACCCGGGCCGAGATCGTGGCACAGCGTCCCTCGATGACGCATCGATTCCGCTCGTTTCTCCTCGGCTCGGTCCTCGCCTCGAGATCTTCCCTCGGGTTGGGCACCGCGGCGCTGAACCTGGCCCAGGCCACCCGGATCACCTCACTCGCCCCGTCACGTCTGCGCAGACTGTCGTCCGGGCTGCGGCGTCTGCAGCGCCGGCCCAAGCCGACGGTGGGCCACCTGGGCGGATCGGGGGCTGCAGGAACCGTTGGCCTGCTCGCCGGCTGCATCCAGGATCATTGGTTTCCCTCGGTCAACCATGCTGCGGTGGAGCTGCTCGAGTTGGCGGGTTACCGCGTCGAAGTCCCGGACGGTCAGACCTGCTGCGGGGCGCTGGCGGCGCACGACGGCAAGGCAGGTGAAGCTCGCAAGCTCGCTGCTCGCAATCTGCCGGTCTTCGCCGGGTATGACCAGGTCGTCGTGAGTGGCGCCGGCTGTTCGGCGCATGTCAGGGAGTACCGCCACTGGGCCGACGAAGGCATGACCGTGGGAGAGAAGACGATCGATGTGACGGTGGCAGTGGCCCGAGCGATCGAGGCCGGCCTGCTTCCAGAGGTGGAGGGTGGATCGGGCAGTATCGCCATCCAGGATCCCTGTCATCTGCGACACGCCCAGCGGGTGACGGCCGAGCCTCGTGCCATCCTGGCCGCCGGCGGCTACGAGGTCGTCGAGATCGATCCAGTCGGGATGTGTTGTGGAGCAGCCGGGTTGTACACGGTCCTCCAGCCCGAGGCTTCACGACAGCTAGGGAACCAGAAGGCGTCTCAGGTCCGGTCCACCGGGATGACCGCGATCGCCTCGGCCAATCCCGGGTGCGAGATGCAGCTCCGCTCGGCGCTGGGTGCCGGATATCGGATCGCCCACCCGATCGAGTGGTATCTCGAAGCCGTGCGCGACCGGGGTTTGGTTCGGTAACGTCGCCCGCGAACGAGGAGCCGAGTTGACCGACAGCGTGGCAACAACCGATACCCGGGGCCTGTTGAGGCGCTATTCCATACTCGCCTACGGGGCGTTCGGGACCATGCTCGACATCGAGTTGATGGTGGTTGGGAGCCTCCTGGTCGGGCTCTCCATCTCGGTCCTCCTGGCCGGATTCGGCCTGGTCAACGTCGAGCAGGAGCTGTCCACAGGCGCCATGCTGACCTCGGCGATGGTCCTCGCCGTCATCGGTCTGTTTGGCCTGGGGGTGGCCGCCGAAGGACCGCTGGGCCGGGGGCGCCGGCTGGTTGGGTTCAAGATCTGGGAGATCGGGATCGGACGTACTCTCGCCGCCCTCGCCGTCGGTCTGGTCGCCCTCCTCGCCTACGGGTTGGTCGACGGGCTCGTCGACGATCTGCCGGCTCCACTGGTGACCGGAGCAGAGGGTCTGCGGGCGGCCGGGATCGCCGGGATGACGGTCATGCCGCTGATCGGCGTGCCTCTCTCGCTGTTCGTCCGCTGGTATCCCAACGGCCCGACATGGCTGGCGAAGCTCGACATCCCGGTCATGTTCGTGGTTTGGGCCATCGCCACTATGGCGTTCATGGGCTGATCAGAGCGGCTTCGAGAACATCAGCACAGGTCGCTGCTCGAATCCGTCACGCTTGAGGGCTTCGATCACCCATGGAGTCTCCGGGATCATCGCCTCGAGAACCTCGGCCCGCGCCTCCCGGGCCAGATCGAGCAGGCCCTGCAGCATCACCGGGAAATCGGTGGGAGTGGTGGCCATCCAACGCACCGCCAGTCCCACCTCGACCGTCCTGACGATCGACCAGCCACCAGGGCCCTGGTACAAGGCATGGTCATCGACCGCACACAAGAGGTCTTCGGGTGTCGTCTTGCGCCACCGCCAGCCTTCCGAGATCAAGTCGCGGCCTGCCCGGGCGAGATCGCTCTGTGACCAGAACACCCAGGCCGCATCGGCATCCACGGATGTCGCGGTCCGAAGCCGCTGGCCCGAGGCGAGACGCGCCGCGCTCGTGATGCCGATCGTGGCGTGGACCCATCGCCCGGTCTGCCGGTACCCGGACTTCTCGACCTGGGATCGAGCGGGTTGGTTCTCTTCCTCGATCGCGAGCCTGGCCACCCGAGCTCCCCGGCTCCTGGCCCACTCCACCCCGCGGTCGTTCATCGCCATCCCCATTCCCGACCGCCGATGGTCGGGGTGAACTCTCGCCCCGCTCAACCACGCCTCGGTCGGCGAGAGGAGCTGGGCCCTGGACACAGCCACCGGCACATCGTCCTCGTAGACGCAGACCACGACCAACGAGTCGGGGTCCTCCAACCATGCCGGAAGCTGCTCTCCCACGTAGTCGCCCCAGGAGAAGGTGTCCCGGGTCCAACCGGCGATGAGCGGGACGTCTTCGGCCCGGGCCGGGCGGATGACGAACGTCATGGCTACATCCTGTCGGGCACTTCGATCCCGAGGAGCTCGAGGAGGCGCTCCAGGACCGTGAGGGTCCAGTCGGCCAGGGCCAGCCAGGCCCGCTGCCGGCGGGGGTCGGGCTCGCTGAGGATGTGGCAGTCGTCGTAGAAGCGATTGAAACGCCCGGCGACGGCGTAGGCGTACTCGGCGATGTGGTTCGGGGCGCGCAAGGTCATGGCCCGGTCCACGACTTCCGGCACACGGAGGAGCTCGAGCATCAGGTCACGCTCGGCGTCGACCGAAGGCGGGAGCAACGCCCCGGCCTCCAAGCCCGCCTGGTCGGCTCTGCGCAGGATCGACTTCACCCGCACCGCGGCGTACTGGAGATAGGGCCCGGTCTTACCCTCGAATGAGCTGAAGCGGTCGAGATCGAAGACGTAATCCGACACCCGATTGTTGATCAGATCACCGAACTTGAGCGCGGCGACCCCAACCATCGCGGCGATCCTCTCCCGCTCCTCGGCCGGGTAGTCCTCGGCCAGGTGTGCCTCATCCAGACGCTGTCGGGCGGCGTCGGTCAGCATCTGGATGACGTCGCCGAGTCGCACCACCCCGCCCTCACGGGTCTTGAACGGCTTCCCATCGGGCCCGTTCATCGTCCCGAACCAGATGTGCTCCAGCCTCGTCGCCGGCGTGACAATCCCGGCTTTGGCTGCCGCCCGGAACAGCTGCAGGAAGTGGTCTGCTTGTCTCTTGTCGACGACGTAGAGCAGCAGGTCCGCATCGAGCTCTTGGACTCTCATCTCTATGGTGGCGAGGTCGGTGGTGCTGTAGAGAAAACCGCCAACCTGGGTCTCCAGGATGAGCGGTGGCAGATCCCGATTGTCCCCCGGCCGGTCGACACGGACCACGACCGCCCCTTTTGACTCCTCGGCGATGCCGCCCGCCGTCAGCGCCGCGACCAGGGGGGCGAGCCGGGCATGGACGTCCGACTCGCCGTACCAGAGGTCGAATTCGACGCCGAGGGCGGCGAAGTCGTTGCGTTGGGACTCCTCGGAGACGTTCTTCATGTGGCGCCACAGCGCCAGATAGCCGGGATCGCCCTGTTGGAGCCGAACCGTTGCCTCACGCGCCCGATTGGCGAAGTCGTCGTCGTCACGGGCACGGTTGGCCGCTTCCGGGTAGATCCACTGGAGGTCGTCGAGGGTCACCGGCGACTCTGCCGGATATCCGTCGGCGGACGGTGCGAAATAGGGCAGGTCCGGTCGCTCGTCCTGGATCGCTGCGATGAGCAGGCCCATCTGGAATCCCCAGTCCCCGAAGTGGGGGTCCCTGGTCACCTTGTGCCCGGCGAAGCTGAAGAGACGAGCCAATGAGTCGCCGATGATGGTTGCCCGGAGGTGCCCTACGTGCATCGCTTTGGCCACATTCGGGCCGCCATAGTCGACGATCACGTTCTGCGGTTCGGTGGTCACCGAGTAGCCGAGGTGCAGGTCAGCGGAGTCCCGGACGGCCCATCGGGCGATTGCCTCGTCGGTCAGGCTGATGTTGATGAAGCCGGGCCCGGCAACCTCGACCCTGGCGATGTCCTCGTGGGCGAGGACCGCCTTGGCGATTTGCGCGGCTATGTCCTGTGGGGAGCCACCGGTCTCCTTGGCCGCCCGCATGGCTCCGTTGACCTGGAATTGGGCCAGCTCAGGGCGTTGGGACGGGACGGACTCACCCAGCTCCGCGGGCAGGCCGATGGCCGCGAAGGCTTCACCGGCGATGGCGGATAGATGGGTCAGCAGGGACATCTTCGGAGAGACGATAGGGGAGCGCTCGACAGGCCGCCGAAGGCGGCCCTAATACTTGGCCAGCTCCTGGGCGTGACGAACGATGCCCTCGGGAGTCGGGTAGAGCTGGGCCTCGAGAGGCCCGGCGTAGGGCATGATGGGGACGTCGGGGAGGGCATAGCGTCTCACCGGCGCGTCGAGCCATTCGAAGGTTTTGTCGGCGATCTGGGCGGCCAACTCCGCCCCATACCCGACGAATTCGTTGTCTTCGTGCACGATCAGGGCACGGGAAGTCTTCTTCACCGACTCCTCGATGGTGGGCCAGTCCAGCGGCTTCAGGCTGCGCAGGTCGATCACCTCCGGGCTGATCCCCAGCCCTTCCAGGACCGGCGCGGCCTCCAGTGCGAAGTACGCCATTGCCCCGTAGGCGAGGATGGTCAGATCGGTCCCCGGGTGTGTGATCGCCGCCCGCCCCAACGGCACAAGATGTTCTCCTTCCGGATACGGGCCTTTGGCCAGCCGGTAGAGCTTCTTCGGCTCTAGGTAAATAACGGGATCGGGGTCGTCGACCGCCGAGAAGAGCAGCCCTTTGACGTCCGCCGGTGTCGAAGGGACCACGACCTTGAGCCCTGGGATGTGCGCGTAGAACGACTCGATCGATTGTGAGTGATAGAGGGCGCCATGTATCCCCGCTCCGTACGGGGTGCGAACGACTATCGGCACGTTCCATCGCCCATCGGATCGGTAGCAAATCCGGGCTGCCTCGGATACCAACTGGTCGAAGGCAGGGTGGATGTAGTCGGCGAACTGGATCTCGGGGATCACACGGAACCCGGCAGCGGCCATGCCCACGGCCGCGCCGATGATCGACGACTCTGCGAGCGGGGTGTTGAAGCATCGTGCCGGCCCGAAGGTCTGGGTGAGCGACTGCGTGGCCTTGAACACACCGCCCTTCTCCCTGGCCACATCCTCACCGAACACCACTGCGTCGGGGTAGGCCTCGAGCACTTCATGAAGGGCCATGTTGATCGCCGTGATCAGGTTGACCGATTCTCCGGACGGGACCGGTTCCGGCTCGGTCGCCGCGGGCCCGGGCTCGATGACCCTGGCGTAGACCCTCGACAGAGCCTCATCCGGATCCGGGGCCGCCTCGGCGCTCTCCACCGCCTCGGCGAGGGCCCTGGCCACCTCGGTGTCGATGCTGTCTTCACGAGCCTCGCTGAGAAGCCGGTGCTCGATCAGGTACTGGCGCAGCCGGGCAACAGGGTCGCGCTTCCGCCAGGTCTCGACTTCCTCCCGACTGCGATAGAGGGCGTCGTTGTCGTCGGAGGTGTGGGCGTAGTAGCGATAGGTCTCGGCTTCGACCAGGGTCGGGCCTTCCCCCGAACGCGCACGGGTAACGGCCTCCTGCATGACCTTGAAAACGCGGAGTGAGCGGTTGCCGTCGACCTCGACCCCGGGGAACCCGTAGCCGGCCGCCCGGGCGGTGAGACTCCCGGCCACCTCTTCGCTGTGGGGTACCGAGATCGCATAGCCGTTGTTTTCGATGACGAAGATCAGGGGCAGCTTGTGGATCCCGGCCCAGTTCATCGCCTCGTGCCAATCGCCTTCCGAGGTCGAGCCTTCACCTCCGTACACCACAACCACGGCGTCCTCGCCTCTGGTCTTCACCGCCTGTGCGATCCCAACGGCGTGGAGATACTGAGTCCCGATCACCGACGATTGGGTGAGAACCCGGAGCTCGGGGTCAGACCAGTGACCGGGGAGCTGACGGCCCCCTGACATCGGGTCACTCTTCTTGGCGAAGGCGGCCAGGAACACGTCGACGGGTTTGAATCCCCACGCCAGGGCCACTCCCATGTCCCGGTAGTAAGGGAGAACCCAATCCTTGGCCTTGTCCAGGGCGAAGACCGAAGCGACCTGGACTGCCTCGTGGCCCGAGGATCCGACCACAAAGGGGGCCCGGCCCTGGCGCTGGAGGGCGAACAAACGATCGTCGACCCGTCTGGCCATGAGCATGAGCCGGTACATGTCGACGACCTGGTCGTCGTCGAGCCCGAGATCCTGGTGATGCAGGTTCCGGTCGAAATCCATCCCCAAGAGGGCATCTCTCAATTGCGGTCATCCCCACTGCGGCGGAACCGCCGCAGGTCTCCGATGTCTCTTATCCGGTCTTCAGCAACCCTCACCGCCGCGGCGTGGGGGTTCATCCCTTCGCGCTTGGACATCTCCAGGACGGTCTTGGTTGCCTGGAATATCCCATCGACCCGATGCAGCGCACGCATCTTCGAGTAGCCCTGTAGCTCGTCGTACACATTGATCAAGCCACCCGCGTTGACCACGAAGTCGGGGCCGTACAGGATCCCCCTCGCCGCGATTCGGTCGGCGTCGGCATCGGTTGCGAGTTGGTTGTTGGCGCTGCCGACGACGGCCTGGCAGTTCAGCTCGGGAATGGTTTTCTCGTTCAACCCCGCCCCGAGGGCGCACGGTGAGTAGAAGTCGCAGTCGATGGTGTGGATATCCCCGACGTCGACGCTCTTGACCCCGTACGTGTCCACCGCCTTCTCGATCGCGCCCTCAAAGGCGTCGGAGATGACCACCTCTGCCCTGGCCTCCACCAGGAGCTGGACGAAGGCCGAGCCGACCTTGCCCACACCCTGGACGGCGAATCTGCGCCCGGCGATGTCTGGGCTTCCCCAGAGAAACTCGGCCACCGCCTTCGAGGCGGCCAGCAGGCCTCGGGCCGTCAGCGGCGAGGGGTCACCTGCCCCGCCTTCGGCCACCGAGTTGCCTAGGGCCCATCGTGTCTCGCGACGGACCACGTCCAGGTCAGTGGTGCCTGTGCCCACGTCTTCGGCCGTGATGTAGCGGCCACGCAACGAGTCCACGATGCGGCCGTAGGCACGGAGTAGGCGCTCGCTCTTGTCGGTGGCCGGGTCGCCGATGATCACGCCCTTGCCGCCACCCAGGTCGAGACCGGCGGCAGCCGCCTTGTAGGTCATCCCTCGTGAGAGCCTGAGCACGTCCTCCAGAGCTTCGTCCTCGCTCTGGTAAGGAAAAAAGCGAGTCCCGCCGAGGGCGGGACCGAGGGCTGTCGAGTGAATGGCGATGATCGTCTTGAGACCGGAGACCTTGTCGTAGCCGTAGAGGATTTGTTCGTGCCCCTCCCGAGCTACCTCATCGAATACGACCAAGGCAATGCCTCCTTCTCGATCGGCGCGTCTCTCTCCCGGCGATACTACCCCTACCCATCTGTCTGTCACCGTGGTCATTTCCATCGACCTATGCCAGGATGTTCCCGTGACCAAGACGGCATATCTCAGGGTCTACTCACCCGACACTGCCGACCCGGGTGACCCCGTGCCTGGGTTCGTCCGTGTCTACGGTTTGCTCTCGGAGGCGGAAGGCGAAGGGGACTGGGTGGCCGAATGGAACGGTGCCCGGATGGTGTGCCCGCGCAACCTGAGACTTCGGGTCCTGGAGTCGACGATGGCGTTCGCCAACGCCTTTCGCGGGCTCGGCGCCGGCCTGATCCCGGAACCGGCGGCCAGGGCAGCGGATCGAGAGCTGCGTCAGTACCAGCGCGAGCATCCTTCCCACCGTTCCCACGTGCTGACGTCCGCCTGGCACGTGCCAGTTCGGTGGTTTACCGCCTTCCAACCCGAGGACAAGGAGATCTACGAGGTGGAGGGGTCGCCACGCCTTCGTCTCAGGGTCGATCTGGCCGTGGGCACCCGACGCGTCGAGCACGCACTCGGCGTTCTCAAGGGGCTTCAGGTATTTCAGGGGCCGGCCGAGGAACTGGGCCAGCTCCTCGATTGGCTCCAGGACTTCGGGGCGGGATCCATGCTCGAATTGGACTATGCCGACGTGTCCGAGCTGTTCGACCCCCAGGACCTGGTGTTCGACGACTCGGTCGAGCTGGTGAGACGTTCGCTGGACGCTCTCGCCGGGGGTGACATGATGGTTGCCGGGGAGAACTACGGCCGGGTCGTGTCCCGATGGGCGCCGGCCTTCTCAGTCACTTTCAGCAACTGACCAAATCGAAACGAACCCGGGAATATTGGTCGAGCCATCCCAGTTGACCCTTGTGAACAGAATCACAAGCTGTTTCCCTTCTCCGATACGTGCGATGGCCAGTGGAGACAGTTCCGCTTTCCCAAGCGGATCTCCTTCTCCTCCTCTCCCAAAGCTCCACTGGCCTCGCATCTTTCTGTTTGCTTCCCCTCGTCCGGTCTCTACTATTCGAGACCACATGACATGCCTCGCTCCACGCCCGGTCTGCTTCTGCGCTTGTCGCTGTGCGGCCGTGCCGTGTGGGTAGCCATGTCCTGAATGTCCTCGAGACAGCGACACCAAACCCGCACCGGCACCGGAGGCGGGTTTTTCATGTCTGAGACCCGATCCGGAGCCGAGAAAGCAAAGGAGAAGGAACCATGACCAGCCAATTCACCAAGGTGACCCATGAGAGGGTCGACTTCGAGCTGGACGCATCGGGACTGCTCTGCCCGCTGCCCGTCTATCGGGCGTCGCTCGCCCTCAACCAGCTCTCGCCCGGCCAGGTGCTGCGCGTCATCACCACCGACCCGGGCGCCCTCGAGGACATCCCCGCCCTCGCCCGTCAGACCGGGAACACACTGCTCGGCACCGAACGGGAGCAGGAACGTGCGCTGTTCTGGATCGAGAAGGGAGCCCGGTCATGACGGATGTGCGCACCCGACCCGGCGACGCATTGGTGGACGAAGCCGACCGGCGCCGCCGAATCGCCTTGGTCGCCTCCAAGGGCACGCTCGACCAGGCGTACCCCCCGCTCATCCTGGCCACAACTGCGGCCAGTCTCGGCTGGGAGGCAGGCGTCTACTTCACCTTCTACGGGCTCGACATCATCCATCAGGACCGTCTGGAGAAGCTGAAGGTGGCATCACTTGCCAATCCGGCCGGCCCAATCCAGCTCCCCAATCTGCTCGGTGCGCTTCCCGGGGCGACGGCGGCGGCCACCAAGATGATGAAGAAGTGGATGACCGACGCACGGATGCCGAGTGTTCCCGAGTTCATCGAGATGTCCCAGGATCTCGGTGTCCGGTTCTTTGCCTGCTCCACCACGATGGGAGTCATGGGAGTGGTTGAAGACGATCTGATCAAGGGTTGTGAGATCGCCGGTGCGGCCGCATTTCTCGACTTCGCTGCAGACGCCGACGTTCAACTGTTCGTCTGAGGCTCCTCAGGTCAACCGCCGCGGCGGGACCCGGCAAAGCGGGCGATGATCGGCCCTGCGGTGGCCATGATCAGCACGTAGGCCGCTGCCATCGGCCCGAGTGCAGCGCCCACCCCGGCAGTGAGGCCGAGATCGGCGATGACGATCGAGAACTCGCCCCGGGCGAGGAGGGCTGCCGCGGCGCGCTTGCGTCCCCTGACCCCGATCATGGCCCGATTGGTCGCCCACCAGGCGGCCGCCGCTTTGGTCGCTCCGGTGACGATGGCGAGACCGATCGCATAGCCGGCGACATCGGGGAGGGTGCCCGGGTCGATCGACAGCCCGAAGAAGATGAAGAACACGCCGGCGAAGAGGTCTCGCAATGGTGCGAGCAGCATCCTCGCCCGGTTGGCTGCGTCTCCGGAAACCCCGATACCGACGAGGAAGGCGCCAACCGCGGCCGAGACATGTATCTGCTCGGCCAGCCCGGCCACGATGAGCGTCACTCCCAACACGGATAGGAGGTTGACCTCGTCCGAACCCGAGAACACCACGCGGCTGAGCCGATGGCCATGGCGGGAGGCGACGGAGATGACGACGGTGACCGCCGTTAGAGCGATCAGAACCGAAACGATGGTGCCAGTCAGCGTCGCCCCGAGGGCGACCGCACCGAGGATGGGCAGGATCACTGCCATGGCGAGGTCCTCGAACACGAGGATGGAGAGAACGACCGGCGTCTCACGGTTTCCGGTCCAGCCGAAGTCGGAGAGCAGCTTGGCCACCACACCCGACGAGGAGATGTAGGTGACACCTCCGAGGAACAAGGATCCAAGCGGCCCGAAGCCGATGATCAGACCGGCCAGGTACCCCGGGGTGAAGTTGGCGACCAGATCGACGACACCGGCCGGAGCACTGGTCCGCAGACCCCTGACCAACTCGTCCCCCGTGTACTCCAAGCCGAGCATGAAGAGGAGGAGGACCACACCCAGTTGGGCTCCGACATCGATGAATCCCTGGGAGGTGATAAGCGGGATGAGTCCTCCCTCTCCGAATGCCAGCCCACCAAGGAGATACAAGGGGATCGGCGAGATTCCCCACCACGCTGCCACCCTGGCAAGGACGGCCAGGAGGAACACGATTCCTCCTAGCTCGAGGAGAAGCAGCGCCGAGGGGCTCAAATCAACCGTCGGCAAGGATCGATTTGACCGCCTCTATCCCGTCGACCGTCCCCACTACCACCACCGTGTCCCCGCTTTGGAAGACGAAGTCTGGCCCGGGTGATGGGAAGTGCTCGGTTCCGCGGATCACCGCTACCACCGAGACCCCGGTACGGGTGCGAATCCTGCCATCCCCGATGGTCTTGGATGCGTAAGGAGAGGTGGCATGGATCGGAAGCCAGTCCATGGCCAGGCCCTCGACCTGTTGTATCTGGGACATCGCTTCGATGACCGGCGAAACCCCGAGCACCTCGGCGAGAGTGTGGGCGTCGTCGTCGGTCAGCTCGATGCTGACCGTTGCCGTGTCCGGGTCATCCGGGGGGCAGACGAACACCTCACGCCGACCCCCGCGGTGGTGGACCACACCCACCCGCTGGCCGTCCTCGGTGAGGAAGTCGAATCGGACACCCACTCCCGGCAGTTGTGTTTCCTCAATCTGGGACAGACTGTTCCTCCTGGTCGGTGAATCTTCCCACAGACGATTGTGTCTGCGGAGATGTCAGACCAGGGCGGCGACAGCGTGGGCCGGGGCGATGGGGAGGGTGAGCTCGAACAGGGTCCATCCGCCACGGCGCCGATAGACGACGTCGCCGCCCATCATCCGGGCCAGCTGCCTGGCGACGGCAAGCCCAAGGCCAACCGAGTCGGGCTTGGTGTCCTCGGACTTGGACCGGTAGTAGGGGTCGAAGATGTGCTCCGCGTCTATGCCCCTCACCCCGGGCCCGTCGTCGGTGACCGTGAGCACGGCGTGGTCGTCACGCGTCGTGACCTCGACGCGGACCTGAGGGCCGCCGTAGCGGTGTGCGTTGGTGAGGAGGTTGCGGACTATCTGCCGCGTTCGCAAGGTGTCCGCCCACACCTTCACCGCCTCACCTTCGACTGGCATGCTGTGCCCCAGTCGGAGGGAGTCGATGACGGATCTGCACTCGTCGAAGAGGTCGAGGACGGTGGGTTTCACGGTCAGGTTCCCCGAGGCTGCCCGCTCGGCGGTGAGAAGATCGTCGACCAGTTGGGCCACTTCGATGCTCTGACTCGAGATGAGATGGACCATCTCGAAGATCTCCTCACGGGTATACCGGTCGAGTCCTTCGGCCAATTCCCCGGAGAACCCGACCACCGCGGCCAACGGTGTCCTCAGTTCATGGCTCACGGTGGCGATGAAGCGATCCTTGGCGAGAGCCAGTTCCTCCAGTCCTTCCCGGGCCGACTCCCGCTCCCAGTAGGCCGCCACCATGTCCGCCGCTCGCATCAGCCCTTCGATCTCGACTGCGGTCCAGGCATCGTTGCGCCAGAAATCCGAGTATCCGAGCGTCCCTACCCATTGGTCCCGAATCATGATCGGCGCCATCAATTCCGACCTGATTCCCTCCGCCTCGTATCGACCGCGTATCGGCATTGGCAGGTCGGACACCCGGAGTCGCGCAGGTTTGCCCTCGGCCAGAGTGTCGATGATCTCCGGGAACTGGCTGTAATCCCCGTCGTCGAACGTGCTGGGGCCGGGCGGGACATTCACCCCGGTAGCCTCGGCAACGATCTCCCAGGTCACCCGTCCATCCTCGTCGACCCTGTTCACGTCGATGTACGAGTAGTCGGCTTCGGTGGCGTCGAGCAGAGCCTGGAGGGCGGCAGAAAGCGGCTCTTCGTCCCGCCCGGCGAGCAGCGCGTGCGAGCAGGTGGCGAGGGCCTGTTGGATGCGTGCGGTCTCTGCCTCGTGACGGTTCGCCTCGGCCAGGGACCTGATGAGACGCCAGGTGATCCACACCACCAGCACCTGGCCCGGGATCCCCACCAGCAGCCTTCCCACTGCCTCGGAAGTCGGCGGGTCCTCGATGATCACGGCGGCGACGGTATACAGAGCCGTCAGGCCGGAGCCGACGATGACCGCAGCTCGCGACTGGTGCTCCCGGGTGCTGACGTAGAGGACGAGGATCAGGATCAGCAGCGCCAGGGTGATCCCGGAGTCGAATCCACTCATCTGTGTGACTTCGACGAAGCTGAGCAAGCCGAATGCGGCTCCGGTGACGATCAGGAGCCCCTCGGTCCTGCGCTCCCGGAACAGTTGGTAGCCGGCGGTGAGGCCGATGGCGGCGAATGCTGCGAACCGGGCCCACGACCCGGGCTCACCCTGCATCATCTCAGCGGACTCTGAAAACGCGCCGAGACTGGCACCGAGCAGAGCTGTGATCAGTGCTGCAGTTCGATAGCGGTAGCTGTCGACGCGATGGAGGGCGAGTCCCCGGGACGAGTCCATGTCGGAGTATCGACCGATGCGTCTCTGAAGTTGAAGGCGGCGGCACGTGCCTCGCCGATTCGACCTTTCCGCCAACGACGGGTCATCGGTACGCTGATCTCGATGCTGTGGCGCAAGCTCGTACATGCAGCAGGTCTGTTGCTCGTCGTCGCCTGTACGGCAGGTGGCAGCGACCCGGGCCAGTCGACCACCACGACCGGGGACCTCGGAACTCCGTCTCGCCCCGACTCCGGCCTTCCCGGGCGGCTTGTTGTACTGGACGCTGCCGGGAATGTGGTGGCGGTCGATCCCGATGGATCGGATCCGAAGTCCGTGACCGATGACGCCGACGAATCGACCCGGTATGCCCAGCCGTCGTGGTCTCCCGGCTCGGATCGGCTTTCATGGGTCGAGGTGACGGCAGCGGGTGTCGGCGTTGGTCTGAGTGACCCGACAGGAGGCAGTCGCACCAGGATCGACATGACCGCCCCGCCCTTCTACCTCCATTGGTCGCCGGACAGCAAGGCGATGGGAGTGCTGCACAATGGGGAACGGGGTGTGATCGAGCTCGAGATGACGGATCCCGGGTCAGGCACGACCGAGGTCGTGGCCGACGGTTCGCCTCTCTACTTTTCCTGGAGCCCGAACAGCGATCGTCTCGTGGCACACATACGAGGCGACGACCTGATCACAATCGACCTCGACGGGACGGTCGCCGACCTCGGCGACACCACGCCTCGTTATCCGGCGCCTCAATGGACACCCGAGGGAATACTGCATCTCGGCCCGGCCGGTCTCGTGTTGCGCGGGGAGGCGGGTGAGTCAAGAGTGCTGGCCACGGTGCGAGGGCAAATGGCCATGGCCGCCAACGGGCAAGGGACCCTCGTCGCAGTCCAGTCGTTGGCTGACGATGCCGGGATCAGCGCCGCTCTGCCCGAGGTCCCGGCGTTGCCTGCCGGGTCGGTCATGGTGATAGATGTGGCTACCGGGGAGTTGACCGAGGTCGCACCGGGTCTCTCCGTGGGGTTCTTCTGGAGCCCTGACGGCGAGAGTCTTCTGCTCCTGCGGCCGAGCGGGCAGCCGGGTGAGGTGGATGTGCTGGTGTGGTCCGGTGGCGAGGCAACCTCGCAGTACCGGATCGAACCGGAGCGGACGTTCATCAGGGACGTCCTTCAGTTCTTCGACCAGTACTCCCGGTCGCTCCGGCTTTGGTCTCCCGATTCGTCCGCCTTTGCTCTTGCCGGCTCGGTCGATGGGGACCCGGGGATCTGGGTGAAGACCGTCTCGGCTGACGACCCGGTCGAGGTGTTCGAGGGAACTTGGGCTGCCTGGTCGGAGGGTTGAGAGTGCCTATCCGACTGCGGGAGGTGGACCGGATCACCGAGCTCCCCGCCTTCCAGGCAATCGCTTCTTCCTGTCTGGCCGCCGGCGGCACTCGTTACACCGTGCATCCCGGTGACCTCGCTTGGTGGGTTCATCATGAAGACCCGCGTCTTGCCGCATCGACCAGTTACTGGCTTTGGGAGGATCGTGGTTTCGTCGCGCTTGCCGAAGACGAGACCAACATCTTCACCCTTCCTGGCGAGGAGATCGTCCCTCTTATCGAGTGGAGCCAGGAACGGCTCGGGGGCGGGGCCACGGTCGGCTGGGTGTCGGATGCGGACACCGAGCTGCGCGCCTATCTGCAATCCAACGGGTACCGACTGTCCTGGTCGATGTCCTCGTTCGAACGAGATCTCACCGCGCTCGGTGTCGCGGGCGACGACCTACCTCCCGGTTGGGAACTGCGCCCGGTCCGAGGTGAGGAGGAGGCTGACAACCGTCGCGAGGCGTCACACCGTGCCTTTCGGTCCACAATGACTCGGGAGGCGCATCTGCAGCGCTACCTCCGCTTCATGCGATCTCCGGTGTATGACCGTTGTCACGACCTGGTCGCGGTCGCACCCGATGGGCGGATCGCCTCGTTCCTGATCTGGTGGGCCGATCCGTCCGGCATTGCCCAGATCGAGCCCTTTGGGACCCACCCGGACTTCCAGCGGCAAGGCGTCGGAACGTCGCTCATCGAATACGGCGTGACGAGGATGCGCGAGGTCGGGATGCGTCTCGTCCGGGTGTGCACCCAGGAGACACGTGAGGCAGCCACGCGCTTCTACCCGGCGGCCGGGTTCACCGTGACGGGATCGCTCGGCTGGTGGCGACCGATCGAAGAGGCATAGTCAGGTCGATGCTCACCGCAGCGGGACGATCGCGTCGATCTCAACCAGGAAGTCGGGGTGGGCCAGGGAGGAGACGACGAGAAGGGTGTTGGCCGGGGGAGGAGAAGGGAAGAACTCCCTCCGGACCTCGCCGACGGGTCCTCGGTCCTCGAGGCGGGTCAGATACAGGGTGGTGCGGGCCACGTCCTCCATTCGGCCTCCGGCGGACTCGATCACACGTTGCAGGTTGCTGAGCACCTGCCGAGCCTGAGCGGCGGCATCCTCACCACCGACCAGATTTCCGCTCTCGTCCAGTGCCGTCTGGCCGGCCACGAAGAGGATCCGCCCCGAGACGATGATCCCGTGCGAGTAGTGGCCGGCCGGCGGTGCCACTTGTTCGGCCACGACCAGCGTGCGTTCGAATTCGTCGGTCATGTTCACCCTCCTTATGGGCCATTTATCCGCTTCGCCGTATTCTGACCACATGTCGACCGATCTAGTGCTTCGCCTCGAGAGGGGCGTCGGTATGTGGGGGCATGGGCTCGCCTACCGGTGGATTGGCCTCTTCTTGTTCCTGGCCTTTCTGGCACTGCTGGCGGCCGGGGTCGCTCTCCTGTGGCGTCGTGGCTCCGGGACTACAGATGGGGGGACAGGGCCCCGGCCCGATGATGCCCTCGCCACGCTGCGCATGCGCTACGCCAAGGGAGAGATGACCAAGGATGAGTTCCTCCAGGCGAACGAAGTCCTCGGCGGGCCACTGCCTCCACCTCCCGTCTCGCCACCGACGGAATAGAACCAAAGACCCCCGAGCACCGTGCCTAATCCAGAGTGCGGATGCCATCCGGGATGCCAAGCTTGCGCACATGGATGAGGGTCAACGATCTCCCGGGAGCGCTCCTGTACACGTCGTCGCGGTCGCAGAGGCATTGGCCGCCGGCTTCGACCCATCAACCGTCGTGCTGGTGGAAGGCGTCAGTGACCAGGTCGCCCTCCAAGCGTTGGCCGAGCGCCGTGGGCGGGATCTCGACGCCGAAGGCGTCAAAGTGATGCCGATGGGGGGTGCGACGACCATCGCGCACTTTCTCGATCTTCTCGGTCCGAAGGGGTCCGACATCAGACTCGCCGGCCTCTGTGACGCCGGGGAGGAGGGCGACTTCCGGCGTGGCCTCGAGCGAGCCGGCCTCGGCTCGAACCTCACTCGCGCCGACATGGAGTCGATCGGCTTCTTCGTGTGCATCGCGGACCTCGAAGACGAGCTGATCCGTTCGCTCGGTGCAAGGGCGGTGGAGCAGGTCGTCGAGGCTCAGGGCGAGCTCGGGTCATTCCGCACCTTCCAGCGACAGCCTGCCCAGCGAGCACGGACCATCGAGGCACAGCTCCGGCGCTTCATGGGTACCCGCTCCGGCCGAAAGATCAACTATGCGCGCCTGCTCGTCGACGCGCTCGATCTCACCCGGGTGCCCCGACCGTTGGACGGGGTGATCGGATACGTCTGAGCCCGGCCGCCAGGGAGATCGTTCAAAGGCCGGCCGGATCGCATGACAGGATGTCCGGGGTGAGCGGTCTTCGACCGCAGAGCGAAGGGTTCATGTCCGCGAACAGGCCCCTGGAGTTGCTCCAGCGCGACGCGGTCCACGCATGCAGCATCCACAGGTCGCGGCCATCGATCCAGGTGTCGGGGCAGTCGCCGCGCAACGCCACGTTCTCGCTCCTGAGCCAACCATCGACGAAACACATCCCGTGGTGTCGGTGCCAGATGTCGTTCGGTCCGGCGAAGCCTGCCGGCTCATCTGGGGAGGCCACGTAGTAGGAGAAGCCGACCAGTTCAGGCGGCTGATCGTGTCTCGTCTCCTTGAACAACAGCATCGAGGGCTTTGCCGGATCGAACGGCATGTCGACGAAGGACCACTTGACCCAGTGCGAGCCCACGCCGAGGGCCTCGGTGGACGCCTGCGTGTAGCCGGCGGCGATTGCGTCGTCCGCAGTGGCGAGGGCCTCGGCTGCCAGAACAGCGCGAGACCACTGCTGCTCGAAGGCGGAGAGCTCAGCCCGGTTGAGAGTCCGCGCGGGCCTCGGCTCGGAGAAGCCGGTGCCGTGATGCCCGTCGTGTGAGTGATTGTCGGGTGTGGATCCCGGCATCGGGGCCCGGGCCGAGAGACCGAGCAGGGCTATTCCCTCATCCGGGGGAAGACGGTCGGAGAGGTGCCCGGCCTCGAGGATCGGCACGGCTTGTTCGACCGTGTCGTGGTGGTGTGGTGCCGCGATGCCCACCAGCACCAAGCCGAACACTGCGAGCACGGGCGAGCGTGCGGTGAGGGCTCGCTCTCCCGGGCTTCGTCTCGGCGCACCGAGAGCCACGACCACGGCCCCAGCTCCCAACACCGCGGCGGTGACATCCTGCACGCCGGGCGACTGGATGGCACCCGCCGCTCCTTGCAGGGGAAGGCCGATTGTGCGGCTGACCGCCCACGCCAGCACTGCGATGCAGTTGAAGACCGCGACAGCCCTCATCCTCCGCGGCTCGGGTCTGTCCAGGACGAAAGCGCCCAGGGCCAACTGCCCGACACCGGCCACCGCGAGGAGGATCCCGAGCACTCCCAGGTCGTGATGTGAGCCGGATGCGGCAACGTGGACGGCGCCAGCCGAGATCGACAGGATCGCCCCATCGACGCACCTTCGTTGCATCCCGTCTGAGGCCACTGAAATCACAACCCGCGCTGCTCGGCAAACTCGACCGTTGGGATGTGATGGTCGGTGGCCACGACCTGTGTCGGCGGATTGTCGGCGCGCGGTCAATGACCCGATGGCCGAAAGAGACGTCGGGACGCTGGGGGGAGAGTCCGACGTGTCGAGTGGAATCTTGTGGTGGTCAGGGACGGCGTCGATCCGTCGACCTCCGGTTTTTCAGACCGGCGCTCTACCGACTGAGCTACCTGACCTCGACCAAGCCCTAATGAAGGGGTTGGCGGCGGGAGCGACGGGATTTGAACCCGCGACCTCCGGCTTGACAGGCCGGCGAACACTCCAGGCTGTTCTACGCCCCCTTGGGCGTCACCATTCCCGAGCAATTTCGGGGGCGACCGGTGAAGTATAGAGGTGGCCCGTTCCTGCTCAACCTGCCCCTTTGGCACAGGGGACGAAGTCGCGATCCAGATCCTTCCTTGGCCTCTAGATGGCGGGACCTTTACTTGAAGTGAGCTCCGAGAAAGGAGGCTGGTGTCAGCGCGAGACCAAACGCACGCAGAAGAGCGCTGGCCGGCAGTACACAGCGTGGCTGTTCGGGATCGTCGGTGGCATCGCGCCTTCCTGGGTGTGTTCATTCTCGTTGCGGATGAGGACCAGTACGTCGGGATCGGCGGGGACCTTTCATGGCGCGTGGGAGATATCTCATCGGCGTGGGCTACGGGCTGCTCGGAGGAGGACTGGTCTTGCTGACCGCACTGGGCATGGTCATGCTCGACAGGGGCGTGGCGGGAGCACAGGGGGGCAGCGGGCGACGGTCTGACCGAGCTGCTCTGGCATACCGGGATCTTCGTTGTGGTGAACCGGTTCATCTGGCTGCAGGCCATCGCCATTGGCGGAGGGATGGAATACGCCTACTGGGTGACCATCCCGTGGGCTATTGGACTGGCGATCCACGCCCTGGCATACATCTCCAACCGTGGCAAGGAAGAGCGCCTGCCCGAGGATACCCCGTGGATGAGGCCACAAAGGAACTCCAACACCACTGAGTCTTGGCTGGTGAGATCGAGTCGGTTGCATGGTCCCGCGGCCGACCCGTGGTCGGAAATCCGGTGGGCCGGGACTCACTCCTCGAGGTGCCCGTCGACCATGTCCTCGAATGTCACGTAGGCGCTGTCGGCGAGGAAGACGACGCTGCCCCCTCCGGCCGACCCGGGTGAGCCGGCGGCCACCACGTTGCTCGTCTTCTCGAGGTCGACCCTTGTCACTGCTGCGGCCAGAGTCAGCAATTCCTCGGCCGTCATGTCGGTGGAGTACATGTCCCACGAGCTCTCCATGAGCGCCGGAATGGCGCTGACTCCCATCTCCTTGACCATGGCCGCTCCCGCAATGAGGGCCAGGCCACCATTGGCTTGTCGTCCGAAGTCCCCGTCTGGCAGGTCCTTTCTCACCCGGGTGAAGGCAAGGGCGTCGGATGCCTTCAAGACCTGGAGACCGGCATCGATCGAAGCCTTGGCCGAGCGATCGTTGAGCGCTCGCGGGACGTCGATCTCGAGCCCACCGAGGACCTCGATCATGTCCTGGAAACCGGCGAACCCGGTGAGCAGGTAGCCGTCGAACTCGGCGCCGGTCAGCTCGGTGAAGGTCTCCATCATCAGCTCGGGCCCCCCGAAAGCGAGAGCAGAGTTGACCTTGCTGTGCCCACCGCTCGGGATGGTGACCCAGGAGTCGCGGGGAAGGCCGACCAACACCGCCGAGCCCTCGCCGTCGAGCGCCACGAAATGGATCGAGTCCGACCGCGCCGTGTCCCGGTTCTCATTGGGGCGGGCGTCGGAGCCGACCACAGCCACCGTCCTGGGAAACTCCCCGAGTTCGGCGCCCACCTGGTGTGAAGGCCACCAACCTCCCACCACCTTCCAACCGGGGTCGGCCACGGCGAGTGTCACGTCTCCGCCGGCTTCAACGACCGCCACTCTCGTCCCGTTGCCGATCTCACCCACGTAGGCGGTCGCCTGCCCGGGGGTCGTCGGGTTCTGAGCCTTGCGGAAACCGTCGACAACCGACGCCGGGGCAGCAATCGCGCCCTCGCCGTCCGGCAGTACGTAGAGCGCCCGGACCAGAGCGGTCAGCTGGGGATCCACTCCTTCGCCGCCCACTTCGAGCAACGTGGTCGTCGTGGTGGCGAGCGTGGTGCTAGTCGTGGTCGTGGATGGAGCCACGGTGGTGGTGGTGGGCTCGGATGCCGCGGTGCAGGCCACTGCCAGCATCCCCAGGGCGACGATGAGGGCGATTCGTCTCAGTTTCAACCTCCAAACAAAGCCGCCTCACGGCGGCTGGGCCAACGTAGCTCGGCCCCAGAGCTATCGGACACGCGCCCGGATCCGGCGCGCGGGGGCCAGGATGTGGCACCCTCGTGCCCGATGCGTCGATTGACCCATTCGGTCCGGGTCGGTGTGTCCTTCGGTCTCACCTCCGGCATCATCACCACGCTCGGGCTCCTGGTGGGGTCTCTTCGGGTACCAGTTCGCGCATGGCGGTAATCGCCGGGATCGTGACGATTGCCGTTGCGGATTCACTCTCCGATGCCCTCGGGATCCACCCCTCCGAGGAGTCGGAGGGCGTCTACACAACGGGCCAGATCTGGACAGCCACCCTGACGACATTCGCAGCGAAGTGCTGCTGATGGCGCCCACGTTCGTCATTCCCGTGATCCTTTTCCCCTGGAGACCGCGGTGGTCGCGGCGATCGTGTGGGGCGCGACGGGCCTTGCACTTCTCAGCATCGGCCTGGGACGACTTCAAGGGGTCGATCCCAAGCCGATCGTGTTCGAGCATCTTTTGGTGGGCGCCGTCGTGATCGTGGCCGCCCACTTGGTTGGATTGGGTATCTCGTCGATCCTCGCGTAGCCATGGTTCTCCCGTCCCTCTACGATCGGGCCTCGTGGACGGCACGCCTCGAACGCAGTACGCGACCAACGATGGGATCCACATCGCCTATCAAGTGGTCGGCGGCGGCGCCCTGGATCTGCTCCTGATCGATACCTGGGTGCATCACGTCGAGGCCGTCTGGGACTTCCCCGACTTTGCCCGCCTGCTGCGGCGACTGGGGTCATTCGGGAGGCTGATTCACTTCGACCGCCGGGGCACCGGGCTCTCCGATCCCGTTCCACTGGATCAGCTCCCTGATCTGGAGACGCAGGTGGGCGACGCAGTGGCGGTGCTCGAGGCGGTCGGGTCCCAGGGCGCCGCCGTAGTCGGCTTGAATGACGGCACGATCGTGGCAGCGATGCTGGCGGCGCAACACCCCGAGGTGTGCCGGTCCCTCGTCCTATGGACCTTCACCGGCCGGCACGTCCTGGCCGCCGGGCAGCCGATGGATTCGATCGACGACGTCATCGAGATGATCGCCGAGGGCGCGGGTTCGGACGACAGTGGCGTGGGGATGCTGGCCCCAAGCCGGGTAGGTGACGATGTCTTCGACCACCAACTGGCCCGATTGCAGCGCTACTCCGTGGCGCCTGGCGCAATGGCTCACTACTACCGACAGACGATGGAGGCGGACGTCAGCGACCTACTCACTTCGATTCCGGCGCCGACTCTGGTTCTGAATCGGGCCCACAACCAGATCGTGCCCGCTGAACAGTCACGTCTGGCAGCCTCCATCATGCCTGACGCGAGGTACGTCGAACTACCCGGGACCGATCACCTCGCATTCTCGGAAGGCATCGATCTCCTGTGCGATGAGATCGAGGAGTTCCTGACCGGCTCACGCACGGGCAGGGATCCCGACCGGCTACTGACCACGTTGTTGTTCACCGACATCGTGGACTCGACCATGCTGGCGGCAGAGAAGGGGGATCACCGTTGGCGCGACATGCTCGACCGGCACAACGAACTGACCCGCACGGAGCTGGCTCGTTTCGGTGGCCGGGAGATCGCGACAACGGGTGATGGCTTCGTCGCGACTTTCGATCGCCCCACGTCGGCGGTGCGATGCGGGCTGGCTCTGGTTAGCTCGATGCCACGGGTGGGGGTTCAGATCCGCGCTGGTGTCCACACCGGCGAGGTGGAGGTGCGCGGAAACGACCTCGGTGGGCTCACCGTCCACATCGCGGCAAGGATTGCCGCTCTCGCCGGCGAGGGCGAGGTCCTCGTCTCGGGAACGGTCAGGGACCTGCTGGTCGGCTCCGAGGTCGACTTCGAGGACCGGTCAGAGCATGAGCTCAAAGGGGTGCCTGGCACCTGGCGGCTCTACGCGGTTGTCCCCGGCTCGCAGGCAGATCAGCGGTAGCGCCTGGCGCCTCCGGCTCCACCACCGAAGAGGATGCCCGCCCCCAACACGAACCCGAAGTCGTACCAGTTGCCGTTGTTGTGCACCTCGTAGAGGTTCACATCGTCGGTGAACAGGGAGATGATGAATGTGATCGGGGCGATGATCCCGTGCCAGAGACCCATCCAGAACCCGGCCACGTCTCCATCGGATGTCGGTGTGTCCAGCGCCGGGTTGGCTCCGGCGGCGCACGCCGTGAGGACGAGCACCAGGATGATCAGGAGCAACACGATTCGAATTCGTTTCACGGACGCCTCCATTCCGGATACGAACCTACTCCTCAGACGTCATTGAGGGCGATCAGAGTCTGTTCGAGAGCGTCCTTGGCATCGGCGAAGAACATGAGGGTGTTCTCGTTGTAGAACAACGGGTTGTCGATCCCGGCGAACCCAGGGGCGAGACTCCTCTTCACCACTATCACGGTCCGGGCCCGGTCCACGTTGAAGATCGGCATCCCGTAGATCGGCGAGCCGGGGTCATCTCGGGCCGAGGGGTTGACCACGTCATTGGCCCCGAGGATGAGAACCGTGTCGGTCTGCGGCAGCTGGGGATCGGCCTGCTCCAGATCGAGCAGTTGCTCGTATGGCACGTCCGCCTCGGCGAGGAGCACGTTCATGTGCCCCGGCATCCGGCCGGCGACGGGGTGGATCGCATAGTGCACCCTCGTTCCCCTCGCCTCCAGGGCGGCGGCCAGCCGGCGGGTGGCGTGCTGGGCCTGGGCGACGGCAAGCCCGTACCCGGGGACGATCATCACCGAGTCGGCATAGCCGAGGGCGATGGCGACGTCGTCCGCCGTCGCCCGGTTCACCGGCCGATCGCTCACGGCGGCCACGGTCGCCCCCTCGCCGGTCCCGAATCCGGCGAACAGCACATTCGCCAGGGATCGGTTCATCGCCTCACACATCTGCATGGTGAGGATCAGCCCGGCCGCCCCGACCAAGGCACCTCCGATGATCAGGGCATTGTTGGCTATGACGAATCCGGCCGTTGCTGCGGCTAGCCCGGAGAAGGAGTTGAGCAGCGAGATCACCACCGGCATGTCGGCGCCGCCAATCGGGAGGACGGCGAGAACCCCCATGACCAGGGCGATCCCCCCCAGTATCCAGAAGCCGATCGGGTCTCCCGCGGTCAGGGTCCAGATGGCGACCCCGATCCCTCCCACCATCAAGGCCCCATTCACCACCTGCTGGCCCCGGAACAGCACCGGCCGGCCGGGGACGACCTCCTCCAACTTGGCGTAGGCCATGAAGCTGCCGGTGAAGGTGATCCCCCCGATCAGGATGGTGAGCACCACCGATAAGCCTGTTTCGATGGGGATGCCCGCGGTCCCGGCCTGAACCACTTCCCAAGCCGCCACCAACGCCGAGGCCAAACCTCCGAACCCGTTGAAGGCAGCCACCATCTGGGGCATCGCGGTCATCTTGACCCTGAGCGCCGCCCACGCCCCGAGCACCGTCCCCACCACCAGACCGGCGACGATGGTTCCCCAGGTGACGATGCTTTCGGAAACCAAGGTGATGATCATCACTCCGAACATGCCCACCGCGGCGATCAGGTTTCCCGAGCGCGCGGTGCGGGGACCGCTCATTCGCCTCAGCCCGATGATGAAGGTGACCGAGCAGGAGAGATAGAGGAGCTCGATCACGGGGTCCTCTCCTCGTCCCCCTCATCCTGTCTGGCGCGGCGTGGGCGGAACATGGCGAGCATCCGGTCGGTGACCAGGAAACCGCCTACGACGTTGATGGTCGCGCTCACCACGGCGAGAAACCCGAGCACCTGCGCCAAGGTGCCCACACCGAGGCCGGCGGCGACCAGGGCGCCGACGATGGTGATCCCCGAGATGGCGTTGGCTCCGGACATCAACGGGGTGTGCAGTGTCGGCGGGACCTTGGAGATGACTTCGAAGCCGACGAACGAGGCAAGCACGAACACCACGATCCCGACGACCAGCTCGTTCAACTCTCGTCCTCCATTCCGAGGGAACGGCGCACCACCGGATGGATGACCTTTCCTTCATGGGTGATGCATGCCTCGGCGATGATCTCGTCCTCGAAGTCCAGAGAGAGGTCGCCGGTCTCGTCGGTCATCCGGCCCAGCAAGGCAGCCAGATTGCGGGCATACATCTGGCTGGCGTCGGTCGCCACGCTCCCAGCCAGGTCGAGCGGGCCGATGATGGTGACACCGTTGTGCACCACCGTCTCGCCGGGCCGGGTCAGCTCGCAGTTCCCACCGGTGGGGGCTGCCACATCCACGATGACCGAGCCCTGGCGCATTTGATCCACCATCTCCCTGGAGACGAGCAGCGGGGCGGACACGCCGGGTATTTGGGCCGTGGTTATGACCACTTCGGCCTTGGCCACGTGTGGTGCGAGGGCGGCCATCTGCCTGCGCTGGGTTTCGTCGGCGACCTCTTTGGCATAGCCGGTGGCCGCGGCGGCGGACTCGTCGACCGGCGCTGCAACGAAACGAGCCCCCAGGCTCTCGATCTGCTCTTGCACCTCGGGTCGGATGTCGTAGGCGGAGACCACCGCACCGAGTCGCCTGGCGGTGGCAATGGCCTGCAGGCCGGCGACTCCCGCCCCGAGCACCAGGACCCGAGCAGGCGGGATGGTCCCGGCCGCGGTGGTCAGCATCGGGAAGAATCGTGGGGTGGCGGCGGCTGCGACGAGCACGGCCTGATAGCCGGCAGCCGTTGCCTGGGAAGAGAGGGCGTCCATGCTCTGGGCGACGGTGGTACGCGGGATCGCCTCCATGGCGAACGAGGTGATGCGGCGATCGACCAGGACCTTGATCAGGTCATGTGCGCCGAAGGGGTCGAGGAGCCCGATCAGCACTGCCCCTTCCGGGACATTTGCCGCCTGCTCCGGCCTCGGGGGGCCCACGAGCAATACCACCTCGGTGCCCGGGTAGGGGTCGTCGACGATGTCGACGCCCTCCGAGCGGTATTCGTCGTCAGGGAAGCCGGCGGCGGATCCAGCCCCGCTCTGGATGGAGACGCGGTGCCGACGCTCTACCAAACGCAATGCCACCTGGGGTGTCATTGCCACCCGGGCCTCGCCAGGTGACTCGGTTGGGACCGCCATCCGCATATGGGGCGGAGGCTAATCGCGGCCTGTCGACCGCCCGGCGCGGTTCAAGTCGGGCGGCGAGACAGGGACGTCTTCCAGTTGTCGCACCTGGAAGACGTCCCTGTGACCTGGATGTCAGTAGTCGTAACCATCACCGGCCGCCTCCGGTCCGCCGATCATCCCCCCATCGGCGCCGACGACGAACCACACACCGCCAACTCCCTGCCCACTGATGTCGCCCGGGCCGGCGTCGGGCGTGTACCGGTACAGGGGCTGACCGTTGACGGTCAGCTGGTCGGCGCCATCGGTGCGCGGTGTCGTGCCGAACAGGGAGGCGTCGAGGTCTCCTCCGATCGCTGTGTCACCCGGAACCGGGGGCCATGTTTGGGCACACGAGTCGTAACAGGTGCTCTCGCCATCGGTGTCTGCGGTGAAGACGTACAGGGTGAACCCCTCGGGGTCGACGAGGATGGTGCCCAGGTCGGTATCCGCCGTCTGGACACCATCCGTCATCGTCTCGCCGGCGGTCGTGGTCGCCCCGTCTCCACCGGCGGTGGTTGACGCGCCCCCATCGTCGCCCACCGTTGTGGCCGCGCCACCCCCATCGTCGGTTGCGCATGCAGCAATGAGCAAGAGCGAAGCGGTGAGCAAGGCCATGGTGCGTCTCATCATCGTGAATCTCCTCGTCTGGTCTCCTCACTACGCACCATGTGCGCGCATGGTTCCCGACCTGGCACAATCGGGGAATGGACCCCGAGGTTCTGGAACGGTTTCGGATCGGTGACGAGGCGGCGGTCAAGGCCGTCTATGACCGGTACGGAGGCCCGGTGTTCGCTCTGTCGATGAGCATCCTAGGAGACCACGGTCTGGCCGCGGATGCGACCCAGCAGACCTTCATCAAGGCGTGGCGTGCGGCGTCGACCTACGACCCGGAGCGCAGCTTCGCCCCCTGGGTCTACGCCATCGCGAGGAGAACCGCGATCGACATCTATCGCAAGCATTCTCGATCTGTGTCGAGTGACGACGTCGATATCGCCGTGTTCCCGCCCGGCCTGGAGACGGCCTGGGAGGTGTTCGAAGTTCGGTCCGCAGTCGATCGCCTTCCCGACCAGGAGCGACAGGTAGTCAAGCTGAGCCACTTCGACGGGCTAACCCATGTCGAGATCGCCGCCCAGCTGGATATCCCGGTGGGGACGGTCAAATCCCGATCTCATCGGGCCCACCAGCGCCTGAGCGAGTTCCTGAGACATGTCGAGGAGGCGTGAGGTGAGAACCACGCGACGCGACGGGACGTACAGAGGTGTGGATGACCCCTGACGAAACGCGCGCGCGCTATCTGGAGACAGGGTCGGGTGACCTGGCCCACGAGAGCGAGCGTCTCGATCTGATCCGTGAGGTTCTCTCCACAGGTGCCACTTGGACGGAGCCGCCACCACAGATCGTCGACGGAGTGCTCGCCGCCGTCGGCACCGGGTCGGCCAAGAGCGAGCAACCCTCGCCTGCGGCGAGGAGCCGTTGGCCGATGGTGACAGCTGTGGTCGGCTCGGCGGTGGCGGTCGTGGCTCTGATCGTCTCGACGGTGAGCGTGCTCGAAGACGACCCGGCTGACACCGTCCTGGCCATGACCGGGACCGAGCTCGAGGACGAGGCATCCGGTACGGCCGCGGTTCGACCCACCGGGTCGGGATGGTGGATACGCCTCGATCTGACCGGGCTCTCGCCTGCCCCGGAGGGCACCTACTACGAGGGCTGGGTCTGGAGCGACGACGGCGAAGGGGTCAGCATCGGCACCTTCCATCTTCGCGGGGGTGAGGGGCCGGTCATCCTCTGGTCCGGGGTGGAGATGGAGGACTATCCCTCGATCTGGGTCACCCTCGAGGACGAAGACGGAGCTGCGGAGGCCTCGGATCAGGTGGTGATGACGGGTCGGATGCCGGACGACGAAGCGGCCTGAGCCCAAGGGTCAGCCCGCGGCCACGATTCCCGCGCTGACCGCGATGATCAAGGAGATCGGTGCCCAGAGACGCTCCACCCTGGACGGCGAGATGAGGTTCATCACCGCTCCGAGCGCGAAGTAGGCGGCGAGCGCCCAGGTGATTGGCGGCAGCCACGAGACCGGGACCGGTGAGGTCGCGACCAGTCCGGCGGTGGCGAGGATGACCCAGGCGGCCAGGAACAGGAACAACACGGAGAAGCCACTTGCGATACGGAGTCTCTTGGGGAGTGTCCCCTCGTTCCGGCCACCCCACGCCGCTTTCCCCCACGGCGCCCCGGCAGCCAGCCCGACCTGGAACAGAGCCACGAGCCCGATCAGGGCCACGGCGACGAATGCGGCGGCTTCGAGGCTCACTGTCCCCGAAAGAACCGGCTGGCGAGGTTGAACAACACGGTCAGCACGACGCTGACCACCAGCATCGACGTGATCGGGATGAACACCTGCGCGTCGCCCGATTGGTATCTGATGTCACCGGGAAGGTGCCCGAACCACGAGAAGAGCGAGGGGAAGTAGCGCAAGGCCACACCGACCACGAGCAAGCCGGCGCCTATTACGATCAGGACCGTCGAGAGACGCACCGTCAACCCGGGTGGCGGAGGACGACCTTGCCGGTCTGCTCGCCCTTGTCGAGATACTCGAGGGCGGCGTGGAGGTCGGCGAAGTCGAACACCCTGCTCACCGGGGCCTTGGCGCCATGGCTGATCCAGGCGGCGGCCCGGGCGAACTCGGCGTGGTTGGCCATCGACGACCCGATCAGCTCCAGCTGGCGGAAGAAGAGGTAAGGGACGGTCAGTTCCAGCTTGGGCCCGCTGGTGGAGCCACAGATCATGACCTTTCCGCCCTTCTTGGCGGCTCGCATCGACTGCCGCATCGTGGCGGGGCCAACGTTGTCGATCACGACGTCGGCGCCTCCGAGGACGGCCATCTCGGACCCGAATTCCCCGCTCGAGTCGAAGCCACCGGAAGCGCCCTCTCCACTCGCCCACTCGATCTTGTCCGGCGACCTCGAAGTGACGTAGACATGTGCCCGGAATGCCAGTCCCAGATGCATCGCGGCTGCGGAGACCCCGCCCCCGACGCCAACCACGAGAAGCGTCATCTCCGGCCGCAGTTGGGCTCGCTCCAACATGCGGAGGGCTGTGGCAGTGGCCAGTCCGAAGGAGCCTGCCACCTCCCAGGGCATCGCCTGCGGTTTGCGCACTGCGTTGATGGCGGGGATCACGATCTTCTCGGTGAAAGTCCCGGGGCGGTGCTCACCGAGGATCTGGAACGAGTCGCAATAGACGATGTCATCGTTTCGGCAGTAGGCGCAGTGACCGCACGAGAACGAGGGGTCGATGATTATCTCGTCACCGATGTCGAAACCGGAGACCCCTTCCCCGATCGAATCCACCACCCCGGCGCCGTCGGCGCCCGTGGTGTGGGGCAAATGCTTGGGGGCGGGTAGGCCCTGAGAGACCCATAGGTCGAGATGGTTGAGGGCCGAATGACTGATCTTGATCCGGACCTCACCCGGTCCCGGACCGGGCTCGTCGACCTCGCTGAGGAAGTAGGACTCGATCCCCTTGGTGTCGGTGAGTTGCCAGGCCTTCATGGCGGCGAGGGTAGCCTCGGCCCGGTCTGAGACGAGGAGGTGGATGGCCGTTCAGCTTCCAACCGATCGTGAAGTGCACACGACGTCGGTGCGGGTGCGCTTCTACGAGTTGGACCCATATGACCATGTCAATCACACCAACTACTTCTCCTATTTCGAGACCGCCCGAATCGACTTTCTGACAGAAATGGGTTGGGGTCTCGACGTCCTCAAGGCCCAGGGCTGGCAGATGGTCGTGGTCGAGTTGCACGCCAGGTTCTCGGCCGCCGCCCGATTCGGGGAGGAGCTGATCATCCGGACCTGGATCGAGGACGTGGGTCGGGTGAAATCGACCTGGCAGCAAGTGATGCACCGTGGTGACGAGGAGGTGGCCCGTTTGACCGTCTCGGCGGCGTTCACCGACCTCGAGGGTAGGCCGCGCCGCATCCCCGACGAGTTCGCCAGACACCTCGAGACCCTGCGAGCCTGAGGCCGCCATCCATCTCGCGTCGTGCCGCCGGGCTCAGTCCTCGCCGACGGCAGTTGAAGCCATCGCGCCGACGCTGGGCTGACGCTTCGACCAGGTGATCGCGGTGAGGAGGATGATCAGGGACACCCCTGCGATCACATACCGGGCCGACGAATCCTGCAAGGCGATGACGGCCGGCAACACCAGCAGCGAGATCAGGTTCATCACCTTGATCAGGGGGTTGAGGGCCGGACCGGCGGTGTCCTTGAAGGGGTCTCCGATGGTGTCGCCGATCACCGCTGCCTTGTGGGACTCGGATCCCTTGCCCCCGTAATGCCCGTCCTCGATGAACTTCTTCGCGTTGTCCCAAGCCCCACCGGAGTTTGATAGGAAGTTGGCCATCAGCTGGCCGGTGAGGATGGAGGCGGCGAGGAAGGCGCCGAGGGCGAAGTAGTTGATCCCGAAGCCGATGATCAATGGGGTCAGGACCGCCAGAAGCGCCGGTGTGAGCAGCTCACGAAGGGATGCGGCGGTGCAGATGTCGATCACCGGCCCGTAGTCGGGGCGGCGCTCGCCTCGCATGATGGCGCCGTCGGCGAACTGGCGGCGAACCTCCTGGACCACGACTGCTGCCGAGCGCCCCACTGCCCTGATGGCCAGGCCGGAGAACATGAATGCCACCGACCCCCCGATCAATAGGCCGATGAAGGTGGTTGGGTCGGCCACATTGATCGACGTCTCCGGAAGACCGAAGAGGTCTGAGCCCTCGGCTCCAAGGCCGAGCTCACCCGCGATGGTCTCGATGAAGGAGGCGAACAGGGCGACCGCGGCGATCACGGCCGAGCCGATGGCGAAGCCCTTGGTCACCGCTTTGGTGGTGTTGCCGACAGCATCGAGGCTGATCATGACGGTGCGCGCCTCGCCATGGAACTCACCGGACATCTCGGCGATGCCAGCGGCGTTGTCTGCAACAGGTCCAAAGGTGTCCTCGGAGACCACCACGCCGGTGGTGGCGAGCATCCCCATTCCGGTCAGGGCCACGAGGTAGAGCGAGAACTGGATGTTCCCACCCCCGAGGGCGATGGCGACACCTAGTGCTCCGGCGATGGCCACGATGGCCCACACCGACGACTCCAGACCCGAGGAGATGCCGGAGAGAACCGTGGTCGCCGGCTCGGTCTGGGTGGCCTCGGCGATCTCCTGGACCGGCTTCTCTTCCGTGGAGGTGAAATACTCGGTCAGACGGCTGACCACCTGGGCCAGGATGAGGCCCGCCACCACGGCACCGAACACCTTCCAGCCCTCGTTTCCGTTCTCATTGCCGATGTAGAGCAGGGCAACGGCGAGTGTCCCGAAGACTGTGAGCAGGCCTGCCGTGAGGAACCCGCGGTTGATCGGGGCAAGGGCCGACTTGTCCTTGGGAGTGGCCCTCACCTGGAAGACGCCGACAATCGAGGCAAGCACCCCAATGGCTCGGATGACCACCGGGAAAACGAGGCCGAGAGCCGGGTTGGCGCCGATCGAGTTGAAGGCGGCGACACCGAGGATGATCGACGCCACCAGCGTGACCTCGTAGCTCTCGAACAGGTCCGAGGCCATCCCGGCGCAGTCGCCCACGTTGTCGCCGACATTGTCGGCGATGGTGGCCGGGTTGCGCGGGTCGTCTTCGGGGATTCCCTGCTCCACCTTGCCCACCAGGTCGGCGCCGACGTCGGCGGCCTTGGTGAAGATCCCGCCTCCGACACGGAGGAAGAGAGCGAGCAGCGAACCACCGAACCCGAATCCGATCAGGATCGCCGAGGAGGTGTTCTGGAAGATCATGATGATGGTGGTGGCGCCGAGCAGACCGAGGCCCACCGTGAACATCCCGGCCACCCCGCCGGTACGGAAAGCCACCTTGAGCGCGGCGGGCAGGGACCCGGATCGGGCTGCCGCCGCCGTGCGGACGTTCCCCCTGACTGCCAGCGACATCCCGATGAACCCGGTCAATCCGGAGAGGAAGCACCCGGCGACGAAGGCGATGGTGCGCCACGTCCCGGACTGGACGAAGCTGAGGGCCTCGGTCCCGTCTGGGGCCAGCACCGCGGTCGAGGTCAGGAAGACGATCGCCGCCAGGGGGATGAGGATGACCGCGATGGTCCTGAACTGGCGCCGCAGGTAGGCCATCGCCCCTTCCTGTATCGAGGCCGCGATGTCCTGCATCGCCTGGGTTCCCTGGTCTGCCCGGAGGACACCACGCGACAGGATCACGCCGACCAGCAGGGCGAGTACGGCCGTGGCCGCTGCCATCCACAGCCAGAACCACTCGGCGCTTCCGAGTGTGAAATCCTGATAGCCGCCTTCGGCAGCCAAGATCATCATGTTCAAGGGGGGTTGCCTCCGTCGGGAACGGGCCGAGACTGTAGTGGCGGCCTTCGACTGTCGACAATCAGGGCGACAGCCAGGCTCTACCGTGATGGCCCCTCATCCAAGGAGGATCGTCGGTGCTCGAAGGATTGGTCGAATGGGTCACGTCGGTGGTCGAGACCCTCGGCTACGGGGGCGTGGCGTTCCTGGTCGCCCTGGAGAACCTGTTCCCTCCGATTCCCTCCGAGGTGGTGCTGCCCCTGGCCGGCTTCGTAGCGGCCGAAGGCAGTGCGTCGCTTCTCGGGATGATCGTTGCCGCCACGATCGGCTCCATGGTGGGGGCATTCATCCTCTACGGCATCTCCGCTGCCGTGGGACCGGTGCGGCTCCGTGCCCTGGTGGTCCGTTACGGCCGGTGGTTCGGCCTCGACGAGTCGGATCTCGACAAGGCAGAGGGTTGGTTCGACCAGCGCGCCAACATGGCGGTTCTCATCTGTCGATGCATCCCGCTGATGCGCTCGCTCATCTCCATCCCGGCCGGGTTTCGGCGGATGCCCCTCCTCCCCTTCACCCTCTACACGCTTCTCGGCAGTCTGGTGTGGAACGTGGTCCTGATCGGTGCCGGCTACCTCCTCGGGGAGCAATGGCACCGGATGGAGAGGCCGATGGAGCTGTTCCAGAAGGTGGTGCTGGTCGCCATCGGCGTTGCCGTGGCCTGGTTCATCTGGCGCCGCATCATCCGCCCGAGACTGCGCGGCGCCGAGGGCTGAGTCAGCCGAGGAACTCGCGCACCCATTCGTCGACCGGGTCGGCGAGGAGCTCCTCGAGTGTGCCGGATTGCACGATCGTCCCGTCCCGCATGAGTGCCATCCGATCGGAGAGGGCATCGGCCTCCTCGCGATCGTGGGTGACAACCAACGCGGTGACGCCCCGGTCGACGAGGATCTGGCGGGTCTCGATCACCAGCCGCTCCCGGAGTGCTCGGTCCAGGGCGCCTAGCGGCTCGTCGAGCATGACCAATCGTGGCTC